>Ga0208046_1000165_pt1 | contig 13934 bp, 6 predicted proteins | sample PL_2010_300m_FD_184161 | JGI IMG/M metagenome (GOLD analysis project Ga0208046, IMG submission 184161) | Freshwater microbial communities from Powell Lake, British Columbia, Canada to study Microbial Dark Matter (Phase II) - PL_2010_300m... | ecosystem: Environmental > Aquatic > Freshwater > Lake... | reverse complement strand
GCTATCCCTTTGGTACGCCGTAAAAGCTCAAGACTATTTCTTAAATAATGAGAGGGGCTGAGATTCAGATTATAATCCATATCTTCTCCCTGATCGGGATAACGGGGATAAATAATTACTTCTCCCAAATGGTCTAAAGTTAATTTCCTTTGTTGAATTACCTGGTATTCGTTTTCCAAGGCTTCCAATATGGTTAAAGCATTTTCAATACAAACTTCGGAAAAACTATATATAGTTTTTGCAGGAACATTTTTAATAAATGAAGGGAAGGCATGAGGCAGTATCTGGCTGATAGATCTAACTAAATTTCCCTGGGTTCTTATCTTTCTCATCAATGCATCTCCACCAACAAAAGGATACAATTCGCTTTCATTAAACCAGAGCCTCAGATTGGGGATAAAATGAGCACAATCGGCATCCCTATTCAAAATAGTGGCAATCTCCTTCCCGCTGCCGGATAAGGCGCCTACAATTATTTTTTTTACTTTGATATCATATTTTTTAAATAAGGGTTCGACAGTCTTTATTCTATACCCTTTATGTAAATAATCATCAATAAGGATTACCGGCATATCGAATGAACGGATCATTTTAACCTGATTTTCCAGACTCATATAATTGGGGAAAGCACCGATCATAAAACTTTTCATATCTGGATCAAATATTTTTTCTGTATGCAGAGATTTGGTTACAGTATTGGGCACTACCATTTTATGCAGTATCTTCCCAAAAGGAACACACATTGACTTTCCCAAAACCCGGGGTGCTGACGGTGTTGTTGAAACATTATTTATCTGGCAGATTTTTTTCACAATTGTCTGGTTAATTAAATTTATATTAAACGGCAAAACAATATTCCCGGGATAGAAAGTGGTAAATGATTTTAATAATCTCTTTCGGGATGCAATAACAGATTTTATAATATTTAAATTTTGGTCGAAAGGTTCCTTGATGATTGACTCGGTATCCAAATTAACTATACAGGGTTTACTGATATCCACAACAAAAACCGGGTTGTCTTTATTGCTGAAAGGCAGGCGGTAAAATCCCATAAGTTCCAGGTTCTCACTTAAAGAAGTTAACTGACAATTATCGAATACATTTCTAAATATCATGTAATTATAATCTTTCTCTATGCAAAAAGAAATGGTTTCGGTAAGAATGACCTGTTCAAGATTTTCAAGCTCCGATTTATTTTCTATATCGCTTACGGTAAAAATACCATCAATAACCATGGTACGGCCAACTGCATTTTCCCGGACATACTCGGATATCAAGTTGTCTTTAAACTCTTGAAAAAGAATATTTGAACGAACCCAATGGAATGCTGAAAAACCCAATATCGTCCCATTGTGACGAACATCACGTAACAGTAAAATTCTCGGATTTTCTTTGCGGGCAAACTCGGTCAACTTTATAGAAACTTCATCCCGATGGTGTTTAGAAAGTATTTTCCGGAAAAGTTCTTCTATTAAATTCGGGGTAATATCTTCAATTATCTGTATGTCAATAGAGATGGTTTGCATTACGCTCTTATATTGTGGTTCTCTCTGATATAAACTATTTTCGTAAATATATTTCTGAGCCAAAGGGTCAATAAGTCTGGAAATATCCCTGTTTTCATCGATATTATTTCTTATCTGGCTTGAACTTATTTCTTCGTAACAAGGGACAAGGTTAAGTTTAATGATTTTTCCTTTTATCCCCTTGATAGCTTCCTGAACTATTTTATCTTTCTTATCTGCGGTATGCTGAGTTCTTCTTTCAAAAATGATATGCGAAAAAGTATGTATGGAATTTTTTCTTTTGTTTTTTTGATAAGCGGATGCATTTAATACTACATCACTGCCCACTACCATAAATACCTCAGAAAAGGGGAAATTATCTCTTAAAGTCTTTAGATTATCCGGATTGGCAATATTAACCGGTAAATCTTCGGGATATAAATATACGTTAAGTTCGTCAGCAATAGAAATATTTATTACATTCTTTCTAAAGAGGTGTGGCTGAGTTCTTTTAGACCAGGAAAATTCATCAACTGCCAGATATGTTTCAAATCCTAACACTTCTATTGCTTTTACAATCTCTTTATGGCTTAAGGAAAATGGGTCAAAAGCTCCCGGAAAGAATGCTATTTTCTGGGGAGTGTCAAGCTTTATGCTTCCTTTGTAAAAATTAAAATCAGAGATAAACTTATACATATAATTAAGTCCGATAGAGTTTATTAAAAACATCAAACCTTCTTTGGTTATCGGAGTTAACAGCGTAAGAATCTTTTTGGCAATAAGCTGGAATATATGATTTTTTTCATCCAGACTAAGATGCATTGAACCGAATATTTCCCTGCCGATAACTCTAAATGCAGCCTGCTTAACCTTCAGGTTATAATGTACAAAACCATTTAAAAGAATTCCTATCATCTTGCTAAGTCTGTTTTCATAAAATTTTTCTTTTTCTGAAAATCTTTCCCGGTACTTGGGATAATTAGCAATGGCTATGCCGACGGTCCTGAGCAGTAAAGAGCTTAATTTAGGATCTGATTGTTTTATTTTTTCTATTAGATCATCAATGAGTTCCTCTAATTCATTGGGATTGAGGTAAAGTATCAATTGTCCTAAATAGTAGGGTATATATTTGGTAAATTGATAATCTTCCATCTCTAAAGCCCGTAATAACTCAATAGCTATATCGTTCCTCTGCTCAAAAGATAAGCGGGGCATTAATTTTATCAGGGTTCGGCCGGCTAAATTTCTAATATCTTCTATCCCACTAACTTTTAAAATATTGCAAAAATGCAAAGCGGTATATATCTCTTCCTGCTGGTTCTTTAAAGTTTGTTCCAATAAAAGTTCTATCTGCACCTTCTTGACTATTCCGCTGGTGGAAGTTTTAAGATTGCTTAAGAATATATGCTGAATCTTTTCCAGGTCTCTCCGGTAAAATTCGCTATATTTTTTTATAATGCCCTCATCTAAATCCAGCGATTCAATTATTTTCATATTTAAATAATTTTCAGCGGGGAGTGTTGAGGGTGAGATATTACCGATAAATAACTTTCTTAAGTTATCTATAAATTTTAATTTTTTATCAATTTGAGGTATTAAATCATATACTACTTCTAAAGCAGTAAGTCGAAGATTATGATTCTCTTTCTTTAACATCTTTAAAATATAATCAAATAATGTCTTTACAGATTTTTCTTCTGAACACAGAGATATATGCTTGGCAGATTTTATTAAACACAATTGAATCAATTCATCAGCATACAAATCTTTTTTATAATGTTTTAGAATTATTTTTCTGTAATCATTTGACTGATTATCGCGGCAATTAGAAAAGAGCGAGGAAATCATATTTTCAAAGCTATTGATAATGCGTGATTGGTGGAGAGCGGTCTTTTTGTGATCCGGTTGCAAAAAGTATTTTAAATATCTTTCCAATAATGCCGTGCTGGTAATTGTTGGAGATTTCAGAATAACATCCCGGGGAATCTCTTTACGGTAATCTTCATCGATGCTCGCAATCAATAAACCGATAAGATTTGCACTTCGCCTTCTTATTTCATCTTCAGGATGGGTCAATTGTTCGAATAAATATCTCAAGGTAATCATTTTCTGTTTTTGCGTCAAGTAGGTGGAATATTCATTAAATATTAGCAGATACTCCCGCAGATTATTCCAATCTTTTTCACTTCGGGCTAATTCTAAAAACGAATTAAGGGAAGACTCGTCTCTAAGTTCGTGCATCAGGCTTAGGTTATGTTCAATAGAAAGAAATTTTATATTCTGGATAACTTCCTGGCCCTGCATGAGAGAATAATATGGCAGCTTTCTACCTTTTTTACAAGAACTTATCTCTTTATTCTCTACATCTAAATTTACCCCTAAATTTAATAAATAATTTTCAAAGTCTTTTAATTTCTCGTAAACCCGGCAATACCTCTTCTTTTTTTTCTCATCAACATCATCCAACTTACTCAATATTACCTGAAAAGACTCCTTTAAGCTGAAAATTTTCATCTCTTGTTTGATGTCGTTGTTCACATTCTTAACCCGAAAATCGGAATAAATTAGCACAAGCGATTCCAGGGGTAAATTTTCCAATTCCAAATCCCAAACAGAATGGTTAACTGCAATATGCCCGATATAAGGAATATTGTGCTTTTTAAACCACATGTCGGTATAGTAGTAATGTAAATAAGGAGTTCTTTCTATTTCGATATCTTTACACCCGTATTTCCCGATATCATGTCCTGCTACAGCTCCCGAAATTCTACCCAAATCAACCGGAAGATCCAGATTATACAATTGTCTGCCCACAAGCAAAGCAACCCGATTGACCCCGCAAATGTGATCTAAGGTATTATATTTTGAAATTTCCTGGCTTAATCTCATCATCTCGTAGATATACTCATCATGAAATGCTTTTAAAAATCTTCTATATTCAGCAGGATTTTCCAGTTTATTTCTTTCTTCGGAGGTTAAGAAATCGAGGGGATATCTGCTGCAGAAAATAGAATCATCGAAGGATTTTTGGAATTTGGAAATTACTCTTAAAAATTCTAAATAGAGCAGAAAAGTTTTTCGGTTATTATCGGAAATATGTTTGACGGGTTGCTCTACCGCTTCAGGAAAAGATTTAGATAGAACAAAATGATATACCCGATAAAGCCAATTATTGGGATTGTGGTCTTGGTCAATTTTTCCCAGCATATCCCGACATAATGAATATACTGCCTCGCAGCTATAATCTTTATTTTTAACCATAAAAGTTAACTGTTTTAAAAATTCAGGGCTTTCGATGTATTCCCTGATAAACTCTCTCACCAAAGGGATATCATCGGCCATTTGCATGTGCAAAATCTTTTTAGATATTTTGTTAAATAATTCTTTGACCTTGGTATTATTCATAAATTATCATCCTAAAATATTTTATAGATTTATTATTATATCCTACTTTTGTCTGCCCAATCGAGATATCAATTAAAAAGGGTTATCTTTTTCTCTTGCGTGTTTCAAAAAGAGTAGATATACGTTTTTAATATTTTCTTATGATATTTATTATAACTGAAAATTGCTGTATTTTACAATTAAATCAGGATTTTTTTCGTATTACGTATTGCATATCGAGTATCGCGCAAAGAAAAAAAGATAAAAAAACAAAAGCAATAAATATTCTTCTATCTTTCTTACTATCGGCCTAAAGTTTAAATCAGCAAGATTTCCGTGTTGAAGTGAAGTTATTTTTAAATTATAAAATAATAAGGGGTAAGATATATTGTAATATTTTACCCCTTATTACACTTATTATATTTATTTTTCTGTAATTATTTTATTAGATTAAATTATACTGCTACAACTTCTTTTACTTCGGGAACTTCTTCCTTTAATGCTCTGCCAATACCCATCTGTAAAGTCATCTCTCTCATGGGGCATCCGCTGCAGGCACCGATCAATTTTACTTTTACTACTCCATCTGTAGTTACTTCTACCAACTCAACATCTCCGCCATCTGCCTGAAGAGAAGGTCTTATTTTTTCTAAAGCTGCTGCCACTCTTTCTAGCATTTTCTCCTCCTAAATATAAATTATTGATTACTCAGATCGATATCACTGCCAATCTGATTTCCTCAATTACAACTAAAATATGTTAACATATAATCAAATTGATGTCTATTGTATTTTGAAAATTTAATTAAAAAAGCCCTTTAGTAATACAAAGTTACTCAAATGACAGTTCGAATCGCTGTTCGTTAACCTCTGTGCCCCACTGTATTCCTTTGTACTGCTCACCGAGTTTGAAACCGCACTTCTCGTAAAGGTGTTTCGCAGCATCAAGACCCTCAAAAGTCCAGAGGTATACCCGTCTGTATCCTTTGTTTCTACAAAAATCGAGAGCTTCGTCAATAAGTTGATTGCCAACCCCTCTTCCGCGCAAGACATCGGATATGATGAACCACCGAAGGTGAGCTCCCTCTTTTTCGGCGTGAATCCCGTCGATGGTAATAGACCCCTCAACGCGGCCATCAAGTGATGCGGTCCAAAAACCATCGTTTTTCTCGTTGTATCTCCCGAGGAACTCTGAAAGTTCGGCAGCTACTTTCGCTTCAAAGAATACCGTAAAATTCCAATGCTGGTGGTAGTAAGTACCATGAAGTTCAGCAACCCGGCCGATTGAACCAGGGATATAACCCTTTACTATTTCTACCTTCGACATACCTTACCTCCCAATTAATTCTTCTCGACTCTTATCAATCTATAGAACCTTTTTTGAAAAACACTGCTTTAGTTAAATTACTATAAAAACTTAAAAAATCCTTCTTTTTCTATAAAAATATTTATAAAAACATAAAGCCCTTCAGCTTGATTGCCAAAGGGCTTGAAATTGTCAGGCTCCCCGGGCTATAACATAGACAGAACTTTTACATATCAATTTTGCTTTCAAACAGTAGTTAAGAAATCCCCCACTATAAATAAACTTGAACAAATTGGAGATCCGATGGATAAAAAGGTAATATCTGAACGACAATTGCGTATCAATAGATTTTAGAAAATAACAAAAAACCCGAGAAACTTCTCGGGCTAAAGTGGATTACACTTCGTATTATTAGATTCGGAGATTATAAAAATAAATCTTCAACTTTTTACTCTTTAAGCTCACATTCCTTATAAATTGTTTCACCATCAACTTCCACCGTCGCCTTTCCTTGATGTTCCCAAAAGACAACTGTCTCATCATCATTTGCATACCTTGCTCCAGATGCACTTACGACTCGATTAAGTTCATACTTTTCTCCTTCAACAAAAAGAGAAGCCGAATCACTTTTTTCATGATAGCTAATTTTAATTTCGTTACCAGAAGGACAAACAAAAGTAAAAGTATTATCATCTTTTAATTGATATATCCAATAAAATATTCCTACAGCAACTATTATGACAGCAATTATTAAGATAATGAAAAGAATTTTTTTGTTCATAATTTTAGTAAAGATTTATCTTTGTTTTTAGAAAAATCTAATCCTCCAATCCTGTAATAGTTTAGTTTTTCCAAAATCTTATTTTAAACATATCACCTCCCCCCTTAACTGTCAAGCGTTTTTTGGGATTTTTTTCATATCTTTTGGAAAATAATTTATAAAAAAATAAAGCCCTTCAGCAAAAGGCCAAAGGGCTGGGAATTATCAGGCTTCCCCTATTGGAAAGGTTTGGAACTTTTAAAGGAAATATTTTATTAAATCAGTTAATTTTTCAATATTAGAGGTAATTTTCAAAAACTATAATCTGTAAAATGTATATAAATAAAAACTTAACAATTTTATTAACAAAGCTCTAAGGTTTTAAGCTTGGTGGAGACTGTTAGACGAGTTTCGCAACTTTTGTATAAGTGATGAAGCTGAAAATGTATATCAAAAGTTAGAAGAAATTATAAATACTTAAAATTATTATTAATTATAAATCCCCTGCAAAAAGTTAGAAAAAGTTACCGATTTATTGAGCTATTACAACTACTTACCGGAAAAAATTCAGTTAATCCTTGAATTAATCTTAACCATATTAATGACACATATTCACCTAATTTTTAGATAATTCATCAAATATCATCAAACTAATATTGTTAGAATGATCTCCAATTCTTTCTAAATTATTGATTACATCTAAATAAATAACTCCAGATTCAGGAAAACAAATACCCCGATTTAATCTATTGATATGATTATCACGAAGTTCTTTTTCTAGTTGATTAATCTCATCTTCCTTGGAAATTACTTCTCGAGCTAAATCTATATTCCTGTTTTTTAATGCCGAGACTGATGTATCTAAAGAAGATTGTACTTTTGTAAACATAAATTTAAGTTCATCTAATGCTTTTTCACTAAAAGGCAATTTTTCATTTATTTTTTCTTCAGCTAATTCAGCTAAATTTTCAGAAATATCCCCTACCATTTCTATATTATTGGTTATATTCATTAAGTCTTTTAATATTTCTGATTGTTCGATACTTAGGGCTTCTTGCGATATTAATACTAGATATTTAGTAATTTCTTTTTGTAGAGTATTTACTACATCTTCTTTTAAATATAAATTTTTTAAGATATTTATGTCATTCTGCAAAAAAGATATGGTTACATCATTTAACATACTTTCTACCATTTCGCCCATCCTAACCAATTCTTTAATTGCCTGATCTAAGGCTATAGAGGGAGATTTTACCATATTTTTATTTAAATAGAGTGCACCTTTTTTGATTATTACTTCTTCGCCGGGCATAATTTTAACAATAAATTTGATATATAAACCAATCAGAGGGAGTAAAATTATTGAGGTTAAAACATTAAACATTGTATGGGCATTGGCAATTTGTCTGGGAATGCTTGAGGAGGTTAAAGAGATCAGGTGGGTATATTGATTTAAAAAGAATAGACATATTATAGTTCCAGTACTATTAAAAAGTAGATGATAAAGGGCTACTCTTTTTCCTGTGATAGAGCTTCCAATACTGGCTAATGCAGCAGTAGAACAAGTTCCGATATTACTTCCTAATACTAATGGAATAGCAGCTTTTATTCCAACCATTCCCTTAGTAGATAAAGCAATTACAATTGCAATAGTAGCGGTACTAGCTTGAATTATAGCGGTAAAGATTAAAGCTACTAAAACTCCCAATAAAGGATTATTTGAAAAATCTTCAATAAGTTTTAAAAAAGGAGGAAAATTTCTTAATGGGTAAACACTATCTGACATAATCTTTAAACCTAAAAATATTATTCCAAAACCAAGCAAGGTTTGACCAAAATATTTATAATTTTTTCTCTTCGATAACATATTAATTGCCAGGCCTATGCCAATGGCGGGAAGAGCATATTTGTCTAAACGAAAAGCTACAATTTGAACCGTGATAGTGGTTCCTATATTGGCTCCTATGATTACACTTATAGCTTGTTTTAAGCTTAATAAACCAGCGTTTACCAACCCAATCAATATAACACTTGTAGCGCTACTACTTTGAACAATAGCAGTTATTAAAGTACCGGTTAAAACTCCTATTATAGGTTTGTTGGTTAAGGATTCTAAGATTTTAGGTAATTTATCACCAGCGCTTTTTTGTAGACTATCACTGAGCAATTGCATTCCGTATATAAATAATCCTAATCCTCCAATCATACCAAAGATTATTTCAATGAACATAAAACATACCTCCCGTTTAGATTAAAAAGCCCTTCAATAAAGGCTAAAGGGCGTAGAGTTGTTAAGCTCTCCGGATTGGTCAGCTTCAGAACTTTTAAGGGGAATCTGGGAATAGATAATATTAAATTGAATCAGGTAATTCTTCAATATTAAAAAGTATCAAAAAAACAGATTTCTTTATTAATTTTTATTAATCCTTTTTACCTCTTATTTCTTCAGGACCAATAATACCTCCTGAAATTACTATTTTCATAGCCTGTTCTACGCTCCACCCGGGTTCAATTACTTTCGATTCCTTAAGAATAACAAATATGCCAGAGGTGGGGTTCGGAACAGTCGGAATGAAGACCTTCAGGAGCTTTTTATTATTTGCTTTATCTAGGATGGTACCTGTCACAAAGCCAATGGTCAAGGTTCCTGGTCTAAAATATTCAACCAAGACAACGCGTTTAAAGATCTGTTTTTCAGGTAACGAAAGAGCAACCGATACCTGTTTACCAATTTGATAAGTTGTTTTTATAATGGGAATCCGGTTTAATATTTTCTCAACCAAGTTAAAAAAACGCTTTCCGATAACATTGCTTGCTAAATAACCAATTAAATAAAGAGTAACGAGAATAAGAAGGATCCCAAGACCAGGGATACGAAAACCAATAATTTTTTCAATGACACCAACAACTTTTTGATCAAGATCCACATAAAAAAACTTTAACACCAAAAAAGAAAGACCAAGTGGAACTAAGGCTAAAAAGCCTCTAAAAATATAAATTTGTAAATGCTTTATGATTTTTTTCATAGTGCTCCTTTCAAGTTTATTATTCTTATTCAAAAAAACAAAAAATATAGAAATTATTTATGTTCAGCAAAACAATTCTCTATCCTCTATTTATAAGAAATATCACATATACTACGTAAAATAAAATATAAAAAATCCCTTCCCATCTGTCAATCAGATATTTTTTTCCTGTAAACATACTTATAAATAGGATAAAACTAGCAAGAATTGTTATTCCGGCATCTATATTGAAATTAGCAGAAAAAGGTAGGGGGTTGATGACAGAGCTCAGGCCTAATATAAAAAAGATATTGAATATATTAGACCCAACAATATTGCCAACAGCAATGTTTGCATTTCCCTTACTGGCTGCAACAACTGAAGTTGCTAGTTCGGGAAGTGATGTTCCCATAGCAACTATAGTTAATCCGATTAATTTTTCGCTCACCCCTAATTTGTGGACTATAGAAACGGCACCATCTACGACTAATTTTCCGCCAATGCATAATCCAATTAAACCGATAACTATCCAAAATAATGATTTTGCCAATCCAAACTGCTTGGTAACTACTCTTTCTACTATTATATCATTCCGCTTCAGAGTACCTAATATGTAATACATAAATACTATAAAAAATGATAAAAAAATTAGGCCATCTACTCGTGATAATAAAGAGAAATTATTTTTATCAATCAATTGATCATTTCCTAAGATGAAAACAAGAATTGGAGCTAAAAAGCTTAAGGGAATTTCTTTCCAAACGGTATTGTTGGTTACTGTCAAAGGAAAAACAACGGCAGATATTCCTAGGATAAATAAATTATTGAACGTATTGCTTCCTAAAATATTACCGATAGCGATATCAGTATTGCCCTGAATAGTAGCAAATATATTGACCACTAATTCTGGGCTGGATGTTCCAAAAGCAACCACAGTAAGCCCGATAACTAATTCCGATATCTTTAACCTTTTGGCAAGTGAAGACGCCCCATCAACAAGGAAACCGGCGCCTTTAACTAAGAAATAACATCCCAATATTAGTAGCACAACTGATATCATGACAATTCTCTTTCCTAAAAATCTTTCCTTACCGCGAAATTTGAATAAAAAAGCATATAAAATAATCTAATAATAATGGATATAAATTTGTAAGAAGTTACATTTTTTTGTAGACCTTCTATTGCTGTCTGGGATAGGTTCGTAGATAGTTTCCTATACTCTCAAAAATGCTTACTATATCTAAAAAACTAGCCTAGAAAGCACATTACATTTTCCTTCTTCAAGTTGTTACATGATTATTCTTTAATCTGTCTCTTAAGATATTTATCCGAAGTTCTTGATCTAGAATAAATTTTTATTCATCTATATTATTCAATTTTATTGCGTTGATTGATCTGTTAGTCACTGCATTTAATATAGGGCGGCATTATTTCTAACTACGGATAGATGCATTACTGTGTTTATCCTGCTAAAATAACATGATTGCTGCAATATTGCAGCGGATATATCTTAGTATCGTTTAACCTCTTTAAGACTAAACTGTTAAATAGACTTTTGCTCATTCTTATAGACCATCTATATCTACAAGAAATTTTTTCTAAATCCTTCTTTTCCAGGAAAATAATCTAAAAAAAGCCCTTCAGTAAAAGCCAAAGGGCTGGGAATTGACGAGCTCCCCCTATTGGACGCGTTCAGAACTTTTAAGGGAAATATTGCAACTGAAAATATTAAATTAAATCAGTTAATTATTCAATATTAAAACAAGCTCTTAAGTAGTGCTTATTAAATTACTTTTTAAATCAAAATTATGAAAGGAGAACTAATATATTAATATCTTAAATTTTCTCCAACTAATATAAAAGTAGTCTAAGTACATTTTAGGTGAGGTAATAGGTATTTTTATTCAATTCATTAAGGATTTTAAAATGCTTCCAATCTTTCTGGTTCTTGACATATCAGGCTAATAACTAATACTCATTTTTTATCCAATTATGCTAACTCCTTCTTTCACCTGTTTTTAATACTTAATCAAGTTGCAAATATATCTCGTGCATTATTCTTTACTAAATAACGATTGATTATTTTCTATTGTTATTTTTTGGGTTTTTTTACTGAGACTGTTTCAGTAGCGATTTTGGATTGCTCAGCAACCTTCTTAATTATTTTTTTCTTTTTTTTCAACTTTTTCGGATTTTTATCTCCCATTTAATATCACCCCCTTTTTTTACTTCAACTATTTTACTAAATAAACGTAATCCAATTTATTATTTATTATATACTACAAGCCTATTCAAAAATCCTTTTTTTTCTATAAAAAATAAAAAAGCCCTTCAGCAAAATGCCAAAGGGCTGGAATTAGCAAGCTCCCCCTATTGGACGCTTTCAGAACTTTTTGTTGGGGTGAAATTATCGAAGAATTACAAAAAACCTATAAATTAAAGGAGTTAATTAATTTTCCTGTAAGAGTTCTAAATAATATCTAGTTAGATATAAACCCTTGCTTATATTATCAAAAATATGTTAAAAATAAAGAGCTAGTACTAACTTAAAATATGAACGATTAATGGGGAGCATTACAAAGCTATAAAGGATTATTCTAAAATAAATCACATATCAGAGAGTATATAAAATATATAAAAACTGTGAACATTTCATTTCTTGTTAAAAAATTATATATATTTATATTGAAAGTTTTTTTAAGAAATTTAAATATTTAATTTTATACTAATTTATAAAACTTAGTTTTATTCAAATTATATTTTATTAATATCTTCTTTTAATATATAACCAACATATTTAATTTGGTTTTTCTCTCTATCTATTGGGGGGAGTACTATTACTTGATAATATTTATCTTTAGAATCTAATCCCCGCACTTCTTTAAAAAGAAATACTTTATATTCTAAATTCCTTTTCAATTCATACTCCACTTTAGCACTTAAGGAAGCTTTTCGCAGTATGCTTATTTCCTTATTTTTAACTGTTACTGGATGAAAAGTACTTTTAGAAATACGCTTTTTTCTCTCACTATTTTTTTGTTCAGTCAATAGTATTTCAACGGTTTTTCTAAAACAATATTCAGCATTTTGCTGATTATATATTAATCCCCCTGTATATTCGCTAATCGCCCATTCTTCTTCTTTTTCAAAAAGATATACTTTAGGAGTTAACATCCTTACATTTGAAAAGCTTACTAAATCAATTCCGTTGCTTAATAATTCTCTCCATATTTCATTATAATCAATTACAATAAAGTCTGTGGGTTGTTCCACATTTTCTTTAATATATTGTTTATTTTTAACATGTGTAGGTGCTTTTGACTGAGGTCGAGATAGGACTTTTTCTAAAACATTTGTATTTTTAATATCTTCTTCATAGTTTATAAAAGGACGAATATCAAATTGTTTTTCGAAAACTAAATATAATGCCTTTCTACAACCTATTTGACATTCTCTATAATCAAGTTCTTTTAAATCGACTTCGGCCTGTTTCATTATAGTTTTTAATTTTTTTTCGCTTATTAGGTTTACAAGTGAAACAGAATCAAAATCTATCTGTAAATGACTTTTGCTTGTTTCTTTAAAAAAAGAATACACGTTTTCATGAAAGGTTTTACAATCATCAATATATGGTCTGATACCATAATGCTTTATAGAAACTCTCTGCTTATTAAGCTTTAACATATCATCTTTAAAGGGAATTATTTTGCCTGGAACTTTTTCCTTTATTTTACTAAAATACTCAATAAATTTTAAATTTAATCTATTTTCTACCTTCACATGCTCACAAATAGCTATTAGAAATAATTCTACTGAATCTTGCAATAAAATTATTCCAACTCCTACTCTCTCGATATTTTCAATTATTCTAAAACAATCACTCGCTAGTTCGTAAAATAACTTTGCCATTTGTATTTTTTTAATAACGCTTTCGCTTAAAGAATTACCCATAAAATTCATACCTTTCTTAAATAG
>Ga0208046_1000163_pt1 | contig 13944 bp, 14 predicted proteins | sample PL_2010_300m_FD_184161 | JGI IMG/M metagenome (GOLD analysis project Ga0208046, IMG submission 184161) | Freshwater microbial communities from Powell Lake, British Columbia, Canada to study Microbial Dark Matter (Phase II) - PL_2010_300m... | ecosystem: Environmental > Aquatic > Freshwater >... | reverse complement strand
CAATATGTAGTATAGTACATATTCCGCCGACCTCCGGAAAGCGCCCTAACTTCCCTAGTACCAATACCCTGGCCCCTATCTACCGAAAAACCCCTCCCGTGCCCCCCGGGTAGTTCTCGAACGGGCTTTCAAACAGACCGCAAACGTGACTTTGAATGGAACTTTGTGACGGATTTTGAGAAGAACTTCTCGTTGACCTTTCAGACGAACGACGCCGCAAACATCGGCGCGAACAAGCGCGCGAACTTGTCGCGACCCGATGGCGGGCGCGTTTGCACACGCATTGGCGGGTCCATTCACCTACACCCTGAAATACACACTTGAAGTAACAATCTAGAACACGTCGAGAGCTACATCGCGGCGAGCTTTCTGATGAGCTTTCAAGGGAACTTTGACGCGAAGCTTTGAGCTGCGAGTTTCCAAGGGCGACTCAGCGTCGGTTTGCAGTGGCGGAAGGAACCTCCTCCCCGGTCTCTTCGTGCGTTGCCCGCTAGGCCAGACCGGCAAAGCGGGCGTAGGCGTCGAAGAGCTGCGGACCGAAGAAGAGACCGGTGAGCGCGCCGAGCGCGAGGAACGGGCCGAATGGAATCGGCTGGCCGCGCTTGTTCCGGCCGGCCGAGCGGGCGATGAGTCCGATGACGACACCGAAGACCACTGCGGCGGCCAGCGCTACGACCAGCCCCTTCAACCCGACGAAAGCGCCAATCATCGCCGCGTAAGGCAGGTCGCCGAAGCCCATCCCCTCTTTCTGGTCCACTCCGAACCGGCGGAACAGACCGGCCAGCACGTACCGCCACAAGAGCCACGCGAAGAGTATGAAGCCCGCGCCGACGGCGGCAGCGGTGACTGCTCGAACGAAGTACGGCGGCGGAGCCACCAAGCTGCCCAGGAGCCCCAGCGCCAGCCCGGTGACGCTGAACCCGAACGGGATGACCTGGTGGTCGAGGTCGATGAACGCGGTGACGATGAGCAGCGATATGAACACGATTGCCTTAACCGTCAGCAGGCTGAAGCCGAATCGGGCAAAGGCCGCGACGAAAAGCAGCGCGGTTAGTGCTTCAATCAACGGATAGCGGGCCGAAATCGGCTGCCCGCAGTCGCGACACCGGCCGCGCAGGAGCAGCCAGCTCAGCACCGGGATGTTGTCGTGGGGCCGTATCGGCTTGCGGCAGCGCGGGCAGTGCGACGGCGGCGATGAGATCGACTTGTGAAGCGGGACCCGACAGATGACGACGTTGAAGAAGCTGCCGAACACGAGCCCGAGCAGGGCCGAGAGCGCCCAGATCACCGGAAGACCGGCATCAAACCACCAAGACACCAAGGCACCAAGAATCGGGCGAGGTCAGAAGTCAAACTGCAGAGACCAGAATTCAGAACTGTCGGACCCGTCCCGCGCGCTTCATTCTGCATCTTGCCTTTTCTGCTTCGTGTCTTTGTGCCTCGGTGGTGAATTCCCATTTCGGGTCCTCGGGCAGATCACCGCGTGCCGGGCTGGGCCGACATTTCCGGCGGCGCGAAGAGCTTCTTGTCGGTCGCGACCGCGTGGGCGGTCTCGATCGAAATCAGCCCTTTGCGCAGCAGCATCGCCAGGCACTGGTCCATCGTCTGCATGCCGTGCTGAGAGCCGGTCTGAACCAGCGAGGCGACCTGGTGCGACTTGCTCTCGCGGATCATGTTCTTGACCGCGGGCGTGGCAATCAGCACTTCCATCGCCGCTACGCGGCCCCGCTGGTCCTTCCGCGGCAAGAGCGTCTGGGAGACGATGCCACGGATGACATTCGCGAATATCTGCCGCACGTAGTCGTGCTGGTCGGCCGGGAACACGTCGATGACCCGGTCGACGGTCTGAGCCACGCTGTTCGTGTGGAGGGTCGAGAGGACCAGGTGGCCGGTCTCGGCGGCGGTTAGCGCCAGCTGGATGGTTTCGAGGTCGCGCATTTCACCGACGAAGATGACGTTCGGGTCTTCGCGCAGACAGGCCCGCAGCGCGTCGGCAAACGACCGGGAGTGGGCGCCGATTTCCCGCTGGCTGATGAGGCAGTTCTGCCCTTTGAAAATGTACTCGATGGGATCTTCGATGGTGATGATCCGGTCCTGCCGTTCCTGGTCGATCAGGTCAATCATGCTCGCGAGGGTCGTGGACTTGCCGCAGCCGGTGGGCCCGGTGACCAGGACGAGGCCGGTCGGGCAGCGGGTCAACTCGGCGACCGAGTCGGGCGCCGGGAGTTCCTCGAGCGGCCGGATCTTGGCCGTGATGATGCGGAAGGCCCCGCCGACTCCGGACAGGTCCATGAAGACGTTCACACGAGCGCGGACCCGCTCCGGCGTCGAGTACTCGAGTACTACGCTGCCGGCCGGAGCTGCGGTGCCCCAGGTGTAGGACAGGTCGAGCTCGCGCCTCTGCTCGACCGCTGCCCGCTGCTCGTCGGTCAGTATTGAGTAGAGCAGCGCCTGGGAATCATCCGCCGACAGTACCGGACCCGGTATTTTCTTCAGCTTGCCGTTGACCCGGATGATCGGCGGGTTGCCGACCGTTATGTGAAGGTCGGATGCGCCATACTTTGCCGCGTAGCGCAGCAATTCATCGATGCTCATTTACGCATAGAAAGCAGCGCCCGACGTCGAACCCGGTTGGTATCCGACGTCGGGCGCGAAGTGTCAGTCGACGAAATACTTCTGGGGTCTCTGGAACGACCCGACCTCCGCCGGCACGATGTGCGGGATGATGAAGATTATCAGTTCACTCTTGGTGTGGTTGATATTGGTCTTCCTGAACAGGTGGCCCAGAATCGGGATGTCGCCCAGCAGCGGTATCTTGCCGACCGTTCGGGTTTCCTCGTCCCGGACGAGACCGCCGATCACCGCGACCTCGCCGTCGGCGACCTGGATGTGCGTCTCCGCCTCACGACGCGCGACTATCGGCCGCTGGTCATCGGCCGACCCGACCCAGCCGATTATCGCTTCGACGCTCGGCTTGACTTTCATGTTCACATGGCCGTCGGACGTCACGTGCGGCGTGACCTCAAGCTTTATCGGCACCGACCGGGTCCGCCAGGTTGCAATCACCAACCCGGTCTTGGGGTCGGTGCTGATCTCGCGGACCGGCACGTCGGTACCCATGCTGACCGTCGCGGTATGGTTGTCCAGCGTCAACGTGCTCGGATTGGCCAGCACCCGTGAATTCCCGCGCGTCTGCATGAGGTCCAGCGTCGCGCTCAGGCCGGTGTAGTCGATCTTGCCGACGACCATGTTGTTGAAGATCAGCGGGAGCACATCGTCTTCGCCGATGTTGGGGGCGCCGCCCTTGGCTGCGAGGCCCAGTTTCCACTCGATACCGTAGATATCGTTGGCACTCATCGTCGTCTCGACGAACTTGGCCTCGATCATTACCTGCGGGACGGGACGGTCGTACTCAGCAATGAACGCCGCGGCCATCTCGAGCGCCTCCGGGATGTCGGAAACCACCAAGTACGCCGTCCGCTCCGAACCGCCGCCCGAGGCAAGCCGGCGGTCTGCGAGCACGGCCTCGCCGACCGGCGACAGGACCTTCTTCATCACCTTTACGATGTCTTTCGCTTCAACGTAGTCGAGCTGGAACAGCCGGGTCCGGGTCTCGCCGTACATCTCTTTCTTTACGGGCTTGACCACGATAATGCCATCTTTGTCCTCGACCATGTTGCATAGACCCGCTTTCAGCAAGGCTTCCAGCCCCGTCCGCAGCGGCACGTCGCTCAGACGGACGGTGATGACTGACTTCACGTCCTGCGTCGCCAGCAGGTTCAGTTTGAACTGGCTGGCGATCATCCGCAGTACGTCGGTCAGGTCCGCCTCCTTGACGTAGAGCGTCAGCCGCTTGCCGGCAAACGGGTCATTGTTCACCAGAACCGGGGCCGGCGAAATCGGCCGCGTGCCCAGTTCTGCGACCACGAGACCGTTCTCTACCGTCACCTTGTGTTCGACCGGGTCGCGCAGCAGGATCGTCAGCCGCAGTCCGGAGGCCGCATTGCTCGGCTCAACGGTCACGGCCGTCACCGGGTAGTACCCCGACTCGATCCGGCCCTGCTTGAGCTTCGATGTCGCACCCATGATGTCGACCACCAGGGCCGGCGGGTCGGCGGAAAGGAACGAACTCACGTTGGGATTGCCGGTGCACGCGACGGTTACGCGAACGCTCCCCAGCAGCTTGTCGACCGCAACGTCGGTGACGCTGACAGGCTCTTGCGCAAGCAGCACCGAGCAGAGGCAGACGACTGCAAGGAATGGAATTGCTGTTTTCCTGGTCATATTGTCACTCCCCCAGCAGCAAGGTGAACGTCCGTCCGCCCTGCTCCAGTGTTACGTTATCACTCTCGATCTTGACGACCTGCTTGCCGCTGATCTCGTCGCCGATCTGCAGGATCTGGTCGTTGATCAGCGCGTACGGGCGTTCGCCGCCGAGCGTGATTGCCTTAAGTTTTAGATTAGCCAGTTCGTTCACCATGACCCAGTCACGGACGAACGGGTCCATGCCCCAGGTTTCCGGTGGCAGCACCTTCGGCGTCAGCGCCCCGGCTGCACCCGCCGGCTGCGCGGCCATACCCTTGGCCGTCGGTGCCGGCTGGACCGCCTTGGTCTTGGCGCCAGTCGCCTCGGCCGCCGCCGCGCTTACGCCCTTCAATTCCGGCTGCGGCCGGAACGCGAAGGTGTAAAGCACCAGCACCGCCACGGCTATGCCCAAAAGAACAAGAATCCTCTGTCTCAAGATACCCCTTTCTGCATCAGCATACCGGCAGACGCCCTATCGAAGAATCCCATCAATCTACCTCCGCGTCGTCGGCAGCAGGCTCTCGCCGACGCGGACTGTGCTGCGCTTGCCGAACGCCTCAATCTCAATGCGGTCCGGGCTGATCCCGACTATCTTCCGACCGAGCACGAAGTCACCGACCTGTACCTTTCGACCGTCAACCAGCGCGTAGTTCCCGCTGCCCAGCGCAATGACCGCCTTCAGCACGTAGAGCTCCCCGCCCTTGCGGGTCGAACGGCGGCCCCGTCGGGACGCGGACTTCTTCAGCATCCGTTTCTTGTCCCGCTCCCGACGCTTCAGCTCCTTCCGGCGGAGGCGTTCTTCGTCGCGTATCTGCTTCGCCTTCGCGCGACGTTCTTCCTTTGTGCTCGCCTTCAGGGTGCCGGCGACCTTGCCGGTTCTCGCGGCCCGCCTGCCGGCAGGACGGACGGCCGTGGCGCTCGACCCGGCAGCCCCGGTCGAATCCGTGAGCGCGGTCTTGGACTTCGCCCGCGCCTTAGCTCCCTTCGGCCGCAGCAGCATGTAGCCGGCAATGGCGAGCACTGCAACCAGCACCAGGACGAGAACGATCCTTCTCATAGCTTTCCACCCGTGACCAGGCTCGAAGCAACCAGGTTGACCAGGAGCTTGGCCTCGACTTCGGGACGGATGTCCTCGCGCGCGTTGACTTCAAAGTCGGGCACGCGTACGAAATACGGGAACTTGTCGAGGCCCTCGACGAACTGGCCGATGTCGATGTAGCGGCCCTGAACGGTAACCGTGAACGGCACCGTGCGCAACGGCGCAGTTGGGGTCTCCTGATGCAGCAGAGAATCGAGCGACGGCGGGGCGATCTCAAGGAACCGCACCTTCCGTTCTACCGCCAGCAGTGCCAGCTGCCGCAGCATCGACAGCATCTGTGAGCGCGGTACGACCCGCGCGATGAACTGGACGTTCGCCTGTTGCAGCTCGGCCGCACGCTCGCGCAAACCGCCGATGCCTTTGACCCGGGCTCGCGTCTCATCAAGCTGCTTCTGCAGCGTGGCGGCCTGGGCGGCGTTCACCTGCCGGGACTTCAGTCGCGGCTGGTACAGGAAGAACACCGCGAGGATTCCTAGGACCAGATAGATCGCCAGTCCGATAATCAGTACCCGTCTCTCAAGTAGTGCCATGGTTCACTCCGTTACGCACTGGATTTCAAAATCCAGGACCGCTTCGCCCTGGAGCGCGCTTCGGTTCTTCGAAACGAGCTGAACCTGCTGAAATCCGGGGCTGTTTTCGAGGTCAATCATGAACTGGGAGAGGTCGATGTCGAGCAGGAACGGGTCGGCCGACACCACGCCCGTCATCTTCACCGACCGTTCTCCGGTCAGGGCCAGGGAATTGAGCTGGATATTGTCGGGGACCATCCGCGTGACTGCGGCCATCACCGGCACCGAGATTATCTGCTCGCCGACGACCGCGGTCAGGCTGCGCTGCTTGGTTTCCATCTCCTTGATCTGGGCCTCGAGCGCGAAGTACTCCTTGTTCGCATCCTCGGTCGCCTTCAGGTCGCGCTTCAGCCGCCCGACCTGCGTAGCCGAGGCCTGCGACCAGCCGGCCACCACGATGTACAGGACGACAAGGACACCCACCCACAACACGCCGCCGACAACCGCCAGCCGGATGTCCCGGGCGATGAACTTCCCGGTCTTCATCTCGACCGGCAGCAGGTCGACCGCCGTGTGGTCGTAGGCCAGGCCCAACGCCGTCACCAGCCGGTATCCGATCTCGTTCTCGGGCGCCGTGCCCTTCTTGTAGAGCCCGGCTTCCTTGAACGGGTCGAACAGCTGGGTGGTGACGCCGAGACTGGTCTGGATGTACTCGCGCAGGCCCTTCATCGCCGCGGTGCCGCCGCAGAGCAGCAGCCGGTCGATCTTCGTCTCGCCGAACTCGCGGCGGTAGTAGTCGATTGAACGATTAATCTCGGCCACGAACCGTTCGAGGGCGGGCCGCTGCAGGGTCGCCAGGCGTTTCACCATGATGCCGGATGGCAACCGGTCCGCCGAATCCTCCGACGGCAGGCCGTACTTACGCTTCATGTTCTCGGCGTCGTAGGCGTCGAGTGCCAGTTGCCCTTCCTCGGTGGTGATGGCAACCGTCATGGCTTCGGTGACGGCGTTGCCGGCGGTCGTTATCGTCCGGGCGAGGTCGAGCCGCTCACCTTTCATGAAGATCATGTCGGTGAACTCAGCCCCGATGTCGAGCATGCAGATGGTCTCGTCCGGCCGCACCCGGCCGAACTTCCGCACTGCCGCCTGCAGGGCGAAGGGAATGACGCTGATGCCGGAGGGCTCGAGGCCGGCCTTGCGCAGGGTCGAGATGTGGTCGGAGACGATGTCCTTGCGCGCGGCCACGACCATCACGTTGTCCTTGATCGCGCCGGCCTCGCGCACCGGGCCGAGGGCTTTGAAGTCGAGGATCGCCTCGTCGACGGTGAACGGCGAGTACTTCTCCAGCCGGAGCAGGATTGCGTCCTTCAGCTCGCGGCGGCTCATCTTCGGGAACGGGGCCTGGCGCAGACTCACCGACGGCCCCGACACGAAGCTGAACACCTCGCCGGGTTTGTAGTCCTTAACCAGTTCGCGCAGGATGGAAGGGACGTCGAATGCCTCACCGATCTCCTTGAATCCGTAATCGGTGACGCGGCCGCCTTCCATCTTCACGAACTTCACCGAATTGGAACCGATATCAATGCAGAGCGTGCCTTTGCCGCCCCCGCCGAATAGGTTGCCGAAGATACTACCGGTTGCCAATATTCCTCCTTATTTCAATCGTCACGGTGGAAACGGTACTGTGAACTTTATCTCCGAGCCCTCACTGAAGCGCAACTGGAATTCCTTGCCGCACACGTTAGCCAGCGTGTCGTTTGGTGGCGCTAGGATAGAGTCAGGGAAGAACTGCTGGAAGAGAAGCTCAACCAACTGCGAGCCGTTCGGCGCAATCGTCACCGACGCGAAGTGCACGGTATCACCATCCCCAATGCCAAGGTCAGCGGGTCCCAGCGGGAATCCGGTGCCGCGAGTCCCGGCGATAAGGAAGTCCCGCATGTACGCAGAATCCGGCGTCTGAAAGAAATGAAGCCAACTGATGGTGACGTCGTCCGGCTGGTCGTTCACGACATAGAGGCGGAAGCCCGAACTATCGGTAGCGGGCTCCGCAGCGCCGACCATCCGCAGTTTGTTCCAGAACGACCTGGTGAACTTGAAATCAACGACCGTCCGGGAGCGTGGTATCACCGTCACCCAGCGTGTGAGCGACTCGCCGGGGATCGTTGCGACAAGCTTGTGAATGCCGATCAGCACATCGGTGGGCCCGTTGGGCGCAGTGGGCGAGAACTCGTAGTAACCACCGGCGTCTACGGTCGCTTGCTGATACGCGCTTCCACCGTGGGCGTCTGGGTTGTTGTAGTACAGCCTGACATCGAAAATGGACATGGACTGAGTGCCCGGCGGGTTGTCGTCGATGTCGGTGATTGTGCCGCTGATGATGTTGTTGTACAACTGCGACAGCGAATCGGCTATCTTCACGGTCATCGGGAACTTGCCATTGCCTTCGGTGCGGATCGTCCCCAAACTCTGGTTGTAGGTATACGGGTTGCCCCATCCATCAAACAGGTAGCTGGCCGTGTCGCCGGACGCCGCCAGTCGCACGTAGGGGCCGCGCCAGGCCACGTCGCCTGCGCCGTGCACCAGTTCTCTCAGGTCGTTCGGCAGTTTCTCCATGTCTCCGAAGTACCCGAAATCTACGCGCCGGCCGTCGTACGTCAGGTCCGGGTTGCCGACAATCGCCTGGACCAGTTTGTCCATCTCTTTCGTGGTCTGGTCGAACAACGACCGGTCCCGGGTTGCGTCGATCGTCCGGAGCGCGACCGTGCTCAGAATGCCGATGATGAGCAGCACCACCAGCAGTTCCATCAGAGTAAAGCCCTGTCTGCCTTTCACGTCACACTTCCTTAATCACGGCAGTTCATCCCAGTCGACGGGGAGCCGCATCGTAATGTTGTGCGCCCCGATGCCGGGATAGACCGGCACGTCCCGGGTCGTCATTGATGACTCGGGCGTAGTTGCGTAGATGTTCTTGTACATGGCCACAAGCCGGTGCGTCCCCTGGGGAATGCCCAAGTAAACGAAGTTGACGGCGGCTGTGGTGGGCCTATCCACTGGAACCAGCTTGCCGTCGTCAGGTTTGTAGAGCGTCACGATGAGGCCTGCGATTATGCTGTCGCGCTTTGCGGGAGGCGTGACTGCGAGCGGCGATTTGCCCCGAACGTCTACAATCTGGCCGTCCACCCGGTTGAGCATCAGGTCTTCATAGGTGTAAGAAAAGTTCAAGGTCTGCCAGCGGGTCCTGTCCGCGTAGCCGCGCCCGCCGAGGCTGCGTACGAAGAGGCTGTCGTTGCTGGCGTACCTCTCACGTCCGTAGATTATCGTATCACCCCAACCATCAATCCGGAATCCGTCAGCCGATTGATTGAAGGTCGAACGTATGTATGGCCCGCGCCAGACGCTGTCCCCGGGTGGACGGTCCACGAGTTCCCGCAGATTGTTCGGCACCCGCCCCTCGTCGCCGACGAAACCGAAATCCGCACGCTGGCTGGCGACAATGTAGTCCGGGTCCCCAACGATGACGCTGACAAGCTGGTTAAGTTTGCTGGCAGTGGTTTGGGCCCGGCCCCGTTCGAGGGTCACGTCCCACGTCTTGACCGCGGCGGTGAGGATAATGCTCAGGATCATCAGCACGACCAGGAGCTCGAGCAGGGTGACGCCGCGAGCCCGGCCGCCGGCGGTCGCAGCCATCAGAACCTCACCCTGATGTCGTCGCTGTCCCTGGCGCCCGGCTCGCCAAGGAAAAGCTGGTCCGGACCCGCGCTCCAAAGCGCCAACGTCTCACTGCCCTCGACGTAGAAACGGTAGTCCGTGTTCCACGCGTCGTCAAGAAAGCGCTGGTCGCCATCGTCCCGGACATAGGGACCATTCCACCCCTTCTTGATGTACGGGTCCCAGGTCGGCAGGGTCTCCTTGCCGGAATAGCTGTACCCCCCGTACGGGGGGACAAGCGGGTTCTTGGTGGCAAGCTCGATCAGGTGGCGCGGAAGCCGGCCGACGTCGTTTTTGAACCCGGTCGAGACCATCTCGCCACCCATCAGGACGTCGGGGTTGCCGGCAATCGCTTCCCGGAGCATTCTCATTTCCTGGAGGGTCGCGACCCGGCGCGCGTTGGTCGTTATTCGCCCGACTATCGTGGGGACGAAGAAGGCGAGTATTATCCCCAATACGGATATAACCACGAGTAGTTCGACGAGCGTGAACCCGCGCTCGTCGCGTGAAGTGCTGTTCACTGCGTGAATTATAGGAACGCGCCCCAGCGCTGTCAAGGATGAAAACCTAGGCATTTTTACTCCTACTAGTTGTGCAGCAGGAAGATGACCGCTTCGTCATCCTGGTTGAAAGACCGGATTGACATCCCGCCCCGGCCGATTCCGACCAGTCCGTATCCCGACGGCCACTCTGCGCCCTCCGGTGTCCAGACGCCGTAGACGATTTCGCCGTATTCGTAGTCGTACTGGTCGTTCGGTCCGCCTTCGGTGACGTCACTCAAATCGGTTTCGAGAGAGTAGTCTTCGGGGTTGAACTCGTCCGGGTCCATTTGTTGGCCGGTCCACGGGTTTGTTGGCAGGATACCTAGCTGGTCATCGAGTTTCCCGCCTGGGAAAAACGCACCGTAGCCGTCCTCGTAGAAATCCTCGGCGTAGTAGCCCTGCTCGGTGTGGAAAGTTTCGATCACCACCTGGACGTTGTGCAGGTTCATCTTCATGGCGGCCTCGCGGGCCTGCTGACGCACGCCGGCGATTCTGGGAATCGTCATTGCCATCATAACGCCCAGAATCAGAATCACTATCAGCAACTCTACTAGCGTAAAGCCTTTATCGTAATCGCGCATGGTTTCTCCTCGCTTCAGTTATAGGGCAATTATTCCAGTCTGTCAAGTAAGGCGGCTGCTACTCCCGCTGGCTGGGCGGCGTTGTCGTGAGGACCTTGCCGTCCTTCAGATAGAAACGACCGCCGAACGGCTCCTCCGGGATCCGGTCGATGTAGCCGGCATCCAAGAGCTCCTCGTAGAAAGGGTGCTCCTTACTGTCCGCCGGCAGCCGTTTCTTGTCTTCATGGAACTTCCGAACCGCCACTTGGAGCAGAACAGTGGTCTCCTCGAGCTTGAGGTTCGTGAGCTGGCGGACGACCAACTCTTTGAGCTTCCGATTCTCCGTGCTCTTAAGTATGTCCAGCCACATCGCGCGCGCAGTCTGGAAATCGCCGGCCTTGGTCTTGGCAACTGCGGCCCAGCGAGTGAGAATGAACCAGGCATTGGGCATCTTCGATGCCACCTCGAAGAAGGCACTCGCCCGGCCGTAGTCGCGCAGTAGCATATAGCAGATGAAGCCGGCGTCGAACGGAATCTGCCAGCTCATCGGGTTCGCCTTCATACCACGAGTCAGGAAGTCGACGGCTTCATGCGGCTTGCCTGCGTCCCAGGCCAGGGTAATCGCGCCGAAATGATACGCGCCGATGAACCCGGGGTCGAGGGACACGAGAATATCGAACACATGGCCCAGCCATTCGTACTTGCGGTCGGACATCAGATGGCGAGCGTAGTACTGAATTCCCCGGAGCCAGATGAAATCGGCGGCGAGGCTCTGATACTCGATCGAGCCCCCCCGCAGGAACCGGCCCGACGGGAAGTACGCCATCTCGGCGATTGCCTTCTCTCGCATGCGGTTCTCGCCGCCCCGGTCGATCGCGAGTTGAAGCAGGTAGGCGCCGACGAACCCCCAGACGATCAGGACGATAGGCAGAACGGTGCCGGCCCAACTCGGGCCGCTCGGCGTGGCCGGGCGTCCCAGTGTGACCTCGCGGAGTGCTCCTCGATCGCGATGCCCGGCACGTAGAACCCGGAACCCGACGTACCATACAATACCCCACCCAGGGGCGCTGACGAACCAAAAGCCTCGCACAGACTCCCGCAGTAGTGCCTGTAGCCCCAGAACAACGATGCTGTACGGGACCGTCAGCAATAGTGCGTACCAGATCGCCTGCCCAGTCGCTAGCGACCTACGGAAGACGAACTTCCTCGCGAGGAAAGGCAGCGTCAATCCCACAATCCAGCCCCCGGCCGTACCCGCGAGGGTCATAACAACGCCGGGCAGATCCACGGGCGCTAGAACTCCTTCCGGTTGAATATCGCCGCGGAGATCAGGAGCAGCGTCGCAGTGTAGACCAGGGCATACAAACCGGAGAGCAGCAGCGCGTATGGATCCAGCGGCGCGCCGTAGACGACTTCCGGCCGGATGTTGAAATTGCTCAGGTTGGGCAGAACGTAGTAGAAGAGGTAGCTCGCCGCTTTGACGACCGGGGACGGGCTCATCGCGGCCAGGAGCTTCAGGTCCCGGGTCAAGTGGCCCACAAAGTACACGGCGAATGTGAACAGCGCGCCGGTAATCGGGGTGGAGAAGGTAGAAAACAGCACGGCGACCGCCGTCAGAATGGCAAGCTGGAACAGAGTCATCAGGACTGCCAGCAGCAGGTACAACGGGGCTCCGATGCCCAGGACGAGCAGAATCACATAGAAGGCCGCGGTCATCACGACCAGGCTCACGACCAGGACCGCCATCAACCCGAAGTACTTGCCGAGGATGAACTCCCAGCGCCGGACCGGTTTGGCCAGCATGATGTAGATGGTACGTTTCTCGACTTCCCTGTACACGATGCGGCCCCCGACCAGGATCGATATCAGGACGCAGAACAGCGTGATTGCCGAGAGACCCAGGTCCTTGACAATCTTGGCATCCTCGCCGAGCGCCAAGGGCTGTATCACACGGGCGCTGCCCATCACCAGCACCGCGAAGATAACCAGGGTGACGAGTACCTTGTCGCGGATCGACTCGCGGAACGTGTTCAGCGCCACCGCGGATACCCGGTCGATTACGATGCCCTCCCGGCCTTCGCGACATGCGCCATGAAGTAGTCCTCAAGCGTCCGGCGGTGCGGCACGATTCCGACCACCCGGATGCCCCCGACCTCTCGGCAGATGGCCATTATCTTGTCCACTTCCTCATCGCTCTTGACCGTCAGCATCAGCTCGCTCCCGGACTTGATCGTATGCTGGGATACGCGCTCAAGGATCTTCTGTGTCTTGCCGGTAACACCCTTGACTGTGACTTCAATCGACTCGACATCACCGGTTAGTATCTCGCTGAGACGGCCCGCCTCGACCATGCGGCCCTCGATAACAATGCCGACGCGGTCGCAGATCATCTCGACGTCGGAGAGGATGTGCGTCGAGAAGAAAACAGTCTTGCCCCGGTCGCGCAGGTCAACAATGATGTCGCGGAATTCCTTGCGCCCGATCGGGTCAAGCCCGCCCATTGGTTCGTCCAGCACGACGAGCTCGGGGTCGGCGACCAACGCCTGGGTGATCCCCATCCGCTGCAGCATGCCGCGTGAGAACCCCCGCATCTGGACGTCGGCTACGCGCTCCATGCGGAGCAGGCGCAGCAACCCGGTGACGCGGCCCGCTGCCTCCGACTTCGGGACCGCGGAGAGCCGGGCGGCCAAACTCAAGAACTCCCTGGCAGTCAGGTGGTCGTAGAAATAGGGCGATTCAGGAAGGAAGCCCAGTCTCGCCTTGGCCGCCGCATCGCGGGGCGTGCGGCCGAAGACAAGCGCTGTGCCGGATGTCGGTTCCGTCAGCCCCATCAGAATCTTGATAAGCGTCGTCTTGCCGGCGCCGTTCGGGCCGAGGAATCCGAATATCTCGCCCTTCTCGACCTCCAGGCTGATGTCGCTCAACGCCTGGACGCGCTTCATCCGCAGCCCGGAACGGTAGACCTTGCTCAGTCTGGTGACACTGACTACAGGTTCGGGGAAACTCAACATGGCAGAGCGATTATAGGAGTGGTCGCAACGGTGTCAAGCTGGCCGCAGCCCTGCGACAGCCGCAACCGGGTTGACCACCGCGGCAAGCGAACCCTTGAGAAGACCGAGGGAACTGGGGCTGTTGAAAAAGCCTTGACACCTTTCTGATGGTTGGTGCGTCTAATAGTCAGTGACGCCCAACCGAAAGGACACCGCTGACAATGGTAGGTA
>Ga0208046_1000162_pt1 | contig 13963 bp, 12 predicted proteins | sample PL_2010_300m_FD_184161 | JGI IMG/M metagenome (GOLD analysis project Ga0208046, IMG submission 184161) | Freshwater microbial communities from Powell Lake, British Columbia, Canada to study Microbial Dark Matter (Phase II) - PL_2010_300m... | ecosystem: Environmental > Aquatic > Freshwater >... | reverse complement strand
TGTGCGTGCGAGGCTTGCGACATCGCCGTCTTCGAGAAAAATGGCACGCTCGGTATGCTCGAGGATCGGGGTCATGTCAGAGGCAGCAAAATATTCACCGTCACCAATACCGATGACAAGCGGGCTTCCATTTCGCGCTGCGACAATCCTTTGCTCTTCGGGAGAGATGACCAGCAGCGCATAGGAGCCCTTCAGTTTCGGGACCACACTCTGGACGGCAGAGAGCAGGTTGTCTTTATAGTTCTCTTCAATCAGGTGGGCAATAACTTCTGTATCGGTCTCTGAAAGGAACCGGTGCCCCCGTGCGATGAGCTGACGCTTTAAGTCCGCATAGTTCTCAATGATACCGTTATGGACGATGCCAAACCGGTTTTTACAGTCAGTGTGCGGGTGGGCGTTGATATCAGTGGGGGCGCCATGCGTCGCCCAGCGGGTATGCCCGATACCGATCGTGCCGTTGAGGTGAAGTGCTGAATGGGCGTTTTCAGAGATCCTGCCTGCATGTTTACAGATCTCGATCCCGCTCCCGATCGTGGCAACACCGAACGAATCGTATCCGCGGTACTCAAGTTTCTTGAGACCATTGATGATGACGGGTGCCGCTGTTTTTCTCCCGATATAGCCAACGATACCGCACACTTCAGATCACCAGGGAATCATCGGGCAACGAGGATGAGATAACACGGTTTCCATCCTCGACTGTGGTATTGTTACCGACGATGCAATTTTTGAACGTGGTAAAGGCTCCTGCCTGTACCCCGTCGCCAAGGATCGCGCCGAACTCCGGCTTTGTGATCACGCCTTCGATCTCCATGAGCGAAGCGCTGGTGCAGGTGGTTGTGTGGTCAGAGAGTACACACCCCTCACCAAGGACCGCGTCGAGAATGCGGGAATGCGACCCGATGGAGCAATCGTTCATGATAAGGGAATTCCCGATATAACAGAACGGTTCGACCTTGACCCTGGAACCGAGGCTGGTATCCGCCAGAATGCAGCAGTTCGGCCCGATCTCACAGTCTTCCCCGATAATGACAGGTCCTGAAATCACGGTATTGGGGCCGATAACTGTGCCTTTCCCGATCTGAACAGTGCCGGTGATGATGGTGTTCCTGCTTGAAATACCGTGACGGGAGGCGGAGATCTGCGAGAGGAGGCGGGCATTCATCCGGAGCAGGTCCCACGGGTAGATGGCATCCTGCCAGTCACCGGCAACAACACCATGGATTGTCGTCCCTTCTTCCAGCATGCAGGAGACTGCGTCAGTGATATCATTGTCCCTGATATACGAAAAAAACCCGGGGGTGAGTGAAAAAATACCGGTACTGACCATGAAACTGGGGGATTTTTCCGGTTTCTCAATGATGTGGGTGACCTCTCCATCCCGCAACGTAACGACCCCGAAATTCGAGGGGCTGGGGTGCTCTTTTACAAGCATCGCGTTTCGCTTGTCCTTGACCTGTGAAATCGATACTGCATCGATATAGTTATCCCCAGGAAGGAGGAGGAAATCCCCCTTGATCTTTGGCCTGGCACATTTCAGGGCATGGGCTGTCCCGAGCTGTTTGTCCTGGACCACAACAGTGACGGGGATATCGAGCTGGTTGAGATACCGCGTCACCTGTTCTTTACGGTACCCGACAACGACGATAATATCCCGTATCCCGTTTTGTATGAGTGCATCGATCACGTACCTGATGATCGGTCGGTTTGCCACCGGAATCAATGCCTTCGGCCTGCTATGGGTGAGCGGCCGGACCCGCTTGCCCTCGCCTGCTGCAAGAATAACTGCCTGCATCTTTCACCTACCGGATGTAAGAATTCTCCCCGATGATCCCCTCAACATAACTGTTGGGGGCAAATTTTGCACCGGTTCCGATGACCGCGCCCACGTTAACAGAGCAGTTGATCCCGAACTGCACGCTGTCCCCGATAATGGCGCCGAATTTTTTTCTCCTGCTGTCCCTGCCGCCCACCCTGATGGTCGCGTGGTCGTGGCGCAGGTTGGCGATCTTGGTCCCCGCACCGAAATTGCACCCGCTGCCGATGATACTGTCACCGATATAGTTGAAATGGGGAATTTTTGTGCCGGGCATGATAATTGAATTTTTCAGTTCCGTGCAGTGCCCGATATGGCACCCGTCACCGATGGCTGTTGCACCCCGTATATAGGCATGCGGCCCGATCCGGCAGTTGCTGCCAATCACGCAGGGCCCTTCAACATAGGTCCCGGACATAACAACGCTGTCTTTGCCGATGATCACCGGCCCGGAAGAATGGACATCCTTTTCAACCACCCCGTCGTTTGCCGGCTCGATCAATGCGAGCAGGAGTGCATTTGCGTCCAGCATGTCCCAAGGGTGCCCCACGTCCATCCAGGTGGAAAGGGGGTATGACGTGAGTTTTTTATCTTGGATATAGTCACCTAGTGCATCGGTGAGTTCAAGTTCACCACGCGGGGACGGCTGGATCGCCTCAACCCTGCTGAAAATGTCCGGGTCAAAGACGTAGGCACCGGCATTGATCACCGTACTTTTCGGGTGAGTGGATTTTTCCTCGAGAGCGGTCACCCGCCCCGCGTCCACGATGACAACCCCGTAGTCCTCAGGGTGATCTGTTGTGCTGGTGCCCATGCAGGGGGCTTTATTGTTGCACAGGTCCCTGATATCGGGACTCTGCAGGATCATGTCGCCATTCAAAAGGAGGAACCGGCTCTCGACAAAGCCGTTTGCAGCATTGAGTGCATCCGCCGTTCCCTTCTGCTGGCGCTGGGGGGCATACCTGATCCGGATGCCAAGCGTGGAACCATCGCCAAAGTGCCTGCGGATCTCGCGTTCCCCGTATCCCACAACAAACACGAAATCCGTGATCCCGGCATCCCGGGCTGCGATCACAAGGTGCTCCATCATCGGGCGGTTTGCGAGCGGCAGCATCACTTTCGGACGCTTTGCCGTGAGCGGACGCATCCGCTTTCCCTCTCCCGCAGCGAGCACGACGCATTCCATAGCTACAGATCTGCCTGCAACATTTAAGCAGTTTTTCCCTTCCTTACAAGGGTGCGCCCGCGTCCGAGCATTGCCTTGGCTGTCTGCGGTGTCCTGCCCTCTGCTGTAATCCGGATCTTCGGCTCTGTCCCGCTGGCACGGACCAGGCACCACCCGTTCTCGTCCGCGATACGGATGCCATCTGTGGGGTTGTCTGCACCAAGTGCCGTCATGATCTCACGTGCCGATTCGCAGGCAATGGATGTACGGATCATGGGATACGAAGGCATCGTACCGAGTTCTTCTGCCACATCCCATTCCGATGCGATCTCGCAGAACAGGGCTGCAGCAAAGGGGCCGTCAGGACAATAGGAGATGGAAGGAAAGATCCAGGCACCGGAAGGCTCCCCGCCAAAATCCCCCCACGATAGGAGTTCTTCGGAAACAAACGCGTCCCCGACAGGCGTGCGCCGCACTTCCGCGGCCTCCTCAATCATCATCGAGGCATCGGTCGTCGTGACCACGTGCTTTGCACCAAGGTATTTCGCAAAAAGCATGAGCAGGTGATCTCCGGAGATGTACCTGCCCCTGTTGTCCCATGCCATCATCCGGTCGGCATCCCCGTCGTGGACGACGGCACACCGTGCGTTGGTTGCCCGCATGACGTCCCCGATATAGGGGAGGTTTTCTTTCAGTGGTTCTGAAGGGCGTGAGAAGTATCCTGAAGGGTTGCAGTTCAGGCAGACCGGCGTGACGCCAAGGGACATAAGGAGGTCCGGTGTGAGCACGCACCCCGCCCCGTTCCCGCAATCAAGGACCACGGAGATCTCGCGGGTGACCCTGACCTTGTCAAGGATCGCCTTTTTGTGTCCCGATAGTGCATCGGTGGGTGTGAGGGAGCCCTGGTTCTTCCAGTCAGTCCAGTGATCGTTTTTGATCAGTTCCCCGAATTCCTCCTGCTGTGATCGTGTGAAGGATGATCCATCAGGGTTGAAAAGTTTGATGCCGTTGTACTCCTCGGGGTTATGGGATGCGGTGATCATGCATGCCGCTTTCATGGTCCGCCCGGCATATGCAACCGACGGGGTTGGTGCAACACCGCACGAATAGGCCCTGCCTCCCGAACCAAGGATACCGGAGATCACCAGGTGGGAGAGGAGGGGGCTTGTGGTCCTCGTGTCCGTCCCGACAAGGACATCGGACGAACGCGCTGCAAGTGCCGATCCTGTCCTGAGTGCGATCCGGAGGAGTTCCTGATCAAACCTCCGCCGTATTCCCGATGACCCGAAAAGCATACAATATAATGGTGGAGAGGTGCAATATCCTTATCCCTGCCACATGACGGTCAGGTACCGTACGGGCAGAACCGTTCGAGTCTTTCAAGGCTCGCGATACCCGCGGTTGAAGGTCCGAGGAGCAGCACCGTCTTGTTTTCCCGGTATTTTTCAATGAGATCCCCTGTTCCTGCCGCAATCAGACTTTCATTATTGACCAGGATACAATCCGCAAAGTCAGGGGAGTTCACGATGAACCCGCCCGTCTCCTGCATGGCTGGCGGGAACGGACCGATGCTATACACCCGGGTTGTCCGGAGCCTTGCTGTTAATTCCTGCCTGCACGCGGGATGGCAGGACACCGGGCAAGCCCTGACGCCGCGGCTCATGCAGAGAAATGCAGTCACCACATTCAGGACGGCACATGCCGCCCCCCGCGTTGCAGGGGTATCAAGCGGCGCCCCGAACATGAACTCACTTTTTGTGGTCGCCCGTATGGGATCGAAGGTGACAAACTCTCCGGTCCTTCCCCCGAACCCCGCCTCCATGCATGCACCCTTTTCATACTGGCAGGACACGATATCAGGATCGGCCCGCAGCACGACCGGGCCGTCCTCACACCCGCTGTGACGGAGTGTGTCCTGCAATTTTTTTACCGCGTCGATGACAATGTCCATGGTTTCACTTCTCCTGTGAAAACAGTATGACGCGGGCAGGTGATCCGTCCAGCCCTGCAAGGAGGAGCGGCAGGGCTACCATATCATAATCCCCCTCGCCAACCGATGAGAGGTCGAGGAGCTCGATGATGATGCAGCCATGCCCGAGCAGGTCCCGGTGCACCGTCCCGTTCCCGGTGTACGATTCGATCGATGGGGAATCGATCCCGATGCACCGGATTCCATTACCGGTGATGAATCCCGCTGCATCTGCCGTGAGACAGGGATAGTCTTGTGTGAACGTCTCAACACCGGAAAACGTTGTTTTGAGGAGGATCCTCTCAACGCTGCCGATCCGGTCACGGAGGTGATCTGCGGTGATCGTGCTGCCGGCCCCGCGTACATCCAGCACCCGACACCTTCCGACGAGGTGCGAAAGCGGGATCGTATCGATTGTATTGCCGGTTTTGAGATAATGCACCGGGGCATCGATATGGGTGCCGGTATGGGTGCTCATGCGGATGTCGCTGATCAGGTATTTTCCCCGATCCTCCTGCACGAACGCGGGACGCATGTCGCCCGGATATACCAGCATGCCAGGAGAGATCGCACGCGTCACGTCAATCAGGGTCATACCATATCAGTCCTCCCAGCCATGCCGGCCGATGAGCGGGACAAAGCGGACGCCGCCATGAAACGACTCCCGCACTGTTGTCTCATACCTCTCCAGCACAACCAGCTCCTGGATCTCCCGTCCCCCGACGGGTGCGACAAGCCGGCCCCCTTCTGCCAGCTGTCCGATAAGCGGCTTTGGGACCTCCGGCGTTGCCGCGGTGATGAGGATCCCGTCAAACGGGGCAGAGTCCGGATACCCGAGTGTGCCATCACCGACGATAACTTCTACATTGCTTATGTGGAGCGCAGCGAGGTTTCTTTTCGCAAGGTCTGCGACCGCGGGGATCCGTTCGACCGTTGTCACGTGCCGTACGATGGCACCAAGGACCGCCGCCTGGTACCCGCTCCCGCCCCCGATCTCCAGCACATTGTGCCCGGGTTCCGGCCGGAGCAGTTCTGTCATCAGTGCAACAATATAGGGCTGGGAGATTGTCTGCCCGTTTCCAATAGGCAGCGGGCAGTCGTCATATGCCCCGCGGTCATACGGTGGCGGGATAAAGTGGTGGCGGGGTATCTCCCGCATTGCCCGGAGAACACGGGGGTTTCGGATGCCGCGTGCTTCGATCTGCCGCTCCACCATCCTGAAGCGTTCATCGGCTCGTGTGTACGGTGCCATCATACAGTGGGGTTCAGAACCCGGATTTCTCCGCCTCGTCGATTGAGGCCTCGATCTGCTTCTGCAATGCCTCGGGGAGCCCGGTGATCTTGACATCGAGGAAACCCCTGATGATCGTTGCCGTTGCCTCGGCCTCATCAAGCCCGCGGGACATCAGGTACTCGATCTCGTCACGGGCAATCTTGCCGACTGCCGCCTCATGGGAGAGCTCGGTACCGACAACCGACCCCTCGATCTCTGGGATTGCATAAATCCTCCCGTCCTGCAGGATCAGTCCCTTGCACTCGAGGTGCCCCCGGGTCCCGGCCGTCTTCCCGTTGATATGCCCCCGGGATATGATGGTGCCACCCTTTGTGATTGCCCGGGTGATCAGTTCGGCACTCGCACCCTTTCCCTCGAGGATGGCACGGGAACCGAGATCCATGAAGGATTCCTTTGACGCGATCACGATGCTGGAGAACCGTGCAACGGAATTTTCCCCTTTCAGTGTTGCCGTCGGATACATCTGGACCTTTTTGACCGGCTGCATACAGACATAGTTGGAGAGGAATACCCCGTTCTCCCCGATGACCGAAGCGCTCCTCGGGTAGACCTCGATATCCTCGGTCCAGTTGTGGATCATCGTGAAGCTGATCTTGGCATTCTTTTTCACATAAAACTCGGAGATACCGTAGTGGGCCCCGCCTTTGCCGACGTGTGCCCCGCTTGTACAACCGGAGATGATATGGAGCTCGGCACCCTCTTTTGCGATGATGATATTGTGGACATGCTGGATCTGTCCCCGTCCGAGGTAGAGGCAGGCCTGGATTGGGAGGATGTTGCTGGAGCCCTCGTGTGCGATAATGACGTAGCCTTTCGGGTCTTTCTGGGCTGCAACGTATTGTGTGACCTCATCTTTTTCCGGCGAGACGACCTTCCAGGCGTAGTCCTTCATCCACTCGTATTTTTCAAACGCCTTTTTGTAGGAGAGGACTTCGATCCCCTCCTGTGCGCACTCAGCCTGGACGATATCCTGATCCATCTGAAGGTAGCTTCCGCACCGGTTCTTCATCGCAAGGTCGATACCGGATTGGGCAAGCCGCTCCTGGTCAGCCTTTGACAGTGCCGGAGGGGTTACGTGTGACGGCATTCCAGGCACTCCTTGTACCCGCGCTTCTTGATATCCTGCAGGATCTCGCGGGGATTTCCGTGGCACTTGATCTGCCCGTCACACATCACATGGCCCCGGTCGGTTTCAAGGTAATCGAGGATGTAGCCGGTATGGGTGATGACAAGCCCGCTCTTCTGGCGCTTGATGATGTGCTTGTCCTTTTCGAGAAGCGATCCGATCGCGGAACCAATGAGGGAGATATTCTCAAGGTCGACACCGCTCTCCGGCTCGTCAAGCATGATGAAGTCGGGCTTCTGGATCATCAGCTGGAGCACCTCGCTGCGCTTGATCTCGCCCCCGGAGAATCCCTTGTTGATGTCACGCTCTAAAAATTTATCCATGTGAACTGATGCAGCCAGCGCCTCGATATTCTCGTTTTTTGTCCTCGAGATCGCAGTGAGGAGCTTGCCCAGCTTGAGCCCGGAGATGGTGGGCGGGCGCTGGAAGAGCATCCCGATCCCCCGTTGCGCCCGCTCGTGGGCGTGCATGGTTGTTACGTCCTCACCTTTGAAGTGGATTTTTCCCTGCGTTATCGTGTAGTTGGTAAATCCCATGATCGCCATGAGGAGTGTTGTCTTCCCGGATCCGTTGGGACCCAGCAGCACGTGAGTCTCCCCCTCGTTGATATGGAGATTGATGTCGTGCAGCACCTCCTTGTCACCGACATTCACATGCAGGTCTTCAATATGCAGCATAGAACAATCGTAGAGTGTATGTCGATTGCTACATTAAACGCTTTTCACCGTGCCGGACATGAAAAAAATGCGCTGTACCGCCAGCATTAAACTGATGCGGTGCAATAGTATAGACGGGATAGCATACGGGACTGGTGCAGCGTGCGGCCGGAGAAAGTGCAGGACAAGGCGGGAAAGGCAAAGGTCAGGAAAGGCTCAAAGGATAAAAAAAAGCCGCTGTATACACGTGATCCTGTTGGGATCAAGAAATTCGTGAACCGGATCATCTGCGGGGACGCACAGCAGGCACTCGCTCATATTCCTGACAGGAGCATCGATATCGTTATCACATCGCCGCCCTATAATTTCGGGCATGCCTATGCACAGGACCCCCACCATGATACCCATGAATGGAATGACTATTTCGCAAAACTGCTTGCTGTATGGCGCGAGTGCGAACGGGTGTTGAAACCCGGCGGGAGGATCGCGGTAAATGTCCAGCCGCTCTTCTCTGATTACGTCCCCGCCCACCACATCATCTCACGCCAGTTAGCCGGGCTTGGCCTGCTCTGGAAAGCGGAGTTTCTCTGGGAGAAGAACAACTACAACGCCAAATACACGGCGTGGGGGAGCTGGAAGTCCCCGTCGATGCCCTATATAAAGTACACCTGGGAGTTTATCGAGGTCTTCGATAAGGCGACCCACAAGAAGGCGGGAAGGCGTGAGGATATCGACATCACGGCTGAAGAGTTCAAGGAGTGGGTGATCGGGCGATGGTCTTTTCCTCCTGAGATCCGGATGAAGGACTACGGGCACCCGGCAATGTTTCCCGAAGAGCTTCCACGGCGCCTCATGAAACTTTTTTCCTACAAAAACGACATCGTGCTCGACCCATTCAACGGTGCAGGGACGACAACGCTTGTCGCATGGAAACTCCGGCGCCGCTTCATCGGGATCGATGTATCGCACCAGTACTGCGACCTGGCGCTCCGGAGGGTGGCTGCGGCGGCGGATGGAGCAGGACAGGCATCAGCGTATCCCCCTCCGTCACTTGTCAACCTCGATCATCTGGCAAGACACGAATAATTCATATAAAAAAATCACAGGTTTACTGCGTGGTTTTTCACCCATTCATACGTCCCTTTCCGGTCATGCTGGTGAGCAAGGATATAATTGTGTATGTCGGCGTATTGTTTCATCGTGTCTACCAGATTGTTGTAGGCCGGCACGCGCTGGTTGTACGCTTTGATATTGCGGGCATCTGACAGCACCTGCAACTCCGCTCTCATCGCAGCGGCTTTTTGAGACAGTTCGGAAAATTTCTGTTCCGATGCCGTGTACATGTCGTGCAGGTAGCGGGTCTGGTCACAGCTCGTGTAGGTTTTTATACCGTTTCCGACAGGTATTACCACAGGTGTGGACGTCAGCTGAATGCCGCCGGTAAGCCCGTCGGGCGGGACTCCGACAAACGAGACGTTCGTTGTCTCGATATAGGCGTATCCCGTCTTTTTGTAATCTGTTCCGGTGCAGGTGATCCCGACTGCCATGTGCGATTCGTCAGGGAAGGAGAACAGGGCTGCCCGGTAGCCCTCGCGGGAGAGGAGCGCCGCAAGGAGCAGGCTTTTGTCATCGCAGTCACCGGATCTGTCCACGAATGTCTCGATGGGGAACTTTACCGGGTTTTCCCTGATGTTTTCGTAGTAGAGCGACTGGACAAAAACCGCCATAAGCTCGGCATACTCGTCATCGGTCAGGGCGTTTTTTTCCTTTATCCCACGCAACCCGATAATGAGGTCCCGGTAAAACTCCTCCTGGTTGGGGTCATTCATCATTGAGAGGTAGGTCTGTGCCACCCAGTCATGTTCCGATACGTTCCCGTATATGATGACCTCTTTGTCTGCTGCCCTTGCACCGGCAAGGACAGACCCGTTGATGGGGACGGTGAGGGTGACAGCCGCCTGTTCAAACGGAAAGGTATACACCGGGATAGCGGGTACCGCAGCATTTTCAACAGGAACAATGCGGGGGGCGACAACCCTCTCGTGTTGCAGAAGGGAGTCTAAACAACCGGCAGATACTACCATGCACAGGACCAGCAGGAATGCAGGACCTGCATGATACAGGACGGATAGCCCGGAACAATGTGTACTCCCCTTTTTCATAGAATATCCCCGAGACGGGCAATCGAATCGATAACATAGGTTGGCTTTATGACAGCGGTCCTGAGGGTTTCCTCACGGAATTTCCCTGTCCTGACAAGGACGGCTTTCATACCGGTTTTGCGTGCGCCTGCGATGTCGGTAATGATATCGTCGCCGACCATGGCTGTTTGGTCCGGTCGCAGATCCATGTCCCGGAGTGCTATGTCGAAGAACGCTTTTGATGGTTTGCCCATCACGGTGGCAGTTTTTCCTGCTGCAAATTCAAGCGCCACGACAAAGGGTCCTGCCGAAAGCATAACACCATCCGGTGCCATCCAGTACCGGTCTTTTTCAAGAGCGATGATCCCGGCCCCACCGATCACCGCACGGAATGCCGCGTTCAGGAGGCCATAGGTCATCTTTTCCCCGGCATCGCCGACCACGACATAATCAACCAAGCTGTTTTCCGGGTTCCGGTCACACCACTGCTCAAAATCCCTGTAGACATCCCCTGTCGTGAGGAGGAGGCAGCGGTGCTTTCCTGCAGCGTTCATATGGGCGATGGCAGCAAGGGGCGGGGTGAAGATTGAGGATTCCGGTATGTCAAACCCAAGCCGGACCAGGCGTTCAGATATCGTTTTTCTGCACTTTCGCGTCGTATTTGAAACAAACCGGACCTTGTATTTTTTTTCTTTGAGCAGGTCGATTGCCGCCCGGGCCCCGTCAATCGCCTGATCACCAATATAGAGAACACCATCGAGGTCGATGAGAAATCCTTTGACATCCATGCTGATGACCACGTTGTCCGGATCAGGCCAGGCAGAGGTCCGGCTGAATTCTTCTGCTGATCTTGTTGGCGTTGTCAGGGGATTAGCATTGCTTCACTTTCACGCCACACAGCGGGGGGTTTAAACCACCGGTTCCGGACTGTTATCCTGACGATGGCCGCATCGCATCCCACTGCCCGGATTGGCGCCCTCTGGCAGCAGCGCATGGAAACGCTGCGGGAATATGAAGTCATCCGTGACGGTAACGTATTCAGGACAAGTTTTTCGGACAACTATGTCTTTTCTTCCGAATACGACCGGGGGCGCTGTCTCCTCGGCCGGCTGATGGATCAGTACCAGGGTGTGCCCTTCGGCTCCGTTTTTCCGGGTGAGGAACTGGTGAATGAAGGGGGATCATGTTTCCTTCTTGACAGCTGCCACAAAATCACGGCAGGGGAAGTTGATCTCGGGAGGATCAGGTCGGAGATCCTCGGGGACCTCACCCTGATCCGGGGGATCGGGGAAACGACGCAGCGGCGGTTAAAGGCGCGGGGGTATCAGACCATCAGCGATCTTCTGGACCACCCGAAATTCCGGATCCAGGCTGTCCGGGTTCTCGGGCACCTCAAGTGCGCCGGTTCTTCAGAGATGATGAATCTCATCGGAAGGCGGCATTCCATGTCCCACCCGCGTGTTCTGGGAATGGCCGGGTTCCATGAACTCAAAGACTATGTTTTTCTTGATATCGAGACACTGGGGCTCTTTTCCCGCCCGATCATCCTTTTTGGAGTCGGGACGGTTGAAAACGGGAAGCTTGCCGTCCACCAGTACCTGCTGCGCGATATCCACGAGGAGCAGGCAGCACTGATCGCGGCATGCGGTCACCTTTCGGGCGAGCGGCCGGCACTCGTGACATTCAACGGAAAATCCTTTGACCTCCCGTACCTGCAGGAGCGCCTTGCCTATTACGGGATGGGCAGTGCATCCCGCATCCCCCACTTCGATGTACTCCATTTCTCCCGCAGGAGGTGGCGGGGCCAGGTCCCATCGCTGCGCCTCGGCGTGCTCGAGAAGGAAATCTTCGGTATATACCGCCATGATGACATCCCCGGCCAGATGGTACCGGAGTTCTACGAGACGTACCTGAACACAAAAAACTGCGGGCCGCTCGTTCCGGTTGTTGAGCACAACAGACAGGACGTTGTCTCGCTAGCCCTGCTCTTCTTCCGGTTACTGGGGGACTTCTATGGCTGTTGCTGATGTCCTTTTTTTCCTTGAACACAACCCGGTTATGCGGAAGCGGGTTGTGCACATTGAGACAACCGGACCAGAGTCCCCGGGGTACGGTACACTCAATGATCCGCTCAACGAAGCCACCGCGGCATTCCTTGAGCAGAGAGGGATGCGGCTTTACATCCACCAGTGCGAAGCCATCAACCACATCCGTAATGGAAAAAACGTAATCCTCACAACACCAACAGCAAGCGGAAAGACGCTCGCTTTTAATATCCCGGTCTTTGAGGGGATTGACGCAGATCCACAGGCACGGGCGCTGTACCTTTATCCGACAAAAGCGCTCGCGAATGACCAGCTCGCAACCCTGAAGCAGATGGCGCATTTTACCGGAATCTCTGCCAGCCCGGCGATCTATGATGGTGATACCCCGCAGTCAAAGCGGCCGGCAATCCGGGCGAATGCACGGATTATCGTCTCCAACCCGTACGAGATCCACAAGGTGCTTGCCTGGCACGCGAAATGGCGTGAGTTTCTCTCCAATATGAGGTTTGTGGTTATCGATGAGGCGCACCGGTACCGCGGAGTTTTCGGCTCCCACATTGCGATGCTGATCCGGCGGTTGCTGCGCCTCTGCCAGCATTATGCATCAGATCCACAGATTATCCTCTCGACCGCAACACTCGCCAACCCGCTGGAGTTTGCCGGGCGGCTGACAGGGCGATCGTTTGAACTTGTGGACAGGGACGCCTCCCCGCACGGAAAGAACCATTTTGTCCTCTATAACCCGTATTACGATGGAATCGGCAATCGGTCGACCCACGAGGAGACCAAAGACCTGCTGGGCACCTGTATCAGGGGCAATCTCCAGACGCTCTGCTTCACTGGCTCCCGGAAGATGGCAGAACTGGTTGCGGTCTGGGCACGCGATGACGCACGGCGTTTTTCCTCCCGGCTTGCCGGTGCGATTGCCACATACCGCGCCGGGTACCTTCCTGAAGAACGCCGTGCAATCGAGCGGCAGCTCAAGGACGGGTCAATGAAAGGCGTTGTCTCGACCAATGCCCTTGAACTGGGGATCGATATCGGCTCACTGGACGCCGTGATCATCTCCGGCTACCCCGGGACCATGATGGCAACCCGGCAGCAGGCGGGGAGAGCGGGGAGAAAGGGTGACCCGTCGCTTGCTATCCTCGTTGCTCAGGCAAACCCGCTTGACCAGTACTTCATGCACCATCCCGGCCAGTTCTTTTCGCGTTCGCATGAGCACGCGATTATCGATACACACAACCCCTACATCGTATCCGGCCATATGCTCTGCGCAGCGGCAGAACTCCCCCTGCAGGATGCGATTGACGTGCAGTTCTTCGGGGACTCGTTCCCTTTCCTCCTTTTGGAACTCGCATCACAGAACCTGCTGAAGCAGACCCCCCGCGGGTGGGTGTACGGCGGACGCGGCAGGGCGGCGGATGCGGTGAATCTTGACGGCACAGGTTGTGAGACCTTCCGGATCCTGTGCAATGGCAGGCTCCTTGAGACGATGGACCGGGGGCAGGCATACCGCGAGGCCCATCGCGGGGCGATCATGCTCCACCAGGGGGAGAACTATGTGGTCAGGGAAATGGACCTTGAAACCAATACCGTCAGGGTCGAACACACCGATGTGGACTATTACACGCAACCGCAAAAAGAGGTGAGCCTTGCGGTCATCGGGACTCTGGCAACCAAAAACACCAGCGGGGTGACGTGTGCCTTTGGTGACGTGGAAGTGACCGAACTGTATACCGGTTACAAGA
>Ga0208046_1000160_pt1 | contig 13993 bp, 15 predicted proteins | sample PL_2010_300m_FD_184161 | JGI IMG/M metagenome (GOLD analysis project Ga0208046, IMG submission 184161) | Freshwater microbial communities from Powell Lake, British Columbia, Canada to study Microbial Dark Matter (Phase II) - PL_2010_300m... | ecosystem: Environmental > Aquatic > Freshwater >... | reverse complement strand
ATCCGGAAGTGACAAAAAAACTTGTGATCATTGATATTGCCGATTTTGGTGCAGAACCGGGGAAGCTTACACAACTCCGGGTTGAAGACCTGCCACCGGGCGCCTACCGCGACGCCCATTCGTGGGACCTGACCGAACCGCTGCACCGCCTGAAAGACGACATTGATATCACGGTAATCGGATGCCAGCCAAAACGGGTTACAGCTCCTGAATTTGAAATCGGGCTTTCCGAAGAGATAGTGAAAGCAATACCGAAGACAATTCAGATCGTACTGGAAACTATCGGAGTGGATTATGGGACTACTATCAAGTGTGTTCAAGAAGAACGTCAGCGAGGAACCGCAGAAACCTGCGGCACCTGCAAAACCAGCTGACGTAGCAACAAAGGCAGAAACAACAAAAAAGGAGGTTAAGCCTGTGGTAGACAAGATTACAGTGGGCCATGTGCACATGAGTGGATGTACTGGCTGTCTTGTGTCTTTGGCAGACAACTACGGTGGACTCTTGACGATCCTCGACAAGTACGCAGATCTCGTCTACGGTCTGACACTTGCCGATGTCCGCCACATCCCCAAGATGGATGTCGCGCTCGTCGAGGGTTCCGTCTGCATTAACGACAAAATTTCAGTGGAAGAGATCAAGCAGACAAGGGAGAAGGCCGCAGTCGTCGTTGCAGTCGGCGGGTGTGCCTGCTATGGCAACATCACCCGGTTCGGGCGCGGCGGCCAGCAGAACCAGCCGGCACATGAATCCTACCTCCCGGTAGGGGATATTATCAAGGTCGATGTGTACATCCCCGGATGCGCACCGACGCCCCAGCAGATCAGGAACGTCTGTGTGATGGCGTACCTGCTGCTCAAGGGAACAAAGGAGCAGAAGGACCTTGCGACCAACTACTTAAAACCGCTGATGATGGCGGCGCAGAGAGGGACAACCGCATGCTTCTGCGACCTGATGTACGAGGTCATCAACCAGGGTCTCTGCATGGGATGCGGTGCCTGCGCAGCAGCGTGCCCGGTCCGTGCGATCACCCACGAGTACGGCAAGCCCCAGGGCCAGCGTGACCTGTGCATCAAGTGCGGTGCCTGCTACAACCAGTGCCCGCGGAGCTGGTTCAGCTTCGATGTCGTATCGGCGTATGAGGCGATCAACGAGGCCATCATGGCGGCACTCCAGTGAGGTGATTGAAATGGGAGCAGAACTCGGTAATTACAAGACATGCGTGTCGGCGCGAAGTACCAACAAAGAGCTTCTCATGGGTGCACAGGATGGCGGTATTGTTACCCAGCTGTTTGCATTCGCACTCGATGAGGGCATCATTGACGGCGCAATTGTCGCAGTAACCAAGGACTTCTACAAGAAGTACCCGACAAAATGCATGGCAACGTTCACGGACGATTCAGATGAAGCGTGGAGACCAATCCCTGCCATTGTGACAACAAAGGCAGAACTGATGGAATCGCGCGGCACCAAGTATAACCTCAGCCCCAATGTTTCCTTAATCAAGGAAGCAACCCGCAGTTTCGGCCTGGACAAGGTTGGCATTGTCGGCACCCCCTGCCAGATGCAGGCAATCCGCAAGGGCCAGCTCTACCCGATTGGCCTCCGTGATGTCGGTGACAAGATTGCACTCGCACTCGGAATCTTCTGCATGGAGAACTTCCCGTACCAGAGCATCGTGCAGCTGGTCGAGGACCACGCGGCGATGAAGCTGGAAGCGGTCAAGAAGATGGAGATCGGCAAGGGCAAGTTCTGGGTCTACGGGAAGCGCGGACAGGTCGTCCAGCTTCCGCTGAAAGTGACCCACAAGTACGAGCAGCCCGGCTGCCACGTCTGCCTTGACTATGTCGCAAACCTCGCGGACATCTCGACAGGATCCGTGGGCAGCGCCGACGGCTGGAGCACGGTCTTTGTGAGGAGCAAGATCGGTGAGTCGGTCTGGGCAAAGGCAGTCGCAGCAGGCGCCTTTGAGATCCAGCCGATCGACAAGGTCAAGCCCGGCCTTGAGCTCGTTTCCAAGCTGGCAAACGAGAAGATCACCAAGAACAAGGCAACCCTCGAGGCCCGAAAGACGTTCGGTGTCGGCAAGGCGCTCCGCAACCCATATATCTAAATTTTTTCTTTTTTTTGATCTGGAGAAATCCCTGGCCTCACATCATTACCAGGGATCCATGAAGAACCGGTTTTTTTAAAGGATATCGGAAGGGTACGGCCACGGCAGGATCACCGTCCGGCATACCCGTTGTGATGCGTCATATTAATTCCCGATGATGCATCATCACTGTTCAATGGCGCACGACCCCCTTCGTACCCGGCCGCACTGGCAGCAGGCAGCGTTCGGGTTCTGCATCCTTGCCGTCATCATTCTTGTACCCGTGCTCGTGCCGGTTATGGCACCGTACGCCCCGGCGCCGGCAGGCGCGACAGTCCATGTGAAGATCCTCGCGGTCAACGACTTCCACGGACAGCTGCCGCCCGGCCAGACCTTCAACAAGCGGCCGGCCGGGGGAGCGCCGGTGCTGGCATCGTACCTCAAAGCAGCCATGGCAGACGCCGGGCAGGCACCGGTGTTCATCGCACTGCCCGGTGACATTGTCGGTGCATCGCCTCCGGAGTCCGGCCTGCTGCTGGACGAACCGGCAATGCTGTTCTGGAATACCTTTGCAAACCCTTCCTGCACCTGGGGCGGGGTCTCGTCCTGCTCCACGTGCAACATGGTCGCAACACTGGGCAACCACGAGTTTGACAAGGGGACAGCCGAACTTATGCGGAAGATCAACGGCGGGAACCGCGCGACCGCCATCACCCACCTTGTTGACCCGTATCCCGGTGCAAAGGCCACGTATGTCTGCGCAAACGTGGTCTGGAAAACGAACAGTACACCCATCGTTGCCCCGTACGTGATCCGGGACGCGGGCGGGGCAAAGGTCGCGTTCATCGGCGCAGATACCGTCAAAACAACCTCGCTTGAGATGCCGGAGCATGTGGCGGATGTGGTCTTTTTGGACGAGGCCGAATCGGTCAACCGGTACGTTTCCGCCGTGCAGAAGGAAGGCGTGCACGCGATCGTCGTGCTGCTCCACGAAGGCGGGACGCAGGACGCCTATGACGGGGCGACACGGGAAACCGAAAATGTCACCGGCCGGGTTACCGAAATCATCGCCGGCCTTGATCCGGACGTCGATGTCGTGCTCTCGGGCCACACCCACGCGTTCACCAACGCCTACCTGCCAAACGCCGGCGGGAAGCCGGTCCTTGTCACGCAGGCGTACAGTTACAGCAGGGCGTTTGCCGTCATTGACCTGGCAATCGATCCGGTGGCCGGCGAGATTACCGGAAAGACCGCAGGGATCATCCCGACCTATGCCGATGAACCGCCCGGCACAACCCCCGATCCCGCAACCGCTGCCCTCCTTCTTGAGGCAGAACATGCCGTTGCCCCCCTGACGGACCGCGTCATCGCGGTCGCAGCAACGGACATCACGGGCAGTGAGACCGCTGCCGGCGAGTCTGCGCTCGGGGACCTTGTCGCCGACGGCCAGCGGGCTGCCATGAGATCCGATGTTGCGTTTGTCACGACCGGCTCGCTGCGGGCAGAGATTGCACAGGGCAATGTCACGTGGGGCGACCTCTACGCGGTCCAGCCGTTCTCATCGACCGTGCTTTCCATGACGCTTTCGGGAGAGCAGGTACAGAGCGTGCTGGAACAGCAGTGGCAGGACCCGCTCCCGCCCCACAACCTCGCGGTTGCCGGGCTCTCGTACACGTTTGACGGCAGCAGGCCTGCCGGCAGCAGGGTTTTCGATACCCGGGTCAACGGCGCCCCGCTGGACCGCAACGCGAAATACACCGCCGCGATGGTGGACTACCTGGCTTCCGGTGGTGACGGGTACACGGTTTTTACCCGGGGGACGGACGTGGTCAATGGCCCGGTCGATGTGGATGCGCTGGTAACCTACATGGGATCGCTGCCCCAGCCGGTGAACCCGGCTGCGGGCGGGCGGATCGTGAAGGTGGGGTGACGGGCGCGGGAATTTGTATCAGGGCACCGGCGAATGTTTCAGGAAACCACATTTTTTTGTCCCGGTACCGCACCGGAACCTCCTCCAGATACCCTTAAATATCGCAAACCGTATGTATTGTTTGAAAGGGGGGTTTTGCGTTTCATGGTGCCTGCTGCCGGACCTGATCGTGCTGCCGCCGGGGTGAATGATGTTTGAAAAGGTGCTTTTCCCGACAGATTTTTCAGAACGTGCAGAGATTATGCTCGAATGTATTGCCGGTATTCCCCAGGTCCGGGACGTCATCCTGCTCCACGTCGTCAAAGAGACCCGGTACCCGATGGGGGCACAGATCGTTGATACGCTGGCAAAAGAGACCGCTGAAAATACCCTCGCTGAGGCGCAACACTACCTTACATCACTCAACCCGGAGATCAGGGTGACGCTGGACACAACGATATCGCCCGAGATCGCCGACGGGATACTGGCAACCGCGGAGAAGAGAGAAGTCGACCTGATCGTTATCGGCGCACGCGGAAAGAGCGTAAAGGCAGGGATGCTCCTTGGCAGTGTACCATCGACGCTCCTGTGCCGGATCAGCAAGACCAATGTCCTGGTCATGCGCCATAAGATTATCGAGTCCCTGACCGGCACAACGTATGAAAAGTTCTGTCCCATGCTCTTTTTTCGGATCCTCTGCCCGATAGATTTCTCCCGGTTCTCTGAACATGCAACAGCCCTTGCGAGCACGATGAAGGGGGTGGGAGAACTCATCCTCCTCCATGTCGTACCGGAGGGCGGGGCATCGAGTGAGATCAGGGAGTCTGTGCAGGCAGCGGAAGCCCGGATCGGCGCAGTCCGCGACAGCCTTGCGGCACAGGGCATCCGGTCCAGGACTATCGTGACGACCGGAGACCCTGCCAGAGAGATCATGAAAACTGCCGAAGAGCAGGACGTATCAGTCATCTGGATCAGCTCCTATGGAAAAGGCTGCCTCTATGATTTCCTGCTCGGCAGCACGGTGCAGGACGTGGCCATGAACTCGACACGGCCGGTGATTGTCATCCGCTCATGGGAATAACAGGGATCCTGCAAGCCCCGGCTTTCCAGAGTATCCGGAAAACCAAAATGAGTACCTGATGTATTCAATTGAGCAAAAAATGTACTCGATGCTCTTTTTTAAATAATAGACCTTGTTCTTCCCTTCAACCCGGTAATCGACAACGTTTTCATCGACAAGACCGCGGAGTTTCCGGGCAACGGTCATGTGGTTGGTCTGTAGTTTATCGGCAAGCCCCTGCGGATGGAGGTCTGCCAGCAGCAGGATCGCAATGATCTCGTTGGACAAATTTTGTTCCACGTGGAACATACTTGTTCCAATACAATCTAAAGGATGGCGGGTAGTGAGGCGGAGGTGCGGGATTGCCCGATGATTCAGATTACCGGACAAACTTCACATTTTCCATATCGGAAAACTCGCGGTCACGAGTTAAAAACGGTATATCAAGCCGCCTTGCAACGGAATATCCGGCACAATCGATTGTCGAAAGTTTCTTTCCTTTGCCGGATGCTTCTTTTTTCAATACCGCCCCGCAACAATAATCCGTATCAGTGGTTGCCTGGAGAATAACCATCGACCTGACAAGCGCAATAATCCGCTGTGCGTTATCAGGATAATCCCGGCAGACGGCAAATGCGACTTCGCAGAGATTGAATCCGGTAGTTACCAGATGGTTGGCCTGAAACGGCCGGTAATTCTCATTTCCCTTAAGTATTTCAATAAGGGCGTACGAGTCAGCAAAAAAAAGAAGCCATCGTCAATCGCGCAGTTCGTCTTTGTGTGACTGGGTATCGATCTTCCAGTCAGGCAGCAGTCCGAAGAATCCCTTTATTCCGGGTCTCTTTCCTGCCTCCCGGCCTTTTTTTCCTGTGCCTGCATGAGCCTGCACCGGAGCGTGCTTTTTAACAATTGCCGTCATATGCCGGTACCTGTTCATTACCTGAGCTTTTCATGGGAAAAAAGGTTTCTTCCAAGGATTAGGGCGCGGCAATTTTTTCTGAAATTCCGGTTTTACGGGGAGATTTTGGCGGGAAAAAAGTGATGGAGAAAGGTGATGGCGGGAGCAACGCTGATTACAACGTGGTGCCCGGAATACTCTTTGCTGATCGTTTCCAAAACAGACTAATGGAAAAAGGCGCTCCGTACTGCAATCATAGAAATAACGTGGTGTCATGAGGATGACTGAACCGTACGCAAAACCCGTACCACTCTGGATTCCATTCCAGGACAAGTTCTTCTTTGCCCTCTGGGTTGCCCAGATGGTCTCCAACATCGGTACCTGGATGCAGAGCACCGGCGCTGCATGGATGATGACCGGTCTCGACCCGTCACCGCTGATGGTCGCGCTCGTCCAGACCGCATCGAGTATTCCGGTCTTTTTCCTCGGTGTTGCCTCGGGAGCGGTTGCTGACATCGTTGACCGCCGGGCCCTCCTGATCTTCACGCAGGTCTGGATGGTTTTCTCTGCTGCTGCGCTTGCGGTCCTTACGTTTTCTGGCCTGACCACGCCATTCTCCCTGCTCCTCCTCACGTTTTCCCTCGGCATGGGATCGGCGCTCATGGTGCCCGCATTCCAGGCAATATTTCCGGACCTTGTCCGGCGAAAAGAACTTCCCGCGGCAGTCACGCTGAACGGTGTATCGGTCAATATTGCCCGGTCTGTTGGTCCTGCCCTTGGCGGAATCGTCGTTGCGCTGGCCGGGCCCGGGCCGGTCTTTTTGTTAAATGCGCTCTCCTTCATCGGTGTCGCCATCGTCCTGTACCGCTGGCAGCCGCCAAAAAAGTGGAACCCGCTGCCGTCCGAGCGCCTGGTTTCTGCGATCCGCATCGGCATCCAGTATGCCCGGTATGCGACGGACCTGAAGGCAGTGCTCCTGCGCACCGGCGTCTTCATCACCTTTGCCAGTGCGCTGTGGGCGCTGATGCCGCTTGTTGCCCGGTTCAGCCTTGACATCGGTGCCGATGGGTACGGGATCCTGCTCGGGGCGATCGGTCTCGGGTCCCTGATCGGTGCCGGTATCCTGCCCCGTCTCCGGTCCCGGTTCTCTCCCAATACACTCGTCACCATCGCCGAGGTGGTTTTTGCCGCCGCAATGGTGGCGCTCGGGTACCTGCCGTCGCTTCCCCTTCTGGTGCTTGCCATGCTGGCAGGCGGGGTCGCATGGCTCACTCTCACGGCAAGCTTCAATATCATGGTCCAGACCGTTGTCCCGCCATGGGTACAGGCACGTGCGCTCGGGCTGTACATGGCGATTTTCATGGGCGGCCTGGCACTTTCAAGTATCCTGTGGGGGGTGGTAGCAGATGCAGCAGGCGTTCCAGTCACCCTTCTCGTCGCCGGCACCGGCCTGGTCCTTTCCCTGCCGGCAACGATGCGGGTACCGGTAAAAGACGGCGTTCATCTTGACCTGTCACCGGCACTTATCTGGCCCGAGCCGCGGGTTGTCATCGAACCGAAGACGGTCGCAGGGCCCGTGCTCGTGACCCTCGAGTACCGGATTGATCCAGTAAACAAGCAGGAATTTCTTGCCGCAATGCAGGAGATGGGGCGGCTCCGCCGGCGGGATGGCGCCGTGGACTGGGGGCTCTACCACGATGTTTCGGACCCGGGGTCCTTCCTGGAAGTTTTCATTGCCGGGTCATGGATCGAGCACCTCAGGCAGCACACACGGATCACGGTCGCTGACATGGAAATCCAGGCAAAAGCACGGGCGTACCAGGTCGGTGAAACCGTGCCGAATGTCCGCCATTTCATATCGGCATATAATGACGGACCTTTTGCGGACGACGGGAAATACGAGTGAACAGTTTTTCAATCGCCCGTTTTTTTCATTCATCCACGTCATCCGCACATATCCGTGGTTTCGTGAGCCGCCCATTGCGAGCGGGTGACCCCGGCGGTGGGGAAGTGATTGTGTGTGCGGGCAGGCACAAAATGAGTACCTGATGGGTTCAGTTGAGCAAAAAATGTACGCCATCGTCAATCGCGTAGTCCGTCTTTGTGTGACCGGGTATCGATCTTCCAGTCAGGGAGCAGTCCGAAGAATCCCTTTATTCCGGGTCTCTTTCCTGCCTCCCGGCCTTTTTTTCCTGTGCCTGCATGGGCCTGCACCGGAGCGTGCTTTTTAACAATTGCCGTCATATGCCGGTACCTGTTCATTCCCTGAACTTTTCATGGGGAAAAAAGGTTTCTTCCAAGGATTAGGGCGCGGCAGTTTTTGTGAGAAAATCCGGTTTTACGGGAAGATTTTTCCGGTAAATTTCTCTCGCGCCGCAAGCGTTGAGAAATTTATGAGAAGATTGTGAAAGCAATCTTCGAGGAGGGGGAGGTGCGGCAGATCCGTGTGACCGATGGCGACCTGATCGATAGCATCCATACGTTCAATCCCTGTTCGTGTGGATGGGATGCCCGGAGTGATGGGGCCGGCAGGAAGGGGGTCCGGGACGCTTCAGGCAGACAGAATTTAAATGAAAGGAAACGATCCCACCGGATTATCCACAAACTATAATTGCATATAGTTGGCTATAATTTGTTATGGCGATGACGACAGTCCAGCTCCGGCCTGAGACAAAAGAGAAACTGGATAACCTGAAGATCCATCCGAGGGAAACCTATGATGAGCTCATCGATCGTCTGGCGGATGCGGCGTATGATGATGAAGAGCTGAGCGATGAGGAGATCACCGGAATGAAAGAAAGTGAAGAGGATATCAAAGCCGGGCGTGTCCGCAGCCTTCGGGATATCATGAAGGATCTCGGTGATGATGAGGCGATCCGTTCCCTGGTGGGATGATGGCCTACCGGGTCAGGTTCACCCACACGGCCGAAAAAGCGTTTGCAGCCCTTTCTCAGGCAGCCCGTATCAGGGTTGAGATCGCCCTTGAAAACTATGCTGCCGACCCCTTTCATCGCCACGATGTCAGGAAAGTGAAGGGATGTCCCAAGGACAAGCCCCGGTACCGGATCAGGATTGGGGAATACAGGGCGACGTTTCGGATTATCCATGAACACCTGATCGTCTGTGTCGTTGCTGTCGGGAAAAAGAAGAATTTTGCATACTGATACGGTCATGAAACAGGTGTGGATTTGTTGTAGTAACGCCGGGTAAACCGGGGCGCGGCAATTTATTTTAAATTCCGGGTTTACCGGATATTTTTTACCGGGATCGTGGAGGCTTCGGAACAACCGGCGCTCCCGTCATTCCTGCTTTGCCACGGGCTCCTTGCGGGCCCGTCTCAGGTACAGCCCGACTCCCACCGGGATCAGGAAGGTCAGGGCATAGTACACGAACACATCGAACCCGTAATAGGTGGCCTGGAACAGCAGGACGATGAACAGGTAGTCGAGCACGACCGCGATCACGGTCCATGCTGCCCCCACCCCCGCGTAATAGGAAAGAGCAAGGTCCCGTGCCCTGAACCACCACCACGCGACCGCGATGGTAACCGGGGTGAAGACGATAAGGAGGATCCAGCCCATGATGCCTGCAAACGGCGAGAAGAACAGCAGGAGCGATGCGAGGTACCCGATCAGCCAGAGACCGGCGCCGAGGCCCGCGGTGTCCTTGAGGACCTGATCCATCGTTGATGGTATTGCCGTTTCGTGGTATTGTGGTTTGCGCAGGGCGGGTGGTCAGCCGGCAGCCCCCACCGTGATCGTTTTACACTCAGCGAGCAACAGGTGATTATGCCAGACCGCCGGCGGGCAACGTCCCGGCCGTACCCCAAGCCCCGGTATTCCGAGCACCGCCCGGAGCCCGGTACTGGCGCGGACCTGCCGCCCGCGATGCATGGGAAAAACAGCTGCACGTTAAAACCGCAAGCAATAATTGCCCGAAATAGTAATGCCAGGCATGGCGCGGCGTGGTGGCGGTGGTATCTTTGGTTTATTTGCAGAACTGCCCCTATGGGAGAAAATGGTAATTGTTATCATTATTGCTTTCGGGGTTCTTTGTATTCTTTATTTTTTACTTGCCCAGCCACTGATATATTATATTCCTTTGTAAGCAGGAAGGCCCCACGGAATTAATCCATCAGCATCATTGTACAGACGGGACAATGCTGCCAGCCGATTGCACTCCATGCCTGCCTTCCTGCACCTGTCTGTCTGATGAATACCGGAGGAATTGCTTTATTGGCAAACAGCAGAAGTATTGACTATGACGTCGAGACGCCGCCCTGATCGCCAGCGGGATTATCCCCAATCCCATACGGGATCCGCACCCAGCCCGGACAAGGGGCGCCACGAAGAAGAAGACCGGCACCATCCCGAGGACCACCCGCACCCCCATCCAAAGCACCGCCCCACAAAGAAAACGGCACTCCCTCCCCGGCACCATCCTCACACCCAGCCCGAAGGGCAGGACCTGAACGTGGACCATGGCACGCACGAGGACCGGCCACAGCCTGCCAGGATCTTCAGGAAAGCGGCAAAGAAGTGAGAAGAGCCGTGCCCTGATGACGGAACCCGGAATTTTTTTTTTTAGAACTATCAAAAAAGAGAATAAGGAGCAGGCCGCGGCACTGCTTCAGAGCTATAGACCTTTTGCCACCCGTTTCCCGAGCGCTGCGTCCACTGTTGTGACCTGTTGTACGAAAGAGGGAAGCTTTGTGAATAAAAAAAAAGGGCAGGGGCTTGTCCCCCTCCCCTTTGTTTACCCGTCACGGTTTTTATGTCCTGCCCTCCGGACCCGTTCTGCTCCATGTGGTCCAGCACCCGGTCCTCCGGAAAAAAGGGGGTCTTTTTTGTTTCGGCATACAGCAGCCTGATCCGGCACCGATCGCCTGCCCAATTGATGCTATTTGTTTCCTGTATTTACGACGGTAAACCGGCCAGGTTTTATGAATTATGCCCGGTTTTTCGGGAATTATGCCCGGAAATAGCCACCGGACCAAGGTTTGAATGGGTGTACTCGATCAGTCCACCGTCGGAGACTTGCGGATCACAGAAAGGTCTGGTTCTCAATGATCAGAGAGGTATTTTTTATCAGTTTATAGGATCCCGGACCTCCGGAAAAAGGGGGTTTTTTCCGTTAAGTGAGGGTCCGTCAAAAATGACGGATCCCGAACTTTTAAGAAAAACGATAGTTTTTCTGTTTCGACATACCGTAGCCTGACCCGGCACAGGATCGCCTGCTGGTTTATTGGTAATTGTTTCCTGGAAATCACGCCTGAAATCTGCCGGAAAAAGGGCACTTATCCCCGGTTTTTCCCGGATTATCCCCGGATTCGAACCCAAAACCGGGTTATGGGAGATGGCCCCGGGTACGGCTACCGTCGGAGAACGGGGAGGGGGGACAAGGCATCTTTTGCCGTGGTTCCGGGTGGCCCATGACAGGTGAGGCGGGAAGATGTGTACAGACCGTAAACAATTTGTTTCCGTACTGTAAACATTATGTGTACAACCTGTACACCGGAGGACTGGAATGCTGACGGATCTTTTCAGGACTGAGGAGCGGGAGAGAATTCTTGCCTGCACGCTCGACCGCCCGGCCTGCACCGTGCAGGAGATTGCCGATGCGACCGGCATCACAAAAGGGCTTGTGTCCCGGTACCTCGCCGCTCTCGCGGCACGCGGAATCCTGGTGAGGCGGGAAAGAATCTACAATCTCCAGTATACCGCGATGACCCGGCACCTGAAAAAGATCGTAAACATTGACAGGGTGCAGAGTGCCGTCTCCCGCCCTGAGTGGGCATCCGGCATCGGCCTGTACGGGTCCTTTGCACAGGGAACAAATACGCGGGAGAGCGATCTCGATCTCTGGGTGTATACCGATATCATTCCGCCGGAACTTGCGGTCGCATCCGCAGAACGCGAATGGTCAAAGAAGTTAAACACTGATGTCCATGTCCTTGTGCTGACCAGGGAAAAGATCCGGGCGCTTGCAGAAAACGACATGCCATTCTGGCAGTCGTTTACCCGGCATGCGATCGTGTTGGAGGGAACAGCGTATGATGCGGATCTCGGACTGCTTTGAGCAGGGATTGTTGCGCAGGGTCGATCCTTCGGACGGGAAGGCAAAGGCCTCGCTTGCACAGGCACGCGAATGGGTGGATGAGGCCGGCAGAGACCTGGAGATAGGGGCGGTGCGTTCGGCGCTGATGGCCGTTTACATGGGATACTTCCACGCGGCACGGGCGGTGTTGTTCCGTGACGGGATCCGCGAAAAGAGCCATTATTGTATCGGTATCTACCTGGAAACCTATGTTGAGAAGGGCCGGCTGGAAGAGAAATGGATCGCGCTCTTTGATCACATCCGCGGGCTGCGGCAGGCAGACCAGTACAGCCTCGATGCCCGGCCGTCAGGACAGGAAGCCGCGGCTGCCATTGAAGGTGCAGGCCGGTTCATTGACCGGATAGAAGAACTTCTCAAAAAATCACGCCCCTAGACCCTACCCCCTGCCTCCAGTAGTATGGAAACATAGGAAACATATGTACGATGGGAGCTGTAAGTACCAATTCTTGGAAAAAAAATTTACCGGATAATGATCAGGCCCCTTTCTTTTTTCCGGTATCCGGCCCGGCTTCTCCACTCCGCTCTTTGGTGGCCATGGCGTCTCCCCGGCTGTCCAGCTCGGTGATCCCGCTGTCCCCGATCCGGAAGTAGCGGTAGGAGCCATGCTTGTTGTACGGCCAGAGCTCGGGAATTGCCGGTCCGGACCGCGAGCGGAGCTGCGCGATCAGGTCGTGATGCTGCTCCCCGACATCTGCGACCGGCGAGTAAAGGATCGTAACGTACTGCACCCGTACAAAGATCAGGGTCGTTGGCGTCCGGATCATGAAACTGAACACACTTTCCGGGCTGGTGCCGAACGGGACAACCTCCCCTCTCACACGGGCAGCTGGCGCCGCCCCCGAAATTCCGGTTGTTGACGGCCGCCCACGGGTCATGATGTCCCTCCCTCTTCAACAGGAACCGGCATCTTCACCAGCCGGACTTTCCGGAACTCCCGGTTCACCAGCCGCGTCCGGATGCTTACAGTGTAGTAGTGATGGTTCGTCCTCTGGGCCCTCACCCGCTCCACCTCTTCGCCATACGTCCGGATCCCCTGCATCATCACGTGCGAGACGGGGACCAGTGGGATACCCTCCCCGGTCTCTGTCAGCTGCCGGGGCATCAGGGCCGCCCCCGCTTCTCCAGCTCCGTGACCCGCCGGCCGAGGCGCAGGATCTTTTCATTCAGCCGCTCTGCAATCCGCTCCATGCGCACGGCAAGGATCAGGATCATGTCGGCCGGGCTCTTTTCCGGTTTTGCGGGCGCTGGTGCGGGCGCCGTCATTCCAGCTTCTCCGGCTCCTGCTTCTTCCTTGGGTATTTTCTGCCGGGATCTCCACCCCCGTTTATGAACCGGTTGGACACCCCAGCCGATGATCTCGGTCTTGCGCACGGCAAGGATGGGATCCGGCGGCACATGCCTCCTTGCCCATTCCAGTTCCTCGTTCTCCTGTCCGGTCCCGGCCGTACCGGACGCACTCTGGTCCGGCCCGGCCCGATTTTCTGAAGGTCCGGCATCCGCCTCCCTTCTCATCATCGAAGTGCCTGCGCACCTCTCTGACTGATGATTCGTGGATTCAATCTCGATAGCAATCACCTTCTTTTGTTGTTTTTTCACCATCCCGTCCCCGTTGTTGTTTGCATAAAAGACCGGTCCATGTGCTGCCGGGTGAAGCCCGGGCTCAAAGAGCCCCTCCCGTCCCTGTTGCTGAAACGGCAGGTCCCCTCTCCCGCTCACCTGCACATGCGGCGCTCAACCCATTGACCGGCGGTTAACGATGGCCTAAACCCGGCGGCGCAAAAAAGGGGATGGGGTACATGCCGCCTGCCGCACGGACGGCACCACCCCGGTTCAGAATAGTTTTCATACGCGACGGGACGTTTAAGCATCCCATCAGTGCACACACCAGCGCCATGGAATACGCGAAGAATACCATAA
>Ga0208046_1000159_pt1 | contig 13999 bp, 10 predicted proteins | sample PL_2010_300m_FD_184161 | JGI IMG/M metagenome (GOLD analysis project Ga0208046, IMG submission 184161) | Freshwater microbial communities from Powell Lake, British Columbia, Canada to study Microbial Dark Matter (Phase II) - PL_2010_300m... | ecosystem: Environmental > Aquatic > Freshwater >... | reverse complement strand
GGCGGAGACAGCGTCGGACTGGATCCGTCCTACGAGACGGACGGAAACTCCTTCATGGTCTGCGACAACGTCTTCGAGGCGCTCGTGGCCTACAAGGACGAGTCCACCGCCCTGGAACCGGGGCTGGCGACCTCCTGGGAGATCAGTCCCGACGGCCTGACCTATACCTTCAAGCTCCGCAAGGGGGTCAAGTTCCACGACAGGACCGCCTTCAACGCCGACGCGGTCGTCTTCTCCATCGGCCGGATGATGAAGAACCGCAACGTCAAATTCTTCGGCAAGGAGTGGGAAATCCCCAAGCAGGAGCGTCCGCCCGAGTACTGGGTCTCCATGGGGATGGACGATACGGTCGATTCCATCGAGGCGGTGGATGACACGACCGTGGTCTTCAAGCTCAAGAAGGTTCAGGCCCCCTTCATCGCCAACATGGGGATGGACTTCGCGGACATCATAAGTCCCTCGGCCTTCGTGAAGGATCCGAAGGGCTTTGTCGGTAATCCGGTGGGCACGGGCCCGTTCAAGTTCAGCAAGTGGGTCAAGGATGACCGGATCATCCTGGAGGCCAACAAGGACTACTGGGACAAGGTGAAGGGGCCCTATCTGAACCGGCTGATCTTCAGGGTCATTCCGGATAACTCGGTCCGCTTCATCGAACTCAAGGCGGGCAACATCCACATATGCGAGTTCCCCAATCCCGCCGAAATCAAGCTGGCCAGGAAAGACCCCAAACTCCAGGTTATCAGCCAGCCGGGGATGAACATCGGCTATCTGGGATTTAACCACAAGAAGGAGCTGTGGAAGAATCTCAAACTGCGCCTGGCCGTCTCCCACGCGATCAACCGGAAGGCCATCGTCGACAAGATCTACCAGGGGATGGGCGAGGTGGCCAAGAACTGCATACCGCCGACGATGTGGGGCTACAACAAGGATGTCCCCGGCTACTCCTACGACGTCGCTCTGGCCAAGAAGTACCTGGCCGAGGCAGGTTACCCCGAAGGGAAGGACCTGCCGGAGATCAGCCTCTGGTCCATGCCCGTGGCCATGCCCTACAACCCGGAAGGACTCAAGGTCGGCGTCGCCATGATCGGCGATCTGGGGAAGATCGGCATCAAGGCGCGGATCGTCAGCTACGACTGGGGGACCTATCTCAAGCGCCAGCGGGAGCAGCCCCAGAACATGGACCTCTGGCAGTTGGGCTGGACCGGGGACAACGGCGATCCGGACAATTTCCTGGCCGTCCTATTCGACGGCATGGAATCGCCGGCGATCCGGACCCAATGGCAGAACGATGCCTTCCACAAGCTGATGCAGGATGGAAGAACCACCATCGATCAGGGCAAGCGCGCCGAGATCTACAAAAAGGCGCAGCAGCTCATGTACGAGGAATGTCCGGTTATTCCGGTCGCCCACTCGATCGTGGTGAACCTGTCCTCGAAGAAGGTCCGGAACTTCAAGCTCCATCCCACCGCCTCGATCCGGATGAAGAGCGTGTGGCTGCAGTAAAGGGAAGGGTTGATGAAGTTGAAATGGCTTACCCCATGCTCCATGCTGGATGCCGGCCGGCGGCAAGCAGGACGATCCGGCTCCCCGTTTCTCCGTAAGAATAGCCGGCCAGCTCGGCGGCGCAGGCCATGCTCGCATCTGCGCTGATGTCGCTATTGGGGTTCACGTCCAGGACATAGAAAATCCCGTCGCGGATGCGCACATCGATTCGGCCGTAGTCGCGGCAGCCGATCGCCCGGTATGAGGCCTGGCAGATCTGTTTAAGGGTCTGCAGATCTTCGGGGTCGAGGGGGGCGGGTAGGAGGGTGTGGATGCCTTCGTAGTGCGTTGATCCCGGCACGAACTTGGACTCATAGGTGCAGAGCCGATCATGGACGTCCTTGAACTGCGAGAAATCCATCTCCACCGGGGGGAGCATTTCGATCACACCGTTGCCCCAGAGCGAGACATGGAACTCCCGGCCGTCGATGAAATCCTCGACTAGGGCCGGTTGCCTGTAGGTGTCCAGCACGTAAGCGATACGGGCGTTGAGTTCGTCGCTGTTCATAACCACGGAATCGCGTGTCAGCCCTTCGCTGCAGTGTTCATTCGCCGCTTTGACGATCGCGGGAAATTGGCGCCATCCGTCCTGGGCCCCGGGGCGATCGTACAATCGCCATGCCGGTGTGGGAATTCCCGCCTTGCACAGAATCTCCTTCATGGCCCGTTTGTCCTGGGCGAGCGTCAGCGCCGAAGCCCCGGCTCCGGTGAAGACAAAGCCCAGTGATTCCAGAGACTGGGCGACCAGCGATTCGCTTTTCGGCGTGGCGGGGAGATTTTCGCACCAATTCAAGACGACGTGGGACGACGGATCGAATGGACTAAGAGCAGCCGAGAGATCGTTGTCGGATAACGGCACCATCGTGGTCGGATGGCCCACCTGTGAAACGGCCTGACCCAGTTGAGAGGAGAGCAGCGTCACTTCTTCTTTTTCCCGGGAAGTCCAGGAAGGATCCAAGTTGTACAGGAGGACGACGGGCACTTTTCGCGGATCGATGTCCAGTGGCATGTGGAAACTCCCAGGCTGCAATATCGCCGATTCATGAAGATCTCTCTTGATCAGGATTCTCCGGAGAGGCGATCAAAAGGATCCCAAACGCATAATTCTCTCTCCTCCTACCGGTATTGCTTTTTGAAAAACCACGCACACCTCTTGCGTCCCTCTTTCTCCCGATGCATCTGTGTTCTTTTCCTATCCTCAATTGATGAAAAAATCAAGTTTCTCTCGACAAATTTTTTACTTTTTTTTAAAAATTTTTTCGCCGTTCAGGCTTCCTTGAGCGTTCTCAATTCCGCGTCGGTATAGCGCAGCCGAATCGCCAGCCCCCGGGCCAATCGCGCGAAGAGTTTCACCCCGACGAGCGGATGGGTTTTAGACACCTCGTCAAACTTCCTGCGGGAGATGACGAACAGATCCGTGTCCCTGTCTGCCACCGCGTCCGCCGAGCGTCTGCCGCGGTCGAGAAACGCAATCTCGCCGAAAAAATTGCCCCGGCCGAATGTGGCCAGGATATGATAACGGTCCTTTTCCAGCGGCAGCACAATCCGGACGATGCCCCGCCGGATGATGAACAACTCATCCCCTTCGTCCTCTTTGTTGAAGATGCGCTGCCCGGCGCTGTACGAGCGCTGCTCGACGCAGGATTGCACGACGGGCAGGGCGTGGTCGGCCTCGAACTCCCGCAGCAGGTCGATTTCGGGCAATTCCAGAGGCAGCTCCTGGCCGGATTGCGCCTGGCGATATTCCTCCAGGAGTTGATCCTCCGCCCACTGCAGCGCCTCGTCGAACGTGAGGAAGATGCGGACGTTCCGCCCGGCTTTCACCAGGCCGAGATGATCGAAATATGCCTTCAGATCCTGGCCGGTGGGCAGCGAAGGGGGCAGATGGCTGAAGACCAGATGGCCGCCGCGCTCCTTGAGGATGGCCTCGATCTGCTCGAGCATGTGCACGGCGGTGAAGTCCACCGATTGGACCCGGCGCAGGTCCAGGATGAGAAACCGACTGCGCTTCAGGTCCGGCTCCAGTTCGGTGAACAGCTGGTCGGTCGTCCCGAAAAAAAGGCTTCCCTGTACTTCGCAGATGGTGATCAAATGCCCGTACGCCTTCAGGACCTCTTTCTCCTCCGGCACGCGATACTGTTTGGAGGAGATCTGGTTGCCGAACATCTTGCGCCGAATCACGGAGCCCCGGATCTGCTCCCGGATGAACAGCATGATGGCCAGCAGAAGACCGACGCCCGCGGCGGCGATCAGGTTAACGCCGATGGCCGTGGCCACGACGGCCGCGATGACCAGAAAATCGAAGATCGTGGTCTTCTGTCTCAGCAGGTGAAAGCTGCCGCGATCCAGCATCCGCCAGGCCACCACCATCAGAATGCCGGCCAGGGCGGCAATGGGCAGCCAACAGATCAGTCGGGCAAACGCCGCGAAGGAGACGATGACGAACACACCCTCCAACATGCCTGATAGGCGGGTCTTGCCGCCGCTGCTGATGTTCACTAGTGAGGCGCCCATGGTACCCGCACCCGGCATTCCCCCCAGCAGGGCGGATGCCAGGTTGGCAGTCCCCTGGCCGATCAACTCGCGGTTGGAATTGTGGCGGCGGCGGAGGAGGGTGTCCATGACGACGCAAGTTTTCAGCGTGTCGATCGAAAGCAGCACGGACAACGTGATGGCTGGTATCAGGAGAGTGGCCAGATCGGAAAAACGGACCGTCCCCAGGGCCGTCCAACGTTCCCGCAGAATGGCGGTCATGGGGGCGTTGTCGCTGAACAACGGCCCGACCACCAGATTGTTGTGCTCCAATGTCCTGAGCTCCGGCAGGAAGTAACTCAGACCGAAGTAGGCCATGAAACCCGCGGCAACCCCCACGATGGTGGCCGGCACGGTCTTGATCAACCGCGGTCCCGCCATGACGGCCGCGATCGTGACCCCTCCGACCACAATCCCTGTCCATTGCCAGGTGGCGGGAGAGATCACACCTTGCCACACCGAAATGTCCTTGGGCAAACCGAGCAACTTGGGCAGCTGGCCGATAAAGATCAGCACGCCCACGCCGCTGAGGTATCCGGATACGACGGGGTAGGGAATGTATTTGATGAAACGGCCGCCGCCCAGCGCACCATAGGCCAGCTGCAGGATCCCGGAGAGCAAGGCCACCAACATCAGGAAAATGACGACCTGGGACGGTGAGACATGGGCGCTCTTGACCATCTCCGCGGCCAGGGCGCCCATTACCGCCGCCGCCGGCGCGCAAGGGGCGGAAATCAGGCCCGGCGCGCCGCCGATCAAAGGCGCCACAAGGCCTATGGCAATGGCCCCCAGGATGCCGGCAATGGCGCCGTGGGCCAGGTATTCCGGTCCCAGCACCGCGTAGATGGCGATGCCGAAGGCGATGGAGGACGGCAACGCCACCAGCATCGACGCAAAACCTCCCCACACCTCGCTGGACCATTGGTCGGCGATCCCGAACCGCGCTTTGATTTGGTCAACGAGCCTCATGGCCTGAAAAACTCCCGAATGCCCCTCGTTCCATCAGCGAGCGACGGAGGGTTGACTGGATGGGCAAGAACGTTTTTGCGAAAGCAGGTTACGAATTACGATGCCGTGTGTCAAGCAGTATCTGCCGGAAAAATTGCATCAATGAAGCCGATTCCCACGGTTCTGCAAGGCTCTTCAATGATGAATGACCCGGCTTGCAGCGGCGTGATTCACTCGAAGGGATTCTTGTACCCCGGTTTCTTTACACATCGGCGTTCCCCCCTCTCTCAGAAAGAACAACAGGACGGGGCAGACGCCGATGACCAGGGCGGACAGGAGGAAGGGGACCACGAACGTGGATGTGAGGTCCTTCAACCAGCCGGCGATGGCGATGCCGACCGCCTGCCCCACGCCGTGAATCAAGGTGGAAAGCCCGAAGATCCTGTTCATGTCCGCCATGGGCAGACGGTCGCCGAAGAGTGCGGCGATCAGCACGATCACCCCGTTGAAGGAGAAGGCGAACAGGGAACCGGAAAGGAAGAGACCCGTCTTTTCCTGCCAGAGGACGGCCAGAAGGATCGAGGCGCACAGCAGAAGGAGATCGACGAGGGTCACCGCCTTCCTGCCGATGTAATCGGAGACCATCCCCCAGAACAGGCACCCGAAAACCGAGAAGAGCCCGAAGAGGGACCAGAGCAGGCCCGCCTCCTTTTCGGAAAGCATGATCTCCTCCACCGCATAGGCGACGGCGAAGGTCGCAAAGCCGATGTATCCGAAGCCCACCAGGAGATAAACGATCAGGATGATTCTGAGCGAAGGGTTGCGATAGAGCAGGGTCGGCGCGGAGTCCCGGGCGTCGTGGGGCGCGCGGCCGTCAACGAACGCGGGATTTTCCCTTAACCAAATCCAGGCGGCCAACCCGACCAGGATCGTTGAGGCGCCGAAGATCAACCAGGCGCCACGCCAGCCGGCCATTCCGAACTGCTCCAGGATGAGGGGCGTCGCCCATCCGACGATCATAATGCCGACGCCTGTGCCGCTCAAGGCGAAACCGATGGCGCCGCCGCTTCGTCTGACGGAGGACCAGCCGATGAGGAGAGGCACCAGCGGGATGTAGGTGCCGGCGGCGCCGGAGCCGATCAGAAAGGCCAGGATAAGCCAGAGGCCGAAAGAGGAGGTGAAGCCCAAGGCCATCATCGCCAGTCCCACCAGTCCGAGAGAGGCCTGGATCACGGCGGAGAGCCCCCACCGTTTGACGAAGGCGCTGCTCAGGTGGGCGAAAAGCAGGTAGCCGGTCAGGATCCCCACCTGAAAGAAGCCCATGTGGGTGTTGGTCAGTCCGAGGTCCGCCTTCATGCTGGGGAGGAGGGCCGTGTAGGCGAAGCGGCCGAACCCCAGTGCCGTCAACTGGATCAGGAAGCCCAGGACGAGGATCACGATGAAGTGGCTCTGCCGGTGCGACGGCGCCGGGCGCTGCGGGTTGAGCATGCTTCACCAAACGGGTTAACTCGGGTCCGAGTGACTCACCTTACCCTGCTTCGCGACATTCATCAAGATCGTTTGTTCCCCGGCATTCCTTGTTCGGGAGTAAGTGTCGATGAGGCGATGGGCATGTGCGACCGCCCCCTTTCTTTTCGCCCGATTTCTTGATATGAAAGAAATCCTTGAAAATCGTGATCCCTCCGCGCGCGGGATCTTTTTTCGACCCTGCACCTCCTCACTTCGCTGCAAAGGCAAAACTCACGCCTTCGGCGCTCAGACAGTTGCCTTTGCGGGCGCTCCGTTGCGGGGGCAAAGGTGCCCCGAAAAAATCTCCAATGCGCGCTTCCGGGATCCGATTTCCAAGTTGCATAAAGGCATTGACATGAGAACACATCCGACAAAGAGAGGATGAACCATAATGGAAAAACGAAAGACCACGAAGGAGATCCTGGCCGAAAGGATGGCCGCCGGAGAGCGAACCCCCCTCTACAGCCCGGCCGCCCTGGAGCGTATGCGTGCGCGGTTTGGCGGGTGGATGCGCACGACGGTGCGGGAAAAGGACCGCGAGACCTGGTTCAAGACGCCCCGGACGGTTCTGGGATCGGATATCCCCCGGGAGATGATCTACACCCCCCTGTCGCACCCGGATTTCGACTACCAGCAAGAGCTGGGCAATTCGGGCGAGGCGCCCTTCACGCGGGGCATCCACGCCAACATGTACCGCGGCCGGGAATTCACCATGCGCCAGCTGACGGGATTCGGGTCTCCCGAGGACACAAACCGCCGGATGAAATTCATGCTGGACCACGGCGCGACCGGGCTCAACATCCTCTTCGACATTCCCACGATCCAGATGTACGACTCCGACGATCCCCTGGCACAGGGACAGGTGGGAATGTCCGGGGTCTGTGTCGATTCCGTGGAGGACATGGACCTCCTCTTCAAAGGGATACGCCTGGAGGAGATCACCGTCTCGATCGTCACCCATTACCCGTCCAATACGGCGATCCTGTTTCCCATGTTTCTCGCCCTCGCCGAAGAGCGGGGGATTCCCTGGGAGAAGCTCAAGGGGAGCGTCCAGAACGACACCACCCTGGAGGAGCTGATCCGCAGCGGCGCCGAATTCATCGCCCCCCGGGATTGTTTCCGGATCCAGTGCGACAACATCGAGTTCATCCGCAGGAACGTTCCCCAATGGAACTTCATCACCCTCAACGGCTATAATCTCCGCGAATTCGGGACCTCCGGCGTGACGGAGATGGCCGTGGCCGCGGCCAACGGCATCGCCACCCTTGAGGAGATGGTCCGCCGGGGATACGACGTGGATACGGTGGCGGACCGCCTGGCCTTTTTCTGGTCGCCGGCGAGCGATTTCTTCGAGGAGGTGGCCCGGCTCCGGGCCGTCCGACGGCTCTGGTACAGAATCATGAAACACCGCTTTGAGGCGAAAACCCCCCGGGCGATGTGGATGCGCTGCCATGTCCAGACCTCCGGCGTCTCCCTTGTCCGGCAGGAGCCCCTCAACAACGTCATCCGGGCGGCCTATCACGCCCTCTCCGCCGTCCTGGGCGGCGCCCAGTCGCTTCACGTCGATTCCTACGACGAGGCCTATTCCGTCCCGACGGAGGAGGCGGCCCTCCTCTCGCTCCGGACCCAGCAGATCCTCCAGGAGGAAACCGGGATCACCGACGTGGTCGATCCCCTGGGCGGCTCCTATTATATCGAAACCCTGACCGGCGATATTGAAAGGAAGATCCTCGACGAGGTGGACGAGATCGAAAGGGGCGGAGGGTATGTCTGCGCGATCGAGTCGGGACAGCTCCACCGGAAAGTATCGTCCTACTTCACCCGGCAACAGAGGGAGATCGAGAGGGGCGACATCAAGATCGTGGCCTACAACCGGTACCGGTCCGAGGTTTTGCCGCCCCCGATCAACGTGTTCAGGTATCCCGAAGGCGTGGAGGTCAGGCAGAGGGAGAGGCTGGCGAAACTCCGCCTCAGCCGGGACAACGAACGGGTGAACGCATCCCTGGCGGCCCTCAGGGAGGCCTGCCGGAAGGGGGAAAACATCCTCCCCTTCAGCGTCGCCTGCGCCCGGGCGCGCTGCACCGAAGGGGAGCTGTTCAAGATTTTCAAAGAGGCCTTTGGGCTGTGGAAGCCGCCGGTCCTCTGGTAGGGCGGAAAGCGGCGACGCCGGGAGGAATGCGGGTGAGCAAAAGCGGGTGAGGAGGTCGGATATCCATGGCCAAGAAAATCAAGGTGCTGCTGGCAAAGTTGGGGTTGGACGTGCATAATCGGGGGATCATCACCGTAGCCAAGGAATTGGGGGACGCCGGCATGGAGATCGTCTACATCGGGAATTCCCTCCCCGGCGAAATCGTCCAGGCCGCCGTCCAGGAAGACGCGGACGTGGTGGGGGTCAGCTCTCTGGGCGGCGCGCATCTGACGCTGGGAGAGCCGTTGATCGAGATCGCAAGGCGTGAGAGGCTGGCGGAGAGCGTCGTCTTCGTCATCGGCGGGGTGTTCCCCCCGGACGATACGCTCCGTCTCAAGGAGATCGGCTATGACGCCGTCTTCACGCCGGGCGCCACGCGGGACGAGATCGTCCGCGCCATCGAAGAGCTGGTGGCGGATAAGAGAAATGGAGGGGAAACACAATGAACGCGCAGTGGCCGCCCGTCTACGATCCATCCTATGTCCCGGCGCCCGACGAGCCCTACTGGAACAGGGCCCTCGAAACGATGGCGCCCGATGAGCGGGAGGAGCGGGTCATCCTGCCCAAGCTCCGGGCGCAGCTCGCCTACGCCTACGAGCACTCGCCCTTCTACAGGAACAAATGGGACGGCGCCGGTATCCATCCCCGCGACATCCGCTCGCTGGAGGACTTCGAGAAGATCCCCTGCGTGACGAAGGAGGAGATCCGCCGGGACCAGGCGGAGTTCCCGCCTTTCGGGAGCAACCTGTGCGTTCCGAAAAGGGAGCTTGCCCGCATTCAGGGAACATCCGGGACGACGGGCAAGCCGACCGCCTTCGGCATCAGCCGGGGGGACATGGCCCGCATCGCCGAGGCGCACGCCCGGATCATGTGGGGCTTCGGGGTCAGACAGGACGACACCGTATTCATCGGCTCCTTCTTCAGCCTTTACTGGGGGAGCTGGGGGGCGCTGCTGGGGACGGAGCGCCTCGGCGCGACGGCCTTTCCCTTCGGCGCGGGCGTTCCGGGCCAGTCGGAAAGGGGCCTCGAATGGATGAGGGAGGTGAAGCCAACCGTGTTCTACGGCACCCCCTCCTACAGCCTCTATCTGGCGGAAAAGGCCCGGGCAATGGGAATGGACCCGCGGAGGGATTTCAATTTCCGCATCCTCATTTTTTCCGGCGAACCGGGCGCGGGGGTCCCGTCGACGAAGAAACGGATCGAGGAGACCTACGGCGGAATCTGCATCGACAGCGGCTCCACCGCCGAGATGACCCCCTGGATGGCCAACGGCGAATGCGCCCATCGCCGGGGGATGCACCTCTGGCAGGACATCGTCTATGCGGAACTCGTCGACCGCGAACCCCCCCGAAGGGTTCCCTATGGCCGGGAGGGGGTCGCCGTCTACACCCACCTGGAGAGGAACTCGCAGCCGATGATCCGCTTCTGGGCCGGGGACATCTCCCTGTGGGTGAATGAGCCCTGCCCCTGCGGCCGCACCTATCCGCGCCTGCCGAGGGGGATCTACGGGCGGGCGGACGACATGTTCGTGATCCGCGGCGAGAACGTCTATCCCAGCGCCATTGAGAACGTCATCCGGGGCATCGCGGGATTGGGGGACGAGTTCCGCATCGTCGTCACCCGGGAGAAGACCATGGACGAAATGATCGTCCAGGCGGAGCGTTCGCCTCAGGCCGATCCGGCAGCCATGCCCGAACTTCGGGCGAGGCTCGCCGGGGAGCTCAAAGCGCGGGGGCTGAGGGCCGTCGTGGATGTGATGGAACCGGGGACGCTGGAGAGGACGGAATTCAAGGCGAGACGGGTGATCGATCGGCGGAGGATTCATGACCAATAGGGGCGCGAGCCCGGCCCCTTGGCTGGAGGGCTTGCGTCTTGCTTTTTTCGTGACGAAGGATTAGAGTTCGACCAACCCTATCCTCTCAGCGGAAACCGGGAGGCGGATCGGAAATCAGGGATGCTGAAACCGGACGGGAGGTTTCGCCGATGAAGGAAAAAGACAGGGCCAAGACCGATGAAGACGGGCCGGAGCGCAATGAGGAAAAGATCAGGCAGGCACTGAACGATCGGTTGCAGGAGATGCGAAGGCTCTTCGACGCTGCCCAGGACCCCTCGACCGGATCGGGACAGGTCCGTGAGGACCGGCAGGCGTCCGAAAACAGGTACCGGCAGCTCCTCAAGATGACCGACGCCATTGCCGCGACGCTGGAAGAACGGGATCACTACAAGAAGGGCCACCACTGCCGGGTGGCGGATCTTGCCCGCGCCATAGCCACGGAAATGAAACTCGACCGGAGCCGGATCGACGGCCTTCGAATCGCAGGCATGATCCATGATATCGGGACGATCTTTCTTTCATTGGAGCTTCTCAACAAGCCGACGAGATTTACGGAGGCGGAAAACCATCAGGTGAGAATCCATGTCGCATCCGGATCGGAGATCCTGAAGGATATCCCCTTCCCCTGGCCGGTGGCGAGAATGGTCCTGGAACACCACGAGCGGCTCGACGGATCGGGATATCCGAACGGGCTGATGGGAAAGGACCTGCTGATGGAATCGCGGATTCTGACGATCGCCGACGTGGTGGATGCGATCGCCTCCCCCCGGTCCTACAGGCCGGCCCGGGGGATCGATGTCGCCCTGTACGACATCAAAGGGTACCGGGGCATCCGCTATGAGCCCGCAGCCGTCGATGCCTGTTTGCGGCTTTTTCTCGATCTGGGCTATAAGCTCTTGGAGGAATAGAGGCATCCGCACCGGGCAATCGGAATCGAACAGTGAGGCAAGGGCCATGCGGAGGGCGAACAGGGAGATCGGGGAGCGGGCCGCCGTTCTCGCGATCATGGAGGAGGCGCAGGTCTGCCGGATCGGTCTTGCGAACGGATCCACCCCCTATGTCGTGCCGATGAACTTCGGTCTGGGGGAGAACTGCCTCTATCTGCACTGCGCTACGGAGGGGCGGAAGATCGACATCCTCCGGAAAAACAACCGGGTCTGCTTCGAGATGGACCTGCTTCGGGAGATCAAACCGTCTCCGGAGGCCTGCGGCTGGTCCGCCCGCTTCGAGAGCGTCATCGGCTTCGGCCGGGCCGTGCTTTTGGAGGCGGCGGAGGAAAAGCGGCGGGGGCTCGACCGGATCATGGACCATTACGGCGCGACCGGGCCTTACACCTATCCGGACGACCTTATCGCCAAGACCGCGGTCATCCGGATCGACATCGAGCGCCTCACCGGCAAGCGCTGCGAATGAATAAATCAAATAGGGGGAGGGGGCTGCTACCCTATTTTTACAGAAGGGCGTAGATCGCGGCGGAGATCAGCGCCGACAGGGGGATCGTCAGGACCCAGGCCCAGACGATCGACCCCGCCACCCCCCAGCGGACGGCCGTGAGGCGGTGCGTCGCGCCGACGCCGACGATGGCGCCGGTGATCGTATGGGTCGTGCTGACGGGGATTCCGGCAAGCGACGCCCCGATGATCGCCCCCGCGGCCGCCGTTTCCGCGCAGAACCCCCCCATCGGCCGGAGCTTCGTGATCCGGGTCCCCATCGTCTTGACGATCCGCCACCCCCCCATCATCGTCCCCAGGGCGATCACCGTGTAGCAGAGAAATTCCGTCCAAAAGGGAATGTGGAAGACCGGCCCGAGGAGCCCCCGGCCAAAGAGGACCATCGCGATGATCCCCATCGTCTTCTGGGCATCGTTCATCCCGTGTCCCATGCTGAAGAGGGCCGCGGAAAAGAGCTGGAGCTTCCGGAATATCAGGTCCGTCCGATAGACCGTGGAGCGCCGGCAGAGGTTGAGGACGAGGACCATCAGGCCGAGCCCCAGAAGGAGGCCGATGAGGGGGGACAGGACGATGAAAAGGGCCGTTTTCTCTATCCCGGGGAAGACGAGGACCTTCGCCCCCCCTTTCATGAATCCGGCGCCGATCAGGCCGCCGATCAAGGCGTGGGAGGAGCTGCTCGGCAGGCCGAAATACCACGTGATCAGGTTCCAGGCGATCGCCCCGCCGAGGGCCGCGAAGATAATCGCGTCGCTGATGATATCGGGACGGATGATCCCGGTGCCGATCGTTTTCGCGACCGGGACGCCGACGAGGAAGAAGGCGACGAAATTGAAGAAGGCCGCCCAGAGGACGGCTTGACGGGGGGTGAGGACCCGGGTCGAAACGACGGTGGAGATGGCATTCGCGGCGTCATGGAAGCCGTTGATGAAGTCGAATACGAGCGCCGTCAGGACGAGGAAGACAACCAGTGCCAGATCAGCCATTTTTCAGGACGATTCCTTCCACGATGTTGGAGACGTCCTCGCAGACGTCGATCGCCTCTTCGATCCGTTCGTGGATCTCCTTCCACTTGATCAGCTCGCGGACGTCCTGTTCCTTTTCGAACAGACGGGCCATCGTCGCCCGCAGGACGACATCCCCGGCGTTTTCCAGGGTGTTGATCTCGACGTTGGTCTGGAGGATCAGCGGGGCGTTTTTCATGTCCCTCAGGGCGTGGATGATCGTTTTGACCTTGCCGATCGACTCGTTGAGGATCCTGGCCTGCTCGATGAGCGCCGGCGCCGGCTCCTTCACCCGGTAGAGGAGGAGGCGGGCTGCGGCCGCGTCCGTCATGTCGATGATGCTGTCCATCTTGTTGACGAGGCAGTGGATGTCCTCGCGGTCGAGCGGCGTGAGGAAAGTCGTGTGCATCTTCTCGTAGGTCCGGTGGGTGATAATATCCGCCTCATGCTCGAGCTCTTTAAGGCGGGCGACCTGCGGCTCGTTGTACGCGCCGCTCTCCGCCAGCTCCAGAAAGAGCTTTCCCCCGGCCTCGATCCTGTCGGCCAGCTCCTCGAACAGGTCGAAAAACTTCTCTTCTTTCGGGATGAACCTCATGGCGCTGATCCTTCCTTCCCTCCATTTCGGTAATGGCACCCATTACCATTTCTTATGGATCGGAACAAGAAGAAAAAGGGGCAAATCGCTCGAACGAATGCGATGCGGGGGTTCGCTTGGACGCTGGACATTTTCCGACCATAATCATCCTCGCTGCGCTGCCGGGAAAAAACTCGCGCTTCGCGCTCAGACAGTTTTCCCGGCGGCCGCTCCGCTGCGGTGTTATGGTGCCCGGAAAATCTCCAATGCGCCTGTCGCGAACCCCCGCATCGCATTCGTTCGAAATAGGGCGCTCTTCCTATTTTCCGAGGCGTTTGACGAAGATGACTTTGCCGTCGCCCGGCGCGTAGAAATCGGCGAGGTAGGCCTCCCGGAGATAGCCGCAGGAGAGGTAGAAGG
>Ga0208046_1000158_pt1 | contig 14041 bp, 10 predicted proteins | sample PL_2010_300m_FD_184161 | JGI IMG/M metagenome (GOLD analysis project Ga0208046, IMG submission 184161) | Freshwater microbial communities from Powell Lake, British Columbia, Canada to study Microbial Dark Matter (Phase II) - PL_2010_300m... | ecosystem: Environmental > Aquatic > Freshwater >... | reverse complement strand
GTACCCGGCTGTGACTGTGGCGAGAACCGAGTCCGTCGCACCGTCAATAACGGCCACACTGTTGTTGCGGGCGCAAGTGTAGATCTTGTTGTTCGTCGGGTTGTAGCAGAGAGGCTTGGCCCAGGGCCCCGCGGGCACGGTCGCGAGTACCTCGTTAGTTGCTCCATCGACCACCGTGATGGAGCTTCCGGGGTCCGAGGAGCCGCCATTGGCGCAGTAGACCTTGTTGTTCTGAGGATTGTAGCAGAGAACCCCGGGCGCGCCACCTGTGGCAACGGTGGTGATGACCTGGTCCGTTGCACCGTCAATCACGGTCATGTTATCGCTGCCCTCATTCGAGCAGTAGACCTTGTTGTTCGTCGGGTTGTAACAGAGGGCGCGGGGTTCGGTTCCGGCGGTGACGGTGATGATGACCTGGTTTGTCGCGCCGTCAATCACAGTCACGCTGTTGTCGTAGCGGTTCGCGCAGTAGACTCTGTTGTCCTGCGGGTTGTGGCAAAGGGCGGAGATTCCTAAGCCGGCCGGAATCCGCGCAATCTTCTGGTTCGTAGCCCCATCAATCGCTATCACGCAGTCGCCAAGCCCCCCGCCGACGTAGACGGTATTGTTTGTAGAGTTGTACGTCAGACACTGCGGGAGCGCCAATCCGCCCAGTGAATCAGGCAGAAGAATCGTCTCCTCGACCCACTGCCCGGACGCGAGCGACACGGCGAGTAGAACCAAACCGGCGACTAGACGAGTCAGGCGCATGTGTCCTCCTGAAACCAGTCTAGGCCGGAGGCGGCCGCTGTCAAATGTAGTCCGAGGACCGGAACCCAAGACTAGGCTCTTTTGACTTCGAGCCGACATCGGCCTAGACTCTATTATCGGTTCAACAACCCTCTGGAGGAAAATGTGTTCTTGCTCATTCTCAGTTTGATTGCACAGACGCCGTCGTGGCACTGCGGCACGCCGGTCTTCGACGCGATGAAGCCCGCGGTTCCGGTTCCGATGCCCGGAGGGGTACAGTCCCCGTGCGGGGACAGTCCCCAGAGAGCCGCGCCACCACGACTCGGCGAGAAGCGCGCGATGTGGTTGCAGAACATGTCGGTGATGCCGCCGGTACAGTACCAGGGCAGCCTGACCTGCCGCGGCACCGGCGACCACGTGTACGTGATGGTCGAGGACTCGGCGTGGAATGCCGGGCTGCTTGATTCGGCCGGGGTCGCCCGCATCATCGAGCGATTCGACCGCTCCAGTCCCCGCGACACGAACCACGGCGTCTGGTATCACAACACCACGGTGCTCGGCCAGCCGCCGAACACGATTGACAACGACTCGCTGATCTACCTCATCTACTACAACATCGGTACGTTCATGAGCTACTCGTTCGATGGGTTCTGGATGTTCTTCGACCAGTACTACGACACGACTTCGATGCGGCTCTGGGGCTATCACTCCAACGAAGTCGAGTGCGTCTATCTCGACCTCTACCCGAATAACCCTTCGACCGACTACCGCATCGCCATCGCCGCTCACGAATTCGCCCACATGATTCACTGGAACTACGACCAGGCCGAGTCGCTGTGGGTGAACGAAGGCTGCGCCGAGCTGGCGATGTGGCTCTTCGGCGCGCCCGACGCCATCTCCGGTTTCAGCAGCACTCCGGACAACGACCTGACCAAGTGGAACGGCGACTGGGCCGACTACATCAAGACCTACCTCTGGACGCTCTTCCTGTACGAGCAGTACGGCGGTCGGGTCGGCAACGACCTGATCCACAACCTCGTCGCCTCGCCGTTCGTCAGCATCGCGGGCGTTGATTCTGCGTTCGCGGCCACGGGATTGTCACAGCGCTTCGAGGAGGTGCTCGACCAATGGGTGCTGGCCAACGTCATCAACGATACGTCCTACCTGGGCGGGAAGTACGGCTACTTCGGCGAGCGGGTGCCCAGGTTCAACAATGCCGGCTTCCATACGACCTACCCGGTCTCACGCAACAACAGCCTCGACCGCTGGGCCGGAGAGTACATCCTGTTCCAGAAAGGCCTGGACCTGCAAATGGGCTTTGACGGAGCGGACGCCGCCGACTTCCATGTCTTCATGGTCGCGAAGGACACCATCGGCCGCCGGCTGATTCTCGACACGTTGGAGCTCGATTCGCTGCAGGCCGGCTCGATGTCGGTTCCGGCATCTGACACCGGCTACCAGTCGGTCTGGCTCGTGCCGTCGAGCCACTATCCCAGCGGTCGGATGAGCTACAGCTACTCCGCGACCGCCGTTGGCATCGCTGAACCCGATGACCGATCGCCGTTCGCGACTCGCCATTCCCTGGGCGGACCAACGCTTGTGAAAGCCGGAACACGGTTGACGCTGCCGACAGATGGCAGGCTCTACTCAACCAACGGCAGGCTGGTGAGCCAGGAGTCGCCTGCTCCCGGCGTCTATTGGGTCAGAGCGGAACAGAACCCGCCCCGCAAAGTCGTGGTCGTGCCGTGAAGGAAGTTGTCATTCTGAGCGAAGGCGTCCTCGCCGAAGTCGAAGAATCTCGTCTGAGAGACCCCTCGACTCACGGAGCCTGCCCTGAGCCTGCCGAACGGGTTCGCTCGGGGTGACAAACAGGAGCTACGTCGGTTGAATGGACCGCACAGCGGATTGACTCCGTATCCGGGCAGCATTAGACTTACTCATGGCAAGAAAGAACATTGAGGGTCTCTGGGACGATGTCCGTGTGTGGCTGTCCGACGCCACCAAGACGGCACTCAAGGAAGCCGAAGACCTGACTCGCCGCGGCCGGCTGAAGATGGACCTGGTGCGCCTGAGCCGCGAACTCGAAAAGAAGATGGCCGACCTCGGTGTGAAAGTGTACAGCCGTTACTCGCGGACTCCGGACGCGCCCATCGCAGTCGATGATGAGCTGCGAGGACTGATGCGGGATATCGCGAAGATCGAGTCTGAAGTAACCAAGAGCCAGCAGGAGTACGAAGCGGAGAAAAAGGGCTAGCCCCGAACCTCGGACGTACAGTCAGCGGGCCGCGTGCGGCCCGCTATTTCTTTCCGCTGCGGCCCGGTTCTTCTAGCGGGATACCCTTCGCGCACAACGGACAGGCTGAAGGCTCGTACGTCGCCACCTGTTGGCGGAACGCACCGAACAGCGGCACGCCGCACTGTCCGACAGGGGCCGCTGAGGCCAAATCAACCCCAGCGCTGCGGTCCACGAACACGCCGACACCGATGACCTTTGCTCCGTTCGGCTCGAGCGCGGCCAGCGTTTCCTTGATTGACCCACCTGTCGTCAGCACGTCGTCAACCACCAGAACACGGTCCTCAGGCCCGAGCCGGAACCCGCGCCCGATCTTCCGACCCAACTCTGCCTTCTCGGCGATGACGCACCGGCACCCGAGTTGCCGCGCGACTTCATAGGCAATGATGATGCCGCCGGTTGTGGGACCGCAGACGACAGTCGCGTTCTCCTTGCGGAACCGCTCCGCGACCGACTTGGCAAAAGCCTCACAGACAGGGGGTTGTTCGAGAATCCTGAACTTCTCGAAGTACTTGTCCGAGTGCTTGCCCGATGTCAGCAGGAAGTGCCCCTCGCGCAGCACGCCGTACTTCTTCAGCATCTCACCTAGTTCCGTTGCCACTCAATCTCCAATCTGTGTAGTCTGCGTAGTCTGTGGATTCATCTGTGTCCGTATCTCCGCGATGGCCGCGACCGGGTCGGGCGCTTCGTATATCGGCCGGCCAACCACGATGTAGTCCGCGCCCGCCTGCGCTGCCTCGGCCGGAGTCAGCGTCCGCGCCTGGTCGTCCCGGGTAGGGGTTAGGGATTGGGGGCTAGGGATTGGGGTCCGGACTTCGGCCCAAGCCCCTCGTCCCTCGCCCCTCGTCCCTAATCGGATACCGGGTGTCACGACGATGAAATCCCTGCCGCACGCCTCCTTGACTACGCCGATTTCCTGCGGCGAAGCTACCACGCCACCGCAGCCTGACTCCTTGGCCAGCAGCGCCAGGCTGCGCACGCGGTCGGTCACGGCCTGACGGTGCCCGCTTATCTTCTCAAGCGCTGCCTCGTCGAGGCTGGTCAGGACCGTCACCCCCAGGACGAGCGGCTTCGTGCCTTTGGCCCGGTCTGCCGCGAGCGCCGCTTCGGACAACATCTTCGGCCCGCCCATCGTGTGGACGGTGAGCATCGAGACGCCGAGCTCGGACGCCGCCTCGACCGCCTTACCGACAACCGTCGGGATGTCCGAGTACTTCAGGTCGAGGAACACGCGGCACCCGCCCCGGACAAAGTCACGCACCACGTCCGGACCCGAGGTCGTGAACATGTCCATTCCGATCTTGTAGACGTCGACCCGGTTGCCGATGCGGTCCCGCAGCGCAACTGCACCCGCCCGGTCAACGTTCATAGCCAGCACAATCTTGGTCAAGTGCACGTCCTTCCATACTCATCCTTGGCCCACCGCCACCGTACTGCAGCTGTGACTCCCGCCATGTCCAGCCAACATGTCATTCTGAGAGCAGCGAAGAATCGTCGCCTCCAAAGACCCTTCGCTTCGCTCAGTGTGACACTTCCTGTCGTTTGACTTCTAACTTCGTCTGGCTTCATCTCCCAACCCTCCTCGCTCGGCCCACGACCTTGTCCCAGTTGCTCAGCCGGTTCTTTTGGACGTACCGCTTCAGGCCGGTCCAGACATCCAACGCCGCTTCGGGGTTCACCAAACTGGCAGTGCCAACCTGCACCATCCGCGCCCCGGCGCTCAGGAAGTCGAGCGCGTCTTCCCCATTCATTACTCCACCGCACCCGATGACCGGCATCTTCACCGCGACTGCCACCCGGTCTACGCAGAACAGAGCGAATGGCTTGAGCGCCGGGCCGGAAACTCCGCCCGTCCTGCCGCCGAGGAACGGCCGGCCGTTTGCATCCAGGGCGAGCCCGAACAGTGTGTTTACCAGGGTGACTCCATCCGCGCCGCCCGCCTCGGCCGCCTTCGCGGTCTCGGCGGGGTCAACGAAGTTAGCGGTCAGTTTCACTATGACGGTCTTAGTCGTCCGTTTGCGCACCAGCGCGGTAATCGCCTCGACGACGCGCGGCTGCTGCCCGAACAATGCACCGCCCTCTCTGACGTTCGGGCAGGAGACGTTCAATTCCAGCGCATCCACCGGTTCGGAATCGAGTCTCGCCGCCAGCTCGCCGTACTCGGCAACGCTGAACCCGGCGATGTTGACGACAACCCGGCACTTGAGCTTCCGTGTGCGCGGCACCACATCGGCGCAGAATGCCTCAAGGCCCGGGTTCTCGAGCCCGACCGAGTTCAGGATGCCGCCAGGGAACTCGTAGATTCTCGGCGGCGGGTTCCCAACTCGCGGTTGGAGGGTGATTGCCTTTGTCACCACTCCGCCGAGCCGGTTCGCCACCGTCGGGAACTTGAGCCCGAACTCGAAAGTGCCGGATGCGGCCAGCACCGGGTTCGCAAACGTTGTCCGGCCGATGATGACCTGCGGGTTCACAATACCACCTCGTTCAGCCTCACCACCGGTCCTTCTTCACAGAACCGGACGTGCCCTCCGCCCTTCTTTGGCAGGGCGCAGCAATAGCAGATGCCGGTGCCGCAACCCATCCGCTCCTCGACAAAACCCCAGATTGGAATAGGGTCAAGACGTTTGACCAGGTCGGCGAGCATCGGCCTTGGTCCGCAGGCGAAAACCGCCGACGGCTGACGGCGAGTGTCATTCCGCTCGTTCCGACGGTCGCGAAGCGACACGGAGCGCAGCGGAGTCGAGGAATCTCGTCTGAGAGACCCTTCGACTCGCTCCGCTCGCTCAGGGTGACAAAAGGGAGCGCTCTGGCCTTTGACTTGCCCCTCAGCCAGTTCGGTCACCATTCCCTTGCGCCCGGCGCTGCCGTCATCGGTCGTAACTGCAACCGGAACCCCGAGTGCGCGGAACTCCTTCAGAAGCAGCAACTCTGCCTTGGTTCGCGCACCGATGACAACCTGCAGATGGGTAGCGCGCTTCATCCGTCGAGCAAGGAAAAGCAGCGGCGCCGCGCCGATTCCGCCGCCACAGAGAAGGATACGCTTGTGGCGCAACTCCGGTGCGGGCCGACCCAAAGGCCCGAGAACATCGAGCTCATCACCGGTACGCACGTGGCTGAGCAAGGCTGTCCCACGCCCCACTACGCGGAATACAAGGCGCACTCGGTTCCGCTCGACATCGCAGACCGAAATCGGTCGCCTGAGCAAGGGGTCAGGCCCACTTGAGACCTTGACGTTCAGGAACTGGCCGGGCCGGACCCGGTGCGCGATGTCCGGCGCTTCCAACCACAGAGAGAAGACGCCCGAGCACAACTCGTGGACCTCGGCTACCGGACAAAGTGCGGGTCTCATCGCAGCTCGAATTCTACTCTCCGATCCAGCCAGAACTCGTCGGGCTTGGTAGAAATCGACCGCTTCTCGCCGTCGCTGCGCACGCTGATGCGCCCAGCATCTACCCCTGCCGCAACCAAGAAGTCCCTGACCGTCTGTGCCCGTTTCAGGCCAAGTCCCTGATTGTATCGTTCGCTCGCCCGCGGGTCGCAGTGGCCGACAAGCACAATCTTCACGTCGGGATGTGCCTTGAGCGATTCCGCGTCAGCCCGAAGTCGGGCGGAGTCAGCGGCCTGTATCTGCCATGAGTCAGTCGAGAAGTGAGCAATCTCCAGCTCCAGCTTCGCTGCCGGCTTGGCCTGTCTTGCCGTGTCCGCGCTCGGTGCGGAAGGCTGCCGCGCCGGTATCGTGTCCTTCTTGCCCTGGGCTCCCGCTTCCGGAGCTGGACCTTTGGTCGGAAGTTTTGCCTGGGCGGGCAGACTATCATTGCCACGCGGCGGCCCGCCCGCAGGCTTCTCCCCAGCCTCTTCCGTCTCCTTTTCCGGCGGGCCCGGCTCCATCCCAGGCCTCTCGCCTCGGCCGGGCGGCCCGCTCGCAAGGTCGGGTCGCTCGGACGGACGTCCCGGCTCGCGAGGCCCGCGCGGAAACACCCCCGGCTCGCGGGAAACGGTCAGCTCAGCCGTGTCTCCGGGCAGCAATTCCGGCGAGACCGACTCCATGCCGGGCGCCTTCGCGGTCTCTCGTGCCGCGGTTGGCGGCAAGGTGGCAGTCGTCTCCGGCTTCACTTCAGTCTTCTTCTTCTCACGCTTTGGCACCGGCAGTCCGAGCCACCGCCGCGACTCATCCGCGTACTCGGTTTCCGGGTATTCTGATATCTCCTGCCTGAGCAGCGGCTCCGCCCCGGCCGTGTCGTTCTTCACGTTCCTCTTTATCCACGCCTTGGCGAACAGCGCCTTGGCTGCCCAGTCGGTATCCGGGAACGAATCGTGGACATTCTGGTAGAGGTCCATTGCCTTGTCATAGTCGCCGAGGTTCAAGTTGTTCACCTCGGCCAAGAGGAACATCGCCTCGCCCGGCGTCAACGAGTCGCCGCCGACCTTCTTGCCGGTCGTGCGCGCGGCCAGAGCGTTAAGCAACGCGAGCCGCTTGACCGCCAGTACCCCGTAGTCGGAATCGACTCGCCGGGTCTTGGCCGTGTCGTAGTACGCACGCGCCCTGTCGAAATCGGCTCCTTCCTCGTGGTGTTTGCCGGTGCGAAACGCCGCCTCGGCCCCGAGGTCGCTTGCCCCCTTCACTTTGGCCCAGGCCGCAAGCGCTTCCGGCTGCCGGCCGACTTCGATCAAGGCCTTGCCGAGCAACAGGCTCGCCTCATCGTTCAGTTCCGAGTACCGGCCGAGCACGTCGGTAACCTCGACGACCGCATCCTCGTGCCTGCCCTCCTCGTAACGGCAGGCGGCAATCTTCAGCTTGGCCAGCGCACGCTGCTTTGGGTCATCGGTCAAGCGAGCGTAGGATGCGTACCATTCCTCGGCAGCGGCGTACCGCTTCAGCGTGAACGAACCGTCGGCGAGCAACTTCACCGCCGGCATCCGGAAGCGAGACCTGGAGAACCGCTCGAGGAAGGCCGCCAGCGAATCGGTGCCCCGGGCCAGCTCTTTCCTGTCGATGAACGACTTCGCGAGATTGTAGGTGGCCTCGTCGGCGAGCTTCGGATACTTCTGCTTCACCGCGTCCAGCGTTACCCGCGCCGTGCCGTACTGCTTGTCGGCGAGCAGAGCCAGCCCGCGGTAGAGCTCGCCCCGGGGCACGAAGCCGGAGTTCGGGAAAGCCAGGTTCAGTTGGTCGAACTCCCGGACCGCCTTGTCATACTGCCCTTGCTGGTAGTAGCTTGAGCCGACGAGGAACAGCGCGTCGTCCACCCACCGTGACTTCGGCCAGCGCTGGATGAGCAGGGCCGACTTCTCAATCGCCTTGTCGAATTTGGCCTTGGCCTGCGCGTTCTGGTTCTGTTCCTTCAGCTTCATGCCCTCGCGGTACGCGGCCTTGGCGTTGTAGAACGTGTTGAAGTACGCGCAGCCCGCGCCGAGCAGGACAATCGCTGCGAGCAGGCAGGCGAGCGGCCGGATGTGTCGGGAACGTATCAAGCTAGTCTCTTGTCTATCTTAATGCCTGATAGTGCCTGCTGTCAAGCTAGCCAGCGGCGGCAGTTGGCCGGGCATGCCCGACGTCGGTCTGCTCACTGAGCCTCTTGATCGCAAGAACACTCTCCTTTCCTTGCCAAGCCGCAACCTGTTGGCATAATGTACCGTCCTATCCTTAAATTCATCCGCTGGTCAGACCAAAAGGAGCTTCATCGTGAATACAGATCTCAACCGACCGGCGGCAACCGTCGAAGCCGAGCTCAAGCGCATGCTCGACGCTGGTTGCAGCTTCGCCGATGCGCGTTTCTACGACGAGGACCGCGGTGAGCGGCTTACGCTCTATGACGGCAATCTCGAAACGAATTACGGCGCGAACGAACGCGGCATCGGTATCAGGACTCTCTTCAAGGGCGCGTGGGGCTTTGCCGCCACCGCCGACCTCTCGGCAATCCCGGCGTGCTTCGACCGCGCCTTTGCCAATGCCAAGGCCGCGACCTTGCTGCCGGGGTTCCCTAAAGACATGGGCCCGGCCCAGCCTGCCAAGGGCCAGTACCGGCCACCGGTCAAGCAGGACCCGTTCGAGGTGCCGATGGCCGAGAAACTCGCCCTGCTCTCCGGCATTGACGCGAAGCTGAAGGACAACGCGGTGGCGCATCGCTATGTCACCGCCGGTTTCCAGCGCCGCAAGATATTCTACTGGAACTCGGAAGGCACCGAGGTCGATCGCTGGCAGCTCAACTCCTTCGGCACGATGGCGGTGATGGCACCCGACCCGCAGGGCCGCACCCAGCGCCGGACCATGGAGCTCTTCTGCAACGGCGACGGCACCCGCGGCTGGGAGTGGATTGCGAACCCGGACGCCTTCGGCGGCCATGCCGAGCGCGTTCGCAAGGAGCTTGCGGAAATCATCGCGGCCGAACCGTTGCCCCCGGGCAAGCGGGACGTGATTCTCCTTCCCGGCCAGGGTTTCCTCCAGGTCCACGAGACCATCGGCCATGCGCTCGAACTCGACCGGATTCTCGGGTACGAGCTGTCGTTCGCCGGCGGCTCCCACGTCCGGCTCGAGCACATCGGCAAGCTCCGCTACGGTTCGGACAAGCTCAACGCCCGGGCCGGCATCGTAGCCAACTCGCCCGGCACGTTCGGGTTCGACGACGAAGGCACGCCCCAGCGCGACTACTACCTGATTAAAAACGGCATCCTCGTCAACGTCCTTTCCTCTCGCACTGACCTCGCCGAGGCCAACGCCAAGGCCGGCCAAACCGTCATCAAAGAATCAGGCACCGCGGCACGCGCCTGCGCGTTCTACCGGACGCCGATTGACCGGATGACCAACATCAACATCGATCCCGGCGACGACGGCACGCTCGAAGATATCATCGCCGCCACCGAGGACGGCGTGGTGCTCGACGTGCCGGTCTCCTGGTCCATCGGGTCCAACCGCGAGCACTTCCACTTCGCCACCGAAATCGCCTGGGAAGTGAAGAACGGCAAGAAGACCAAGGTCTACAAGAACCCGACCTACCACGGCCACACGCTTGAGTTCTGGGCCGCGCTCGACAAGGTCGGGTCAAAGCCGTCGTGGTGCCTGCAACAGGTACCGAACTGCGGCAAGGGCGAACCGAACCAGATTATGGAACTCGGCCACGGCATACCGGTGATGCGCTTCCACAACGTCGACACCGGGGAGAAGGAGTAACCATGTTGGAGAAGCGAATCCGCGACCTGCTGCTCGATGCCCGCGCCAATGCCCGCAAGCAGAAGCTAGACGCCGAGTTCAACTTCCACCGCGAGCGTTCAAGCCTGATACGACTTGGCAACTCCTCGGTCGCCCTCTCGACCTTCGAAGAACTCTCCCGGCTCGACGTCACGGTCCAGCAGGGACGCAAGTCCGGCTCGTACAGCCTGACTTCCGACATCACCTCGCCAGACCAGCTCGCCGAGACGCTGAAAATCGCCGCGACCAACTGCCAGGCCGCGCTCGAAAAGGACTACGACCCCATCTTCGGCGTGGTCGAGGAATCGGTCGACGACTCGACCGGATTCGATCCCGCGCTCGAAACGCTGTCCCCGGTTGCGAAAACCGAGCTCTGCAAGAAAGTCGTGGACGCGGTCAAGCCGATGGGCAAGTACGACTTCTCCGGCTCATGGTCCTCCGGCTCGACCGAGATGTACTTCGTCTCCACCGCCAACGACAAGGAAGCCTACCGCCGCCTGACCGACGGCCGGTTCACCATGGTCCTGAAAGAGCAGGACAAGAAGTGGGAACTCCAGGTCGAGCGGACCCAGAAGCGGGCCGCTGAGTTCTCGGCCGACGACGTCATCGCGGACTTCAAGGGAATCCTGCCGGTCTACGAAAAGAACCCGGGGCACAAGACGCATGTCGACCGCCAGCGGGTGATGTTCGGGCCCGATGCCGTGGCGAACCTCTTGGGCCTCACCATCTGGGGCGCGTTCATCGGCCGGATGTGGGAAGAAAAGCGGGCGTTCTCATCGAACCTGAAGCCCGGCGACCGGCTCTTCCCCGAGAGCGTCACCATCACCGACGACCCGACCAATCCCAACGTCTTCGGCATGCCCTTTGACCTAAAGGGGCACCGTCGCCTCCCGCGTGTGATGTGCGACAAAGGCATCCTCAAGGCGATCCTCTACGACTCGGCAACAGCTGCCAAGTACAAGCGCCAGCCGACTGGAAGCGACTTGGGCAACGACGACTTCTGCCTCGCACCGGGCACTGCCCCAGCCGGAATCGATGCCGGGCGGAAGCTCGCCAAGGACGCACTCTACATCCCGCAGCTCCACTACATCCACATGCCGGACTCGACCAAGGGCATGTTCACCGGGTCATCCCGGTTCAACGCCCGGCTCATCAAGGACGGCGAATTCGTCGCCCCGCTTCTCTCCTCCCGCGTCACCGACACGATCCCGTCTGTGTTCAGCGGCATCGTCGCCATCTCCTCGCGCACGATTCCGTGGAACGTCTCCTCCACCTACGACCGCCGTTCACCGACTGCGATGAGCATCCCGGAGTACATCATCTGCGACGGCGTCCGCATCTCGGACGTAGCCGACAGCTTCTAGGCGCGAAGGTCAATCAAGGAAGCCGGACTTCGGTCCGGCTTCCCGCTTTCCCGGCGAAGAACCAGCCCAGTCCCGTGTGTTCTTGACTCTCCGTCCTTCCCGGCTATCCTAGAAGCCGCGACAGTCCTGCCGAGGTGGCGGAAATGGCAGACGCGCTAGGCTCAGGACTTAGTGGGTTCACACCCATAGGGGTTCAACTCCCCTCCTCGGCATGTGAAACGTAGATGGCGGAAGCTCAGGCTTCCGCCGTTCGTTTCACGCCCTTGAGACATGGTTGGGGAGATTGGTCGCCCGCCAGAAGCGAGGCGATTCAACTCCCCTCCTCGGCATGTCCCCCGCGCCTTCGGGCGCGGGGGAAGCACTAAATCCGAAGTCCCGAATGACGATTGAAGCCCGAAGCACGAATGCCCCAAGTCAAGACCAGTCGCCCAGATCCGTCCAAGACTCCTTACTGCTGCTCTCTCTGACTTCGTCCGGCCGGGAATCCATGTTCATCCGCGTTCATCCGTGGTTACCATTCCGGACTCCTGCATTCTGCACTCTGACTTCTGCCTTCGGCCGGCTGAGAGACCCCTCCATCAACGTCGGGGCGACACTCCGTGTCGTCTGTGTCGTCTGTGTCATCTGTGTCATCTGCGTAATCTGCGGTTATCCTCTCCGCCACTTGACCCCTGGATTCCTTCTCATTATTGACAACGGAACGCCGGTGGCTAATCTCGGTTAGTGCTCATCCACGCAACCAATATCGGCAAATCGCTGGGCGCTGAGACGGTGCTGCAGAACGTCAGCTTCACAATCAGCCCGGGCGAGAAGATCGGCCTGGTCGGGCCGAACGGCAGCGGCAAGACGACGCTGCTGAAGATCATCCTGCGCGAAGTCGAGCCGGACCGGGGCGACATCGCGATTGCGGACGACCCGGAATTCGGGTACGTGCGGCAGGACGTCCTCGACGATGAGAACCTAACCGTGGGCAAGGCTCTCTTCGGCGAGCTGGAAGAGCTGGAAGCCCGGCTGGACAAGCTCAGAGAGGAAATCGCCGCGAGCCCGGATGACGAGGGCGAGCTTGTCAAGTACGAGGTAATCGAAGAGGAACTCGCGACGCGGTTCGGCAACGGCTACCGCAGCCGCTGTGAGAAGGCCCTGGCCCAGTTCGGCTTCCGCCCGGACCGGTACCAGGCCAAGGTGAACGTACTTTCGCCGGGCGAGCGCGCGCGGCTGGAGCTTGCCCGGGTGCTCGTGCGCGAACCCAACATCCTCATCCTGGACGAGCCGACCAACTTCCTCGACATCAGCCAGCGCGAGTGGCTCGAGCGCTTCCTCGAGGAGTTCAACGGAACCGTGCTGGTCGTCTCCCACGACCGCGTGTTCCTGAACCGGGTCGTCAACCGCATATTCGAGCTACGTCGCACGCGGCTGACGGCTTACGAGGGCGACTACGATGACTATGAGTTCGCCCGTGAGCAGGAGCGGGCGAAGCTCGAACATGAGCACGACGTCCAGCAGAAGGAGATACGCAAGCTCGAGCGCACAGCCGGAGATCGCAAGGTCTGGTCCGCACGCAGAGAGAAGACCAAGACCTCGGCCGCTGACAGCGGCTTCGAGAGTCACCGCGCGGCCAAGATGGCGAAGCGGGCCAAGCATGCCGAGAAACGCGTGGAGCAGATGATAAAGGCGCACGAGGCGAAGAGGCCGTTTGTCGAGAAACGGCCGAAGCCCGTACTCGCAACCGATAAGCTGCCGGACAAGAGGGCAGTGCTCGCCAAAGGCCTCACCAAGTCATTCAGCGGCCGGACGGTAATTGACGGTGCATCATTCGAGATGCGGACGGGCGAGCGAGTGGCGATCATCGGCGCGAATGGTTCAGGGAAGACCGTGCTCCTCAGGATGCTCGTGAACGAATTGAAGCCGGACAAGGGCGAGACACAGTTCGGCGCCAGCACCAAGATCGGCTACTTCCCGCAAGACGTGGCGTTCCTCAACCTGAAGCGCACCGCGCTGGAAGAAGTGATGGAGTCCGGGATCAGCCAGGAGACCGCACGGACCGTGCTCGGCACACTGCTGCTGCCCAAGCGATTCGCCGAGAAGAAGCTCTCCGAACTCTCTGCCGGCGAGCGATCAAAGGTGCTGCTGGCCCGGATTCTCGCCAGCGGGGCGAACCTGCTCGTACTCGACGAGCCAACCAACCATCTCGACATCGACGCTCTGCTCGCCCTCGAAAACCTGCTCTCGTGCGCGCCGTGCGGAGTGCTCTTCGCGTCGCACGACCGGACCCTGCTCGCCAAGTTGGCCGACCGCGTTCTGGAGCTCAAGAGCGGCGTTCTCGCCGACCACCACGAGCGGTATGGGGCATGGAAGGCCCGGGGCGAGGGACTAGGAGCCTGTCGGAGAACCTCCGCGGCCCGCAACGGAGTGACGTTCTGATTGTCTAATACTTATGGGTATCCAACGTTTCCGAGACTATAGTCCTGA
>Ga0208046_1000156_pt1 | contig 14065 bp, 13 predicted proteins | sample PL_2010_300m_FD_184161 | JGI IMG/M metagenome (GOLD analysis project Ga0208046, IMG submission 184161) | Freshwater microbial communities from Powell Lake, British Columbia, Canada to study Microbial Dark Matter (Phase II) - PL_2010_300m... | ecosystem: Environmental > Aquatic > Freshwater >... | reverse complement strand
ATCTCGACCCAGTCGGCTTCGACGAGGTCGGCTTTGTTGATGGCAACCAGGCCTTTCCTGATGCCCATCAGTCGGCAGATCTCGAAGTGCTCCCGGGTCTGCGGCATCACCCCGTCGTCGGCCGCCACTACCAGCACCACGAGGTCGATGGTGCTCGCCCCGGCGAGCATGTGCCGGACGAAACGCTCGTGCCCGGGCACGTCGATGACCGTGATTTCGGTGCCAAGGAATGCGAACCCGAGGTCGGTGGTCATTCCCCGCTCTTTCTCTTCCTTCAGGCGGTCTGGGTCGGTGCCGGTCAGAGCTTTGACCAGAGCCGACTTACCGTGATCGATGTGTCCGGCCGTGCCTACTACAACGTGCATCTACTCAACCTGCCGGTCATTCGTCATTCGACAATCGACACTCGTCATTTCTCAGAAGCCTTTCCGGTCATTGCACCCCGGAACCCCGAGTTCAGCCCGGTACTTGGCCACTGTCCGCCGTGATATGCTGATTTGCTCGAGCTTCAGCATTGAGCATATGTCGTCATCGCTCAGAGGTTTCTTTTTGTCCTCGGCATCGACGATCGCCCGGATTTTCTGTTTGATGCTGGTACGCGATTTGTCCCCCGCCCCGGCCTTGAAGAAGTAGTCGAATGGAAAGATGCCTTGGTCGGTTTCGAGGTACTTGCCCGCGATCGCCCGGGACACGGTCGAGGCGTGGACCCCGATGATGTCGGCTGCCCGTTTCAGGGTCGCCGGCTTCAGGTGCTGTTTGCCGTGCAGGAAGAAACCGTGCTGCTGCTCGATGATCAGTTCTACCAGCCGCTTCAACGTCCGGCGTCGCGATTCTATGCCCTTCAGAAACATCAATGCTCGCTGCAGTTTCTCACGCGCAAACTGCACCTGCTCGGACGCGTAGGCCTTCGGACTCTTGAGAATCTCGATGTAGCGCTGGGAAAGCCGCAGCCGAGGGAAACGCTCGTCATTGGCACCGGCTACCAGCTTGTCGCCCTGCCAGTCCACGGAGAAGTCGGGCGAGACGTAATCCGGCGTGCCGGGCGCGAAGCAGCGGGCGGGCCGGGTCTCGAGGGTCAGCAGTGGCTGGACAGCCTTCCGGACGTCGTCCTCCGTGACCCCGCACAGCTTCGCAATCTTGGCGGTCTGTTTCTTCACCAGCAGTTCCCAGTAGTTAGTCAGCAGTCTCCGCTCGAGCGAGGCCGGGTCGACGCCAGCCAGTTCGAGCTGAACCAGAAACGACTCGCGCCGGTCATGGCACGCGATGCCGCCCGGTTCCAGACGCTGGATTGCGTAGAGAATCGTCCGGACAAGTTCCACGCCAACTCCCTGCTGCTGCGCCATCTCCTCGTCTGACATCGTCAGGAAACCGTCGTCGTCCAGCGATTCGATTATGAACTCGGCGACCCGCGCGTCCTCCTCGCTCAGGACGCCACGGAGGTGCGGCATCAGGCACTCGACCAGGCTCTGCGCCGGCCCGGCCGCCAGTTCGACGGCTGACGTCTGGTCGTCGTCCGACCCTCTGCCTGCATACGCCCCCGGTGACCACCCGTCATCCGGCATCAGCTCGTTAATGGTGTATTCCTCCCCAGGCCGGGTCTCAATCGGCGTCTCGTTGGCCTCCGGTGCCGGCACGTGCTCGGCCGGGACCGACGCAGCGGCCTCGGGCGCGGGCTCTGATATCGAGGCAATCGCTTCGGCCTCGAGTGTGCCCGGGCTGCCGTCCGATTCTTCAAGCGCCGGGTTCTTCTCCATCTCCTCGCGCACCATCTGTTCAAGATCCAGTGCTGAAACCTGCAGCAGCTGCATCTGCAGGATGAGCTGCGGCGTCAGCCGCATCTCTAGTTGCTGCTTCAGCTCGAGCCTGATCCCCATCTTCATATCCGGAACCTCTCGCCCAGGTAGACCTGTCGCGCCTTCTCGTCTTTAACCAGGTCATCCGACGTACCGGAAAGCAGCACGCGGGCATCGTACATGATGTACGCCCGGTCAGTGATTTCCAGGGTCTCCCGGACGTTATGGTCGGTTATCAGAATCCCGAGCCCGTCGTCGCGTAGCTTCCGAATGATGTCCTGGATTTCGGCCCGGACAATCGGGTCGATGCCGGTGAACGGTTCGTCCAGCAGCAGGAAGGACGGCCGGGAGGCGAGTGCACGGGCCAGATCGACCCGCCGCCGCTCGCCGCCGGAGAGGGTGCCGCCGCGTTGCTTCTTGAGTTGGCCGACATTGAACTTGGCGAGCAATTCTTCGACGCGTGCAGCCTGTTCGGTCTTCGGCACGCCCAGCATCTCCAGGATCGCCTTCACGTTATCCTCCACCGACAGCTTCCTGAATATCGATGGTTCCTGCGACAGGTACCCCAGCCCGAGCCGCGCTCGCTTGTATACCGGCATCCGCGTGATGTCGTGGCCATCGAGCGTAATGGTGCCCTGTTCCGGTCGAATGAACCCGGTTATCATATGGAAAGTCGTAGTCTTGCCGGCACCGTTTGGACCCAGGAGGCCGACAATCTCGCCGCGCGCAAGATCGAGACTCACGCCGTCGACGACCCTACGCTCACCGTAGCACTTCACCAAGTCCCGGGTCTCAAGCTTCACGGTGATTCCGGTTCCGTGCCCGCAGCACCCTCGGGCTGCTTCCTTCCAACGGCCCGTATCAGCTGCCCCGAGCTTAGCTCACTCACTTCAATCTGGTCAATTGCACCGCCGGCGACGCGAAGCTCGATGGCTCTGCCCGTAACCACGATCGAATCCCCGCCCTCGGTCCGATACTCGCCGGTTGCCCGGTTGCGGATAGTCACCCGTTCAAGCGCGCCGTTCCTGATCTGGAAAGTCATCGAATCACCGCTCGCCCGGCTCACGCTGTCGCGCACGCGCGGCCCGCCCAGCGCCAGCCCCGAATCCGGCCCGGATATGAAGTCTATTGTGTCGCACTCGAGTTCGGTCGCGCCCGATTTCAACCGCACATCGCCTCGGGCGAGAGTCCGTGACCCCTTCTCATACCAGAACATCTGCCGGCTCGTAACCCGGGCCGAATCCTGCCTCTCTCGACTCTCGCCTCTCGACTCTCGCCTCCATATCAGCACCGGGCTTGAGTCAACCACGCCGACGTCACCATCCAGGTCGTACGTTCCTCTTATGCCGGTCAGCCGGAAGCTGCGGTTAATGTTCTCCAGCACGACTCCCGAATCGGCCAGCACCGATTTCTCTTTGGATTGGTAGAGCAGCCTCGGCGCCCGAATGTCGAGCGACTCCTGACGAACGCGCACGTTGCCGAAAAGCTCGACCAGTCTGTCGGACAGATGATACCGGGCAGAATCGGCCCATACCTCGGCGTCGGGATTGGTGATGTGAACTGCGTCGCTGATGAGCGCCAGACCTTTGCCCTCGTACATCCGGGCCAGGTTCGCGGTTATACGGGTGTCGCCGTCGGTTATCACGACGCTGTCGCGAAACACGGTTGCATCGCCTTCCGGCGTACGCTCGATGGACATGTGCTTGGCGCTAAGCCGGGACGCGGCGCTCAGCCCAACGCACAGGGCCAGCCCCGCCGCCATGAGTCCCATTTGCCCCATCCGTCCCATTCCCTATTCCCCGGTCTGGAAGTCGTAGTCCGACGTTCCCTGCACCGGACTCAGAATGTCGATCTTGGTCAGCCCGGCGTCCGACACCAGTCCTTTGCCCTCGATCCTGCCTTTGGGAGTCTCGATCACCAGGTCGGCGTCGGTGCGGACCAGCCGGCGCTGGTTGCTCCAGACAAGGGAGTCGGTATTTAGCCTCGTGCTGTCCGCGGTCCGAACGATGACATTGCCGCGAGCAACCAAGTCCTCGTTCTTAGAGTATATGGACCCCTCGTCGGCTACAAGCGTGGAGCTGATTCCACCGACCTCGTCATAGAACAGCACCCGCAGGCCGGTCACGTCGACGCGCTGCGCCGGGTCGTACACGTACGCCTCCTGCGCCTCAAGTGTATACAACCGCTTGCCGCTGGAACTCCCGTGCAGCGTGAATGCCTCAATCACCTGGTTGGGCAGAACCGGGTTTGGCCCGCATAGCGGCTCCTCCTTGCAGCTCGCCAGCAGGAGGGCGAGCAGCAGGAATGTCGAATGAAGGAGGAATCGCCCGGACTTTGGACTTAGGACTCTGGACTTTGTCATTCTATCGCGCCCGCCTTGCCCCACCATACCCACTCCTCGGGATGCTGCCGCACCTGGTCGAGCAGCGCCTGCGCTGCCACCTGCTCATCCCCGGCCGGGTACACATCAACACGCATCCGGCCCCGGTCCAGTCGGGCGAAGGCCGGCGTGAGCCTGCCGCCCTTGCGCGCCGCCAACTTGAACCCGATGTCCGGCAACCTCATCCTGACACCATCGCACTCGATCCAGACTTGCGTGCCCTGGCTTGTGTTGTCCAACATGAATCCGGTGATGGACGACCCACAGCGAGCCTTGACTGCTTGCCTGATTCCCTTGACGATGGTCACGCGCCCTCCGCGACGTAGTCGCGATAGCTGCCTGCCGAACGTCGGATCCCGCTGCTCTCCGATTGCGAGCGTGACACGACGGCCGCCGCGGCTGAATACCCGGGGTAGGTATTCCCATAGCCCAAAGTGGAAGGAAGCCATGGTCGCATGCAATTCTCGTTCCAGTGCATGATGCGAGAGATTCTCGCCGCAGACCCTCGCCCTGTCAACTAGTGCATCCCCATTTCGAGTGCCCACTCTGGCCATTATCGCGAGGTTCTGACCTACTCGCCAGCCGTTTCGTACCCAGAAGGTCCGGCTCTCTTTCCCCGTGATAATGCGGAAGTTACGTCTGATTTCCCGACGATAGTCCGGCCTCAGCGCCAGATACAGCAGGACGATTGTGCGGGAGAGGAATGCCGCCGGACTACTGGGCAGGGCCCGAACCAGCGCGAGAGCGGCGCCGGGCAAACTCATGGCCGGCCTTGATGAACTCATGGAAAAGCGGATGGGGCTTCAGCGGTCTTGACTTGAATTCCGGGTGAAACTGGGTCGCGACGAAGAACGGATGGCCCTTCAACTCGACGATTTCGATCAACTTCCCGTCCGGCGACTTGCCGGTCGCGAGCAACCCGTGTTTCTCCAGCATCGGCAGATACTTGAGGTTGACCTCGTAGCGATGCCGGTGTCGTTCCTTAACTTGCGCGGCATGGTAACAGCGCCATGCAACGCTGCCCTTTCTGACCCGGCACGGCCATGCCCCGAGCCGCATCGTGCCACCCTTGCGCCTGACGCCGCGCTGGCGGGGCATCATGTAGATGACCGGGTATGGCGTCCGCGGGTTGAACTCGGTCGAGTTGGCGTGCTCCAGGCCGCACTGACTCCGGGCGGTCTCAATCACCGCCGACTGCAGGCCGACGCAAAGCCCGAGGAATGGCAACTGTTTCTCACGGCAGTACTTCACTGCGCACAGTTTACCCTCGATGCCGCGCACACCAAACCCACCCGGCACTACTATCCCGGCCAGACCGGCCAGCCGTTCTTCGACGGTCTCCTCGGAAATCTCCTCAGATTCAACCCAGCGGACCTTCACGCTCACACCCACTGCCGAGGCCGCGTGGTGCACCGCTTCGACAACTGACTTGTAGGCATCGTGCAACCCCACGTACTTGCCGCACAACCCGATTTCGAACACCTCGGTTGCGAGGGTCTCGCGCTCGATGAGTCGCTGCCATGCAGCAAGGTCGGGCTTCCGTGTCTTCAGACCCAGCAGCTTGCAGATGTAGCCGTCAAGATTCTGACGGTGGAACACCAACGGGATCCTGTAGATGTTGTCGACGTCCACCGCTTCAATGACCGCTTCGGGCCGCACGTTGCAGAACAAGGCAATCTTGTCACGGGCCTCCTGGGGCAGCGCGGTCTCGGCCCGGCACATCACGATGTCGGGTTGAATCCCGAGGTCCAGCAACTGGCGTACCGAATGCTGGGTCGGCTTGGTCTTGTATTCGCCCGCCGTCTTGATGTACGGCACGAGGGTCAGGTGGACATAGATGACGTTCTGCCTGCCCTCCTCCAAGGCGAACTGGCGCGCGGCTTCAAGGAAAGGCTGGCCCTCGATGTCACCGACCGTGCCGCCGATTTCGGTTATCACCACGTCGCGGCCCTTTGCCAGTTTCCGAATCCGGTCCTTTATCTCGCCGGTGATGTGGGGCACAACCTGTATCGTCCGCCCGAGGTACGCGCCCTTCCGCTCCCGCTCAATCACCGCCGAGTAGACCTGGCCCGCGGTCACGTTGTTGTCCTGTGAAAGGCTCAGGTCGATGAACCGCTCGTAGTGGCCGAGGTCAAGGTCAGTCTCTGCCCCGTCGTCGGTTACGAATACTTCCCCGTGCTGGAACGGGCTCATCGTTCCCGGGTCGACGTTGATGTACGGGTCGAACTTCAGCGGAACAACGTTCAGGCCGCGCGACTTCAACAGCAGCCCGATGGATGATGTAGCGATACCCTTGCCCAGCGACGAAACCACGCCGCCGGTAACAAAGATATACTTCGCCACTAGCCCTGGCGCTGCTTGTGCTTCGGCTCGCGCTTGCAGATGACGTACACGACGCCCTTGCGCTTCACGACCACGCAGTGGGCGCAACGCTTCTTAATCGACGTACGAACTTTCACTATTGCTCCTTTCCAGTTCCCAGGGGCCGCCGGAGAAGGGACCTATTTGAACCGGTAAATGACGCGGCCCCGGCTCAGGTCGTACGGTGAGAACTCCACCGTCACCCGGTCACCGGGCAGAATCCGAATCCAGTGTAACCGCATCCGGCCTGAGATGTGGGCGATGACTCGGTGTTTGTTGTCCAACTCGACCTTGAAGGTCGCGCTGGGCAACGACTCGAGTACCGTCCCCTCAATCTGTATCAGGTCTTTCTTACTCATTCATCTCCGTTATCCGACTGCTGCCTCTTTCTGCCTTCACGATTCGCTCTTGTCACTTCCCGGCGGTCAGTAGCTCCGGCTCGCCGGCGGTCACCAGCACCGTATGCTCGTAGTGGGCCGATGGCTTGCGGTCCTTCGCCACAACGGTCCAGCCGTTGTCGAGAGTCTCTACCTCGTACCCGCCCATGTTCACCATCGGCTCAATCGCCAGCGTCATGCCGGCGAGGAGTTTCATTCCCATCCCCGGCTTGCCGAAGTTCGGCACCGAAGGGTCTTCGTGCAGGTTCGTTCCTACGCCGTGGCCGCACAAATCACGCACCACCGAATAGCCCTGCGACTCGACGTACGCCTGCACCGCGTAACCGATGTCCGAAACCCGGTTCCCGGCCCTGGCTTGGGCCGCGCCCAGCCAGAACGACCGTTCAGTCGCGGCAACCAGCGCCATCACCTCCGGCTTCACGTTCCCCACCGCAAACGTCCTCGCCCCGTCGGCAATCAGACCGTCCTTGGTCACGCCGACGTCAACTTTCACGATATCGCCCTCTGCCAGCCTGCGCGGACCCGGTATCCCGTGCACGACTTCCTCATTCACGCCGATGCACACCGCTGCCGGGAATCCACGGTAGCCAAGGAAAGTCGGGTACCCGCCCTGTGAACGGATGTACTCGTCGCAGACCTGTTCGAGTTGCCTCAGGGTCTTGCCAGGACTGACCGCTTTGCCGGCCGCTTCCAGCGCCCCGGCGACCACTCGCCCCGCTGCCCGAATTCCCTCGACCTCGCGCTCAGACTTCAGATGAACGGGCAACTGGGCTCCGCCAAATCCAAAACCCCAAATCCCAAATCCAATACCCGGCTCAGCCCCAGACTAGGCAATCAGTTTCAGTATTTCCTGGTAGACCCGATCGCGGCCCAACTCACCCGCAACCCGCTCCAGCTTGCCCTGCTCCGAATAATAGAGCAGCACCGGCTCGGTCTGCTGGTGGTAGACCGCCAGCCGGTCACGGATCGTCTCATCGGAATCGTCCTTGCGCTGATACAGCTCACCGCCGCAATCATCGCAGACACCGACGACCTTCGACGGCTTGAAGCTCAGGTTGTATATCTTCGAGCACTTCCGACACTGGCGCCGTGCGGTCAGCCGTTTCACGACCTCGTCGTCCGGCAGGTCCACCAGCACCGCCACGTCCACGATCACCCTGTACTCGGCCAGCACCTTGTCCAGGCCTTTGGCCTGCGGAATCGTCCGGGGGAACCCGTCGAACAGAGTCGGCTTGCCCACGTGCTCGGCCACGAACGCATTGACGACTTGAAGCACGACCTCGTCCGGCACCAGCCGGCCGGACGTTACATACCCCTCGACCTCGAGGCCGACCCGCGTCTTGCGCGCGATGTGGTCGCGGAACACCTCGCCGGTCGAGTAGTGGACGAAACCGTTCTTGTCGCGCAGCAGTTCGGCCTGCGTGCCTTTGCCGCCGCCCGGCGGACCAATCAGGATGATGTTTGATGACTTCATGCTCGGGCGAAGTTTAGCAGCTAATGAATGAGTGTCAAGCTACGGGAGCACCAGGCACCGAATCTGTCGCCCGGACCCGGCCACCGGGTTTGACATCGACAGTGGTTTGGGGTTTACTTGCGTCCCATGCTCAAAATACCCGGCACTGCCCCGAAGCGAGTCGGCTTTGACAACGAGAAGTACCTTGCGGAGCAAACCGCTGCAATCCATGAGCGTGTCGCCGAGTTCGGCACAAAGCTCTACCTCGAACTCGGGGGCAAGCTGGTCTACGACTACCACGCATCCCGGGTCCTGCCCGGCTTCCACCCCAACGTGAAAATGGAGCTGCTGCGGAAGATGAAGGACGACGCCGATATCATCCTGTGCATCCACGCCGGGGACATCGAGCGCCGCAAGATCAGGGCCGATTTCGGCATCACCTATGACGCCGACGCGCTGAAGCTGATTGATGACCTGAAAGAGCAGGGCTTGCTCGTGAAGGCCGTCGTCATCACCCGGTTCGACAACCAGCCCGCCGCGGCCGCGTTCAAGAACAAGCTCGAACACCGGGGCGTCCGGGTCTACACTCACCGCTTCACCCGCGGCTACCCGACCGAGGTGGACATCGTGGTAAGCGAAGAAGGGTACGGTGCGAACGAGTACATCGACACCGGCAAACCGCTCGTGGTGGTGACCGGACCCGGACCGGGCAGCGGCAAACTGGCGACCTGCCTGTCCCAGATGTACCACGACCACCGGCGCGGGGCAAAATCGGGGTACGCCAAGTTCGAGACCTTCCCGATATGGAACCTCCCGCTCAAGCACCCGGTGAACGTGGCGTACGAGGCCGCGACCGCTGACATCCGGGACTTCAACGTCGTTGACCCGTTCCACCTTGAGGCAACTGGCACGGTAGCCATCAATTACAATCGCGACGTTGAAATCTTCCCGGTGCTGCGCCGGATTCTCACCCGGATAACCGGCAGCCCGCGCTACCAGTCGCCGACCGACATGGGAGTGAACCGGGCCGGGTTCGGCATTGTCGATGACGCAGCCGTGCAGGACGCAGCCGGCCAGGAAGTCATCCGCCGGTACTTCCGATACCGGTGCGAGCACGTCATGGGCTTTGTCGACCGGGAGACGGTTCAGAAAGTGGAACTGCTGATGGATGACCTCGGCCTGAAGCCCGAGAACCGGGCCGTGGTCGGGCCGGCGCGCCAGGCCGCAGACGAGGCGCAGGCAAAGGGCAAGGGCAACGAGGGATTCTTCTGCGGCGCGGCAATGGAGCTGCCCGACTCAAGCATCGTAACCGGGAAGAACTCGGCTTCGATGCACGCCGCGGCCAGCCTGATACTGAACGCGGCGAAGCAGTTGGCCGGCATCCCGGACCAGCTACACCTCCTGTCGCCGGTGGTGATTGAGGCCATCGCCGACCTCGACCGGCACGTCCTCAGGAAGAAAACCGTGAGCCTGGACGTGGCCGAAACCCTGATTGCACTCAGCGTCAGCGCGACCACGAACCCGACCGCCCACCTGGCACTCGAACGGCTGAAGGATCTGCAGGGCTGCGAGGTCCACAGCACACACATCCCGACGCCGGGCGACGAAGAGGGCTTGCGCAAACTGGGCGTGAACCTGACCAGCGACCCCAACTTCTCCAGTCACAGCCTGTTCGCAGGCTAGGCCTTCAGGGCGAAACCGCAGCCGAGTTCCGCGACGCGCCTACGACAGGCCGCTCAGCTTCTCGTCATCAAGGCTTGAATCCCCAAATGCACCAGAACGGGCTCGACCATGCATACGCTGCAGTGCGGTTCCGCATCGCCTTTCTGAATGCTCGGTTGGCAATCCTACTCAGGCGGCGGCCCCGGTCGTATTTGGCGCTGGTCAGGCCGCCGGCTCGCATCTGGTCAACCTCGCGCTTGCTCACGCGATCCCGGCGAACCGGCTCGCGCATACGCTCCAGCGTGTTCCGATAGGCGGTCCGTTGCTCTGGAGAGCGGTAGGGCGGCGCTGTCCAGTAGACCCGCTCGTTCATGCGCGCACCGACGTTTCGGAGGCCGCGCGCCTCCATCCACGACGGCAGACGGCAACCGACCGAGTAGTCCCCGAAACCCAAGGCGCGACGACCGGCAGTCATCCGGATACTGACCTCGAATTGCGCGAGCCGTTCGGCCACGCTCGGTGCGTACCAGTTGTTCCAGTTCGAGCCTTGCCCGCCGGTCCAAGCGTTGTCGAACACGGCGACGCACCCGCCCCGCCTGGTGACACGTATCATCTCATCGAGCGCCTTCTCCGGCTCGGCGAGGTGGCAGAAGACAACGTGAGCCAGCACCACGTCGAAGACGTTGCCCTCGAATGGCATCCTGCAGATGTCCCCGGTAACGAACCGCACAGCCTTGCCCAGACCTTCCTTGCTGCAGAAGCGCGCCGCCTGAGCCAGCAGCTTTCGGTCGCGGTCCAATCCCACCAGTTCGCCTCGAGGCATACAGTACCTGCCCCACGCACGCATGGCGTATCCGAAACCGCACCCGGCGTCCAGCAATTTCATGCCCGGATCGAGACGGAAGTGCCGGGCCAGACTCTCGACCTGCTCCGGTGTCCATATCTCCCGCCGCTGCCGAATCAGAATCTCACGCCGGGTCTTTGCCCGGGAGTAATCAATCGGATGCCTGCGCTTCACAGCTCAGGATAGTCCGGTCAGCTTGCCGTCGTCGGCGATATCGATCTTCAGGGCGTTCGGCTTCTTGGCCAAGCCGGGCAGGAGCCCGATTTCGCCCGCGACCGGCACCAGATACCCGGCCCCGGCGCGGATGTGAACCGCCGAGATGGTTATCTTGAATCCGTCACAGACACCGATGCATTCCGGGTCGTCGGAGAACGACAGCGGCGTCTTGGCGATGCAGACCGGCAGCTTGTCATAGCCCAGCAGGTAAATGCGCTTCAGGTCGCGCTCGGCCCGCGGCGTGTACATGACCCGGTCCGCACCGTATATCTTCTGTGCCACTGTCTCAATCTTGGCCTCGACCTTGGCGCCGTAGTCGTACACGGGTCTGTTCTGCCCCGGCTTCTCCTCTATCTGTTTCATCACCGCTCGCGCCAGGTCTTCGCAGCCCTTACCGCCATCTGTGAACCCGGTGCTGAGCGTGCACGCCACCCCATGCTCGCGGCAGTACCGCTTCACCAGCTCGATGTCATCGTCCGAATCCGCCTCGAACCGGTTGAGCGCGACCACCGGCTCAAACCCCAGCAGCCGGCAGTTCTCGATGTGCCGGCGCAGGTTCTCAAACCCCCTCCACAACTCGGTCATGGTGCCCTTCTTCGCGTCTTTGGCTCCGCCCTGGTGTTTGAGCGCGCGGACCGTGGCCACGAGCACGCAGGCGGCGATGTTCCAGCCGGCCAGCGGCGCTACGATGTCGACGAACTTCTCCGCGCCGAGGTCGGACCCGAACCCGGCCTCAACCACCGCGTAGTCGGAAAGCCGCAGCGCCGCATTGACCGAGATGATGCTTGCGGTGCCGTGGGCGATGTTGGCGAATGGTCCGGCGTGGATGAGCGCGGGCGTGTTCTCGGTCGTCTGCACCAGGTTCGGCTTGATCGCGTCCTTGAGCAGCACCGCCATCGCGCCGGTTGCGCCCAGGTCGTTCGCGGTGATCGGCTTGTCGTCGTAGCTCAGGGCCACGAGAATCCGGCTCAGCCGCTGCTTCAGGTCGGCCCGGTTCGCGGCCAGGGCCAGAATCGCCATCACCTCTGACGCCGCGGTGATGACGCAACTATCTTCCCGCGCCGGCCCGTCGGCCCTGCCGCCGAGCCCGACCACCATCATCCGCAGTACGCGGTCGTTCATGTCAATCGTGCGCGGGAACGCAATCTCGCGGCCATCAATCCGGAGCGGATTGTCGAAGTGGATTGAATTGTCCAGCATCGCCGACAGCAGATTGTGCGCCGAAGTGACCGCGTGGAAGTCGCCGGTGAAGTGGAGGTTGATGTCCTCCATCGGCAGCACCTGCGAATACCCGCCGCCCGCAGCACCGCCCTTGATGCCGAACACCGGCCCGAGCGACGGCTGGCGCAGCACCGCGATGGACTTCTTCCCCAATCGGTTGAACGCCATCGAAAGCCCAGTCGACACGGTGGTCTTGCCCTCGCCGTACTTCGTCGGTGTCACCGCGGTGACGAGGATCAGCTTCCCGACTGGCTTGTCCTTCAACTTGTCCAGCAGCCTGACCGAGAACTTCGCCTTGTAGTTCCCGTTCGGCAGAATCAGGTCCGGGTCGGTGATTCCGAGCCCGGCCGCAATCTCGGCAATCGGCCTCAACTTCGCCTGCTGCGCAATCTCGATATCCGAAAGCACGAATCCTCCAATCTTCCTATGGTCAATGCCATCGGCCGTAAGCCATCAGCCGCCGCATCCGCCCGCGAATCTGCAATCTGCAATCTGCAATCTGAAATCTGAAATGCCGCAGTTCGCCTTGCCGCCGTCATCAAGTCGGGTGACTCCCCGTGATTCCTCTCATGGACTACCGCCTTGGATTACCGATATGCTGTGGCCGTCCTGGTTCGCGACGTAGATTCGATTCTGCTCTGTGTTGCATGCCAGAGCGTGCCAGCCATGTCCGACAGTGTAGGTCCGAAGAATCTTGTTGCTCGCACCGTCGAGGACCACGACGAGGTTGTCGCGAACGCAGTAGACACGGTTGTCTCCGGCATTGTAGTAGATGATTCGCATCCCTTGGTATTCGTTGAAGCTGGCCAGGACTCTGTTGGTTGCAGCATCGAGGACTGACAGGCCGAGTCTCCCGCCGACATAGAGCTTGTTGTTCCGCGCGTTGTAGCACATGGCGTGGGTGGGCATGAACCAGGACGTGTCTACCTCATTCGTGTTGCCGTCTATCACCCTCATCGTTTCGTAGGCGCAGTAGACCTTGTTATCCCTGTAGTTGCAGCAGAGGACGTGCCGACCCGTACCAATCTGCATCGTCTTGACCAGTGCGTGCGTCGGGCCGTCAATTATCGCCAATTCTCCACTTTGGTCACTGTGGCAGTAGACTTTGTCGGCCTTTGGATTGCCGCAGAAACTCCAGGGGTGCCGGAACGGGACTTCCGCGATGATACTATCGGTGGTGCCATCCGTCACCGCCACTCGTCCGGTTGCCCAGGGTTCTTTGAAGGAGTAGACCCAGTTGTTCAGCGAGTCGTACCATACGGGCGAGCCTATCATCAGGCTCGATGTTACCGAGTCGGTCTTGCCGTCGAGTACGAGACACCTCGTATTGTACTCACCGTCGCAATAGACCCTGTCTTCCTTGGAGTTGTAGCACATCCGCCAAGGCTCTCGCCCGATCTTCACTCTGGACAAGAAACGGTTGGTCGCGCCATCCAGCACCACGAGCTCGCCGTCTCTTCGGATGGAGCAGTACAGCTTGTTGTCACGCGGGTTGTAGCAGAGCATGCCCGGATGACGGGCTGTGGGCACTTTGGCAATCACCTTGCCGGAAGTCACTGCCAGTGCCACGACGTCGGGTTGGTCGCGGTCAGGATCCAAGCAATAGGCGTGTCTCCTCCGAGAGTCGAAGCAGAAGGCCGCAATCTGGGGCTGTTGAAAAAGCCTTGACACCTTTCTGATGGTTGGTGCGTCTAATAGTCAGTGACGCCCAACCGAAAGGACACCGCTGACAATGGT
>Ga0208046_1000155_pt1 | contig 14068 bp, 9 predicted proteins | sample PL_2010_300m_FD_184161 | JGI IMG/M metagenome (GOLD analysis project Ga0208046, IMG submission 184161) | Freshwater microbial communities from Powell Lake, British Columbia, Canada to study Microbial Dark Matter (Phase II) - PL_2010_300m... | ecosystem: Environmental > Aquatic > Freshwater > Lake... | reverse complement strand
GGGAAAAGCCGCATGCATCTTCCAGGCGAAAAGGATCAGGCACATCCGCAAAGCCCCCTTACCCCCTGCAGGATCCGCCCCATGACCTCCCCCGCAGCGGCGTGGATGACGACGTCCGCGATTTGGTCCACCGGGGTCGGGGTGAGATTGACGATGACGAGCCCCGCCCCCGCCTGCTTGGCGTAGAGGGGTATGTAGGCCGCCGGATAGACGACCAGCGAGGAACCCACGGCAATCAGGAGATCGCAGTGGTTCGCGCGCCGGGTCGCCTCCTGCAGGGTTTTTTCGGGAAGGGCCTCGCCGAAAAAGATCACGTCCGGCTTCAGGATCCCCCCGCAGCGGTCGCACGCCGGGGGTTCATCCGTCATCCCGTCTCTGCTGAGGATCTCCTCCAAGGCATAGCGGCCGCCGCAGTCCAGGCAGCGGATCCATTTGAGGTTGCCGTGGAGTTCGTAGACCCGATCGGGAGCGTTTCCCGCTTTCTGGTGAAGGTTGTCGATATTCTGGGTGATCACGCAGTTCAATTTCCCCAACGACTCCAATTCGGCAATGGCCATATGGGCGGCGTTGGGAACGGCGTCCTGGAGCAGATTGTCTAAAAGGAGGAAGCGCCACTGTTTGAGCCGCGTCCCGGGGTTCGAAAGGAACTTGTCAATCGTGAAGTCCTCAGGATCGAACCTCGTCCAGATCCCCCCCGGGCTGCGGAAATCGGGAATGCCCGATTCGGTGCTGACCCCCGCGCCCGTGAAGACGACGACGTCCTTCGCCCTCGCGATCATCTCCGCCACCCGTCCGATTTTTTCTTGCGCCGCCTGATCGATCACGTCACCCTCCCGATGTATGGTCCGCGGTTGATTGGCGGGCCCAGGAACTATATCACGAAAGCGAAAAGACAAAACGAAAAACCTGCTCCACCGGGGATCCCAGGCCAAGATCCGTCCCCGAACAGATTAAAATCCTTTGAACCGGATATCCTCTTGACACACCATGGACCTTCTGCATATAGTGAAGTCGTTTCGTGATGTTTTTTCAAGCATCCCATACCGATAGACGCACCGGCCCTCACCTGATGGGCGGAAAGGTGGATGTGTATTATGGTCGAAAGCGCCCTTGAGATACTCCGCACTTTCCGAATTTTGGATCTCATCGATATTGCCATTATCTCGGTGATGATTTCGGCGCTTCTGATCTGGTTCAAGAATCGTGCGACCCGGTTCGTTTTTTTCGGGATCACCCTGCTCGGGGTGATCTATATCCTCGCCCGTTTCTTCCAACTCTACCTGACGACGGTTGTCCTGCAGGCCTTTTTTGCGATTGTGCTGTTCGTCCTTGTGGTCATCTTCCAGGAGGATCTCCGCCGCTTCTTTGAGCGGCTCGCCCTCCTGGGCAGGTTCCGAAAAAAGTCCTACAGCGTGACCGACTTCAACCAGAGCGCGGAGACTCTGGCCGAAAGCACCGCCGAATTCTCCCGTAAGCGGATCGGCGCCCTAATCGTCATCCAGGGCAAAGATCCGCTCGACCGCCACCTCGCGGGGGGAAGCAATCTCGACGGACTGCTCAGCCAGCCCATTCTGGAGAGTATCTTCGATCCCCACTCCATCGGACACGACGGCGCCGTCCTCGTGGACGGCAACAGGGTAATGCGGTTCGGCTGCCATCTCCCCCTTTCGGCAAATGCCGCCCGGCACGGAAACCTTGGCCTTCGCCACACAGCGGCCCTGGGCCTCTCGGAGAGGTCGGACGCGATCTGCATTGTGGTGTCTGAAGAGCGCGGCATCATCTCTCTCGCAAGAGGAGAGATGATTCAGGAAATCCCCAATGCATCGGCCCTTCGCATCGAGTTGGAAGCCTTTTTCGAAAAAAGGGCGCCCCTCTCCAAATCGCAATCCATCGTGAACTGGCTGAAGCAAAACCAGCGGGAAAAGGTGCTTGCCCTCTTTCTGGCAAGCATCCTTTGGATCGTATTCGGCTATCAGCGGGAAACCATCGGCCGGGAGTTTGTCGTCCCCATCGAATATCTGAACGCCCCGGTGGAATGGGTCCTGGAAGAACCGAAGGTGACAGAAGCAAAGGTTCTGATCATGGGCACGTACCAGGCTTTTCAGCTCGCGCCCGCGGAGAGCATCAAGCTGTCCGTCGACCTCTCCCAGCTGAGGCCGGGCACCCAGGAGATCTCACTGACACGAGACATGGTCAAGGCCCCCTCCAATCTTTCGGTTGCCAGCATCACACCGGGGCGGATCAAAATTACCACGTCCCGACTCATCCGGTTGGCCGTTCCCATCGAGGTCCTCACAGAAAACCAACCGCCGCGGGAGTTGTCGGTCCAGAGCATCACGGCCTCCCCCGCGGAGGCGCAGATACTCATTCCCCGTCGACTCCGCGGTAAAAAAATCCGGATCATGACCGAACCGATCGATCTCTCGCTTCTGGACGTCCAGAGCGTCTTTACCCCCCCTCTTCGGTATCCGTCGGATATCCAGTTCTCGGGGGGAAAGGCGCCGACGGTCCGGGTCGTCGTCAAGACCGTCAAGAAGGCCGCCCACCCCCGTCATCATTAGGAATCAACGGAAGGTCTCTTTCCTGATCCCGTATTTGTGCATTAATTTGTTGATCTGACGGACCGTGACGCCGGCGGTCTCCGCCGTCTGTTTGATCCTTCCCCTGTGGCGGGCCAGGACCTCCTGCAGGTAGTTCTTCTCCGTCTCTTCCGCCGCCCTTCCACGCACCTCCGCCAGCGTGAGTCCCGTCCGAACCGGTCTGCCCGCCGTGGAGGGCCCATCGGCGAAAAGCTCCGCGGGAAAGCTTGCCGGGGTCAGGATCGACGATGTTTCCAGAATGAAGGCCCTTTCGACAAGGTTCTGGAGTTCGCGGATGTTGCCTGGCCAGGAATAGCGACCGAAGGCCTCCATGACCTGCGGATGGACATAGTGGATCCCCCGCTTGTTGAAGCGGTTCATCTGCCGAAGAAAGATTTCTGTGAGTTGGGGGATGTCTTCGGGACGCTTCCTGAGCGGAGGAATCGCGATCGGGAAAACGTTCAAGCGGTAGTAGAGGTCGTTTCGGAAGAGCCCCTTCTCCACCATCTCTCCGAGATCCGCATTGGAAGCCGTGATAATCCGCACGTCGGTTTCGACGAGCGCCTCCCCGCCCACGCGCTGAAAGGTACGGTCCTGGATGACCTGGAGCAGTTTGATCTGTGCGGCGGGCGAGATCGTGCCGATCTCATCGAGGAAAATGGTCCCCCCGTTGGCAAGTTCGAATTTGCCCAACTTCCGCCGGACGGCGCCGGTAAAGGCCCCCTTTTCGTGTCCGAAAAGTTCGCTTTCAAGCAGCGTGTCGGGGATGGCGCCGCAGTGGATGGCGATGAACTGAACCTTCCGCCGGTTGCTGTGGCGGTGGATCAACTTCGCCAGGATTCCTTTCCCCGTCCCCGTTTCCCCGGTCAGCAGAACGGTGCTCTTCGTGGGCGCCACGAGGCGGACCTGTTCGAAAACGGCTCGCATGTCCGGGTTCCGCGTCTGAACGATATCCAGGGAATCGGACTGCCAGAAACGATCCCTCAGGTAGTCCAGCTCCGACTGCGCCCGGATGCTCTCATGAATGCTCTCGGCCACATACCGGATCTCGTCGGCGTTCAGAGGATAGGTGATGTAGTTGGCTGCGCCCGCCTTCACCGCGTCGACCGCCTCCCGGATCCTCTCCGGCCGCGTCATGACGATGACCTCCGCCGAGGGAAAGACCTGCCGGAAACCCAGGAACGCCTCTGCGGCATCCCCCGTCCCGCCGCCGGTCTCACGCAGCAGGTCCAGATCGATGAAGGTAAATTCATACCGCCTCTTCCGGGATCGGTCGAGGCATTCCCCGACGGTCGAGACTGCATCCACCTGAAAAGACCGGCGGAAGGCGGTGCGGATGATTTCAGCCGCTGTCCCTTCTTCCGTCGCCGCAAGGATGTATTTCATGGAACCTCCTGAAGGCCGTGCGCCGTCCGCCCCGGGCCGCCCCAAGGCTTGTAATTTTTCTCCGCAATTACGACCCTTTTGTCAAGGGGAAAAAACAGGAGTTGCCGGCCGCTCCGGCAGTCTTTTTCGTTGTATTTCCACAGCCGATAGGCTAAAGTACCTCCGTCCTGCATCCGATCATCCTCACCCCGATACGATCCGTTCGATCCCGGAGGACAAGAGAGATGCCCAGAATCAAGAAGAGAAGATCCGACAAGGCCGGTCTCCCGCCCGGCGCCCTGATCCATATCGGGGAAAGGCATGCGGAAAAGGCGAAGATCGTCCTGTGCGAATACGACGAATTCCATCTCCAGGAAAAAGAAATCCATACCCTGGAGGGCGCCCTGCCGCCCGCGGACAAGAAAGCCGTTACCTGGGTGCACATCGACGGCCTCCAGGACGTCCACCTCCTCGAACAGATGGGAAACGTCTTCGACCTCCACCCGCTGACCCTTGAAGACATCCTGAACACGGAACAGCGCCCGAAGAGCGAGGACCACGCCGATTATCTCTTCATCGTCCTCAGGCTTTTCCATGAGGACGCCGGCGGCAGTCTTATCGCCGAGCAGGTCAGCATCGTCTTCGGCCCCAACTGGCTGATCTCCCTTCAGGAGAAGGAGGGAAGGCTCTTCGACCCCATCCGGGAGAGGCTCCGCAACGAAAAGGGCCGCCTGCGGAAGGCCGGGGCCGACTATCTTGCCCATGCCCTCCTCGACACGATCGTGGACGGCTACTTCGTCATCCTCGATAAACTCGGAGAGAAGATCGAAAACCTGGAAGAGGCGCTGGTCGGCCGTCCCTCGCCTGAGACCCTCCGGGCCATTCAGGCCCTCAAGCGGGAGATGATCTTCCTGCGGAAATCGGTCTGGCCCCTACGGGAGATGATCGGCGCCTTGGGCCGGTCCGACTCGCCCCTCATCCGCGAACCGTCGGTCATCTATTTCCGCGACGTCTACGACCACGCCGTCCAGGTGATCGACACGATCGAGACCTATCGGGACATGCTCTCCGGAATGCTCGACATCTACCTCTCCTCCATCAGCAACCGGATGAACGAGATCATGAAGGTCCTCACCATCATCGCGACCGTCTTCATGCCGCTGACCTTCCTTGCCGGGGTCTACGGGATGAATTTCAAGCACATGCCGGAGTTGGAGTGGCCATGGGGATACTTCTCCCTCTGGGGGGTGATGATTGTCATCGCCGTTTTCATGTTGATCGCCTTCAGACGAAAGAAATGGCTCTGAAAGGATAAAAAACGGATCAATAAACAAGGAGGTTTGAGATGGCGGTCTTTGACGCAAGCGACATTGTCGAGGTGGCGGTCCGGATCGAGGAAAACGGCGCGAACTTTTACCGCTACGCGGTGCAACTCGCGGGGAAGGAGGAGGTGAAGGCCCTCTTCCAGCAGCTGGCCGACGACGAGGTGCAGCATCAGAGGATCTTCACCGAGATTCTGGCCGGGATGGACCGGAACGTCCCCCCGGAGGGATACGACGGAGAGTATGCCGCCTACCTCCACAGTTATGTCGACAACCGTCTCGTCTTCACGACGGACGCATTTGCCGGCCAACTGGCGAAGATGCAGGACGAGATCTCCGCTCTCGATTTCGCCATCCAGCGAGAGCTCGATTCCATCGCCTATTACCGGGAGATCAGGGAATTCCTGCCGGCTGATCAGCGGACGGAAATCGAACGGATCATCACCGAGGAGAAGGGCCATTTCATGCGGCTGTCGGAGATGAAGAAGAAACTCGCCTGCTGAAGGACCGGGATGTCCGCTTTTCCCGGTCCCGCCCCTCCGGCCCTGAACGAGAGGGGACGAACAAACGACCTTTCCCTTCCGAACTCAGCCGCCTCCCACCAGGCTGAACGCCCCCCAGAAGAAGGGATGGGACGTCGCCGGATTGTCCATCATCCGCAACTTGCTCTCGCGCAGTGCGTCCGACCAGTTGAGCCCCTGTGCCCTTTTGCGCACCATGCCCGTCGTGAGCTCGACGGTTGGTTGAGACGCGATAGGCCAATGCGTCGCAAGCACATTTCGTGCGCCGGCATAGAAAAAGGCTCTGACCAGCCCTGACAGGCTCTCGCCGCCGAGCTGCCCATCCGCGCCCGCCGTGTTGCAGGCTGAAAGTATCACCAAGCTCGCATTGAGCCGCATCACGGCGATTTCACTCGCCCGCAACAATCCATCATCCTGCGAGTCGCCGGGCGATCCCGGCGCCAGGGCGAGCGATGGTTCATTCTCGCAGTAAAGATCTTCCGGCAGCAGCCCGTGGGTGGCGAAGGCAATGATCTCTTTCGTCTCCAGGCCCGCCTTGAGGAGGCCGGACTTGGTCGCCTTCTCTCCCAGCAGCAGCGTGCCCTTCCCGGCACCAAGCGCAGCCGACATGACCCGGACTTCTTCGGCCGACTCGGGGAGCGGCGCCAGCTTGGCAACCTGCGCACGGACATCCCAATTTTCCTTGCAGGCATCGCTTGAAAATTGTTGATAAGAGGTGACGAGTTGAAGACTCCGATTCTGAGCATCGGCACCGCTTGTCCGCCTCGCCGCGCTGGGTGTGTCGGCGGCAAACTTCGGATTTCCCACGCCGAGAAAGCTCGAAGAGGTTGACGGGGATTTGCCTATGCCCCGCAGATCCATCAAAGCGCGCACGTCCGGCGCCACCAAAATGGCAAACCGACGGACCAGCCATTCAGCCCTCCCTGTGGTGCCCGGCGCCGCACAGACAAGGACATCCGGCGGAAGGCTGAGCAGCGGACCCGTCGGGACAATCACCAGCCGGCGAATCGGGCCCGGGTCGTCCAACAACGGGCCGACGAGGTCTCGGTAAAGCGCATGCGAAAGGCGGGCGTCGAAAGGTCGCACCTTGCCGCCCTCCAGGGTCAATCCTCTGCGCAGCGCCGCGATTTTCCGCTTCAGTTCCTCGAGCGACAGATTGACAACATGGAGCTTGAGCCTTCCCTGATGCAACAGGAACGTGTAGCCCTTGTCACCCACGTGGGAAAAATACAGCAGCGCTTCCTCCGGTTGCAGGATCTCAGCGATCCGTAGGGCATCCACCAGCTTGCGCGCCGTAAGCTGGGCGTACTTGGGAAAGCGATCCTGCATCTTCATCTCGCCTTCATCAAGCCGACCCTGAAGCTGGCGAATTTCCCTTTCTATGACGTCCTCTTTCTCCGTGGAACGATTTTTCTCGGGTTTCCGGGTTTCCTGCATCAATTCCGCCCGCAGGCGGGCCTGCCGCTCCGCCAGGTCCTGCTGTTCGCGCGTATAGGCTGAGATCCCCTGATCACCGGCGCCGACCCTCGCGGCAAGCTGATTGATCGCCGCGCTGACGACCGGAAAATCGACCAGTTGCACAACGGAAAAAGCTTCGCGCAGTGCAGCCTGAGCCGCCTCAGAATCCGCGCCGACCCGGGCCTCCAGCAAGTCAAGGTAGGGGCTGAAGCACGGGCCGTAGTAGCAGGAGAACTGCTCCCGCGCCGCGACGGCGGCAAACGCCCGGTACGCTTCCAGGGCCTGGGCCGGATTGCCCATGGCGCCCGCAAGCCCGGCCTCCACGACCTTCGCGTTGGCCCACCAGATCGTGCGGCCGAACATCTTTTCCGCGGAGTGAAGGGCATCGGCGATGTAAGACTTGGCCTCGTCGAATTTCTTCCGCGCCGAAAGGATTCTCACCAGAAGCATGCGGCCCCGGTTCGTCCATACGCCGTAAACGCCCTGGGTCTTGTTATACAGCTCGAACGTTTTCCGCGCCGCCTCTTCGGCGCCTGCGTAATCCTCGAGCCCTCTCTTCGCTCCCGCTAAAGCAAAATAAGCTTCTGCGAGCATACCCAAGTACCTGTCCGGCAGGATGACGATCGCCTTTTCGGCGTAGGCGGCCGCCGCTTCGTGGTTCCTGCGAAAATGCGCGTCGTATACAAGATTGGTCAATCGCTGGGCGATCAGGACAGGATCGCGCGACTTAGAAACAAAAGGCTCGGCCCTTTTCACGAGGGCCAGTGCGTCGTCTATCCGGCGCTGGTTTCGTACCGGATGAGCCATATACAGCAACGTCGACGCGAGCGCCGGGTTGTCCAACCCGAACATTTTTTCCTGCATCTTTAGGACGCGCTGCCATGTCAGCTCGGACTGGCGGTAAAGCCGGGCCTCATGCTGCTGGCGCGCCAGGCTGCTCAGCTCGACGATGTTGCCGATCTCCTTGATCGAGGGGAGGTCGGTCTCCTTTCCGATCAGCTCCTCCATCGCTCGAAGGGCGATCATATGTCTTCCCTGGGGGACGGAGGTCTCCGGGCTGATCTTCCCGATCGACACCAGGAGGGCGCGCTCGATGAGAGGGGCGTTATTGGGCAGAAAGTCTGCGACGTAGAGGTCGGCGCCGGATTTTGCCGCCAGCATCAACCGGCGCCAGCCAAGCCTGTGCCGGCAGCTTCGCACCATCATCTGGACACCTTCGATACCGGCTTCCGGCCTTGGCGCCTCGCACTCGCCTGATGCGCGGATATCCTGCGCCCAATCGCTTTCTTCCAGCCACCACGCCTGCGGCTGCTTTCCCTGCCGCTTTCCCTGCCGCAACATGATCAGCCGCCCGCTCGGCTGCGACCAGCCCTCGCAATAGAGCAAGTATCTTCCAGCCTTGCCACCCCAGTCCCCCGGCCGGACGCGTCGCAGCGTGCATTCATCTCCGGTGAGGTTCTTGCCGAGCGTCAATTCACCGCCGATTTCGGACGGCAGGCCCTGAGCGCCTGCGCCGGCGGCAAGACCAAGAGCGGCGCAGATAAAGAATCGAATGATCAGCAGGCGCATCCGCATGGCTTATCCTTTCCCTGGGAGTCTATCGCCTGTCGTGGGGGGATGCCGTCCTCTTTCGTGTCTCTTGGGGCCAGACGCGGCCCCCTGATTTTCACCGCCTGGTCTTGACGCTTTGCGTCTCCTCGTAGAACTCCGCTGCAGCGGCTTTCCCCTGGTTATCCGTGATCTTTACCCCCCGCATCTTATTCCCCATATCCTGCGACCGCGTCGTTACCCGATAGACGTTTCCTTCCGTTTTTGTTTCGATCACCCCAAGTTCCTGTGTGCTCGCGTAAACGATGATACTCTCCTCACCGAAGGGGGGACTGACCTCCAGAGCGAACCGGTCATTGGCGGAAGGTATTTCATAGACCGTTCCCCCGTTGAAATAGACCTCCTGACGATAGGGGTTGGGCAGGAGCTGCAGCGTTTTTCCCTTGACGTCCCGATAGAGCAGACGGGCATAAAAGGGCTTGTTGCCCTTGAGATAGATCTTGATCCTTTCACCCTGCCCGTATTCCCTCCTGTCCGTCCATACCCTTATCGAAAGGGGCAGAGATGGATCATCGGGCGCAATGTACTGGGCGGCCTTCGTCATCTCTTTCTCATCGGGGACGACCTCGGCCTTGATCCTGACCCGATAGCAATCACCGGCCGAGGCATCCCTGTACCAACCCTTTTCCAGCTCCTGGATGACCTTTACGGCACCCCTTGCATAGGCGGAAATCAGGTCTTTCTCCAAGGTCATGTCCTTGAGATGGGTTTCGCTTTTGATGTAGGTGGCGGCAAATTCCGCCGCCTTGCGCATGCCGTCTGCCAAGGCCGCCTGCTCCGTCTGTTTCCGGGATTTATCATCACCCATGCAAGCGCTTCCATCGGCTTCGGTGATTGTTGATTGGGCGGCAAAAAGAGGCCCATTCAGGCACAAGATGACAAACATCAAAAAGAGTCGGTATTTCATAGGATACCTTTCTGAAATCATTGCCGATACCGATCACGATTCCAATGATACCAAAACAACGACATCTTAAGAACTTCACCCGGAATTCAAACGATCACATCACCCATATGCCGGAATGCACCGCGAAAGCCCGGTGGTTGAAGCGGGAATGAAGAGGGTTAGGATGACTTCAGGCCGTATTTCCGCAGCTTGTAGCGGAGCATCCGCTCACTGATCCCGAGCAGTTCGGCGGCGCGGGTCTGGTGGTCGCCGGCCTTCTCCATCGCCTCGACGATCAGCCTCTTCTCCAACTCCTCGATGGAACCGCGAAGCAGACTCTCCTCTACCCTCCGGCCTTCCGGACCCTCCTCCATCGCCTCGCGGAAAGGGAGGTCCTCCACGGAGATCACGGCCTCCCGCGCGATGACGACGGCCCGCTCGATGATGTTCTCCAACTCCCGGACGTTCCCCGGGTAGTCGTACTTGAGGAGGACGTCGTGCGCCTCACTGCTGAGTCCCAGGATCTCCTTGACGTTTTCTCTGGCGTACTGCTTGAGAAAGTGGTCGATCAGAGGCGGGATGTCCTCCTTCCGCTCCCGAAGAGGCGGGAGGGAGATCATCACCACATTCAGGCGGTAGAAGAGGTCCTCCCGGAAGCCCCCCTCCTTGACCCTCTTCTCCAGATCCTGGTTGGTCGCGCTGATGACGCGAACATCCGAGCGGAGCGTCTGGTTCCCGCCGAGGCGCTGAAACTCATGCTCCTGAAGGAAACGCAGGAGCTTGACCTGGACCTGCGGCGACAGCTCGCCGATTTCGTCGAGGAAGAGCGTGCCCCCGTCCGCTTCCTCGAAACGGCCGATCCGCCTGGCCGTTGCCCCGGTGAAGGCCCCCTTCTCGTGGCCGAACAGTTCGCTCTCCAGGAGATTTTCATGCAGGGCGCCGCAATTCACCGCAATGATCGGCCGTGCAGCCCGGGGAGAAAGATTGTGGATCAGTCTCGCCAGGAGCTCCTTCCCCGTCCCGCTCTCCCCTTGGAGGAGGACCGTGGCGCGGCTCGCGGCCACCCGGCCGGCCATGTTGATCAGGGTGCTCATCTTTTCGCTGCGGTAGATGATCCTATCCGTCGTCACCCCCTTGTCCCCCAGCCGCTCGCGGAGAATCTCGTTCTCCCTGAGCAGCGTCCTGCGCTCCGAAACGCGGTCCACCAGGAGCAGGAGCTCTTCGAATTCGACGGGTTTCGTGATGTAGTCCAGGGCGCCTGCCTTCATGGCGTCGACGGCCGTTTCGATCGTCCCGTACGCCGTGATAATGACGATATCGATCTCGGGGTTGATCTTTTCCACCTCTTGGAGGACCTGCATTCCGTCCATTCCAGGCATCTTGTAGTCCAGAAGAATCAGGTCATAGTGACCCTCACGGACCCTTTGGATCGCCCGGTCCCCGCTTTCGGCTTCGCCGACGGCGTGTCCCTCCTTCCGGAGGAAATCCCGGAGCATCTCCCGCTGCGACCGGCCGTCTTCCACCACCAGAATGTTGAGCTTCTTCATTCGGACTTCGCCCACTTGCCGTTGCTGCGTCTTTCCGCGGGCAGCAGGATTTCGAAGGTCGTTCCCGACTCCTTTCGGCTCAGGACGCGGATCTCCCCGCCATGGCCTCGAATGATCTCATGGGCGAGAGGCAACCCGAGACCCAGCCCCTTCTCTTTGGTCGTATATTCCGGGTTGAAGATCCGATCGACCTCCTCGGCTGTCATGCCGCACCCATCGTCGGTGATTCGGATGCTCACCAGCCCGCCTTCGACCTTACGAACGGACAGGGTCACCGTCCCCTCCCCGTTGATCGACTCCATCGCGTTCTTGATGAAATTGAGAAAGGCCTGCTGGAGCTTGTCCATGTCCATCGGAATGACGACCGGATCGTTCCCCCAGTCGGTCCGTAGGGTGATGCCCTTTGTCGCGGCCTCCGCGGAGATCAGATTGACGATCTTCTGGAGGATCTCCCGGACCGGACAGTCGCGAAGTTCAAGCCGCCGGCTCTTCGAGAAGGTCAGAAACTCCTCGATGATCCCATTGAGCCGCCGGATCTCGTCGCGGATCACACCGGTCATCGTCTCGAATTCCGCCATCTTTTCCTGATTGACCGGAATGAATTCCCGCTTCAGCCGCTGGCTCGCCATGCTGATGGCATTGAGGGGATTGCGGATTTCATGCGCCACTCCGGCCGCCAGCTGACCGAGGGCGGAGAGCCGTTCCGCCTTCTCGAGCTGCCGCGTCATCTCCACGATGCCGGCGAGGTGACGGTTTTGGTTGTGGTACAGGAGCCACATCGACAAGAGCGCGATCATGACGACGAAGGCGAGAAAGACGAACATGTTCCGCCGGTTCTCGGCGAGGATCTGGTCGGTGTTCCCTCGCTCCAACCCGAGACGGATGAAACCGGCGACCTGGCCGTTCAGGCGGAGGGGAGCTGCAATCTCGAGGAGGTTTTTCCCGGAAAAAGTCACATTTCTGCTCTCCATTTGTCTCTCGCCGCGGAGGATCTTCACGACCAGCGGATGGTCAACGCCCCACGCCTCCGGAAGCTCGCCTGCATTGCCCAGGATCATCGCCTTTTTATCGCGGACGATGAGATAAACCAGACCCTGGCCCTGCCCCTCTCCCAGCTTCTCGATCGCCTTTTCGACGGAGACCCTTGTCCCCCAGTAACGCACGCCGTCCTGGTCCATGGCGATGACGATGGTTCCGCTGCCGTCAGGACGCTGGAGAGCGATAAAACCGATCTTCTGGCGGGTGAGCCAGGTGAAAAGATCGGAGCTCCCCTCCTGGCGGCCCCCCTTCATCGCCGCTTTCCTTTCCGCGGAAGCCTCGTCCGGAAGGTCGCGGCTCTGGAAGATGACATCCCCCCGGCCATTGAGGACGACCAGGAGCCAGAGGTTGTTTTCCTGGGCGTACCTTCGCAGATAATTCCCGCTCAGATGTTCGGTCTTCCAGTGGTTGTCGACCCCGCGCGCCATTGCAACGACCTTCTCCGTCAGAAACTTGAGCGGGGAAATGGCCTGTTCGGTCAGAGGAACGAAGACATTCCCGCCTGCTTTCTGGGAGGCCTGGATCATCGTGTTGAGGTTCTCTTCGGTCAGTCTCTCCACCACCCCCACGATTCGCATCCCCTGATTCTCCATGAAGCCGGCAAGGGTCTGGTCGCTCCTCCGGAGATCCATCACCCCCATCGTCAGGATGAGGACGATGAATATGGCGCAGACAAGGGCCACGGCCAAGGGCTGCATGAAGGGACGGTCATAGCGGGTGGAGCCGTGCTGCCAGATGATCTTTCCTTCAGGGCTCATCATGCCTGTCCATATCCGCAGTCCGTCAGGACCATCAAAAGAATACGCGCCGGCTCAGTCAGGGAAACGGGGCTTCTTTGGAAATCCATAATCATTTCGTGGGCGTCATCATAGGGCATTCCCCTTAAAAGTCAATGATTTCTTTCCCGGCCCACCGGGAGGGCGTGATGTTTCCGGAGGGTTTCGACATTTTTGTCGATCGGCGGGCGCCTGGGATGATTTGATGCAACGATTGGATATCATGGAAGTTTTAATTATGCTGCTTCCACGAAGCGACAATTCTTGCCGCCTGTGGCCAGCCGCCGCATCCCCAAATGGAAAGGACCGCTCGTTGAATATCTCCTGATTTTCATTGGTTGCAAAAAGATTGCATTGCTGGCACAGGAGATGCATTCCCTTTACGTCAAAAGCAAACTGTTGACTGTGGGAACGGGCACGATCAGCCGACAGTAAAACGACCAAAGGGAAAAGCGAAAGGCTTTTACACTCCTGAATGCGGGGGAAGGTTCTCGGAATCTCCCCCCTTTTTTTACAGCATCAACCATGCCGAACTCGTAAAAAGCCGCAAATGCCTTGCCCGAAACCCCTTAGGGCTTCTCCTTCCTTGCGGCGTTCGCTTCCCGGATCTTCCTCCAATGCTCCAGCCGCTCCCCGATGATCTTCTCGTACCCCCGGTCCGTCGGTCGATAGAACTGTGCTCCCTTCCCCCGCAGTTCGTCGGGAAGATATTCCTGGGGGATATAGGCATCGTCGAAATCGTGGGCATAGAGGTAGCCCTTGCCGTAATCCAGCTCCTTCATCAGTTTCGTCGGCGCGTTCCGGATATGGAGCGGCACAGGCAGGGTCCCCGTCTTCTCGATGGTCTGGCGTACCCGGCCGTATCCGGTATAGAGCGAATTGCTCTTCGGCGCCGTGGCCAGGTAGACGGCCGCCTGGGCGAGGGCCAACTCCCCCTCGGGCGAGCCGAGGAAGTGGTAGGCCTGCAT
>Ga0208046_1000152_pt1 | contig 14094 bp, 14 predicted proteins | sample PL_2010_300m_FD_184161 | JGI IMG/M metagenome (GOLD analysis project Ga0208046, IMG submission 184161) | Freshwater microbial communities from Powell Lake, British Columbia, Canada to study Microbial Dark Matter (Phase II) - PL_2010_300m... | ecosystem: Environmental > Aquatic > Freshwater >... | reverse complement strand
GTATGAATACGTCAGCGGCACGGCAGACTCTCCCCATCGAAGGGAAGTTCCGTGGAATCAGGCAACAAAAAAGGGGATTTCAACAACAAAGAAAGGGGAGTAATTATGAAGAAGAATCGAATGTTCATCGTTTCATTGACGGCGGTTTTGTTCCTGTGTTTCGCCGCTTCCGGTTGGACGGCGGACGCACCCAAACCCAAAGGATACCCGGAGAGACCCATCGAGGTTGTCGTGCAGTACGGCGCCGGCGGCGGCAGCGACATCTTTGTCCGGAGCCTTTTTAATGCGGCCAGCAAGGATATCGGCGCGGCGGTCAACGTGACGAACATGACCGGCGCCGCGGGCGTGAAGGCCTCCAACTACGTCCTCGCCCAGCCGGCCGACGGGTACACGATCTACAACTTCAGCCCCGAACAGCTCATCAACACCGTCATGGGACGGGAGGACTACAGGGCGTTCACCCCCCTGTGCAACGTGCAGCAGGATGAGAGCATCTTCTATGTCCGGGCGGAGAGCCCCTTCAAGACGATCCAGGATGTGATCAAATACGCCAAGGAGAATCCCGGCAAGCTCCAGTTCACGGGGACGACGCCGCAGAGCCCTGACGAGATCATTATCATGCTGTTCGCCAAGAAGGCGGGGATCAAGATCAAATACATCCCGTTCGACAAGGCGCCCGAAACCCATGCGGCGGTCCTGGGAGGGCATATCGAAGTCCTGCATGAGGAGCCGGGGGTCATCATGTCCCTTATCGAGGCCAAGAAGCTCCGGCCCCTGATCGTCTTCACGGAGAAGCGCCTGCCCACCGATTGGGGCAAGGTCGTCCCCACCGCGAGGGAACTCGGCTACGACATCACCATGGGCCGTTGGCGGGGTCTGGCGGTGAAGAAGGGCACATCCCCGGAAATCGTTAACTGGCTGGCTTCCGTCCTGAAGAAGGCCGCAAATGATCCAGCCTACACGAAGATCGCCCATAAATCCCTGCTGGACCTCCGTCCGGGCTGGAAGGGCCCTGCGGAGTACGGCAAGTTCTGGGAGGAGGAGTTCAAGAACTACAAGGAAATCCTGGACGACCTGGGCTATACGAAGAAGTAACCCTCGGGTCATGCGGTTTTGCGAGGACTTAAAGAGACAGAAGCTTCGTTATAGGGACAGGATCGTCTGATTGTCCGACTCCGGGCATGGGCGGAACGGAATGACCCGGCCCATGCCCGGAATTTTAGCGGGCCTTATTGTGTAGACGATGGTCACCGACAATGTAGGCGCAGCAAGCAAGGAGTGGAGCCGTGCTGAAAGGTGAATTGTTATTCAGCGTCCTTGTTTTCCTCGTTTCCCTTGTTCTCTACTGGGTGACGGGGAGCTTTCAAGGGCGAATCGTTCTACAGAACGCCCAGATGGGTCCGGCGTTTTGGCCGAGATTTATCTTGATATGCCTCATGATCCTGAGCGTGGTCGTATCCGTCGGGGCGATCCGTAAGCTCGCGAAGGAGAGGGCGTGGGGCGAGTCGCTCATGACGATGGACCGGGGAAAGGTCCGCCTCTTTTTCGCCATCGGTCTAATCGTTGTCTATCTGTTCCTGCTGGAAGTTACGGGCTTTGTCATTACGACCCCCCTGTTCATGATCGCGTTCATGCTGCTGCTCGGGGAGAAGAGCAAGGGATGGATCATCGGCGTGTCGCTTGCGATGACGGCGATCATCGTCGTTCTGTTCACGAAGGCCATGTATGTTCCCCTCCCGCGGGGCGAATGGCTGTTCCGCGAATTCAGCCTGCTTTTCTATTGATGGGAGGCGAGGCACAATGGATATCTGGTTAGGCGCACTGCAGACGGTCTTTCAGCCGACGACGCTGTTTTTCATCGCCTTCGGCGTTCTTTTGGGGACGGTCCTCGGGGCGATTCCGGGGCTCAATTCGACGATGGGGACGGCCCTGCTGATCCCTTTCACGTTCGCGATGGACACGGCCAACGGCCTGGCGCTTCTGGCCGCGGTGTATTGCGGCGGGACGTTCGGGGGATCCATCTCCGCCATTTTGTTCAATGTTCCCGGGGCGCCGGAGGCGGCGGCGACGGGATTCGACGGCTACCCGATGGCCCAGAAAGGGCAGGCGGGCGAGGCTTTGGGATATGCCATCATGTCCTCCGTCCTCGGGGGACTCTTCAGCGTCCTCGTCCTGAATCTGGTCTCCCCCCAGTTGGCCCAGGTGGGGCTCACCTTTTCGCAGCCGGAGTACTTCGCCCTGGCGGTGGCGGCCTTGACGCTCATCGCCTCTCTCGGGGGCGCGGGAATGGCGAAGGCCTTCATCGCTGGGCTGATCGGACTCCTGCTGGCCACAGTGGGGATCGACGAGATGACGGCCGATGCCCGGTTCACCTTCGGGGGAAAGGCCCTCATGGGGGGGATCAATTTCATCCCGGCAATCATCGGGGCCTTCGCCGTGGGCGAGATCCTGGCCAAGGCGGAGGAGGGATCGGGATTGAGCGGGGAACACCTCGCCATCAAGGTTTCCACGAAGCTCCCGAAGCTCAAGGAGCTTCTGCGCCTGAAATGGACGATCCTGCGCTCCGCCGTGATCGGGACGGCGATCGGCATCCTTCCCGGCGTCGGCGCGACGACGGCGGCATTCATCGGCTACTCGGAGGCGGTCCGCTGGTCGAAGCACCCGGAGAAGTTCGGGACGGGCGTCCCCGAGGGGATCTCCGGTCCGGAGACGGCCAACAACGCCGCCACCGGCGGGGCGATGGTCCCGCTCTTGACCTTGGGCATCCCCGGAAGCGCGACGACGGCGGTGATCATCGGCGGCTTTCTGGTCCACGGCCTCCAGCCGGGGCCGATGCTCTTCATGAACCAGCCCAAGCTCATGTACTCGATCTTCATCGCGATGTACCTGGCCAACATCTTCATGCTGTTCGCCGGTCTTCTGGTGGCCAAGCTCTTTGCCAATTTCCGGAAGGTCCGTTACTCCATCCTCGGGCCCGTCATCTTCGTCTTTGCGGCGATCGGCTCCTTCGGGATCCGCAACGACATGACGGACCTCTGGATCATGTTCGCCTGCGGGATCGTGGGTTATTTCTTCAAGAAGTTCAAGTATCCGATCGCGCCGATGATCATCGGCATCGTCCTGGGGCCCCTCACGGAGGTCTCCCTCCGGAAGGGGATGTACATGGCGGACTACGAGCTGTTGCCCTTTCTGATGCGGCCGATCGCCGGTACGATCCTGGTGGTCGCCGTCGCCTCGGTGTTGTGGAATCTCTACAGCATCTTCGTCAAGAAGGGGAAGGTCTCCCTGGAGGAGATCGAGTAGCCTCCAATTTCGAACGGGGAATCTTTTATTTCTTATTCATCTATAGCCGGCTTTCCTAGTGAATATGGCCGGTCTGGGCACGGGTATGATAAAGCATCCGATACCCGAAAAAGGCGTCCTGTCCCTGCAGGATCTTATGGAAACAGCGGCATGTCGCCGCTTCGCAACGGAAGGTCACTTTTCTGGGTTGTTATTCCTCTCTTCCCTGACAGACTGTACAAAGTCGAAGAGAATGAAGCCGACGTTTGCACCGATGATGATCCAAAGCGCAACAGCATTCAACTTTATGGCGTAATACAGCAGGAACACCGTACTCATCGAGATAGCAATCACCCCAGCGATCAAGTTACTCATACAACCCCCCTACTTCGTTCAACATCGTTGTCACACGAACGGACCGCCGTACCGGCCTGCCTCGCTCGCCTTATCTCTTTTTACCGGTGCCTCTACCCGCCGACAAGGTTCACCAGCCAGCGCGCCGTGCGCAGCAGGCGGGCATCGTCTCCCCTTCGTCCCACCAGTTGCACCCCCATCGGCATGCCATGGCTTCCTTGCAGGACGGGAAGCGTGATTGCAGGCATCCCGCAAAGGGTCCATAGGGTGCAGAAAATCGGACTCCCCGTCGATTCCAGACCGACAGGGGCCTCGCCGGTCGCCGCAGGCGTCAAAATGGCGTCATGCCATTCAAATACCTTTTCGAGGGCGTGATTGAAAACCGGTATCTGGCTAACCGCGTTGTTGTAATCCACGGCCAGGACCTTCTGCCCGCGTTCGATCATTTCTTGCAGGATCGAACTCAGCTTGTCCCGGCCGCTTTGATATTCCCGTTCAAAACTTCTGGCGAGGTCCGCCTCCATGATCGTGCGGTGCATGGCGACTGCGTCCTTGAAAATATCCGGAAGCATCGCTTCGCCGACCTTTTCCCCCAGGTGCTCGACCAATTCCGCAAACGCTTCTTTGGTATCCTGATCGGCCTGGTCCCACATCGGCGTTTTCACGAAAGCAAGGTGCGGCTGCACCGGCGGCTCCTCGGAGAGCGTCGCCGCAAGCGCGGGTCTTGCCCGCAATCGTGTATCGGGATCGCTCTCGTCGAAACCCATGATCGCTTCCGCGACCAGGGCCGTATCCTCGAGGGTGCGGGCAAACACGCCGACCTGATCCAGCGGCCGCGACTGCTGAAGCGCCCGATGGCGGGAGATGAGACCGAAGGTCGGCTTGTATCCGTAAACCCCGCAGAAAGCAGCCGGTCGGATCACCGATCCGTTGGTCTGGGTGCCGATCGCGAGGGGGACCATTCCCGCCGCCACGGCCGCGGCGGAACCGCTCGAGGAACCGCCGGGGGTTCGCTCCGGGTCATGCGGATTTCGGGTCTTACCCGGCGCGAAGACCGCCAGCTCGGTGGTCACGGTCTTGCCCAGGATGACGGCGCCCGCCTCGCGCAGCCGGACAACCGCCGTCGCATCCTCCTCCGGATGGCGTCCGGCATGCAACACCGTCCCGTCCTCGGTCGGCATGTCCTTGGTATCGAAGATATCCTTGACGCCGACCGGTATACCATGAAGCGGGCCGAGCGTCCTGCCTTCCCGCTGTGCCTGATCCGCCGCCCGCGCTTGAGCCAAGGCATGCCCGGGGTCCAGGAAGGCCCAGGCCCCGAGCTTTTCCTCAAGCGCCTTGATGTGATCGAGGCAGGCGCCCACCAGTTCTTCCGAGGTGACCGTGCCGGCGCGAATGGCTGCCGCCGCTTCGGTCGCGCCGGTCGGCGCCGGATTGACTTCACCTTCATTGAGTGCCATGAGTGACTCTCCCTACTTGGCGATGCCGTAAATCAGATCCGGCAACCACTCCGTAATCTGTGGAAAGGTATGGACAAGGGCCATGGAAATCAACACCATCCCCAAAAACGGCAGCGACCCTTTGAAAATCGTCGTGAGCTTGACTTCCGGCGGCGCGATCCCCTTGAGGTAGTAGCACGACATCGCCATCGGCGGCGTCAGAAACGAGGTCTGCAAATTGAGCGCCACCAGGATCCCGAAGAACAGCGGGTCGATATCGAATTTGTCCAGGAGCGGCAGAAAGATCGGCACAAAGATGATGATGATCTCGCTCCACTCCAGCGGCCAGCCCAGAAGAAAGATAATAAACTGCACCAGAATCAGAAAGAACAGCGGCGACAGTTCGAGACCTGTCACAAACTCCTCGATGACCATGTGACCGCCGAGGTAAGAAAACACCGATGAAAAGGTCCAGGAGCCGATGAAGAGCCAGCAGACCATGGCCGAGGTCTTCGCGGTGAGATAGATGGATTGTTTCAGGCGGTCCCAGGTGAGCTCGCCGTAGCCCGCCGCCAGGGCGATGCTGCCGAACCCCCCCACCGAAGCCGCTTCCGTCGGCGTCGCCAAACCGAACAGGATGGCGCCCAGCACCGACAGAATCAGGATGGCCAGCGGGACGAAGGAGGTCAGCAGCATTTTCAACAGGTCCTTCAAGGGAATATCCGTCTCCTCGCGCGACGGCTTTGGGGCCAGTTTGGGGTCGATGACGACCCGTATCACCACGTATGTGATGTAAAGGCCGGCCAGCATGAACCCGGGAATCATCGCTGCGGCATACAGCCGCACCACGGAAACCCCGGAAATCGCCCCGTAGACGATCAGCATGATGCTCGGCGGGATCAGGATGCCGAGACAACCGCCGGCGCAGATCACGCCGGCCGACAGTGTCTCATCGTAGCCGGCTTTCAGCAGGGCCGGAAAGGCCAGCAACCCCATCAGCGTCACCACGGCGCCGACGATGCCGACCGCGGTGGCAAAGACCGCGCAGGTGACCAGCGCCGCCACGGCCATGGCGCCGGGCACGATGCGGGCCGCGATATTCAGGCTGTAAAACAGCCGCTCCACGATGTTGGCCCGCTCGACGATATAGCCCATGAACAAAAACAGGGGCACCGCCACCAGCACGTCGTTTTTCATGACCGAGTAGGACTGGTTCACCAGCAGATCGAAGATCGTGTTCTGAAAGATATGGCTGAGTTGGTCGGGCTGGGCATAGGCGTAATAGCCGAAGCCCACGCCCATCGCGACCAGCGTGAAGCAGATGGGAAATCCCAGAAGAATCGAGAGGACGAAGCAGCCCATCATCAACATGGCAACTTGAGGATCGGTCATATCGTTGCCTCCTTTCCCGCGCCACTCTGCTGGGCGGCCAGTTTCGCTTCTTCTTCCAGGCGGTGTTTTTCTATCAGTTCCTTTTCCAGTTCTTCAACGTCATGCAGCCGCTGCGGCCACGCTCCGGTTTTCATGCATATGACGCAGCGGATGGCTTCCGCGATCCCCTGGAGCAGCAACATGAAGGCGGCCACGGGAAGGATGGTTTTCAACGGGAAAATCGGCACCCCGATTGGGCTGTTGATGCTGATCTCACCCATGGGTCCGTCAGGACCATACGGTCTGAGAACCCAGGACTCGATTGCATAATTTGCTCCGGCATAGACCAGGGCCAGAATTCCGGGGAAGAAAAAGAGGAAATAGAGCGCGAAATCAATCCCCGCTTGAATGCGCGGGGGCCAGAGCCGGTAGACGAAGTCCCCGCGCACATGGGCGTTGCGGGAAAGGGTATAGGCCCCCGCCATGGCGAATAACGTCCCGTACATGATATAACTGATGTCAAAGGCCCATGAGGTGGGAGCATCCAATACATAGCGCACGAACACCTCGTAACTCGTGGCAAAGCACAGAATTAGGATGCACCATGCAAAGGCCTTTCCGACCCACTGGCTCAAGCGATCGATAAAAATAAGCATTTTCTCCATAGGGTTGTCCTTCAATGGAATTTTAACGGCCCCCTGACGCAGACGGCGCGGCGCTTTTTTTAGCGCCGCGCCTTAAGCCTGCGTCGGGCAATTTCGCTCAACGACGAACCGATGACTTAGAACCCCAGTTCGCCGGGGAAGTAATGGTCGTAGGCAAGCTTGTAGTCACACGAGTTGAGGATATCGTAGTAGGCAACACGGTGCGCAAATGTTTTCTGCGATTTCACCGCCTTTGCGAAAAACGGGTCTTTCTCCAGACCCGGCAGGATCTTGTCCCAGGCGTCGAGCTGGGCCTTCATGACCGACGTCGGCGTCCGGTAGAGCTTCACCTTTGCCGAGTCCCTCAGCCACAGAAGATCCTTGGAGTACTGATCCTGGCCGCGCCAGAAGTTGTTCGAAGAGGCCGCCTCAGCCGTGTATTTCAGGATCGCCTGGTGTTCCTTCGGCAGGGCATCGAACTTGGTTTTGTTGAAGATGATCTCGAAGAATTCCGCCGCCTGATGGTAGCTGCCCAGCATGTAAACCTTGCTCACGTCCTGGGCGCCGAAGCTTCTGTCGGAGGTCGGATTGTTGAACTCGAAGGCATCGATCACGCCTTTTTCCAGGGCGGGGACGATCTCGCCGCCGGGAAGCTGCGTCACCTTCATGCCCATGGCCTGGAACAGGTCGGCCGCCAGGCCGACGGTGCGGTACTTCATGCCCTCCAGGTCCTTGACGTCCTTAATCTGCTTCTTAAACCACCCGAGCGGCTGGGTCGGCATCGGCATCGCGAAGAACCCGACGATATTGAGCCCCAGATCCTTGATGAGCTCGTTATAGAGCTGCTGGCCGCCGCCGTAATAGATCCAGGCGAGCCCCTGATGGGCATTCTGGCCGAAGACGGGTCCGGTGCCGAACAGCGAGGCCGCCTTGCTCTTGCCGTACCAGTAGACGCATACCTGGTGTCCGGCGTCCAGCACGCCTTTGTGGACGGCGTCCATCACCTGGAAGGCCTGGACCACGGCGCCCGAGACCAGATACTGGATTTTCAGGCGGCCGCCGGCCATCTCGTTGACGCGCTTGACGTAGTCCACGGCGTAATCGTTGAAGATGTCCTTGGCTCCCCAGGCGCCCTGCATCTTCAGGACGGTTGTCGCGGCCCTGGAGACCATCGGAAAACCCAGGGTCGATGCGGCGGCGACTCCGCCTACAACTGCTGCATTTTTGATAAACTTACGACGACCGATCTTGTCACTCTTCACTTCTTTCATAGTCATAGCCTTACCCTCCTCTGAAAAGTTAATGGATTTAGCTCCCAGTCAAGATGGTACCGACTACTGCCTTAAGCGCCGGCAATCACCCACTTTAGGGCTTATAACCTCACTTGAGCCAGCCCCGGCATAAAGAGTCAAGTCCTCTCTTGCCGGTGTCTTTCGCCCAAATGAATGCAACCAAGAAATGATATCAAAGAGAGCCGGAAGCCCGGCAGGAGCGACAAGCCACTTTGTGGCGGTTTTTAACTTTAATTTACTTTATAGGGCGGGGGCAATGCGGCTGATTCTTCTATGTTGCCCCTTTGTTTTTTTTATAATAAAAGGTCTGCCGGGATGTGTCAAGGCTTTTTTTGGCCCTTGCCGGAATGGTCGGAATATACCATACTGAACGCGTATCCATCGAAAGCGGCGTGAAATTCAATAACCATTCATTTTCACTGTGAGGAAGAGCGATGATCAAGCTGGTTTTGCTGCGTCACGGGGAGAGCGCCTGGAACCTGGAGAACCGTTTTACCGGTTGGACCGACGTCGATCTCACCGAGCAGGGCGTCCGCGAGGCGCATGAGGGGAGCCGGCTCTTGCGGGAAGAAGGCTACACCTTCGATCTGGCCCACACCTCGGTTCTCAAACGGGCGATCCGAACCCTCTGGATCGCCCTTGACGAGATGGACCTGATGTGGATCCCGGTCTACCGTTCATGGAGGCTCAACGAACGCCACTACGGCGCCCTGCAGGGACTCGACAAAAGGGAGACCGCCGAGAAATTCGGCATGGAGCAGGTCCACGCCTGGCGGCGGAGCTACGATATTCCCCCCCCGGAACTCGAGGAGACGGACGACCGTTTTCCCGGCCGGGATCCCCGGTATGCGGGTCTCAAGCCGGAGGAGGTGCCGCGGACCGAATCGCTTAAAATCACGTTGGAGAGGGTTCTCCCCTACTGGCACGATGCGATCGCGCCGGATCTCCGCGCGGGCAAGAGGATCCTTATCGCCGCCCACGGTAACAGCATGCGCGCCTTGGTCAAATACCTCGACCGGATTCCTGACGACGTGATCACGGAGCTGAACATCCCGACGGGGATCCCCCTCGTCTATGAGCTGGACGACCGCCTCAATGCGGTAAACCACTACTATCTTGGGGACCAGGAAGCCGTCGCGAAGGCGACCGCCTCGGTGGCGGGGCAGTTGCGTAAGTGATCCTACTGCAGCAAGGGGGCGTCCTTGTCCTCCTGCTCGGCCCCCATCTCCTGAATCCGTTCGATCTCCCGGAGTTTCATGCGGATGATGACGATGAGACTCAGAATGGCCAACCAGAAAATCGCCAAGCTTTCATAGATGATAAAGGCGTCGAAGGTTGTCTCGGGAAAGACTTTGATCGGCTCCGCCGCCTGCGCACTGGCCGCGTTCATCAGCAGAAATGAGACTGCGGGAACCCACCACCTCTTAATTCCTCGCATAGAAGCTCCTTAGCTCAGATACCCCACCACCGTCATCGTGAGGAAGTACAAAAGATAGATCACGCTGATCCAGGTGAAAAGCGGGCTCTTCTCCCCCCGGGCCGATTTTTGGTCGAAAAAGGGGATGAGAAAGAAAAAGAGGATCGCGCAGGAAACCAGCAAGATGGCGATGGTCTCTCCGTTGAGCCCCAGGATGGAGCCGGGAAAGAGCTTCAGGGTTTGGAGGAGGAAGAGGAAATACCACTCCGGCTTGACGTTTTCCGGCGGCGGGGCCAGGGGGTCGGCCTTCACGCCGATCTCCGGCGGCAGGTGCACCGCCAGCGTCACGAGAACCCCCAGGACGACCAGCCAAACCGCCAGGTCCTTATAAAAGACGTTCGGGAAGAAAGGGATCTCCCGGCTTTTCTCCTTTTCCAGTGACAGAGGCACGCTCATCCCGTGCACCTGCACCAGAAACAGGTGCAGCCCGATGAGCCCCAGGGAGACGATCGGCAGAATGGCCACATGAAAGGCGTAGAAACGGACCAGGGTGTCGCCGGTCACATCCATGCTCCCCCGCAGGAAGGCCTTGATGAACCACCCGATGAAGGGAAAAGCGCCGGCTCCCCCCGTTGCGACCCGGACGGCGGCAAAGGCGCGCTCGTCCCAGATCAACAGATAGCCGCTCAGCCCGAAGAAGATCGAGATGCCCAGGAGGATGAATCCGGTCACCCAGACCAATTCCCTGGGCTTCCGGTAGGCCTTCAGCAGCAGCGTGCCGAACAGGTGAATGAACAGAAAGACGATGCACAGCTGCGCCCCCCAGTGATGGAGGGACCTGAAGAACCACCCCATGTTCAGTTTGGTGACGATCTCGATGATGCTCTTGTGGGCGAAATCGATATGGGGGATATAGTACATTGACAGCAGCATCCCCGTCACAAACTGGAGGATGAATAGAAAGAGCGTGATCCCGCCGGTATAGTACCAGAGGTCGTAACGATGCTCCGGGATGAGCTTGCTCTTCGCCAGCCTTTTCACCGGCTCCCAGTCGTAGCGCTCTTCCAGCCAGTCTTTAAGCCTTGGGCAGTTCAACCTTGACCCCCTTCTTGGCGATGATCAGCTTTTCTCCCTCTTCGGTGATCACGAAGGTTTCGAGGGGTTTGGGCGGCGGGCCGGAGATGTTCTTCCCGTTTTCGTCGAACCAGCCCTGATGGCACGCGCAGTAAAACCGCTTCTCCGCCGGCTTGTAGGCCACATTGCACTCCATGTGGGTACAGACGCCCTTCAGAGCCAGGACGCTGCCGTCGGCCTTGGTGTAGTAGAGCCCCACCGCGCCGCCCCAGGGGAAGCGCTTGATCGAATTGTTGGCCAGGCCGGCGAAATCCTTCTTGTTGAGGACAACGAAGTCGGGTTCCTTGCCAAGGGTGGGAAAGGCGAATCTCATCAGGGCATAGGAGGTCCCGGAGAAGAAGGCGAAAAGCCAGCCGCCGAACAACGTATTGAGAAAGGTCCTTCTCGTGACGAGGGAATAGTTAAGTTTCATCGTTCGCCTTCCCCAGCTTCTGCTGAAAACGGTGCTTCACCATCGCCTTCCGCAGGCCGACGATGGCGTCGGTGGGCCGCACATCCTTCGGGCAGGCGTCGATGCAGCGGAACACGGTGTCGCATCCCCAGACGCCCTTCTCGTTGTTGAGGATATCCAGCGCCGCGGCCGGCCGCTCGTCCCGTGAATCAAGGACGAACCGCTCCAGCTTTGCCGCCGCCGCCGGACCGAGGTAGCCGGGTTCCCGCGCGAGGACCGGACAGGCGCCGTAGCAGCAGGCGCAGAGCATGCAGTTGACGAACTGGTCGATCCGCCGTCGCTCCTCTTCGCTCTGGGGGATCTCCTTTTCCGGAACGGGGCTGTGCCGGATCAGATAGGGCCGGACCTTTTCGTACATCTCCCAGAAGGGCGTCATGTCGACGACCAGGTCCCGGATCACATCGAGATTGGGCAGGGGCTCCAGGATGATCGTATCGGTGTCGAAGGCGGCCACCTGCGTCCGGCAGGCCAGGTCGATCTTTCCGTTGATCACCATCCCGCAGGAGCCGCAGACGGCGGAGCGGCAGGAGCATCGAAAGGAGAGTGTTCCGTCGATTTCGTCGCGGATCCGCAGCAGCATGGCCAGCACCGTCAGGCCGGGAATGACGCTGATCCGGTAGGTCGCGAAGCGGGGCTTCGTTTCGGGCTCCTTCGCGTCGTAGCGGAGGATCTTGAAGGTATATGTGCTGGCCTTGATCAATACTTTCTCTCCTTGGGTTCATACCGCGTGATCACCACTTCCTTGTAGGAAATGGCCGGCCGGCCGTCGGGACCCATCCGGGCGATCGTATGCTTCAACCAATCCTTATCGTTCCGGGCGCTGAAATCCAAGCGGAAGTGGGAACCCCGGCTCTCCTCCCGGATGATCGCCCCCAGGATGATCGTATGGGCCACCTCCATCATGTATTCCAGCTCCACAGCACCGACGAGCTCGTAATTCATGTGCCGGGCCGGTGAGGAGACGCCGACGTCCCGATACCGCTCCTTGATCTCGATGAGTTTCTGCAATGCCTGCTCCAGCTCCTCCCTGGTCCGGAAGATGCCCACCTTCTCGCTCATCGTGACGCCCAGTTCGGCCTGGAGCAGGGCGGGTCTCTCCCGGCCGGGCGACGCCAGTCTCCGGAGCTTCGCCTCCACGTCCTTCTTCACCTTCAGGAGGGCTTTCTCATCCGGCCGGCGCGTGCCGACCTCCGGATCCTCGCCAATCGCCTGCGCCGCCAGTTTCCCGAAGACGATCGTTTCCAAAAGCGAGTTGCCGCCCAGACGGTTCGCCCCGTGGACGCTGACGCAGGAACATTCGCCGCCGGCATAGAACCCGCGGACTTCCGAGGCGCACCCTTTGTCCACGTCGATCCCCCCCATGGAGTAGTGTTGGGCGGGCATGATGGGAATCGGTTCGCGGACCGGATCGATGTTGATAAAGTCGATGGAGATCTTCCGGATTCCGGGCAGCCGCTCCTGGATCTTCTTTTCCCCCAGATGCCTCAGATCGAGCTGGATGTATTTGCCCAGGGGGTGCTCAAATCCCCGCCCTTCGTTGAACTCGGTCTGGATGCACCGGGAAACGATGTCGCGGGGCGCCAGATCCATGGCCGTGGGCGCATAGCGCTGCATAAAGCGCTCCCCTTGGTTGTTGAGCAAATAGCCTCCCTCGCCCCGGCACCCTTCCGTCATGAGGATATTGGTGCCGATCAGGCAGGTGGGGTGGAACTGGACGAACTCCATGTCCTTGAGCGGGGCGCCGGCCGCGTAGGCCATCCCGATGCCGCTGCCGTTGTTGATAAGGGCGTTCGTGGAGTGCTGGAAGACCCGCCCGTACCCTCCGGTTCCGAAGAACGTCGTCCCGGCGCCCACGGGGATGAGCTCGCCCGTGCGGATATCCAGGACGACGACGCCGTGGCACCGGCCGTCCTCGATGCACAGGGCGGTGACGAACCATTCCGGATGGATTTTGACCCCCTTCGCGACGGCCCTTTCATACAGGGTGTTGAGCAATACATGGCCGGTGATATCTGCGGAGTAGCAGGTCCGGGGATAGCCGGCGCCGCCGAAGGGGCGCTGGGCGATCGTGCCGTCGGGAAACCGGCTGAACGGGCATCCCCAGTGTTCCATCTCATAGACGATCGGCGCCGCTTCCCGGCACATGATCTCCGCGGCGTCCTGATCCGCCAGATAATCGCTTCCCTTGACCGTGTCGAAGGTGTGCTTCTCCCAGGAGTCGTCCCGGCTGTCGGGGTTGTTGGTCAGGGAGGCGTTGATGCCTCCCTGCGCCGCGATGGAATGGGAGCGCGTCGGGTAGACCTTGGAGATCAATCCCACGTTGAACCGGTCGCACAGGCCGATGGCCGCCCGAAGCCCCGTCAGACCGCCGCCGACAATCAGAATATCGTACTCAATCATGCTGCCTTTCAAAAAAAATGCGAAAGCCCGCCCTAATGAACCGTGACATAAAGGTAAATCAGCACCACAGAGACAACGGAAGCGACGATATTCGCCGCCCAGAACAACTCTTTTTCCTTCCGGTAGCCGAGGTCGATCGCCACGGTCCTCAGACCGTAGATACTGTGAAAGGTGAACAGGACCAGGATGAGGATATCCAGCACGGGATGCCGGTGCAGGCTCAGGGCCCAATCGGGCTTTTTATCCTTTGTAAACAGGAAGTAACTGGTGAGGATCTTGATGCTGAAAAGGACGATCAGGATCACACCGC
>Ga0208046_1000151_pt1 | contig 14296 bp, 14 predicted proteins | sample PL_2010_300m_FD_184161 | JGI IMG/M metagenome (GOLD analysis project Ga0208046, IMG submission 184161) | Freshwater microbial communities from Powell Lake, British Columbia, Canada to study Microbial Dark Matter (Phase II) - PL_2010_300m... | ecosystem: Environmental > Aquatic > Freshwater >... | reverse complement strand
TTCCTACACCGTGCTGATTTACGTCGTTCAGCAGGTGCTGAGGCTGGGCACCGGCGGCGTCGGCCTGTTCGCCGGGGTCCTTGCGGTCGGCATGATTGCCGGCGCCGCCAGCATGAGCTACATCCGACAGCGAATCAACCAGCCGATGGTCGTGGTCGTAGTGATTCTGCTATACGGCCTGCTGTTCCTCGCCAGCCCGTGGCTCATAACGGTCTGGTTCATGATTGTGGTCGCGCTGGTTGCTGGCGTCGCCTTCTCTTGGCTGGGCGTGGTCCAGAGCACAATGTTGCAGGAAGAGGTGCCCGAGGAGATCCGGGGCCGGATATTCTCGACCCGCGAGTTCATCACCAACGTCGCATTCCTCTTAACCACGCTCTTCATCGGCGCGCTCGGCGACCTGACGTCCTACAAGACCGTGCTGGTGGCAATCGGCGCCGTGCTCTGCACGCTGGCAGTGCTGGGGTGGGTCTTCGTTCGGGTGATGCAGCGCCCCACAACGAAACCCTAAATCCTAAACACCAAACTCCAAACAACCCCGACCGAAGCAGCGGACCCGGGCGTTTCGGATTCCGGGTCTTATTTGGGGTCTAGGGTTTGGTGTTTGGGGTCTTAACCGTGGTGTTGTCGATGAGCCGGGTCTTGCCGAAGAAAACGGCCAGTGCGACGAGCGTCTCGCCCTTGATGGCTTTGACCGACCTCAACTCGTCGGTGTCCACCATCTCGACGTAGTCAATCCGGCCACTTGACTCGCGCCTGATAAGCCGGCGCATCGCCGCCTTGACCTTGGCCGCGTTCCGCTCGCCCTGCCCGATCAGCCGTTTCGCGAGCAGGAGCGAACGGTGCAGAGCCTGCGCTTCCGCTCGCTGCTGCGGAGTCAAGTAGACGTTGCGGGAACTCATCGCCAGCCCGTCTTTCTCGCGCGCGGTCGGGAGGATGACGATGCGCGTCCGGAAACCGAGGTCGCGCGTCATCCGGCGGATGACGAACGCCTGCTGCGCGTCCTTGGCCCCGAACACGGCAACGTCCGGAAGAACGGCATTGAACAGCTTGGCTACGACGGTAGTCACGCCCCGGAAGTGGCCGGGCCTTGACTTGCCGCAAAGGCCTTCGCCCAGCCGCTCGACCTCGACGAACGAGGCAAACCCCTCCGGGTACATGTCCTTGACTCCAGGATAGAAGATGAGATCGGCTCCGGCCGTCTGAAGCAGCCGCCGGTCGCGATTGAAGTCACGCGGATACCGACGAAAGTCCTCTTTCGGACCGAACTGAATCGGGTTCACGAATATCGAGACCACGACGAAGTCGGACTGCCGACGCGCCGCCCGCACCAGCCGCAGATGACCCTCGTGGAGGAAGCCCATGGTCGGCACGAACCCGATGCGGCCACGCCGCTTCAGGTCCCGGGCGACGCGATGCATCGCAGCCACAGACCTGACAACACGCATTTGCAGAAGAGGATTTACCACCAAGGCACAAAGACACAAAGCGGTCTCAGACTCCGAATACTTGGTGTCTTGGTGTCTTTGTGGTGAGAGTCCTTCATTTCTCCACGTGAAAGGTATTCTCTTCGGATGGGAACTTGCCGGAGCGGACTTCATCGGCATAGGCGGTCACGGCCCTGTGGATTTCCGCGTACAAGTGGGCATACTGCTTCACGAACTTGAGCGGCGAAGCGTCGGACATGCCGAGCATGTCGTGCAGCACCAGCACCTGCCCGTCGCAATCCGGGCCCGCGCCGATGCCGATGGTTGGTATCGCAAGCTCAGCGGTTACCCGTTTAGCGACCTCGGCCGGCACCTTCTCAAGTACGATTGAGAAACAACCCACTTCGGCCAAAGCGCGGGCGTCGGCCAGCAGCCGTTCCTGGTCCGCAGACTTCCGCGCCTGCAGCCGGTAACCGCCCAGCTTGTGGACCGACTGCGGGGTCAAACCGAGGTGCCCCATCACCGGGATGCCGAGTTCAACCAGCCGCTTGATGGCCGGCACGACCGGCCCGGCGCCCTCGACTTTGACTGCCTCGGCCCCGGCCTGCAGGAACCGGCCGGCGTTGGCCACCGCCTGCTCGACCGACACTTGGTAGGAGAGGAACGGCATGTCTGCCACCAGCAGTGCCCGCTTCACACCGGCCGCGACCGCGCGAGTGTGGTAAACCATCTCGTCCATCCCGATGGTCAGAGTCGTGGGCATACCGTAGATAACGTTGGCGGCCGAGTCGCCAACCAGTATCAGATCGACCCCGGCCTCGTCGAGAATCCGGGCGGTGGGGAAGTCATACGCAGTCAGACAGACGATGCGCTCGGCCTTCGCCTTCTTGCGCACGATCCGGACGGTGGTCAGCTTGTCCGGTTGGGACTGGCCGGTATACATGTCAGCCCCGCCCCGTCCGCGGTCCGGACTTCTGTGTTCTGGCTTCTGCATTCTGACTTCTGACTTGGCCTCGGAGGTCCCTGTCGGACAGTGCGTCTGTCATCCTCACTACCGCCCCTTTCCGCGCGGCGAGTAGAACCGCCGTCCAGCAGTCGTCTCTTCAATCGCCCGGAACAGGTCCTCGAAATCCTCGCGATTGGCCACGAAGTCGAGCCGTTCAGTATTGACGATAAGGACCGGCGCGGCTTCGTAGTGCACGAAGTAGTGGTTATAGGCATCGGCCAACTCCGCGAGATATCCCGGGTCAATCGCGGCCTCGAACTCGCGCGCCCGCTGTCTGATGCGGGCGAGGAGTACGTCGACCCGCGCCTGAAGGTAGACGACGATGTTTGGCTTCGGTATCTCCTCGGCCACGAACTTGTAGATGTTGTCGTACAGCGCCAACTCGTGCTCGGTCAGGTTCAGGTGGGCGAATATGCGGTCCTTGTCGAGCAGGTAGTCGCATACCACGGTCTCATGGAACATGTCTGGCTGGAGCAGCTCCCGCTGCTGCTTGTGGCGAGCGAGCAGGAAGAAGAGCTGGGTCTGGAGCGCGTAGTTCCGCATGTCGCCGTAGAACTTGTCGAGGAACGGGTTCTCCTCCACCGCTTCCTTCACCAGCTTGGCGTCCAGCCGCTGGGCGAGGCGCTCGGCCAGCGCGGTTTTGCCCACGCCAATCGGCCCCTCGACGCAGATGTGTCTCATGGACTAGGAACCGGATTCACCACAAAGACACCAAGACACCAAGAGGAATCGGGTCCGGACTTTGTGCCTTTGTGTCTTGGTGGTTGATTCCCGTTCATCATGCTGCTTTGACGCCGGCACTGTCGACCTCGACCAGCATCTCGGCGACGGTCTTGCCCAGTACCGGGTGGACGAGGTTCGGGGCCAACTCGGCCAGCGGAGCCAGCACGAACGCGCGCTGGTGGAGCCGGGGATGAGGTATCTCAAGCCCGGGGCGGCTGATAACCTGGCGGCCGCAGAGCAGAATGTCGATGTCCATCGTCCGTGAGCCGGCACGCCGTAGCGGGTCGCGGCCGAACCGGCGCTCGATTCCCCGCGTCTGCCGGAGCAGCTCGTCGGGCGCGAGGTCGGTTTCCAGCCGGACAACACCGTTCAGGAAAGCGGGCGCGCCCGGCAGCCCGACCGCGGTGGTCTCATACCAGCGCGACCGAGCCACCTTGCCCAGCGACCCGAGAGCGGCGACGGCTTGGTCCAGGAGCCCGGCCCGGTCGCCCAGGTTCGACCCGAGCCCCAGGAAGACTTCACTCATCAGTTAAGACTAGAGAACCCCTTCCGGCTGTCAAACGCTGCATCCAAGAACCGACATGTGAGCCACGAAAGCACGAAGGACACGAAACTGATGGGTGCGGAAGGACAATGCTCCATTTCATCCGGTTTGGCCTCCGCGGCCCCCGTCGGACAGTGCGTGTTTTCGTGGCTTTCAACATCGGGACTAGGGCTGCAGGATTATGCCAGGTCCGTGCGGCCTAGGCTTCGACCCGCCTGACCTGTCTGGCCTGACGTCCGCACGGCGCTTCTACGACGTCGAACTCGACCTTTTCGCCCGGTTCCAGTGCCCCGACGACTGCATCCTCTCCCGGAGAAGAAATTTCCCCTTCGGCGGCAATGCAGCCGTAATGGACAAAGACGTCGGCCGTGCCGTCATCAGGCACTATGAACCCGAATCCCTTGCTCGGTTCGAACCACCGAACTGTACCTGTCATATGGTCGTCTGCCTGGCTCTCGGCTGGATGGGCTAATCTATGCCGACCGGAGCCGGATGTCAAGCTGCTCTGGGCACCCTGCTGCTCTGGGCACCCTGAATCCGACATTGGTGCCGCAGGAACCCGTGACCCGCCTTGCCAGGTTGGATGGCTGCCCCACCTGACGGGTGTTGTCATTCCGCTCGTTTCTACGGTGGCGAAGCCACACGAAGACGTCCTCGCTGGAATCGCTCTGCGTCCTCGCAGGTGCCAGCCGATGGCTCAGCAATCTCGTCTGAGAGACCCCTCGACTCACGGAGCCTGCCCTGAGCCAGCCGAATGGGTTCGCTCGGGGTGACAGACGAGAGCTATGTCGGCTCTAGGAGGCACTGAGGCCGGCCTGATTCTTGACTCTCCGCCGCTCGCTCCTATACTTGCCCCATGCCCACGACCGCCCGACCGGTCGGCCGGTCGCAAACGCCGGACGGAATGTGGTTCCGCTGCAACAGCTGCGGCGAGATCCTCTATCGCAAGACCCTCGAGTCGAACTTCTTCATCTGCACCCGCTGCGGCTACCACTTCCGCATCAACCCGGCCAAGTACATCCAGATCCTGCTCGACGAAGGCCGGTTGGAGGAGCTCGATGCCGACATGTCCCCGGCCGACCCACTGCGATTCCCCGACTACGACAAGCAGATCCAAAAGTCGCAGGAGAAAACCGGCCGCAAGGACGGGCTGGTCTACGGGCGGGGCGTGCTGGGCGGGATCCCGGTTGTCCTGGCGGTGATGGACTTTGGCTTTGTCGGCGGCAGCATGGGCTCGGTCGTCGGAGAGAAAATCGCCCGCGCCATCCGGCTCGCCCGCGCCGAACGCCGGCCACTGCTCATCGTCGCCACCTCCGGCGGCGCGCGGATGCAGGAGGGAGCGTTTTCGCTGATGCAGATGGCCAAGACCTCGGCCGAACTCGGGCTCCTGCGCAAAGAGAGGGTCCCCTACATCGCTATACCGGTCGACCCGTGCACCGGCGGCGTCACGGCATCGTTCGCCATGCTCGGCGACGTCATCATTTCCGAACCCGGCGCGCTTATCGGGTTCGCCGGTAGGCGCACCATCGAGGGCACGATCGGCGAGAAGCTGCCCGAAGGTTTCCAGACCGCGGAGTTCTGCCAGAAACACGGCACGGTCGACGTGGTCGTGCCGCGCCGCGACCTGCGTGAGACCCTCATCCGCATCCTCTCGATTCTCTGGCCGCAGGAGCGGCCGAATGACCAAAACCCCAAGTCTCAATGACCAGTCAGTACCGAATGCCCAATGTCCGACTTGGTCATTCTCAGTAGTTGGACATTGATTGGGAATCGGTTATTGGCAATTGGTCATTCCCGGCCTGATCATAGCGGCTAACCTTCCGCGCCGATGAGCCGAGTAGGCTTCAAAGACCTGACCAAGCTGTATGACAAATACGTTGTCGCGGTCGACCACGTCACCTTCGAGGTTGCGGACAAGGAATTCTTCGTACTGGTAGGTCCGTCCGGGTGCGGCAAGTCAACCACCCTGCGCCTTGTGGCCGGGCTCGAGGAGCCGACCTCAGGCGAAATCTACATCGGCGAGCGGATGGTCAACAACGTCGAGCCGCGGGACCGCGACATCGCCATGGTCTTCCAGAACTACGCACTGTACCCGCACATGTCGGTGCAGGGGAACATGGCGTTCGCGCTCAAGCTGCGCAAGGTGCCGAAGGACGAAATCCGCAAGCGAGTCGACGAGGCGGCGCGGATTCTCGGCATTACCGAACTGCTGACGCGCAAGCCCGCGGCCCTCTCCGGCGGGCAGCGCCAGCGCGTGGCCGTGGGCCGCGCCATCGTCCGCCACCCCAAAGTCTTCCTCTTCGACGAGCCGCTCTCCAACCTCGACGCCAAACTCCGAGTGGGAATGCGCACCGAACTTGCCCGCATCCACCGCCAACTCGAGACTACTGTCTTCTACGTCACTCACGACCAGGTTGAAGCGATGACCCTGGGACAGCGCATCGGCGTCATGAAAGACGGAAAGCTGCTGCAGATTGCCGACCCGATGACGCTCTACAACCGGCCGGTGAACAAGTTCGTGGCTGGCTTCATCGGGTCGCCGCCGATGAACTTCCTCTCCGGCCGCATCGAGGACAGAACTCCACCCGTGTTCGTGCACAACTCCTTCCACCTCGACCTCTCCCCGGCACTGAACGCCAAGCTCGGCCCTGCCCGGGGCAAACCGGTGGTTCTCGGCGTGAGGCCCGAGGGAATCGTGCTCGGAGAAGGGGGGGCTGTCCCCGTACGGGGACTGTCCCCAAAGCCGGAATTCCGTATGTCTGTCGATGTGATGGAGCAGATGGGCAACGAGGTCATCGTCTATCTCAAGGCCGGCAACGACACGCTCATCGCCCGCGTCCCGCCCAATGACGCGCCGCGGCCGGGTGACTCCGTAACAGTCGGCTTCGTGCCCGACCACCTTCACTTCTTCGACGCCGAGACTGAGCTGGCGCTGACGTAGGGCCGACGCAGGAGCGTCGGCAAACCCGAAGTCCGAAACCAGAATGACGAATCAATAACCCAATGGTGGAGAATGCCACAATGCCGGGACCGGACTTACAGACTTGGGTCATTCGGACTTGATTCGAGCTTCGGAATTCGAACTTCGGATTTCCCCGAGTCGCCTCAGGCGACTCGGGGCGGCCCATCCGGCCACCGTTTGAACACGAACAGGAGGGTGACGAACGAGCCGAACATGGTCATCAGGAACTGCAGGAAGGGCGATATGAACATCATCAGCACCAGCCAGCCGATGAGGCTCGCCTTCGGTTCGTAGAGCAACAACGGCAAGCCCATGTTGCCCGGATTGATGACGGGATGGAACACCAAGGGCACAAGCCGGCCCCAGATGGCGGCCATAATCACGAGAGTCACGAGCGACGTCACCAGCGCGTAGCGCAGAGTGCGCTTCATAGCACCCACGTGACCCGGGACGAAGTGCCACGCCCGCACCGCGCCGAACCATCCGACCGAGAACCCGAGCAGGATACAGAAGAACGGCACGCCCATACCCAGCCCGGCGCACAGCCCGTCAATCACGATGTACGCGATGAAAGCCCCGACCCAGTTCTGGCCGAACGTCTTCGCCGGGTCATACTTGAATCGCATTCCGGAGTTTACCACAAAGACACCAAGACACAAAGTCCGGAGTCAGGAATCCGTCGAGATCCCCAACTCGCTTGCGGCACTACTTCTCCCCTCCTATCCCTTTGCGTACGTTGCCTCTGGCCAGCGACGCAAACACTCCTCCCAGGCACAGCACCGCGAATACCACAAACGCAACTCTCATCGCCGAGAGCAGCCCGGCATGCTGGGCCGGCGTAATCTGCACTCGGCCCACGAACACCGCGAGCAGCAGCATGGCGATGCCCATCGAGAACATCTGGCCGACCATCCGCATCGTCGCGACCATCCCGGCCGCGATGCCATAGTTCCGGCGCTCGACACAACCCATGATGGCGTTCATGTTCGGCGACGAGAAGAGCCCGAACCCGGCCCCGAGCAGAACCAGGCCTGCCACTATCAGGCCGAGCGGCGTGCCGCTGCCCAGAAACGAGAACGAGACCAACCCGACGACCGTGAGGCCCATGCCGATTGAGGCGACGATGCGCGGCTCGACCTTGTCCGAAAGCCGTCCCGCGAGCGGCGAGATTGCAGCTTGCACCACCGGCCCGGCAACAAGCACCAGTCCGGCCCCGCGTGCGTCCAGCCCGCGCGCATACTGCAGGTAAAGGCTGAGCAGGAACCCGACCGCTGACGTCGCGCTGTAGTTCACCAGCGCGGCGATGTTGGAGAGCGCGAATACCTGGTTCCCGCTGAACAGGCTGATGTCGAGCACCGGGCTTCTTACCCGGCGCTCGAGCAACACGAAGCCGACAAGGCCCGCCAGCCCGAGCCCGACGAGCAACCACCCGGGCCCCGCCGGCAGCAGGGTGAAGCCGTACATCAGGCTGAACAACGCCACGCCATACACAGCCGTGCCGGCGACATCAAACCCCTCGCCCCGCGCCTCGAACCACTCGCCCTCAAGCTTCCATATGACGAGCGCGACCACGGCGACTCCCAGCGGGACGCAGGCCCAGAATATCGAGCGCCAGCCGAGCGCCTGAGTCATCACGCCCCCGAGCGTCGGCCCCAGCGAAAGTCCGATGTAAACCGTGGCCACGTTGATGCCAAGGACTCTACCCCGCTCCTGTGGCGGGAACACGGAGGTCAGAATCGCGGCGCCGGTTCCGAACATCATCGCGCCGCCCAGCCCCTGCACCACCCGTGCGACAATCAAAGTCGTGGCGGAAACTGCCAGCGCCGACGCGATCGAGCCCAACGTGAACACCACCACGCCCCATGTGAACACGCGCTTGCGGCCGCGCATGTCCGCCAGCCGGCCCAGCGGAACCAGCCCGATTGCGGCGGCGAGGATGTAGGAAGTAGCTACCCAGCCCAGGGCAATCGCGTTCATCCTAAACTCGCCGCCGATGCGAGGCAAAGCCACGTTCACCGCCGCGCCCATGAACGGCGTCAGGAACGCAGCCATGGTCGTGGCGACCAGCGCGTATCTACGATTCGAAGCTTCCGGCGTCAAGGCTCAGATTCTAGCCGGGTGTCGGGCTTGGGACAACCGATGCGTCAGGCCGCAGCTTTGGGCGAGTCGCGGCAGGGAGAGATTTCGGAGAGGCCCCGCGCGGCGGATGAGAGTCGAGGGCTGCCGCAGGGAGGCAGCCCTCGCAGGTGGCAGCAGGACCAGGCCTTATCGGGACTCCGGGTCTACCACGGGTGGCCGCAATCGCGGCACAGGATGCTTGAAGCCGGGGTCATTGCGCCATCGAGCGGGGCCGGGCAGGGCTGTGGATAGGGCGACCCGTCGGGTGTCTCCCCCTCCGCCGGCGCTTCCCACGTGGTCTTGCCCGTTGGCGCTTTGGGACACGGGTCATGGATGTACGTTGCCCACGTGTTCTCGCTCTGACAGTTCGGACACTGGAGTCTTGCCATACGTGTGTTCCTTTCGTTCGCTGTCGACAACGCGGCCGGCCGTTCCGCGCCGTTCGGCGTAGAGCGACTGGTCGTTATGCTTGTAGGGCCCTATTTGCCCGGACGGGCGCTGTCACACAGAGGTTGTGATGCGGTACTGCGAGCGGGAGAACGGCGAGAGCCTAGTGCCCCCACCTCACTTGTCAAACGAATCCGCGCCCGCCTCTCGCTCACGGTTCCTCGTTCATCATGTCGCGCTCATAGTTCATCGTTCCGCGCTCACTGCTCCCTCAATGGTGTGCTTGACTTGGCTAGGGTCAGCACTATGCTGACCGAAGCTCCACAATGAGTGCTACAATCGGTCCGAGCGACAAGCTGCAGGCCCTGCGCGCGCGGGTGACATCGGCCACTGCACCGGCCGAGCGCGTCAAAGCCACGCTGCTGCTCGCCGAGGAACTCTGGCTCACCTCGCCGGCTGAGGCAGAACCGCTGCTAGAGCAGGTAGTCCACGGCGCCGAGGTTGCCGTGGAGCCAAGGACCGGAGCCAGAGCTGCGTCGATGCTCAGCGAGTTGTCCCGGAGAGCCGGTGACCTCGAAGCCAGTGTCCGGTATGCTGAACTGGTGCTTGAGGCCGCCCGCACTGCCGGAGACCAGCGCATCCGGGCCAGCGGGCTCAACCTCATCGGCATGGTACACCAGGAGCGCGGTTCGTATCAGCAGGCCTTGGAGTGCTTCGAGCAATGTCTGAAACTCAGCCGGGAAACCGGGTTTGCACACGGCGAGCAGTCCGCCCTGAACCAGCTTGCCGGGACTCACGGTCTTCAGGGTCAGTCAGCCAAGGCCCTTGAGTGCTACCGGCGGTGCCTGGAGATGAGCACCAGGGCCGGTGATCCATTCGGTCGGGCAATCCACCTGCACAACATCGGCTGGACACTTGAGTCTTTGGGCCGGTGGAACGAGGCAACCGAGAGCTTTCACCGGGCCATCGCGCTCTGCGAGGAGCATGGGTTTCGTGACCTGCTGCTTGCCGCCAGAATGGAACTGGGCGAGTTGGCGCTCAAGCGCTCCGACTACGACAACGCCACCACGCAGTTCAGCGCGGTCATCAAGGCGGAGCGGGAAACGTCGCACTCCGGCCGGTTGCTCAGGGAGGCGCTGTCGAACCTGGGCTGGACGCTTTTCCGGAGCGGTGACTTGGCCCGGGCTGAGGCGACCCTGGACGAAGTCGCGCAACTGGGCGAGACCGCGGGCGACCGCAGGCTACTCGCGACTCTGTGCTGTCGTCGGGCCGAGCTGGCATTAGCCCAGGGCCGGCTAGATGCAGCCGATGAACTGCTGGCGCAGGCTGGACGCCATGCTACTGAACTGAGCCTGCAGCGTGAGCAAGGCGAGGTGCTGCGCGTCAAGGCGCTCCTGTCCGCAGCTCGCGACGAACGGGGCTCGGCCCTCGAACTGCTTGTCCGGGCCGAGGCCACGCTCGATGGACTCGGCGATACTCATGACCTTGCCCTGACCCGGCTGCAGCGAGGCCGCCTGCTGCTCGAACTCGGTCAATCGGAAGAAGCCTTGCCCCTGCTGCAGACCGCGGCCCGGACGTTCCGTCGGCTCTCGGTCGTGACCGAAGCCGAGGAGGCGAGCCGGCTGCTGTACCGGCTGGAGATAAGCACCGACCGCAATGCCGCCCTGCTCAAAGGGCTGTTCAGCATCACCGCGCTCGGGCTTCCGCCCGAGCGCCTCGTCGAACGCGCGCTGGCGCTGCTCTGCGATAACCTCAGATTCGAGCAGGGCGCGGTGCTTGTTGATGGCCGACCGGTTGCGCTCAAAGGCCAGCCAGACCTGACGGGACTGCCCCGCCGTCACTCGTCGTTGTCACAGAGCGATTCTGCCCTGCTCCTGCCGGTCAGGCAGGACCGTCGTCACCTTGGTTTCGTCTGGCTCCGGCGTGGTCAGCCGTTGGTGACCCGCGTCGAGCCCGGCCTGCTCGAACTTGTATCTCGTATGCTCACGCCGTCACTCGCAAAGCTGAGAGAACTCAAGGCCCTTGAGGTTACCCGGGATTCTCAGATACCCGGACTGCGCTTTCGCGGCGTTGTGGGCCGCAACCCCGAGGTGCTCGACGTGCTCGCGCTCATTCCCCGGGTAGCAGGCACAGCGGTTCCGGTACTGGTTCGCGGCGAGAGCGGCACCGGCAAAGAACTTGTCGCCCGCGCCTTGCACGAATCGGGTCATCGCGCCGACGGGCCGTTCGTCACGGTCAACTGCGCAGCGGTGCCAGAGAACCTGCTCGAGGCCGAGTTCTTCGGGGTCGGGAAGGGCGCGGCCACCGGGGTCGAGGCTCGGCCGGGCAAGTTCGAGCTGGCCGGCGGCGGAACCATTTTCCTCGACGAAATCGGGGACATGAGCCCGGGCCTGCAGGCAAAGCTGCTCCGCGTCATCGAAGACAAAGCGGTCACGCGCGTCGGTGGAGCCAAAGCCGTGCTGGTCGACGTTCGGGTCATCGCCGCTACGAACATGGATCTGGACCTGCGCGAACGCCAGGGCCTGTTCCGTCGCGACCTCGTGTATCGGCTCAACACGGTCCAGTTCCTCCTGCCGCCGCTGCGCCGGCGGCGTGAGGACATCCCGGCTCTGACCAGCTACTTCATCACCCGCACCAGCCAGGAGTACGACCGCACCGTGTGCCGGGCAAGCGACAAAGTCCTGGCCCTGTTCGCCGAGTTTCCCTGGCCCGGCAACATCCGTCAGCTCCAGCATGCGGTAGAGCGGGCCGTGATACTCGCCACCGGCGATACACTTGAGGTCGCCGACCTCCCACTCGAGCTCAGACCGACCGGGCCGGTATCGGTCGCACAACCAGTTGCGGCTACGCGCGCCGAGCGGCGCAAGGCCGAGGCCGAAGCCGAGCGAGCGATGCTCCTCGAAGCTCTCGGCCGGGCGAACGGCCAAGCGCTCGCAGCCGCCAAGCTCGTCGGGTACAGCCGGACTCACTTCTACCGCCTGCTCCAGAAGCACCACATCAAACCCCAGAAATAACGACGGCATCCGTCCCACTTCTGGGATGGTTCAGTCCCATAAATGGGACTGAGCAGAATCGCGCCTAACTAACTGTGTTGTAGCGCGTTAGAATCACAGGCACTAAAACTGTCAGTCCTGCAAATGGGACTCGCCCGAGTGCATTCTGCGGGCGCTTCTGGTTATGTTATTGATAAATCGCCTCTTACGAACCTGACGATACGTGGCACGGGGAATGCATATCCTGATACTGGATGAAGAGACCACAAACAACGGTTCAGGCCGAGTCAACGAATGTTGGCGCATGCTTGCGCGTCACGCAGGGTGGCGCGGTTTCAGGTGGGAGATGTCCCGACGGACGCACACCCTGCGTCGCGGAGAACAAAGGGGTGCGGACTTCCTGATATGCTGAATCAGCATTTGCTTATGGGATGAAGTGCCGCACCCCGACAGAAAGGACACAGAAGATTAACTCCCCGCTGGGCGACTGTCAAGCCGGTACGGGAATGAAAGAAGACGGCAGATACGACTTGCCGGTTACGGTGACGAACTACGAAGACGTGGCCGCAAGAGCCGGAGAACTCGGCTGCCGCGTCCCGGGCGGCATCGCCCTGCTGCCCGCGAACTTCCTGACCGCGCGCAGCGCTGCCGAGCTGCGCTACCACGAGGCCGTGTCGAGCGTGCGCGCAGCCTGGCGGAGCGTCGGGCTGAGCGACATCGGCTTGGATTGCAGGTCCCGACCGGCCCCATCTAAGAGCCGCGTTTCAGCCGACCAGCCGGTTCATCTCACGGTCTTCTTCGGTTCCGCACTGCTCCGCGGCGGGGCCGGGCCGGTGACGCTCGCACTCGGCACAGTCGCCGCGGTCCTCACCGAGCGCCCGGGCTTCGCCAGTTCCAGAGACATTCGATTCGATGCCGTAGTCGAACGGCTGGGCCGTGGCGGGTATGCCTGCCTCGAATACCGCGGCGATGCCTTCGAACTCGTGGCGCTGGCCAAGCCGGTGCGGGAAATCTGGGCCGGCAATCCGAGTCCCGGGATAGAGAGCCACGAAGCCACGTAGTCGAATGAAACGAACCGCCATTCTCCTTACACCTTGCAGCATTTCAGTTGACCGAGCCAAGGACGACGGGGTGCGGACCCTGGACGAGTTGAGCGAGCTTGCCTCCGCTCAAAAGGGACGGTCCGCACTCCGCCGGCGAAGATTCTGACGAAAGGTAGCCGATGGCTAGGCGAAGACACACGTGCAAGTACTACTTCAAGGTGGGCCACGAGATTCGGCACGCCGGTATCACAACCGACTTGGAGCGACGCGAACGTCAGCACCAGCAGAAGTGGCCGTCCGGCCATATCTACAAGGTGGGCAATGTTACCACTGACGAGGCCGCCCGCGGGTGGGAAGAACAGCAAATGAGAATGAGCCCGGCCCGACGACGCAAGGTTCACAAGGGCAGGTAACGATGGCTCGATGCAAGAAGAAGTGGGGACTGGAAGTCCACCACATCCGGCGCGACGGCGGGAATGACCTCGCGAACGCGAGGGTCATCGTCAGCAGTGCCGCGAGCAGACGCCGTTCTACGGGACGCACGGCCGGACCTCGGCTGACCTCGACGGGGGCGCCAAGGAGAAAGCCCGCAACCGGGCGGGCGGGCAGTGCGAATGCTCCGGCTGCCAAGGCTGCTACAAGTGATGGTCGACAGTGTGTTCTGCAACATAACATAAGGAGGCAGTATGGCCAAGTTCGTGCTCTACAAAGACCGCCACAGCGAGTTCCGCTGGCGGCTACTCGCCGACAACAACAAGACGATTGCTGACTCAGGTGAAGGTTACGGAAACAAGCAAGACTGCAACCACGGCATATCGCTGGTCAAGTCTCAGGCTCCGTATGCTCAGGTAGAGGATCAGACCTAGCCGGTACGAGGGCTGGTAATGGTCAGCGTTCCCGCTGACCCCAAAGGAGGTAGCTAACGAAGCAAGAAACCCATTCGTGGATAGCAATCCGTGCAATCGCCCTTCTGGCCGACAAGGGCGGAAACAAGAACCTGGTCCGGCTCCTCGGCGACCACGCCTGCGAGGCGTCGGTCGGGGCCTGGATTCCGGACAGTACCGACGCCAAGAGCGGTGGCAGCGCCACCGAGAAC
>Ga0208046_1000150_pt1 | contig 14328 bp, 14 predicted proteins | sample PL_2010_300m_FD_184161 | JGI IMG/M metagenome (GOLD analysis project Ga0208046, IMG submission 184161) | Freshwater microbial communities from Powell Lake, British Columbia, Canada to study Microbial Dark Matter (Phase II) - PL_2010_300m... | ecosystem: Environmental > Aquatic > Freshwater >... | reverse complement strand
GTACAAGGAAAAGAGCATTTCTGCCGAGTACCAGCTTGCCGCCGACTACCGGGTCAGCGTGAAATACGCGAGGGAAGATTTTGGTGATGATGAAAATGCGAATGTGTATGAGGTGGGTCTTCGTGCCCGTCCGATCAAGGATCTCACCCTGAGTGCGACCTATGAAAAAAGAAACGGGTATGCCGGTGAGTTGAGCGGTTTCAGGGTTTATGGCGAGTACAAGATAAACAAGGCCGCGCTGATGGCGGGGATCGATTATGACGATTTCCGCAGGGAGCTGTCGAGCGAAGGTACGGCAAAGAAGTACTGGGCCGGCGTGAATTACGAATTCAACAAGTTTATAAGCGCTGTGGTGCGGGTTGAGGACAACATCAACTTCAATTACGACAACAGCTATCAAGGCTATGCGGCCGTCAACATCAACTATTAAACCAGTGAGGGAAGACTATGTCAACCAATAGGACGTTAAAAATCATACTGTTGTCAACGGCCTTTCTCCTTACGCTCGTCTGTCTCTCCTTCGCCAGGACCGACCACAGGGATTATAAGAATAGCACGCCGGATGAATGCAAAGATTGCCATAGCGGATCCGGCGTGATGAGCAATCATGGCGCCTTCTTCGTCAAGGAGCACCGATTGCTGGCGCAAAAGGCGGGCAATAACTGCGCCGACTGCCATCAGCAGTCTTTCTGTATCGACTGTCATCAGGGCGGGGGGATCACGACCGATTTGCAGCGGGGTCCGTCGAGAAGAGGGGAGTACATGCCCAAGACGCACCGGTCCGACTTTATCTCCATCCATGCCATCAAGGCCGCGGATAACCCCCAGAACTGCTATCGTTGCCACCAGACGAGTTTTTGTTCGGACTGCCACAGCAAGATCAGACAGAAGGGGAGCATGAACATCAAGTCGCATCGGAAGGCCGGGACCACACAGATCTATGACTGGAATTCGGATCATGCGGCGGAGGCGCGCAGGAACCTGCAATCCTGCGAGTCATGCCACCCCGATGCGGATGTGTGCGTCCAGTGCCACAGCACCGGCAAGGTGAATCCCCATCCCCGCAACTGGAGAGATATCAGTAAACGGTACAGGGATACCAATAACGCCAGGACGTGTAAGAAGTGTCATATAGCAGGCAGTTATTAAGTGATTGCGTCAAGGAAGGACATGTAGAAACTGTCATATAACATTTACTACTCGTGAGGAGGGATGAGCAATGAACAAAAGATATCTTGGTTTCGCTTCGATCATGACGCTCTGCCTGTTGCTGTTGCTGATAAGCGGATGCGGCTCGTCGAGCAACAAGGAGGGCGAAACGGCCGCAGCGACCACCGTAAGCGAGGCAAGCTGTATCACGTGCCACAGTACATCGCTTGAAAAGTTGACGGGGTATCAGATCGTCGCGAATTACATGGCGTCCGTCCACAATCTCAATTCCGTCGGCTGCCAGGAATGCCACGGCCCCGGCGGCCAGCACAACGGCGTTGGTCCGATCCCCTACCCCAGCCCGGACTACGTACAGTGCCAGAGTTGCCACGACAGCGGTACGGCGACAGACTATGCGTTGGTCACCGCGTATTCTGGATCGATGCACCTTAACTGCGACTTAGCAGCACACGTACTAAACGCGCCGTGCAACCGCTGCCACACCCATCAGGGCGCCGTATTGTCAGCCATATCCCATTTCACCGGCGACGGTGACGTCATGGAGGCCGAGGTCGGCGCTCCGGGGGCCATCGCCGCAGCAGATGCAGAGCCGATCAGGTGCAATACCTGCCATGAGTCGCATGATACCGGAACGCTTCGCGTGGACACTGCCTGGTTGCCCAGCACGACCGTCGGTGCTGCCACCGCAAGTACGAACAGCCAGTACCGCCTCTGCACGCAATGCCACGGCTATATAACCCCTGCCGGTGCACTTATGGGTTCCGGGACCGCGGCATCGGGCACCGCTCTCGTCGGTCATCACGACACGTCGTGGTACCGGATCATCGGCACCACCCACTTTGATGATCCGGCAACTGCATCATCGACATCAATTGAAGGCTACGGGATGCGGTTTACGTTACCGGACGGTTCGGTAAACCCGGATCCGTGCTTTGACTGCCACGGTCATGAATCCAAGACCAATACCAATGTCAACCCGTCATCTGCATCCTTCGAGACTGGCGCAACCATTTATACTGATTGGGCCAACTCCGGTCATGCCCGTGGATTACTTACGGCGAAGTTTGCCGCAGTCACTGCGAACCCCGTAACCGGGTCAAGAGGTTCTGCCGAAAACACTACTACAGGTCATGCGCAGGTTGATGCCGTTATGGCGGCCGGGGTTGCGGGAGGCGCTTTTGCCAGCCACAATACAGGAAGTTGCGGACGATGCCATGCTACGGATGGATTTTCGTACTACTTTGAAAATTTAACCAACAATCCGGGTACACCTGCCGCCGGAGTCCTTAAATGCTATGGCTGCCACTCCAATCCCGGCGCCGGCACGCTGCGCACTTTGTCGGGCGCCAAAGCAGCCACGAATTACACCACGGATCTGGGCTGGAACCCCCCCGGGTATACACTGAATTACGGCAAGATAGCTTATCCCGACGTTGCCGCTTCCAATATCTGTATATCGTGTCATGACTCCCGCGAGAGGGATCCCGGGGCCATCAATGATGCCAATAATTCAAATTATCTGCGAACCCATTATCTACAGGCTGCGACGACCATGTATGTAAAAATGGGTTTTATCGCCTTCTCCACGCCCGATGGAAGCGTCACCAGCACGGCTGCCAGTGCTGATACTACGCTACTATCCAATCAGGACGGAGGAAGCATTACCAGCACCCACCGGATACTGGGAACGCCGGCAATGGTTGGCAACCACGGTATCACCGCAGCTGATACTAAACTATTGTCCAGAGGGCCATGCGTCACCTGCCATTTTTCAGGCAGTCACAGCCAGAAAATAGACCAGAGGGCCATTGACGCCGTCTGCTCCAAGTGCCATACCTCCGAAGCCGGACACTCCATCGCGACAAAGGCGGACTTCGATACCTACTTCCTTGAGCCGCAGTCCGAGGCGTACCAGGATGCCCTGACGCTCGCGATAACGATCTTTAACAATTATAATACCGGTATCACGCTTGATCCTGAGTCGAGCTTGCCGGAATTTGTGAGGGCCTACAGAACCGGCACAACGACGGAAGCAGGGGCTACAGACTGGGATGCGGCTATGACTGTCCTGGGAGCGGGCTACGACAGAACCAAGTTGCTGGGCGCCGTTTCCAACATCGTATTCTTAAAGAGAGATCCGGCTGCATACGTCCACGCCCGTACGTACTCCCGCAGGCTCCTCTACGATACCATCGACTACCTTGACAATGGTGTGATTGACTCGTCGGTAAGCGCCACGGCGATCGCCACTCTGCCTGCCGTGTACGGTAAGCATGCCACGGATGCTTTCACGGACAGCACGCTGACCACGCTTGCCACCGGCACTACGGAAGCCATGGTTTACCTGATCAAATGGAGCCGCAGCACCGGCAAGTGGGACACCACTTCGGAGCGTCCGTAACTTTAAACCACAGCAGTTTCCTGATCTGCTGATCCAACCTGCCCCGCCTGGCAACAGGCGGGGCTTTTTAATTCGTGCATGGGGTCACCCATTAAAAGGCCTTGACAGGCCGGTGTGCGTAGCGTATTGTAATACAGGAGGTGGACAACATGAGAACGGTCTTATCCATCAGTCTTCCGGGGAAGATAGCGGAAGAACTGAACGCCTTCGCCATTGAAACGGGGCGGAATAAAAGCGATGTAGTCAAGGAGTCTCTGAGTTTATTCCTCTGGGAAACAAAATTCCGCAAGGCCCAAAAGATGCTGTTCGCCAGGGCCAAAGCGCAGGGAATCGTCACGGAAGAAGATGTTTTCCGGGAAATCTCATGAAGGTTGTTCTTGATACGAACGTGTTGATTTCCGCCTTTCTAACGGACGGCGTCTGCGCGCGGATCCTGCGTCGCGCCCGCAGCAGAGAATTTGCTTTTGTCCTGTGCAGGCCCGTTCTGGAAGAATTTCGGAGGATTCTCAGGGAAAAATTCCAGTTTGATGAAGGTGAGATCTCCTTTTTTACCGCCATCGTTTCCGAAGCGACATGGGAAATCCGCGAGCCGGAAAAACTTATTACGGGAATCTGTCGTCACGCGGACGACGAGGCGATCCTTGTCTGCGCCGCAGAGTCTGATTTCTTGGTGACGGGCGACGACGATTTGCTCATCTTGGAATTTTACGGTAAAGCAAAGATTATCCGTCCACGGGAATTCGAACTGCTTTTCAGTAATTGAGCATTCTGGGAGGACATCATGTTTAAATCTTTGACAGCCCGGGCCATCATCCCGGTGACCGTCTCCGTGACGGGTTTCGTGATCGTCTGCTGCATCCTGCTCTACGCGATCATGAAGACGGATTTGATCAACGATGTGATCCGGTACGAAACCAATCAGGCAGACACCATCGTCAAATCGACCCGTTACGCCATGCGTCACGACGACCGGGAGTCCCTGAGCAATATCATCAATAACATCGGCACCCAGGAGGGGGTAGAACACGTGCGCATCTTCAACAAGAGAGGGCTCATCATGTTTTCCAGCACCCCCGGTGAGATGGGGAAGCTCCTGGACAAGAACGCGGCAGGCTGCATCGAATGCCACAGGGGGCCGGTTCCCGCCGCCACTCTGGGCGACATGCAGCAAGCCCGCCGGTTTGTCAACGACAAGGGGAAAGACGTCATCGCCATCACCGCCCCCATCTACAACGAACCGGCCTGCTATCAGGCCGCCTGTCATGTCCACACGTCGGGACAGAAGATGCTGGGCACCCTGGATATCGGCCTGTCCGCCGCCCCTTTGGTCAACAACCTTGCGGTCATGAGAAACCGGATGGTGGTCTTCAGCGTCATGGTCCTGCTGGTGACAATCGGAGGCGTGGCCGCCCTGCTCAGGCGGTATGTCTTCATTCCGCTGAAACTGCTTGTGGATTATACCGACAAGGCGATTGAGGGGGTGGATCAGGACATTCCGGCCGGCGGGATAGAGATTGAAAAACTTTCAGGAAATGTCAGGAGTATTGTCAGAGAGTTGAACAGCATCCGGCGGGAAAAGGCAAAATGGAACAAAGGGGAGTGAACCCTCTGGAGGCCGAGGGGGTAGCGCCGGACTTCAGAGAAAAACACGACCGACTCCGGAAGGAAACGCTCGCCAATATCCGTAAACTTCAGAGAAAGCTTACGATGGAGCTCCTGGCCGCCGCCCTTTTTCTTCTCCTGAGCATTGCGGCGTTGAGCGATTTCGCCTTTTTCCCCTCTTTTCCGGAAGACATCAGGGCGGCCCTGGGCAGCCCCCCTTCCGTAAACATGATCAGCGCCGTCCTCCTTCTCTATGTTTTCTCAGGGATCCTCCTCATCCTGTCCCGGATGATGAGCGGCTCCGGCAAATACGGCGGTATCGGCCATGTGGGTTATCTGGCCGGCTTTTATTTCTTCTACCATTTTTCAGGGAAACTTCCGGAGAACTTCTGGGCCGTGTTTGCCGCCGGGGTGACCGTCCTGGGGCTGGAAAGTTATCACCTGTGGATCTACTGTTCGGAGGAGATCGAAAAGGAGTGGGAAGTATTGGCGTTTCTCGACGGCAGGTCCGGAGGGAAGAGGAAGCGGGAAAACGACTGAACAGCCCCACCCCCTGCCTCTAATGAAACACCCTATTTGGCCAATATCTCGACCTTGGCCTTTGCGTTGACCTCATTAAACCAGGCCTCCTTGGTCAAGCCCTTCTCTTGCGTGACCTTGTCGATCAGTTTGGCGATGAGGAGCTCTCTTTCAATCCGCTTTTCGAAGTTGGCCGGGCTCATGGCGTGGTTCTTGAGAAAATTCTCGAAATCCTTATCGGAGAGCTTCATCCCTTTTTTTATCTCGGCAATCCGATTTGCGATCTCTTGGGGAGAGACGGCGATCTTTTCCTTGGCAGCCTCGCTCAACAGTATCTTCTCATGAATTAGACTCTGCAGGATCTGCCTTCTCATATCCGCCAGGGCGGCTTTTCCCTGCGGGCTGGAGGCATCGAGCCTGCCCCCTTTTCCAAACATCTTTTTATAGATCTCGAGTTTCTGATCCACTTCCGCAGTGGTGATCTTATCCCCGTTTACGATCGCGGCGGTTGAACCGCCGCCCTTTACGGGATTGGGGAGCAGGCCTGAATAAATCAACAGGGCCGCGCCCCCGACCACCGCGAGAAAAACGGCGAGAATGGCGTAGATGTTCTTGCTGCCGCGCTTCTCCTCCTGAGGCAAGGGGCCTTCCGGCATAGGTTTCCCCTCATCCCCCACCTCCTTGCCGCATTCCCCGCAGACCGCGACTCCGCTTTTCAGGGCGCTGCCGCATTGTGGACATTCCAGTTTTTCCATTTTGCTCCCTCATGTTTATTGAAGAAAACTGTTGCGACGTATGCCACGTGAGAGGAATAAAGTAAAGGGAAAATAAAAAAACTGGCGTTGAGCCTCCGCCCAACGCCAGTCGGCGTTCAAGGAATTCGTTAAGAAACTACTTCTTGTGGCATTTGGCGCAATCGGCCTTGGCAGTCATACTGAAGGCCTTCTTGCCGTTGTGGCAGGCCGCGCAGAACTTGTCTCCGCTATGTTCCGCCTTGGTGATCTTTGCCTCTCTCTTCTTCGCAAACAGGTTTGTGTGGCAGACGGCGCATTTTAACTTTTGCCCCTGAACGTGCGCTTTATGGACAAAGACAACCGTTCCCTCCTTGCCACCTTCAAATTTCGCGTCTTTTTGAGCGAAGGCCACACCCAGGAACACAAAGCATATGATGCAGACGCTGATGATCAAAATCCTGCAGAATTTCTTACCCACTTTCTCACCTCCTTTCTTTTGAATTTTGTCTCGTTGGTCGATCTGTTTCCGGCACTTAGGGAAATTCTACTTTGAGCGCAAGTCTATCCAAAAGGAAGTGGATTCGTCAAGAAAAAACTCAAGAAAAAACTCAGTTGAAAAAAACGCCTTTTTTCTTTACTCTACCCGAAAAAGGTGTAACGACAGTACGGCGTTTTTCGTCAGGACGCCGGGCACAACGGTAGAGCGATGCGCAGGCATCGATGGATTTCCGAGTTGTGAAAGGAGGCGCTCTTATGATCGGCAGGAAGATGTTCGACGCGATCAACGAACAGATTAAGAACGAGCTGGAATCGGCCTATATCTATCTCTCCATGGCGGCCTATTTCCACGGCCAGAACCTCGACGGGATAGCGCACTGGATGCGCGTCCAGGTTCATGAGGAGACGATCCACGCGATGAAGTTCTTCGACCACCTGACCAACCGGGGCGGTTCGGCGGTCCTGTTGGACCTCAAGCAGCTCAAGAAGACCTGGAAGAGCCCCCTGGAGGCCTGGAAGGACGCCTACGCCCATGAGCAGTTCATCACCGGGAAGATACACGCTCTCATGAAGATCGCCCGGAAGGAGAACGACTACACGGCGGAGCCGCTGCTGGCGTGGTTCGCCAACGAGCAGATCGAGGAGGAGAGCAACACGGACAAGGTCGTCCGCCAGCTGGAGATGGTCGGGGAGAGCAAGCAGGGGCTCTTTATGCTCGACCGCGAGTTAGGGACGCGGATCTTTCCGGCCGGATCGTGTTTCGACCCGGCGGCCTACAACCTGCTCCAGTAGTCTCGAAAAACGCTCGTTCAGGGAGGCTGGACTCCGGGCCGTGTGCGGTGCGGAATGCAGCCCCGTTTTTCACTGCGCCGCCGCTTCGGCCGGGGACGGAAGTTGAGCGGGCGATGACGCGCAAGATGGGGTGCGGAGGGCCGTTTTGCATATGGAAAAAGGTGAGAAACAGATGAGTGAGGCGATCACGTCCGATGCGCTGAAAACGTTTTTCCGCAAGGACCTCTTTGCCGAATTCGTGGGAATCGAGCTTCTCGAGGCGGGAAACGGCCGGGCCACGGCCAAACTGCAGCTGAAGGATCATCACCGCAACAGCATCGGCCTGGTCCAGGGCGGCGCCATCTTCACCCTGGCCGATTTGGCCTTTGCGGCGGCCGTGCACTCGCGGGGACGGATCGCGGTGGCGATTCACTGTTCGATCTCCTACCTCAAGGCGGTGCAGGGGGACTTCCTACTTGCCGAGGTTCAGGAGGTTTCCTGCGGTCCGAAAATCGCCCTCTACACCATCCGCGTCACCGATTCCTCCGGGGAGGTGGTTTCCCTCTTTGAAGGGATGGCCTACCGGAAGAAGGAGCGGTGGATGGCCTGAGGCGCGTCCGTCAACGCGCCGTACATGTCAGCTATGCGCATAGCTTCCTCCAGTTTCCACGGAGGGTCTCGCGGCGGAGGGAGGCCTTCAAGAGGTCGCAGAACTCCCGGCGGGGGAGGGGACGGGCCCCGAGGCTCGCCAGGTGCGGGGATTCGACCTGGCAGTCGATAATGTCAAAATCCAGTTCCCGGAGCCGTGAAACGAGGGCGATGAGGGCCGCCTTGGAGGCGTTCTCCGCGGCCGAGAACATCGATTCGCCGAAGAAGACGCGGCCGAGGGAGACGCCGTAGAGTCCGCCCACGAGCGTCCCTTTCCGCCGGACCTCGACGGAGTGGGCGTACCCCATCTCGTGAAGGGCGGTATAGGCCTCCCGCATCTCCTCTGTGATCCAGGTGCCGACCTGGCCGCGCCTCGGCTTCCGGCAGGCGTCAATCACCTCCCGGAAGTCCTCGTCGAAGGTGACGGCGACGATTCCCTTCTTCAGAAACTGCCTCATGCTCCGAGAGATGCGCAATTCATTCGGGAAGAGGACGAAGCGCGGGTCCGGCGACCACCAGAGGATCGGTTCCCCTTCGGCGTACCACGGGAAGATCCCCTCCCGATAGGCGGCCAGGAGCCGCTCCGGCGAGAGGTCGCCGCCGACGGCCAGAAGGCCGCTTTTCACGGCATGTTCGGCGGGGGGGAAGACGATGGCCTCAGGAAGTCGGTAGACCGGCATGGGTGACCCGGACGAGAACGTCGTCGTTTTCGATATCGGCCACGGCGTCGCCGCCCTCGCGGAGGCTGCCGAAGAGGACCTCGTCCACGAAGAACCGCTTGATCTTGTCCTGGATCAGGCGGGCGATCTCCCGCGCACCGAATTCGGGGGAGTATCCCCTCCTTACCAGCCAGTCGTAACAACTATCGGTGAGCCTGAAGCGGATCTTCTTCTCGGCGAGCTGAACGGAGAACTCGGCGATGGCCTTCTTCACGATCATCAGGACGACCGCGTCGGTGAGCCCCTGGAAGTTGACGACGCCGTCGAGGCGGTTCCTGAACTCGGGCGAGAAGGTCCTCTCCAGGGCCTTGTAGACTGCGTCCCGGTTGATGGGCAGTCCCTCGAAGCCGATCGTCTGGCGTCCGATCTCCCGCGCCCCGGCGTTCGAGGTCATCAGGAGGACCACGTTGCGGAAATCGGCCTTCTTGCCGTTGTTGTCCGTCAGCGTCGCGTAATCCATGACCTGCAGGAGGGTGTTGAAGATGTCCGCATGGGCCTTCTCGATCTCGTCCAGCAGGAGGACGGCGTGGGGGTTCTTTCGGATCGCCTCGGTCAGGAGGCCGCCCTCCTCGTAGCCCACATAGCCAGGAGGCGCCCCGACGAATTTGGACACGGTATGCTTCTCCTGGTATTCGCTCATGTCGTAACGCAGCAGCGGGACCCCCATCGTCGCGGCCAGCTGCCGCGCGAGCTCCGTCTTGCCCACCCCCGTGGGTCCCACGAAGAGAAGCGAGGCGACGGGTTTGCCCGGTTCGCGGAAGCCGGCGCGCGACCGTTTGACCGCCTCCACGACCTTCTCCACGGCCTCGTCCTGTCCGAAGATCCGGGCCTTCAGCTCGGTTTTCAACTCCTTGAGCTTTTCGATCTCCGTGGAGGAGACGCTCTTCTCCGGGATCCGGGCGATCCTGGCGACGACGGTCTCGATCGCCTTCGGTCCGATCGTCACCCGCTCCGCGGTTTCGTCGCAGCGGTTCATCGAGGCGAACGCGCCTGCCTCGTCGATTACGTCGATGGCCTTGTCGGGCAGGCGGCGGTCGGTGATGTACCGGTCGGAGAGTTCGGCGGCGGCCTGGAGACCGTCTTCCGTATAGGAGACCCGATGGTAGGTTTCATACCGTTCCCGGATCCCCTGGAGGATCCGGAAGGTGTCGTCAACCGACGGCTCGGGGACCTCGACCTTCTGAAAACGACGGGAAAGGGCGCCGTCCTTTTCGAAGTACTTGCGGTATTCGTCGTAGGTCGTCGATCCGATGCAGCGGAGCTTTCCGGAAGCGAGGGCCGGTTTGAGAATGTTTCCGGCGTCGATCGAGCCCCCGGAGACGGCTCCCGCACCGACGATGTTGTGGATCTCGTCGATGAAGAGGATCACCTTCTCCTGCTTCTGGAGCTCGGCGATGACTCGTTTCAGCCGTTCCTCGAAGTCCCCGCGGAAGCGGGTGCCGGCGAGCACGGCGCCCATGTCCAGGGAAAAGATCTTGGCCCCGGTCAGCCTTTTCGGCACCTGGCCTTTGGCGATCATCCGGGCCAACCCCTCGGTGATCGCCGTCTTCCCCACGCCCGGTTCGCCGACATGGACCGGGTTATTCTTGAAACGGCGGCAGAGAACCTGGATCGTTCGCTCGAGGATATCCTCTCTGCCGATCAAGGGGTCCGTCTCTTCGATCCTTGACGGGGCGGTCAGCTCCGTCGTGAAGGAGCGGAGGAACTTTCCCGGTTCTTCCTTGCCCTCCCGGACCGTTTCGCCTTCCCTGATTCCCCCCGGGTGCGGCTTCTGGCCCTCCCCGCCACCGGGGAGGAGGGAGACGTCGTGGCAGATGTAGTTGAGAAGCGCCAGCCGGGTGATCCCCTGCTTCCGGAGGTAAAAGGAGGCGAGGGATTCCTTCTCCTCGAGGATCGAGACGAGGACGTCTCCCAGCTCCAGGATCTCCTTCTGGGCCGAAGAGGTATGCCAGGCGGCCCGTTCCAATACGCTCTGAAATCCCAGCGACTGAATTGCCCGGGTCGCGGTCGTGATCGTATCGTTCGCGTCGAGGTGCTTCTCAAGCGCCTGTTTCAGAAGGACCGGATCACCGCCCGAATGGGTGATGATCTCCTTCCCCTCGTCGAAGAAAAGGGAGGCGTACAGGAGGTGTTCCGGCGTGATGAACTCATGCCTCCGGACGTTGGCCTCGGCATAGGCGGCCATGATGATCCGGTTGAGGTTTTCGCTGATCTTCATGATGGGCGCTCTATGCCTCCTCCAGGGAGCACTTGAGAGGAAACTCCCGTTGTCTGGCCAGTTGGCAAACCTGGGCCACTTTCGTGGACGCGATGTCGTAGGTATAGACCCCGCAGGTCCCTTTCCCCTTTTTGTGGACGTCGATCATGATCTTCGTCGCCTCCGCCGCCGGTTTATGGAAAACGGAGACGAGGATCTCGATCACGAAGTCCATCGTCGTGTAATCGTCGTTGTGCAAGATCACCCGGTAGAGCTTCGGTTCCCGGATCTCCTGGTCCGTTTTCGTGCCTGTTTCCGATAGAATTCCCGGTTCAGGCATGGCCACACCATCTCCAAGAACGGTATGATTGACGGCTTCGTAAAAAGTCCGGATGCTGCGTTGCGTTTCACCCTTCGTCATTGCGGCGTACGTCTATGTACGCCTCATTCCTCAGGGTTCGCGCGCCTTGCCTGCGGAGCTTTTTACGAAGCCGTCCTAAATTCATGGCTATTGTGACCTTTTACGAGTTCGGTATGATTCCCCGGCGTCCGTTTCCGCCGCGGCCATAATATAATCAATGAAAGGGGACGTGTCAATCAGAAGCGTCGGTGGGCTTGGTTGGGAAGGAGGGGTGCGGAAGGGGATGAACGGCGGCAAGACCTCGCCTCAGTCCCCTTCCGCAATCTGCGCTACTCTTTATAAGATCCCGAACCCGATGAGCAGGGCAAAGAAACTAAGGAGAACCCCGCTCCAAAGAAGGGTCACGGTGGTGTAGCCCATGATGTCCCTGGCCGATAGGCCGGCCAGCCCCAGGAGGGGCAGCGCCCAGAAGGGTTGGATCATGTTGGTCCACTGGTCTCCCCAGGCCACCATCATGGCCGACCGGGTTGCATCGATGCCCATCATCTTGGCCGCTTCCATGGTGATCGGCCCCTGGGCGGCCCACTGCCCCCCGCCGGAGGGGATGAACATGTTGATCACCCCGGCGGCCCAGAACTGTAACATGTAGAAGGTTTCGGGTGCGGCGAGGGCGACGAACCAGCCGGCGATGACCTTTGCCAGCCCCGTGCCGATCATGATCCCCTGGATACCGCCATACAGGGGGAACTGCAGGGCGATACCCCCGGCCCCCTTGATGGCCGTGTTCATCGCCTTGATGTAATTGACCGGTTTGCCGTGGAGAATCACCCCGGCGATGAAGAAGATAAAGATGACGATGTTGAGGTTCAGATCGAATCCTTTCGTGGAGAAGTGGAAGTACAGATAACAGAGGCCCATCAGGCCGAAGATCATGTTGATTACGTAATTGTGGTCAATTTTCTCCGCAAGTGTCGGATTCTGCGGCCTTTCCACATGCGGGAGTTCGGCGCTCAGTTCCCTCAGTTTCTCCTCGGGGATCGTGATCACCTCGTCTTCCTTGGGACGGATCAGGGCCATGAGAATCGGAATCGAAACGATCAACAGGATGGCCGGCAGGAGATTGAAAGGCTGGAAGATGCTCTGGGAGACGGGCACGGCCGCCCCGGTCATTTTCTCAATAAAGTTTTGTCCATGCTTCGACGTGGCGATGACCAGGGGGATGGATCCCGATAGTCCCATATGCCATACGATGAACCCGCTGTAGGCGGAGGCGATCAAGAAGGGGAAATCAGCGGCCCGGGTCCTCTTGGCCACCTCCAGGGCCAACAGTCCTCCCACGATCAAGCCGAAGCCCCAGTTCAACCAGGAACAGATCCCTGCGGCGAAGGCGACGATCATACCGGCCTTGACCTGCGTATTTCCGATTCCTGCAATCGAAACCAAAATCCGATTGACTGCAGGGGTCAAGGCCAGACAGTGGCCGGTCACCAGGATCAGGATCATCTGGAAGGCAAAGGCGACGATGCCGTAGATGCCGATCCCCCAGGTGGTGATCAGCTTTGTGAACCCTGCGTCCGTGAAGATGAGAGCCAAAATAGCGGAAAGAAACGTCAGCAGGATCGCGAAAAGATAGGCGTCAGGAAGGTAATGTCTCATAATGTACGTAAAGAAAGTAGCAAAACGTCTCAACATAGTCATTTCCTCCTTTTCTTTATTAATTAGTCCTCCTGTTTTTTAGTCTGCTGGGGGTGCGCCGATCGGCCTCCCCGCAGCCCCTCCGATTTTGGTTCTACAGCCTTTTTCCCAATCTTTCCTTGGAATCCTTTTCCCCTCCGGAGAGGGGCAGTGCGTCCTTCAGGGCCGCGCCCTTTTCCGGTCCTGCAGTTTATCGGCCACGGCCAGAACCGTGTTCGCATACGCCATGCTGCAGTTGTAGGTGAGGATGACGCGGTGCTGGTTCTCGCGGTCCATCCCTTTGCGCCATCCGTGTTGGCGCAGGTAATTGGCGATGCTGTGAAGGGCGTCGTGCTTGGCGAAGAGGTCGATGCGGCCGTCCTGATCGGCGTCCACGCCGTAGAAGAAAACATTGGAGGGCATGAACTGGCAGAGGCCGATCGCCCCATAGATCGATCCCCGGATGGTCATCGGATCCAGGTGGTACCGGTCGGCCAGTTGGAGCAGGGCCTTGAGCTCGGCGTAGGCCCAGTCGGCCTTTTCGCGGCAGCGGCGGCGTGCATACTCCCAATTCTCGGGTGTGATCAAGGAGCTGGACAGGTAGGGCCGGAGGTCCTCCAGGTCGGGGTGGAGGGCCATGCTGGCCAGCCTGTTGAAGACGATTTTCTTGCCGATGTTCTCACCGAGATGGGTCTCGACCAGGAGGATCGAAACGACGATCTCCTTCGGCACGCCGTAACGGGCGTCGATTTCCTTGAGGACGACCCTGTTTTCCCGTGCATAGGAGCGGGCGCGGGCAACCATCCAACTGGTGAGATAGGCCCTGTAGACGGCGTTCTTCATCCTGGCGGCCAGGGAGTCGGCGTCGGCGCGGCTCCGGATCAGGGCGGTTATTTTTCCGGCCATCGCATCCGGTTCGAAGCGGACCTCCGGTCGGGTGAAGAGCGCCTCCACCATCCGGCGATCGAAACCGTCGGCGGCCAGACGCCCGACGAGTGAATTCCAGTCGGCCGCCGCCGGGCTCACCTGGGCAA
>Ga0208046_1000149_pt1 | contig 14342 bp, 11 predicted proteins | sample PL_2010_300m_FD_184161 | JGI IMG/M metagenome (GOLD analysis project Ga0208046, IMG submission 184161) | Freshwater microbial communities from Powell Lake, British Columbia, Canada to study Microbial Dark Matter (Phase II) - PL_2010_300m... | ecosystem: Environmental > Aquatic > Freshwater >... | reverse complement strand
ATCCTACTAAAAAAGTAGGGGGGAGGCAAGTCAATTTCACTAAAACATTTGAGAATAAAGAGTTTAAGAGAAAATTAGTAAATTATTTTTGACATTACTGCTAATTTTTAAAGGAGGAGTAAAATGAAAATTTACATTAGCGCTGATATCGAGGGAATTACCGGTATTACTCATTGGGACGAAACTGAAAAATCAAAATCTGATTATCGGGAATTTGCCAAACAGATGACCGGTGAAGTCAAAGCAGCCTGTGAAGGAGCAATAAAGGCGGGAGCAAAAGAAATTTGGATTAAAGATGCCCACGATACCGGAAGAAATATCATAGCAGATGAATTGCCCCGGAGCATTAGATTGGTTCGAGGTTGGAGCGAACATCCTTATTTAATGGTTCAGGAATTGGACGAATCATTTGATGCATTATTAATGATTGGTTATCATTCTTTTAGCAGTTCAAGTTCTAACCCCTTGTCCCATACTCTAAGCTCTTCCGCTTTAAATTATATAAAGTTAAACGGAGAATATGCCAGTGAATTTTTGATTCATGGCTACGCTGCTGCCACTATGGGGGTGCCCGTGGTCTTTGTAAGCGGGGATGAGGGAATTTGCACGGAGGCGAATAAAGTAAATAAAAACATAAAAACTGTAGCAGTAAATAAAGGTATTGGTAATTCAGTGATCAGTATTCACCCCCAGCTCGCGATAGAAAAAATTAAAGAGGGTGTGGAGTCAATACTAAAAGGAGATATTGATAAATGTAAAATTGAATTACCGGAGTACTTTAAAGTAAAAATATCATATAAAAAGCATGTAAGTGCCTATAAGGCATCTTTTTATCCGGGAATGAAACAAAATTCTTCTACCAGTTTAGTATTTGAGACAGATAACTATTTTGAAGTTTTGCGGATGCTGTTATTTGCGATATAATCTTTAAGTGGTAAAATAAAAAGATAAATAAAAAAATGGATTAATTAAACTCCAAAATTTATTGGGAGGTGAAGTTATATTGAAAGAATTCGAATACCTTAAACCAGATTCTATCAAAAAAACAATTTCAATTCTTTCTCAGTATGGGGAGAGGGCTCAAATTCTAAATGGCGGAACAGACCTGATTGTAGAGATGCGGGACAAGATTATCCAGCCGGAATATTTAGTTGATATCAAAGCCATCCCCCAACTTAATAGGATAACTTATTCCGAACAGGACGGCTTGCATATCGGGGCGACCGTTACTCTTAATGAAATTTCAGATTCAAAAGTAATCCAAAGAAATTATCCTATCCTGGCTGAAGCCTGCAAAACCGTAGGTTCATATCAGGTACGTAATCGGGCAACTCTGGTAGGCAATATTTGCAATGCATCTCCCGCTGCAGATACAGCACCGCCACTTTTAGTTTTAGATGCAAAGGTGAATATCATTGGCCCGACAGGGGAGAAAACAGTTCCCATTAATCAATTTTTCGCGGGCGTAAAAAAGAATATTCTTAAAAAGGGAGAAATTGTAACTTCCATAACCGTACCACCCATAAAAGGGAAATGGACAGGAGTATATTTAAAACAGGGCCGCAGGAAAGAAGTTGATCTGGCCACGGTAGGGGTAGCGGTATTATGCGTGAGAGATGAAGTAAGGATTGCTCTGGGGGCGGTTGCTCCCGTACCAGTCAGGGCGGTTAAGACCGAAGAATTCTTAAAAGGAAAAACAATAGATGAACCGCTTTTGGAAAAAGCCGGCAAATCTGCTTTAGGCGAGGTTTCACCTATTTCGGATATTCGGTCTTCACAAGAATACAGAGAAGAAATTATTAAAGTTTTGGTGAGGCGGGCAATTCTTCAAGCAAAAGGAGAGCATATTTTATGAAACACAAAATTCGTTTTACCATAAATAGAGAAGTTAAAGAGATAGAGGTTGAACCAAACAAAACCCTTTTAAAAATGCTTAGAGAAGACCTTGATTTGATAGGGGCAAAAGAGGGGTGTGGAGCCGGTGAATGCGGTGCGTGCACAGTGCTGGTGGATAATAAACCGGTAAATTCATGTCTGATGTTGGCTGTAGAGGCAGATGGTAAGAAAATTATCACTATTGAAGGATTGTCAGACGGTATCAATTTAGATCCTTTACAAAAAAGTTTTATAAAACATAATGCCCTGCAATGCGGTTATTGTACGCCGGGTATGATAATTTCAGCCCGCGCGCTTCTTGATAGAAATAATAATCCTTCAGAAGAAGATATTAAAGAAGCCCTGGCAGGGAATCTGTGCCGTTGTACCGGGTATCAGCGGGTTATAGATGCGGTACTTGATGCTGCTGGGAAAGGAGGGGGGAAATAAGATGCTGAAATATGTTGGTCAGTCAGAAGCGAGAGTGGACGGAGTTAGAAAAGTGACCGGTTTTTCAAGATATACCGATGACCTGAAGTTAGCAGGAATGTTATTTGCAAAAATAAAGAAAAGTCCTTACCCCCATGCAAAGATATTAAAGATTGATACCTCAAAGGCGGAAAAATTGCCCGGAGTCAAAGTTATTATAACCGGGAAGGATGTGCCTGTTCGGGTAGGGCTCTATCTGGAAGATAAAACTTTTTTGGCTATTGATAAAGTGAGGTTTATAGGGGAACCGGTTGCAGCAGTTGCGGCGGAATCGGAAGAAATTGCTGAAGAAGCGGTTTCTTTAATCGAAGTAGACTATGAAGAACTGCCGGCTGTATTTGACCCCCTGGAAGGTATAAAACCCGATGCTCCTCTTATCCATGAAGATTTGGGCAGCTACAAGCATGCTTCGATAATTCTACCGGTAAAAGGAACTAACATAAGCAATCATTATAAAATTCGAAAGGGAGATGCCGAAAAAGGTTTTAAAGAAGCGGATTTTGTTTTTGAAAATGAGTTTTATGTCCCCCATATTCAGCATAGTGCCATTGAGAATCATTGTGCTATAGCTCAAGTGGATCCTGAAGGTAAAATAACCGTTTGGGCAGGATGCCAATCTCCTTATGCAGTAAGGCGCACTTTGGCCACTGCATTTAATATACCCTTAAATAAGATTCGAATTATTTCTCCGGCTATAGGTGGAGGATTTGGCGGCAAAGCGGGTACAACTCTGGAAGGAATAGTCATCCCCTTAGCCCAGAAAGTTAATTATCGTCCGGTAAAACTAAATTTTAAAAGGGAAGATATTTTTGTAAATACTTTTGTTCGACAGGCTATGTATGCCAAGATTAAAACTGGAGTCAAAAAGAATGGCAGGATTGTTGCGGAAGAAAATAAATTCTACTGGGATGGTGGTGCATACGCCGAATATGGGGTAAATATTGCCCGGGCTGGCGGGTATGCCTCAACCGGCCCATATGACATTCCTAATGTAAAAACTGATTCTATTTGTGTGTATACTAATCATCCGGTAGGTGGTCCCTACCGGGGGTTTGGTATGTCTGAAATACATTTTGCTATAGAACAGAATCTGGATATAGTGGCTCATAGAATCGGGATGGATGCGGTTGAGATAAGAAGAAAAAATGCCTTGAAAGACGGAAGTGCCACTGTAACCGGACAGGTTTTGGAGAACGTCGGTCTGTTACAATGCCTGGAAAAGGTAACCGAAGATATCAAGTGGGATAAAAGAGAAAAAAAAGTATCAAAAACAAAATATCGGGGCAAGGGAATTGCCTGTATGTACAAGGCACCTTCCATGCCTAATAATGTGGCTTCTTCGGCAATTGTAAAGATTAACGAAGACGGCACGGTTAATTTATTAGTTACTGCGATGGATCTGGGGCAGGGTTCTGATACCGCATTGACTCAAATTGCGGCAGAGGTGCTTACTGTTCCGGTATCAAAAATAAGTATAGTTACCGGAGATACTGATTGCACTCCCTACGAGTGGCAGACTGTGGCCAGTCGGACAACCTACTGTTGCGGAAATTCTATTATCAGGGCGGCAGAAGATGCTAAAAGCCAGATGATAAAATTAGCGTCATTAAAATTTGATATTCCCGAAAGTGAGCTGGAGATAAGAGATGAGCAGATTATTTCAAAAATCAATCCTGATAGGAAAGTAAAAATTGCTGACCTGGCTATGGGCTTAACTATGCCTGATGGGTCCGGAATACATGGTCCGATTATCGGAAGGGGAGCTTTTATTCCTCCCGAGGTAAAAGATACTGACAAGGAAACCGGTCAGGGAGAAAAACCTGTGGCTTTTTGGACTTTTGGAGTGCAGGCTGCGGAAGTTGAAGTAGATATAGAAACCGGAGAGGTAAAGGTCTTAAAAGTTGCCGCCGCCTATGATGCAGGGAAAGCGATAAACCCTGACCTTATCTGTGCCCAGATAGAAGGTGGTATTGTTCAAGGTTTAGGATCCGCATTATTTGAAGAGATGAAAATAGAAAAGGGTAAAGTCTTAAATCCCTCTTTTGTTGACTACAAAATTCCTGCTATCGGAGATACCCCTGAAATGAAGATAAGTATAGTTGAGGTTCCGGAACCTACGGGACCTTGGGGGGCAAGAGGAATTGCAGAACCCTGTATGGTGCCAACTGCCCCGGCTATTGCTAATGCAGTCTTTGACGCCATTGGCTGCAGAATTAATTCACTGCCTATAACAGCGGAAAAGGTTTTAAAAGCGATTAAGAGTAAGAATAAACAAGAAACGTAGACGACAGTTGACGTTAATTTAATAAAGGTAATAAGATTAATCAGGAAACGGGAATATAAGAAAAAAATAAATAGAAGGAGGAATGCATTTTGAAAAAGGACACTTCTTTAGAAATGGAAGCTATAAGGGACGGAGATTATATTGATCCTGCAAAAAAAATAGTGTTAGGTCTTCAACATATGTTCACAATGTTTGGAGCAACTGTTTTAGTTCCCATTATTACCGGACTTAATATTTCAGTCGCTTTGTTTATGGCAGGATGCGGCACACTGTTATTTTATGTTATCTCCAAACGAAAGGTACCTGCTTTTCTTGGGTCATCATTTGCTTTTATTGCCCCCATGTTAGTAGTTGCCGATAAATTTGGCTTACCTTATGCTTGCGGAGGTATTGTTGTTGCAGGTTTGTTGTATTTAGTTCTTTCAGGATTAGTAAGTATATTTGGGGTTAAAAAAGTTTTAAGCTTCTTCCCGCCTGTAGTGACTGGCCCGATAATTATAGTTATTGGATTGAAACTGGCGCCGGTTGCCATAGATATGGCAAAAGGGAGTTGGGGGCTTGCTTTGGTAGGATTTGCGGTAGTTACCGCTGTAAGTATATATGCGAAAGGATTCTTTAAAGTTCTACCGGTTCTTACCGGAATTATTGTGGGCTATTTAGTTGCGATTATGACTGGAGCAGTCGACTTTGCTCCTATTGCCCAGGCCAAATGGATAGGGTGGCCGGAATTTACAGTGGCAAAGTTTAATTGGACTGCCATAATGATTATTGCGCCTGTTGCTATCGCTACCATGGTTGAGCATATTGGTGATATATTAGCCATAGGTGCAACAGTTGAGAAAAATCTTGTTGAAGATCCGGGGTTACACAGAACTTTACTGGGAGATGGTTTAGCTACCTCATTATCGGCAATGTTTGGTGGACCTGCTAATACGACCTACTCCGAAAATACAGGAGTGCTTGCCTTAACCAAAGTATATAATCCGGTTATTATGGCGATTGCCGCAATATTTGCAATTCTTCTTGGGCTTGTTCCGAAACTCGGTGCAATTATTTCTACTATACCCACTCCCCTTATTGGAGGAATTTCTATCGTTCTTTTTGGTATGATTGCCTCCATTGGAATAAGGACAGTTGTAGAACACAAAGTAGATTTTTCTCGTTCAAGGAATCTGCTTATTTCAGCAGCTGTTCTGGTTCTTGGTCTTGGTGGAGCTGTTTTAGCTATACCTCTGGGTACTACTACACTTGAAATAGCCGGAATGGCCTTAGGGGCAATAGTAGGAATTATTTTAAATAAGGTTTTACCAGAATAATTTAAAAGTATTCCCGTTTCCTGATATAAGAGTAAAAATAGTCTGCCCCATAAAATGAAGTTTTATAGGGCAGACTTATTGTAAATTATTAATTAATTCTTTTTTGAGCAAGAAGGGCCGCTTCCCGGATGGCTTCATAACCTGTGCATCTACAAAGGTGCTTGGAGAGAGCTTCATGAATTTCTTCCTCCGAGGCATTCGGGTTTTTTGAGAAAAGTCCATAAAGCCTCATAATTATTCCCGGAGTGCAAAAACCACATTGGACGGCTCCCGTTTCCAGAAAAGATTTTTGAATGGGGTGAAGTTCTCCGTTTTTCTCAGCAAGCCCTTCGATGGTTAAAACTTCAATTCCTTCCAGCTTGTCTTTTCCTCTTAAGGTGCAGGAAGTGACCGCTTCACCATTTACAATAACGGTGCAGCTTCCGCAAACTCCGTATCCACATCCTTCTTTAGCCCCGGTTAAGCCTAATTGTTCTCTAAGTATTTCAAGAAGGCTTTCTTTTCCGGTACAGGCAATTTTATAGGCAATACCATTTACGGTCATATTGATAATTTCAACCATTTACGCCTTGCCTCCTATCACCTTAAGTATATCTTCCGAAGTTACCGGGATATGGAAGAAATTATGGCCTGTTGCATCAAATAGGGCATTAAGGATAGATGATGAAACAGCAACCATCGGATGTTCTGCAATACACCTTGCTCCATAAGGACCCCTAATTTCCGGTGTTTCCACACAGATTACAACTTGTTTTCGGGGGACATCGTTTATACGGGGTATTTTATACTTCACCCATGTTGCGTTAGTTATCTTTCCGTCTTCAGAGAATTTTATCTTTTCTTTGAGGGTTTGACCTATACCCATAACTACTCCCCCGACAATCTGTCCCCTTATCATTTGTGGGCTTATAACTTTTCCCACATCAAAAGAAGAAATAAATTTATCGATAGTAACTTCGCCGGTTTTTTTATCGATTTTTAATTCACATCCCTGGCATCCGAAGGTCCAAATTCCTCCGGCTGTACCCATACCAAACTTCGGATCAGGGTCAGTATATCCGGGAAGCCTGTCGCCAGCGGTTGCTTCTGCAACTTCTCCTACCGTTAATCCATTTTTATACATATAACCTCGAACCAAATTTTTAACCGCAATTCTTTTATCAGGGTCGGTTTTTACATATACGAATTCTCCGTCGTATTCTAAGGAATCGATTCCGAATTTTAAGATAGGAGCAGCATTCTTTTTTAATATTTTAATGGCTTTTTCTGCGGTTTTAATAATGGCATTGCCTCCCCGGTAGGTAAACATCGAAGCAACTGTTTGCCATTCCCAGGGTGAATATTGAGTATCAATTTCGCGAAAAATACTAACCCGTTCTAATGGAATTTTTAAATATTCTGCAGCGATTTGACGCATTGCCTGCTGAGCACCTTGGCCCATGTCCACACCACTTAAATTTACCTGAATACTGCCATCGGCGCAGAATTTTATCTGACAGCAGGAAGCTGCGTTAGGTGCTCCTTTTGGGGATTTCATCATTGCTGCAATACCGCGCCCGTAAATATATCTGTCGTCTTCTTTGGGTTTAGGTTCGAAGTCGAGTTCTTTTTCCACATTTTCAAGGCACTTGAAGAGATTACCATTATAATCCCTGATAGTTTCACCCAGGGAATTCTTTTTTCCTTCACAAAGGAAATTTTTTCTGCGTAATTCGGAAGGAGACATTTTTAGTTTTTCAGCCATCAGTTCAACAAGACGTTCGGAAATAAAGTTTCCTTCAGGGTGGCCATAACCTCTATAAGCCCCTACCGGGGGTGTATTTGTGTAGACACCGTAGGAATCAACATGACAGTTATCTATGGAATAAGGTCCTACCGAATTGTGGCCGGCAACAGTAACCACATTAGTTGCAGTATCGCCGAAGGCACCGTCAGAAAAATAGAGCTCAGCCTGGAATGTGGTAAAAGTTCCGTCTTTTTTGGCGCCAAGTTTAGCATGTGCTTTCATACCGCGGCCGAGAACCGTGCTGGTCATTACTTCTTTTCTGCTGCAAACAAATTTTATGGCATATCCTGGTAAAAATCTGGCAGCATACACCAGCATCGGTTCGATGGTTACATCCGATTTACCTCCGAATCCTCCGCCGAGATAGGGGATGTGTACCCGGACATTAGAATGGGGAAGGTTATACATATCGGCTATAACCTGCTGAAGCACAAATGGCGCCTGTGAAGTAGCCCAGATTTCAACACGGTCTTTTCCTTCCCACCTGCAGATTACACTGTGGGGTTCAAGTGCTGAATGGGCGCTTAGAGGGAATTCAAATTCTCCTTCAACTATGAAATCTGTTTCTTTTAATCCTTTTTCTATGTCCCCTTTTCTTAAACGGTAATGATGAAAAATATTAGTTCCAGGTTGGGGGAAGTAGGAAGGGAGATGAGGATATTCACCGAGTTTTTGGTGAATTAGCACATCTTTATTGCGGGCAGATTCTACAGGGTCAAGAAGTACCGGAAGCGGCTCATACTCTACATCGATTTTTGACAGGGCCTTTTTGGCGTGCTGGACTGTATCGGCGATGACTACTGCTACCGGTTCACCAATATGCCTAACTTTATCAACTGCAATGGGATTTTGATCAAGGAACCCGCATGCTCCGAAAAAGATTTTACAACCCCTGCCGGTAACAACCTTGTATACCCCTTCGCTTTTTTCAGCATTTAAAGTGTTGATAGATTTGATAAGTGCGTGAGCAAACTTTGGCCGTAGTACTTGGGTATGAAGCATTCTTGGGAGTTTTATGTCTGCGGTAAACTGGGCCATACCGGTAACTTTTGAATATCCATCAGTTTTTTCAAAGGATTTCCCAATATACTTAAAGGACATTTTTGTTCTCCTTTTTATTTACATTCATTATAGCTCTATTCTGTTTTTTTTTGTAATTTTAGAATATAATAATAAATTTTAATTGTCAAGAATAAAACATTGTATCAAGTATTGAAATACAGTAATAAGTAATGTGTGATGAGTAATAAGAGGAAAGAGTTAGTCGGTTAGTTAGTTACCCGGTTAATTAGTTTAGGACGGAGAGGAAAAAATACAAAAGATAAGAGTATTGAGTTAAGAGAAAGAATCTTTCTATTTCTTCACGCAATACGCAATACGCATCACGCGATACGAATAATCTAGTGGACAGAACTACAGGTTAATGCTAAAATAAAATAACAATTTTATTGAAACTTGATATTCTATTTATTGGAAAGGTGGTGATAAAATAAGGCTTCTTTTACAGTAAATCGGATTTAAGTAATTTATTAATCAAATTTTAAGGAGGATGAAAATGAGAAAATTAGCATTGTTTTTATTAATTGCTTTTCTTTTTACGTCTTTTGCAGGAGTAGTAGGTGCAGAGGAACCATTTAGTGTCGCTGCAATTTTTCAGACAGCAATCGAAGAACCCTGGGATGGCGTAATACATCAAGCCTGTCTTAAAGCAGAAAAAGAGTTAGGGATTAAATATGAATTTGCTGAGAAAGTTTCTGCTGCTGATTTTGAAAAAGTTTTAAGAGAATATGCCGAAAGAGGATTTGATTTAATCGTAGGAGATGCCTTTCTGGCTGGCGAAGAACCTTCACGAAGAGTAGCCAAGGACTATCCTGAAATTGCCTTTGCCTTTGGCTCTGAGTTTGGTCCGGTTAGTCCCAATTACTCTGTCTTTGATAACTGGATTCATGAACCGGCTTTCCTCTGTGGTATTATTGCCGGTAGATTGACCAAGACAAATACTCTTGGTGTAGTTGCCGCTATACCTATCGGTGAGGTAAATAGATTAGTTAATGCCTTCAAGGCTGGTGCTCTTTCAGTTAACCCGAAAATTAAGACTAAGATTGCTTATATTGGAGGTTGGTTTGATCCTCCCAAAGCAAAAGAAGCTGCTTTAGCCCAGATTGAAGGCGGTGCAGATTTAATTTATGCTGAAAGGTTTGGAGTATTTGAGGCCTGCAAAGAGAAGGGCATTCTGGCTTTTGGTAATATGTCCGATCAAAACGAACTTGCTCCGGGAGTGGTTATAACTGGTCCGGTATGGGATATGTATCCCACCATTGAATTTGCTATAGAGATGGTTAAGAAGGATGCCTGGGTTTCTATGGACTTGGGTGAATGGTCTATGATGGCCAAAGGTGGAGCTCGGCTTGCTCCTTTCCATGGCTTCGAACAAAAACTTCCCGCAGAGGTATTGCAAGAAGTAAGAGACCTTCAAGGGAAGATTCTTAATGGAACATTCCGTGTTTCGGTTGCTGAAGAACCGCCCGTTTCAGATTAGATTAAATTATACTTATAATTAATTGAGACCGGCAGATCGATAATTCTGCCGGTCTTTCATCTTTTTATTTTTAAGCTAACATTAATTTTTAATTTTGAGGTTAATAATTAATGGCAAATAATAAAAAACCTACCATAGAGATGCGTTCTATAACCAAACGGTTTTTAGACGTCACTGCTAATAAAAATATAAATTTTACTCTCTTCCCCGGTGAAATCTGTGCACTGCTTGGCGAGAATGGAGCTGGTAAGACTACTTTAATGAATATCCTCTTTGGTTATTACAGCTGTGATCAGGGTGATATTTGTATCAAGGGAGAAATGGTAAAACTTTCTTCCCCCAAAGATGCGATTTCAAGGGGAGTGGGAATGATTCACCAGCACTTTACTCTTGTCCCTTCCCAAACTGTGTTGGAAAACATTATTGTTGGTACTGATTCAGGGAAAGGAATTTTTCTAAAACCAAAATCGGCAAAAGCTAAGCTACTCCAGCTTCAAGAGAGATTTGGGCTTCAAGTTGACCCTGAGGCAAAGGTCTGGACTCTGGCCGTTGGTGAAAAACAGAAAGTGGAAATTCTAAAAGCCCTTTATCGTGATGTAGATATATTGATTATGGACGAACCTACTGCGGTGTTGGCCCCATCCGAAACTATAGAATTATTTAAGACTTTAAAATCTCTGGTGAAAGAAGGAAAATCGGTCATTTTTATATCCCATAAACTAAATGAAGTAATGGAAATTTCCGATCGTATTGTAGTTCTGAGAAACGGGGAAGTTGTAGCCGAAAAAAAGACCAGCGAAACAAATACTAAAGAGTTAGCCAATCTTATGGTAGGCAGGGAAATTTTAGAGCGAATTAAAAGGAAGGAAGTAATCCTTGGTAAATTAGTTCTCGAAATCAATAATCTTACCGTAATTAATGATAAGGGGTTAGAAGCGGTTAAGAAAGTGAGTATGGCAGTGAGAGAAAAGGAAATTCTTGGTATTGCCGGGGTCTCCGGAAACGGGCAGCGGGAACTTTCCGAAGTGCTCTTTGGAATAAGGGAACCGGTAACAGGAACTGTTAAGATAAACGGTAAACCTTTAAAGACCGGCAGCCCTGTCTCGGCCATCAAGTTAGGAATCGGAAGAGTTCCCGAAGATAGAATTGAAACCGGGCTCATGATGGATCTGTCAGTAGAAGAAAATTTAATTCTGGAGAGTCATATTTCTCCGAATTTTCATAATAAAGGTTTAATAAATTTTAAAAATATTCATCGCTTTAGTGATGTTCTTATAGAGGAATATAATATTAAAACCGCAGGCAGGAATGCAGAAGCAAAGAGTTTATCCGGAGGAAACCTGCAGAAGCTAATCTTGGCCAGGGAACTCGACGGAAAACCGATTCTTGTTGTTGCTTCCCAACCTACCCGGGGTCTTGATGTAGGGGCTATGGAATATATTCATCAGAGAATGCTCGAGGAAAAAGAAAGAGGAGCAGCTGTAGTGCTAATTTCTGAAGATTTAGACGAAATTTTTACTTTAAGTGATAGAATTGTGGTGATGTATGAAGGAGAGGTAATGGGAGATGTCCCAATAGAGAAAGCTTCTCGAGAGCAGATAGGCCTGCTAATGTGTGGAGTAAAGAAATGATTGGACTAAAAATTATTAAACGGAAACCTTTGCCGGGATGGGTAAAGATTATTATTCCGGTGGTTGCTGTAATTGTTACCTTAATTCTTTCTGCAGTTCCCATACTTATTGCCGGAGGCAATTTATGGAAATCTTATTACTATCTTTTTTATGGTGCTCTGGGAACACGATATAATCTTTTAGAAACTTTTGTGAAAGCAAGCCCTCTCATATTTACCGGATTAGCAGTAGCTTTTGCTTTTAGAGCGAAGTTCTGGAATATTGGTGCAGAAGGTCAACTTCTTGCCGGGGCCTTACTTGCTACCTGGGTGGGAATTAATTTTACCGGAGTTCCTCAATTTTTACTTTTACCAATTGTTATAATCTCCGGATTTATTGGTGGAGGTATTTGGGCTTCGATTCCAGCCATACTTAAAACAAAATTGAAAGTGGATGATGTAGTTTCTTCACTCCTTTTAAATTACGTGATGATTCATATAATGGGTACACTGCTTTTTGGTCCTTTACAAGAGCCAGGGTCAAGCTGGCCAAGATCTCCCGGTATACTCGAGGCAGCCCGATACCCAATGCTCTTAGCTCGATCACGATTTCATCTGGGAATTCCTTTAGCCTTTTTGGCCGTCCTTATTATATGGTTTATAAATAGTAAAACTGTTTTTGGTTATCAGTCTAAAGCCGTGGGAGTAAACATTAAAGCAGCTCATTTTGGGGGGATCAATACTACTTCTGTTATTTTAAAAACTGCTCTAATCTCCGGGGGCTTAGCCGGTCTTGCCGGAGTAGGAGAACTTTGCGCTATTCATTATCACCTCCTTATGGATATTTCTCCCGGATATGGATATTCGGGGATAGTTATTGCTATGTTGGGAAATCTCCATCCTCTGGGCGTAGTTTTTGCTTCTTTTTTCTTTAGTATTGTGCTTGTCGGAGCCCATACCATGAGCCGAATGACCGGGGTTCCAACTTACATTGCTGAAGTGATTCAAGGAATGGCGTTGATTATAATGCTTATCTCTTTGCTTTTAACAGAATATAAGGTAAGGGTGGTAAGAAAATGATTAATGAGATTTTTAATGCAACATTTATTACCGGTTTAATAGGTGCGACAATACGAATGTCCACTCCTATCATATTTGCTACCCTCGGCGAAATCATTACAGAACGTTCCGGTGTGCTAAACCTGGGAATTGAAGGGACTATGCTAATGGGGGCCATGACCGGTTTCCTGGTTACTTTCACTACTGGCTCATTGTGGGCCGGAGTACTTGCTGCTGCCCTGGTAGGAATGATTCTATCTTTACTTATGGCTTTTCTTTCTGTACACTTGGGCTTAAGTCAGCATGTTTCAGGTTTAGGGATAACCCTGTTTTCAACCGGGCTGGCTATGTTTATTTATCGGCTTCATTTTGGTTCTCCTATAGTTCCACCGACCGTGGAACCCTTTAGACAGGTGGCTATACCGTTTCTTTCTAAAATTCCGGTTATCGGACCCAGTCTGTTTAATCAATATGTGCTTACCTATTTGGCCTGGCTGCTGATCCCGGTAATATCAATTCTTCTTTACAAAACCAAGATTGGATTAAAGATACGTACAGTAGGCGAAAATCCCTTTGCAGCCGATACGGTTGGAGTAAATGTAAATCTTACCCGGACTTTGAGCCTGGCAGCCGGTGGAGCTCTTATAGGAATAGGGGGAGCATTTCTAACCCTGGCTCATCAGAATATGTTCCTGATTGATGTGGTTGGAGGAAGGGGTTGGGTTAGTATTGCTATGGTAATTTTCGGCAATTGGGATCCTCTTAAAGGAGCTGTAGGGGCGATTATTTTTGGTTTCCTGGATGGGCTTCAACTTAGACTTCAAGGTCTGGGGATTCAGATTCCTTTTCACCTATTCCTTATGATTCCTTATATCATAACCATTGTTGCTTTGGTGGGTGTTTCCAGAAGGGCAGCAGTTCCTACCGGTTTACTTAAACCTTATCGTAGAGAGGAAAAGGGTGGTTAACCAGATAATTCGAACCGGGGGTAAAGTTTTACGGCTTGAGAAATAAGGGAGAAAAGAGAGGAACAACGGAAAGAAGAAGAGGAAAAAATAGAATATATTAAGATAAAACGGCAGGAAGAGGAAAATAAAAAGAGGCGGGAAGAGATTAAAAAGATAGAACAAATTTATAATTCACTTGATCCGTTACAGCAGGAAGAGATAAGGATAGAAACAGAAAACAGACTACCTGATTTTTGGAAAGAAAAGCTCAATAAGTTAAGAGTTAAAGGGGAAACTTCAAAATTACTCGAGGTTGTTCTGGAAGAAAAGAGAAGAGAAATAATAAAAGAGTGTGCGCCAAGAAAGCTTGGCAGTTCTTGCCGGTGAGAGTCCGGATTAGGCAAAGGTTAGCCACCAGCCTAACACCTATACCACATA
>Ga0208046_1000148_pt1 | contig 14366 bp, 14 predicted proteins | sample PL_2010_300m_FD_184161 | JGI IMG/M metagenome (GOLD analysis project Ga0208046, IMG submission 184161) | Freshwater microbial communities from Powell Lake, British Columbia, Canada to study Microbial Dark Matter (Phase II) - PL_2010_300m... | ecosystem: Environmental > Aquatic > Freshwater >... | reverse complement strand
CCCCCATCTTGCTCGCCCCGATCATCGCCCCGTGGTTCTCCGGATAGACGGGGATGACGTCCATCGCGATCAGGGGCTCCACCGGACCGCCGCTCGTGATCCAGGCAACCTTCTTCCCCGTTTGGTCCGCGGTTTTCGCATCGATGTAATAGGCCGTCATGATCTCCTTCATCTTCGCGACCGCTTTGATCTTCCGCCTTTCCTTCGCCTCATCTTTTTCCACCATCGTCATCTCCCGATTTATATAAAAAGGTGCATTTTCTCAGATCATTTCGACAAACGCCTCGAACCGCGTCCGGAGCTGGCCGTCGGCCGGGAGCCGGTCTTCGACCTCCAGGAGCAGGCTCGAAACCCCAGCCCGGTCCAGCGCCTCCTTGAGATAGGGGTAATCGAAGGCATGGGGATCGCAGAACTTCAGCAGGAAGAAGATCACCCCCTGCGCCCGCTGCTCGCGGACCAGACGGACGAGGTGGTCCGCCCGGTCGGTGAGGCCCCGATGCTTCGCCGGGCAGACGACCCGCGTAAGAATACGCCCGGCGATGGCCGTCACGGGATCGGCCTTTTCGTCGATGAGGCCGCTGAAGTACCGGGAACCGGTGCAGAGGTCGTCGCCGACGACCTCGCCCCCCGCCTCCTCGATGATCGTGTAAATGTCGGGGTGGTTGCAGACACCGCCCGAAAGGACGATCCGCTTCCGCGCCGGGCCGGCCGGCTCCCCTCCTCGCTGCGCCAGCTCCGCGGCGACCTCCTCCAGAAGGGACGCCGCCCGGGTCCTGTCCATGATCATCGCGGCCCGGACCAGGGCGTAGAGATCGCTCCCCTTGAGCATCTCCGGCCGCTCGCCCTTCAGAGCGTAGATCCGCGTCAGGGCGGCGCGGATCCGGTTGCAGGTCCGGATCGCCGCCCGGAGGGCTTCATCGGAAATCGTCATGCCCAGTTTCTCACCCAGATCCTCGCGGAACCGCCTCAGGACATCGATCAGGTACTGCCGGGCGCCGTCCGTATCCAGCTTGACCGGCAGGACCACGTCGAGATGAAAGCAGGCGGGGACGTTCAACCGCCAGATATCGGAAAGGCGCTGGATCGAATCGCACGTGTGGGGGAATACGACGCCGTCCAGGAATTCGAGGCGGCCGCCGAGGGCGTCCTCCAGGGCGCCCCGGACCAGGGAGCAGCAGTAGGACTGGAGGTGGGCCGCGGCCAGACGGATCTTCTCCCCCGAACCGAAGAGCCTGAAGGGGTGCGCCCCGGCGGCGAGGATGATCTCCTCCGGCGCGTAAGAGCAGAAGGTCCCGACGACCTTCCTGCCGCTTTCCGCCTTGAGCCTTTTCACGTAACCGTTGGGGTTTTCAAGAATCTGTTTGCATTCATCGATCTGCTTCATCAATCTGGTCTCCTCATCCGGTAAAATCGGGCCATCCGGTTCTTGCGTGCTTCTCTCTTGTTCACAAACAAACAAATGATCTGAGATAGTTGTAATGACCGTAGGTTATCAAGAGAAATGGTTGATAACGTGGCCATAACCGGCGCGGAGCTTCCGCGTTCATGGCCTGGTTGGGCTTTCCCGTTCTGCCGTGTCCTTTAACCGCTTTCGCCAGTAGAAGGGTCGTCTTTTCTGGTGAGCGCACGCTAAGATTCGAATTCGATCTGGATAAACAGCGTAGATCAGATTGTAGGGGAACCGCCACAAGGACTTCCGCCGCACTCTCCTTCCGATTCGCTGAGAAGCCTCGGGGTTCGTCGAAATCCGGTCGAGTGCTCGTTCCACTTCTCCGAGCAAGTCCGAACCGAGGCCTGACATACGCGCCTCGTAGTACTGCGCCGCCTCAGTGACCTCCGCGTCAGCATCGGGATGGAATCCGATCAGTTTCATGAGATGGCAGCCCGCGCTCGGCGGAGTACTTCTCTATCCGGTATCTCAGTCACCAGCCCTTGCTCCAACTCATCCAGGCGGCGCTCCGCCTCCTCAGCCCACAACGCCTCAATCTCAGCTTCGGACAGATCGTCGAGGCTCTCGACTATCCATTTTGCGAGCGTAGCGCGATCATTCAAATCCAGCTTCTGGATCTCGGCTTCGATTTCTTTGATGCTCATATGGCTCTCCTTCGGTGTTCATAGCTATATCGTCATTTCCGGCCCAACGCCGCTCATCTGGCGCGGGTACTCCCGTCGCCGGCATGAGTTGTTCGGCAATTCAGTATTGGTCAAAGATTGTTGCTTCCATATCCGTAGTCGTCCAGTTCCTCTGGCGCGCCCACGTCAGTATGGCTGTCATATATCTAAGATAAGCATTCAACGTATTACCTTGCCAGTTCATTGGGCGTTGTGCGGGTGGAATGGCTTGCAGAAAAACAGGCCAGACGTGATTCCGGATCACAACATTGTCAATGGCGACAGGCGGATCCTGCTGAAAGCCCAGTGAGCGACAGAGAAAGTGTAAAGTCTTGGACGAAATGACAGCAGACCACCCCATCTGTCCATTTTGATTACCAGTCAGCATTGCCCACGCGCCATTGATTGACTGCGTGTTCTGAATGTTTGCGGCGCAGTTTTGTAAAACCCCGTATATGGTCGCCAGTGGTCGGTTGCCCCATATTGTAGCAGGACGACGCCACATGGTTCCCCAAGACGCCACCAAGGCCAGACCATGTAGGTACTGTCCGTTCTGGAATTGCTGGATGATCGCCGCTGGACTTGAGATCAATGGTCCGGGCGGCCAATTATCAGGTTGAATCACCCGACTATTCCAGTTGTAGGGGTTGAAGTTCCGCCCCGCAAACTGAGCGGCAGGTACCGTCCCTTGTATGGGGATTGGATTTGCCGCCGCTGCCTGCGCTGTTCCCTGCTCAATCTGCCAGTTCATCGATTTACTCTTTGCCGAACGGAAAGCTAAGCGGGAAGTCGGCTTTATGGCCGATCCGCTTCAGCGCCTTGTTCTCTGCTCATTTGATCTTCTTCCCGCTTTTCTCCTCTTCGTCGAATTCCCACATCTCAACATCAGCCGGAATAAGATGTGAGTATGTACGAACATAGTACTCTCCAAGGGTTTCATGCCTTCTTGCACTGAAATCTCGCAATACCACTAGAAGCTTGCGGTAGCCGGGTGGGGATGCGTAAAAGAAAAATATTGCTTCGTTCCATACAGTGAGCTTGGCGCTTGGAACATTCCCGCCTTCAGTCCATCTATGAGCTTTGCACTCTACAAGAACCTTCTCATCCTTATTGCCCAGATCAAAGGAATGTGATTTCTTCCCATTGATGCCGATTGGGACTGTGATACCGGTGTTCAATAGTAAGCCTTGTTTCGCAAAATAGTCTCGTATCTTTCCCTCGAAATCACGTCCCACATGAGCGTTGCTTTCAGAACCTTTTCGCTGGAACGGCTTATCCATTCTTTTCCTTCCTACAGATAACAATGCTTATCTGGTAATCGGGGTGGTAATCGGGGGACATAATACAGATTTCCAGTAGGTCAATCCATTATTGAGTATTATGTCCCCGAATTTCCGAATTTCACCTCGAAGCCACGAGGCGACAAGCATGGCGGTTGAAATATTTTGCGTTCGAAATGCCGCATCTTGCGAATCTGCTGCAGCGCCTTGTCGGACGATGTCATTTCTTGAAAAGGTCGCTGTGTGTGCCGGTGCGTTCAAGGCGGAGCGAATCCTGATCTGTCGTGTAAATCAGTATCCAGTCGGCCTCAATATGACAGTCATGTGACAAATGCCACGGTCCTGTTAGTGGATGATCTCTATGATTCGCTGGAAGAAGGGCGCCCTCGGCTATTGAACATTCCCTCGATCGAATCAAATTCCTGAACGTCTTCACCGCGTCGGCTCTTCTCCAGGGTCGAGGCCGTAAGCTTGTTCGGAATCGCAATCGGGAAAGGCAACCCGCCACGGAGTGATATTTGCTTGTAGAAGATGCGAATAGCCTCCGTGGGAGTAAGGCCAAGGCTCCGAAGGATCTCTTCCGCCTTCTCCTTTGTCTGTGGTTCAATGCGGGCATGGACGGCTGAAGTTTTCATAGGTTTATCGTCCCACATTTGCAACACAAATGCAAACCGTTTTTCTCGTTTCTGTTTTCCAAAAAACAATAAAAAGGGGCAGGATAACCGGTTTACAGATTGGGCGGCCTTATTTTCATCCCGTCCGTCCCGGAATCATTGTCCGCAGTATTTCCCCTCGGCCTTCAGCTTCGCAACTTCCTCCACCTCGAGAACGTTGAAGGCGACTTTGCCGACCAGCGTGCAGGGGAGGTCGTTCCGGAACTCGATGTCCCGAGGGCAGCTCCAGCGGATCAGATGCTCCTGGCAGTGGGCGACAAGCGCCTTTTCCATCTCGGGACCGGCCTTCCCGGGCTCCTTCAGGACGACGAACCCCTTGACGCGCTGGACCTGCTTCTCATCGGGAACGCCGATGACGCAGGCCTTGAGGACGTCGGGATGCCGGTAGAGAACATCCTCCACCTGGGCGGGGTAGACATTCATCCCTGACGACTTGATCATCCGCTTCTGGCGGAGCCTGAAGTAAAAAAAGCCGTCGGCGTCCATCGTGCCGATGTCGCCGGTGTGGAGCCAGATCTTGCCGTTCGCGTGCGTCCTGAGCGTGTTGGCCGTCTCCTCCGGCTGATCGAGGTAGCCCAGCATCACCGCGGGGCCGTTCACGCAGATCTCGCCCTCCTCGCCGACGGGCGCCTCCTCCGTCGTCCCCAACCGAACGATCTTGGCCAGCATGTCGGGGAACGGAATCCCCACGCTTCCCTCGCGGTACTGGTTGAGCGGCGTCGCCATGATCCCCGTCACCGCCTCCGTGAGGCCGTAGCCCTCCAGGAGCTGGACGTTCCCGCCCCGCTCTTTCACGACCGCCTCGAACCGCTCCTTGACCGGCCGGGGGAGTGTATCGGCGCCGCTGAAGGTGGCCTTGAGGCAGCTCAGGTCGGCCTTTTGAAAGACGGGGTTGCCGCTCAGGGCATCGAAGAGGGTGGGGACGCCGACGACCAGGGACGGCCGCTTTTTATTGATCAGGTCGGCGACGATCTCCGGCGTGAACTGGGGAACGAGGATGCTCTTCCCTCCGCCCATGAAGGCGGCGTTGATGCAGACCCCCAGGCCGAAGCCGTGGAAAATTGGCAGGATTGCGAGGATCGCGTCCCCGCCCCCCAGGCTTCCCCAGACGGAGACCTGCATTCCCTCGCTGATGAAATTGAAGTTGGAGAGCATGATCCCCTTCGGGACGCCCGTCGTCCCGCCGCTGAAGAGGATCACGGCCATCTCGTCCGTGCCCATGTCCGCCTTTGGCGCCTTCGGGTAGCTCCCCCGCATGAGGTCGCTCCACCACGCAACCAGCTTGTCCTCCGGGACCGGCGGGATCTTCCGCCCCTTGGTCAGGTTGAAGCCGATCTTCTTGATCAGGGGGAGGTAATCGGGGATCCGACAGAGAATCAGCGTTTGGAGCTCCGTCTTGTCCTGTACCGCCTTGAATTTCCCGTAGAAGGCGTCGAGAGTCAGAGCGAAGCGGCTCTTCGCGGTGTTCAGATAAAACTCGATCTCCTTCGCGGGCGAGAGCGGATGGATCATGCTCGCCACCGCGCCCAACTTGTTCGCCGCGTAGAAGCAGATGATCCCCTGGGGACAGGTGGGCATGGAGATCGTGATCCGGTCGCGCTGCTTCAGGCCGAGGGCGGCGAGGGCGTCCGCACAGCGGTCGATCTCCGCTCCGAATTGCCGGTAGGTGGCGGTGGTGCCGAAGAAATCGTAGGCGATGTCATCCGGACACCGTGCGACGGTCTGCATCAGCGCCTCGTACATCGTAACCCGCGGGTAGTCGATGTGCTCCGGGATATCGCCGTAAAACTTCAACCAGGGCTTCTGTTCATACATAGGGCATTCCTCCTTCAGGGATGAAGACGACCCCGGCCGCCCTGAGAAAACGCAGGTGCGGGACAGGGTGATTTCAGGCTTCCCGGCGCCCCAACCGTTAAGAATGGTGCTGAAAGAATGAAGGGCCGGTCTCAAGCCGGGCTGATCATACACATTTTTTACGGATTAGGCAATTTCGAAAAAGCTCTGGGGATGGCGCTTGACAGTCGCTGCCCTTTTCCCTATAGTACCCATCCAGAAAGGACTCCCCCGGGGACATATCAGCTTTCATGAACCTGCAGGGCATCGTCGGAATCATCTTCTTGACGGGCCTCGCCTGGCTGGTCAGCGAGAACAGGCGCGCCGTCCGCTTTCAGATCATCTTCACCGGTCTGGTCGTCCAGTTCGCCCTGGCCCTGATCATGCTTAAAATCCCCCTCTTCGGGGATTTTTTTGTCCTGCTCAACAAGGGGGTCGACGTTCTCTCGAATGCCACGGCCGCGGGGACATCCTTCGCCTTTGGCTATCTGGGAGGCGGGAAGTTGCCCTTTGCAGAAACCTATCCCGGATCGTCCTTTATTTTTGCCTTCCAGGCCCTGCCGCTGATCCTGGTCGTGAGCGCCCTCTCGTCGCTTCTCTTCTACTGGAAAATCCTGCCGCTCGTGGTTAGGGCCTTTGCGTGGCTTCTCCAGAAAACCATGCGCGTCGGGGGCGCCGTCGGGTTTGGCGCGGCGGCCAATGTCTTCCTGGGCATGGTGGAAGCGCCGCTGCTAATCCGGCCTTACCTCGACCGGCTCACGCGCAGCGAATTGTTCATCACGATGAGCTGCGGCATGGCCAATATCGCCGGTACGGTCATGGTCCTCTATGCCACCATCCTCGGCCCGCAGATCCCCGGCGTGATGGGGCACATCCTGATCGCCTCGATCATCAGCACGCCGGCCGCCATCATGATCTCGCTGTTGATGGTTCCGGAGACCGGGGAAATCACGCCGGGGGGGTATATCCCGCCCCAGACCGCATCCGGTTCCATGGACGCCATCGCGCGGGGCACCTCCGAGGGCATCACGCTGTATCTGAACGTCGTCGCCATGCTGATCGTGCTGATTGCACTGGTGGCGTTGAGCAATCAAATCCTCGGACTCTTCCCCCATTTTCGCGGGGAACCCGTCACACTGCAGCGGCTCCTGGGTTATGTCATGGCCCCCGTAGCCTGGATGATCGGAATCCCCTGGTCGGAAACCACGACGGCGGGCTTTCTGCTGGGTGAAAAGACCATCCTTAACGAACTCATCGCCTATCTGGATTTGTCCAGATTGACGGCGGGCTCCCTCAGCCCCAGAAGCCAGATCATCATGACCTATGCGCTCTGCGGCTTTGCCAACCTGGGCAGCCTGGGTATTTTGATCGGCGGCATGGCAGCCATGGCCCCGGCGCGGCGCGGCGAGATCGTCTCCCTGGGATTCAAATCGATCATCTGCGGCACCATGGCGACGTGCATGGTCGGCGCCATCGTCGGCCTACTCTTGTAGCGTCAGAGAGATCCGGATTTCCCCGGCCAAAGTTCCATAAGACCGGCGGAGAGTTCTTGCTCCCTGCCGAAATAGAAATGGTCGGCGCCCGGCAGGAGTTTCACGGGCGCCCCGATCCGGCCGGCCGCCTCCAACAGGCGTGCGGCGTTGCAGTAGGGATCCTGGTCGCCGGTGATGATCAGACGAATCTTACCGGCAAGGTCGGAAAAATCGAAATCCATCAGATCGATGGGCGGAGAGATGAGGACCCCGCCGCTCAGGAATGGTTCACGCCGAAGGACCTGCACATTCACCCAGGCCCCGAAGGAATAGCCGGCCAGAAGGATTTCCCGGACGCCTTTCCGCTGCAGGAAGCCTATCGCTGCCAGGACATCCTCCTGTTCCCCCAGCCCCTCGTCGTAGCGCCCCTCGCTGCGGCCGACGCCCCGGAAATTGAAGCGCAGCGTGGCGTATCCCTGATGGAAGAAAGTCGTCACGAGCGTTTCCACCACATTGTTCTCCAGGCTGCCGCCCATGAGCGGATGGGGATGGGTAACGACCACTCCCCGCCCGGATCCGGCCGGGGCGTAATAACCCTCCAGATGGAGGGACCCGGCCGGGAAAATGATCTTTTCTTCTTTCATCTCTGTCGGCCTCGACAAGCCTCGTATACTTCTCGACCAAGGGTTTCCGCTTTTCATAAAAATCTTCGCGGTGTTCCGCAAATGACAACAGGGCTACTTTTATCATAGACATTGCATTTACCACGGATCGTCAAGATGGCTGGAGATTACCGCCGCGCGCCGCGTCGATAAAGGCGCGCAGGTTCTCCGTACTCACATCGGGCGGCATCCCGCCTCCGCAGGACAGGATCAGCCGGGAATGGTCCGCAGTTTCCACGAGCAGCCTCCGCACCGCGGCGGAAACATCGGCGGGGGTTCCCTGCGCGAGGACGTCGCGCGGCGGGATACCCTGAAGCAGCGTCAGTCTGTTGCCGCACATCCCCTTCAGCTCATCAACCGTGTTCTGGATGCCGGGGTTGTAGAGCTGGATGCCGATGTCGGCGTAGTGCCTGATCGAAGCGGCGCAAGGTGCGTCGTTGTGGAAGAATTTCACCGCTACATCCGCGGCATACAGATCTTTGAGATACGGGAACCCGAATTCGAGAAAATCCTTCTCGCCGATGAAGCCGACGATGTCATCGAGAATCAGGATGCCGTCGATCGTCGGGATCGTCTCCCGCTGCAGTTTGTGCCACTTCACGAGGAAATCGGTGATGACGCGCAGCAGGCGGTGCACGGCTTGAGGTTCGGTCTTGAGGGCAATCAGGAATTCGGTCGTACCCATCAGGAACGTTGCGATATTGAGGGGGCCGCGTGAAACGGAGAAGCGGATTTTATGGCCGAGATCTTCGATCCGCGGTCGCGCCCAGCGCAGCCGGTTAAGCATGAACGGCAGCAGCCCGTCGGCGGCGGGATCGGGCTCCCTGATCTCTCCGATCTGTTTCTCGTCCGTGATCATCTTCTCCGCATATGGGAAACCGTTGCGCGGGAAAACGCAGCGCGCACCGAAAGCCGACGGCTCGGTGCACATGCCGAACTCGGACCAGAATCCCGGAAGGAACATGCACTCCGGAAAGGTCTCGATGACCCTGCGATGGGCCTCGAACCACAGATTCTCGCTGGAGAGATAATCGGCAATCGCCATCCCGCACCAGCCCGGCAGCCAGGGAGAGTCGATAATGAAGCCGATGGGCAGCGGATCCACCCGTTCGCCCCGGAGCACGGCCATAAGGTCTCTCCACTGTTGGTCTGTCATCCGAACTCCTCCAACATGGATAACGGATAAAGAGGTGTAATATATTGTGGAATCCGGCCTGGACGTAACGCCGATGATGGTTTTTGTCAATCGATATTTTCCTATAAGAAAATCTACTTGACACTCATGGTCCACCCCCGTATCCTTCCCCCGCCTCAAAGCAGGTTCTGATCCACAATGAACAATGGGCACATGGCAAAGGTGCATCGTTTTATGCTGACGGGCTGCCGGCAAAGATACGGCTGCGTGGCGGGGTTACTCAATCCGTCGAGGCAAAGAGACGGTTCATCACAAGGAGGAAGGAAATGGCGCAACGCACCAAGGTCACGATCCCTTATCTGAGAGAAAAAAAGGCCCAGGGCAGGCCCATCACCATGTTAACCGCATATGACTTTCCGATCGCCAATATCGAGGATGAGATCGGCATCGATATTATCCTGTGCGGGGATTCCCTGGGGATGACCGTATACGGCTTTTCCGGCACCAACCCGGCCCGAGAACGCCGAGTTGGTGGGAAAGGCCGGCATCATACCCGTCGCAACGATGGAAGAGGCCCTCGATCAGGCCTACAGGAGATGCGGGACGAGGGAACCGCGGGTCACACTGATGCCGCAAGGGGCAAACACCTTGCCGGTTTTGAAAGCAAAACATTGAAATTTTAAGCGAGGCAAAACAGGGATGGAATGACGGGCGACAATGTCGTCAGACTTTGGATAGGTTCAGCAGTTCGGTCCCGATCGTCAGGGGCAGGTTTTTCACAACGGAATCACGAAGGAGGAGGAAATGAAAAGAGTTTTCATGTTGGTTTTCGCAGTTTTGATGGCGATTACACTTACATGGACAGGGCCAGCGGCGGCGGCAGAGTACAAGGCCACCCTGAAGCTGGCGTCCGCCGTGCCCATGGATCATCCCTACAATGTCGGTGCGCAGAAGTTCGCCGACCTGATCAAGGAGAGAACCAAAGGACGCATCACGGTCAAACTCTATCCCAGCAACCAGTTGGGAAAGGGTGAACGGGAAATGACCGAGGGGATCCAGCAGGGTGCGATCGACCTGCTGGTGACCTCCACCGGCCCCCTGGGCGGCTTCAGCCCCTCCATCAACATCCTGGATTTCCCCTTCCTTTTCAGAGATTTCAAACATGTGGACCTGGTTCTGGACGGGGCGATCGGTCAGAAACTGCTCGATGACTTCGGCAAGGCCAACATCAAGGCCCTGGCCTTCTGGGAAAACGGATTCCGCCACCTGACCAACTCCAAATTACCGATCAAGAGGGTCGAGGACGGCAAAGGGCTCAAGATCCGGACCATGGAAAACAAGGTGCACCTGGCGGCCTGGAAGGCCGCCGGGTTGAACCCCACCCCCATGGCTTGGGGAGAGGTGTTCACGGCGTTGCAGCAGAGGGTCATCGACGGCCAGGAGAACCCGATCGCCGTCTACTACAGCTCGAAGCTCTGGGATGCCGGCCAGAAGTACTTCTCGCTCACCGCGCATGTCTATTCCCCCTCTCCGTTTCTGATGAGCCCGAAGGCCTTCAACGCCATGCCCAAGGAGGACCAGAAGCTGTTCCTGAGGACCGCCCTGGAAGTAGCCAAGTTCCAGCGCAAGATCAACCGCGATGCCGAAGAGGCGAAGCTAAAGGAGATGGCCAAACAGGGGGTAACCGTGACGCGCGACGTGGACCGCGGAAGCTTCAAGAAGGCGATGGCGCCGGTTTACGAGCAGTTCAAAGAACAGTTCAGCAAGGCTGAAATCGACCGCATCATGAACGCGAAGTGATCATCAGACGGGTGCCCGCGGGGACAGATTTGAAATCTGTCCCCGTTTTAAAAGGGCGTCCTTTCTCATTGCCCGGGGGAGTGGCGTAATGCGCGTGCTGCAAAAGTTCAACGAGTTTCTGGTGACAGTGGGAGGCTGGGGGACGATCCTGTTCATGACCGTCATCGCCGTCGTCGTCCCCTACGAGGTGGTCGGGCGCTACGTTTTCCAGAAAATGACCATCTGGTCCGGCGAGGTTTCGACCTATTCCCTTGTCTGGGCCTCGATGCTGGGCGGCGCGGTGGGGCTCAAGAAGGGCTACATGATCAGCATGGACGCCGTCCTGGAAATGGTCCCCCGAAATGTTGTTAAATTGCTTAAATTTTTAAGCTATCTCTGCGCGCTCTTTTTCTTCGGCATCATGTTCGGCTACGGCCTCTTTCAGACCCTTTATAACGCGCATCAGACCTCGCCGGCCATCGGCCTGGTGATGAGCTATCCCTACGCCGCGCTTCCGATCGGCTTTTTCATCATGTTCTTCTTGACGATGGAGGAGTTACTGCTTTTCCTCGGCTTGGGTCCGAAAGGAGGGGGGCAATGATCGTCTTCGCTCTTACCTTTATTGCGCTCCTGTGCATTTCCGCGCCGATCATCGTGGCCCTGGGAGGCTGCTCCCTGGTTTACGCCCTGCTCCACGGCGGCATGCCCGTCACCACCCTGATCCAGACGGTCTTCGGCGGCCTGGCGACCTTTCCGCTTTTGGCCATCCCGCTTTTCATGCTGGCCGGGAATCTCATGAACGAGGGAGGGATCACGCAGGACTTGGTCCGCTTCGCCCGCCTGCTTTTGGGTCACATCCGCGGGGGCTTAGGCCATGCCACGATCCTGGCCTGCGCCATCTTTGCGGCGATCTCCGGGGCGGCGGTGGCCACGGCGGTCGCCATCGGCGTGGTGATGATTCCGGCCATGACCAAAGCCGGATACGACGAGGACGTGGCCGGCGCGATGACCTGCACGGCGGCCTGCATGGGACCGATCATCCCGCCCAGCATTCCGTTCATCATCTACGGCGTCACGGCCAATGTCTCGATCGGCGCTCTGTTTCTGGGGGGCGTCTTCCCCGGTCTGTTGCTGGGGGCCGCCCTGATGCTCTATATGTACTACGTGGCCGTCAAACGCGACTACCCCCGGGACGCGAAGGCCCCCTGGAGGGAGATCCTCGTTGCCACCTTCAAGGCGGTTCCCGCCCTGTTCATGCCGTTTTTGATCCTGGGCGGCATCCTGAGCGGCATGTTCACCCCCACCGAGGCGGCCGGCGTCGCGGTGGTCTATTCGACCGTGGTCGGGATTTTTCTCTACCGGAGGTTGAATCTCCGGAACCTCCCCAATGTCATTCTGAAGGCCGGGCTGGAATCGGGAATGGTGATGCTGCTGATCGCCATGTCGGAACCCTTCGCCTGGATCGTTGCGGTGGACCAGATCCCCCAGCTTCTGATCGACTGGATCTCCGCCCTGACCACGTCACCCTGGCTGATCCTGCTGTTCATCAACATCCTGCTGCTGATCATCGGGATTCCCATGGAGACCGCCCCCGCCCTGGTCATCGTAACCCCCGTGCTGGCGCCCATCGCCGTCTCTCTGGGGATCGACCCGGTGCACATGGGGATCGTTATCTGCCTGAACCTCGTGCTGGGTCTGATTACACCGCCGGTGGGCGCGGTGCTCTTTTCGGTCTGCGGCGTTACGGGAATGTCCCTCGACCGCCTGAGTCGGGCGATCTGGCCGCCGTTTTTAGTCTCCCTGGTGGTCCTGGCCATCGTGACCTATGTTCCCTGGCTGAGCACCTTTTTGCCCAGGATGTTCATGGGCCATTGAGGTGATCATTGCTTTGGCATCGATATTACTTTCAAATATTCACAACGCCTTCAGATTAACGGATTATAAGATCCGAAACCAAATACATTATGCCATCGGCGGTGTAGAACAATAATTTATGAGCAGCCACCTGCGGGTGTGTGTCCGCCTCTTCTTTGAGAACCGGAACAATTTCAATGGTATCCACGGCAATCCACTGGCCGTCCACATTGATGCGGGTAACGACGCCCTGGGCATTGCATTCATGCGGAATGGTGTAAGAAGTCAGCACTCGCACAACGAAATCGTTCTTTTGTTGGATGACATGATCTGCCCTCTGTCGCAGCGCTCGGATTTTACCATATTCCTGAGCGTGAACAGATTGCAAACAGACAAAAAGCAGCATCAATGCAAGCACATAAATACGTATTTTGATAAGAGACTCCTTTTCTTCCTGTATTGGCAGAGCACACACTCGGCTAGTTCTACCGCTCCTTTTTCCCAAATGCCAGATAAATTCCTGGACGCCTACTGTACCCGAACGCGCCACCCTGCTTCTCATGGGGCTTGGATTGATTGGAATGGCCGGAATCAGAAGAAAATTTATAACTTACTTCAGGGAAGGGGTGATGCGGATCCGGGCGTGATTCTCGGCAGCATATCCGGCGCATGGGTCAGAAACGTGACCCGTGCGCCGGATCCTTTCTGGGCCAGGGCCGCATCCAGGGCCTCCTGCACGGCGGCAAAATGGTGGAAGCCCAGCTTTGCCGCCTCCTCCGGGATCGGGACGTCGTAAACCTCTCGGAATCTTGCAACCCCCGCCCGGAACGCGTCCACCACGTCGCCGAAAAAGGCCTGAACGACCTCGCCGTGCCGGTTGAGGACCGTGGGGATTCAGACCGGCGACGGCAATGCGCGGATGATCGATCCCCAGTTTCTTCACGGCATCCTCTCCCAGGCGGATCACGCGGCAAACCCTCTCTTTTTTCACACGGCCACACGCTTCCCGAGGGGAGACGTGTGTGGAGACGTGGATCACCCGGAAATTTTCGTGTGCCAACAGCATGGCATAATCACGGATTTTCGTCAAATCGGCATAAATTTCCGTATGTCCGGAATAGTGAAATCCGGCCCTGTTGATGCGTACTTTTATCTGATACTATTGAATCTAACCTTGACTGGCTTTCACCTGCCAAGTCCTCAAAACGGAAGCGAGAAAAGCATTGAAGATTACCCGTTGTACAGGTGAACTTTAATCCTCCCGTGTTCATGCGGATCGGCCAAGTTCTCTCCTCACGGCCAGTCCCAGTTTCTCTTTGATATAGGGCTTTCTCACGTAGGCGCCCGCACCGAGGTCTTTGGCGGCACGCACACGATCCGACTCCGAAAAACCGCTCACGATAATCGCCTTTTGTTTGGGATGGATTTCAAGAATGCTCTTGTAGGTGTCCAATCCATCCATGCCGGGGTCCATGATCATGTCCAGAACCATGAGATCAACATCGTGCTCTTTCATGTACGCCACCGCGTCTTCACCGCTGGAGACACTTGCGATGCTGTAATTC
>Ga0208046_1000147_pt1 | contig 14384 bp, 10 predicted proteins | sample PL_2010_300m_FD_184161 | JGI IMG/M metagenome (GOLD analysis project Ga0208046, IMG submission 184161) | Freshwater microbial communities from Powell Lake, British Columbia, Canada to study Microbial Dark Matter (Phase II) - PL_2010_300m... | ecosystem: Environmental > Aquatic > Freshwater >... | reverse complement strand
GTGAAGGGTCTTCTAACTCTCGTAGAATCATCATCGCGAAGATTCTTCGCTGCGCTCAGAATGACAAGAGGCGGCTTCTTCAACAGCCCCACTGTCCCCTGTTTCCGCATCTGCGGTGTCCCGAGTTCTCCAACTAGGTCTGGCCCAAGGTCCCGATCATCGTCCTTAACAGCGCCACCCCCCACGCCGCTCCTGTCACCACCCACGTCCGCCACTCGCACAAGGCGCGGCTCAACAGAAAGGACTCTGGACGCTGGCGAAAAACGGGGACTGTCCCTTCGCAGGGCCCTGTGCGAATCCCAGGGACTGTCCCCTGTTTTTCGCCCATGGACTCTGGACTCTCGACTCCCTGCTCTCGACTCCCGCGAGTCTGCACTTCTGCATCCTGCCTTCTGCCTTCTGACTTCTGACTTCGGCCGGCCTCCAGGTCCTTCTCCTCTGCCACAACTATCAGCCCGTACTCCGCGATAAACCCCACCATCACCGCCCCGGCCAGCCACAACGGGGGCCGCAGGACGACCAGCATCCCTGCCACCAAAAGGAAGTTGCCGATGTATAACGGATGTCTGAGCAGGCGATACGGCCCGCTCGCCAGCCTCTGCTTTGCGCCAATCTCACTCACCCGTCCCTCGATTCCGATATAGCCCGACGCCCAGAACCTGATCGCAAGCCCGGCGAGGATTATCGGGAGCCCGAGCAGGCACGACCCGAACGTCGGCCTCGCTAGCCAGAACACCACGCCGAACGCGAGCACACCAATGACTCCGCGCCAACGGAACAGCAACCTGCCGAGCACCCCTCAATCTATTCGATTCCCTCCTCGGGTCAAACACGAACGCGTCGCGCTCACCCCCGCAGCATCCGCCCTAGTTCCTTCAGCAGCTGGTTAGAATTTGACGGCTCACTTGAGACGGTCGAACCCAGTTTAGTATATGTCCCCAGGAAACCAAGCCCCGAAATCGTCTAGGTTCCGCGTTCAGGGCTCATTACTCATCGTTCCCGTATCTCCCCTATCCCATCCCCCAGGCTATTTGGTGAAGTATACGGTGAAGTGCCCGGAGGGCAATCTGGCAGACTATTCTCGACGCAATCCGGCGGGCATCATGGAGAACAGCTTGGACGGCTATTCGGCAAGCTGCCGGGCGGGCTATTTGCCCGAGAATCCGGCGAGCTGTCGGGAAGATCGCCGGGACCGCAATTCGGCAGGCTAGTCTGCAGATTGCCCGGACAATCGCCCGGAGAGTAATCCGGAGAATGATCTGCTGAGCAACTGGGCGGACAATCTGCCCGACAATCCGGAGGGCAATTCGGCAGATTCTCTCGCCGATTCCCCGGAGAGCTATCTGCCCGGCTTCCGTCGCCGCCAGCATGCGGTGCGCACGAGAGGCGGCCCGTAACGCTCAGCGGGAGTCCCGAAGGACTCCCGCTGAATAGACGAACGTGAGCTGAGTCTTAGACTACGCCCTGGTCGAGCATCGTGTCGGCGACTTTGACGAAGCCGGCGATGTTCGCACCGTTGATGTAGTTCGTGAAGTTGCCCTCGCTGCCGTACTGGACGCACTGGGCATGGATGGCCTTCATGATGCCCTGGAGGCGCTGGTCGACCTCTTCGCGGGTCCAGGAGAGGCGCAGGCTGTTCTGCGACATCTCGAGCCCGGAGGTGGCGACGCCGCCGGCGTTCGCGGCCTTTGCCGGCCCGTAGAGGATTTTCGCATCCACGTAGGCCTTCATTGCATCCGGAGTCGAAGGCATGTTCGCGCCTTCGGAGACGACGAATACGCCGTTCTTGATGAGGTTCGCGGCGTCCTTGCCGTTGACTTCATTCTGGGTCGCACTCGGGAACGCGCAATCGGCCTTGTGGTTCCACAGCGGGTTGAACTCGGCCTTAGGGTTGGCCGGCGTGTAGACCGCGCCCTTGAACTTGTCCGCGTACTCGCTGATGCGACCGCGCTTCACGTTCTTGAGCTCCATCACGAACGCGAGCTTCTCGGTCGTGATGCCGGCCTCGTCGTAGATGTAGCCGCTTGAATCGGAGAGTGTGACCGCCTTGCCGCCGAGGTGGTTGATCTTCTGGACGGTGTACTGCGCCACGTTGCCCGAGCCGGAAACGAGGCAGGTCTTGCCTTTCATCGAGTCGCCGCGGGTCGCGAGCATTTCCTGCGCGAAGTAGACCGCGCCGTACCCGGTCGCCTCGGGACGAATCAGGCTGCCGCCCCAATTCCGGCCCTTGCCGGTCAGGACTCCCGTGAACTCGTTGCGCAGCCGCTTGTACTGGCCGAACATGAACCCGATTTCCCTGCCACCGACGCCGATGTCGCCGGCCGGAACGTCGGTGTTCGGCCCGATGTGGCGGAACAGCTCGCTCATGAAGCTCTGGCAGAAGTGCATCACTTCGTTGTCGGTCTTGCCCTTGGGGTCGAAGTCGCAGCCGCCCTTGCCGCCGCCCATCGGCAACGTGGTCAGCGAGTTCTTGAATACCTGCTCGAAGGCGAGGAACTTGAGGATACCGAGGTTCACACTCGGGTGGAAGCGGAGCCCGCCCTTGTACGGTCCGATGGCCGAGTTCATCTCGATACGGAAGCCGCGGTTGACCTGGACTTCACCCTTGTCATTGACCCACGGCACGCGGAACAGGATGACCCGTTCCGGCTCGCAAATCCGCTCCAGAATCTTCGCCTTCTGGTACTTCGGGTTCTTCTCCAGAAACGGCATTAGCGACTCCACGACTTCACGCACCGCCTGGTGGAACTCCTTCTCACCGGGGTCCTTCGCGATGATGCCTTCCATGAAGGCATTGACTGCATCAGACATTCTGTCCTCCTGTTAGAGCTGTCGCGGACGGTAATTGTTGGGCGAAACTGGTTTCCGCTCTGTGTGCCGGTTCTTACCGGCGGCCAATTATACCGCCGGCCTTGGGCACGTCAACCCTGCCGGTCATGGGAGAGCGGCTCTGCGCCCGACCAGATGGTCGGGCGCAGGTTGCAGGAGGACAGGTCCTGCCTCAGTCAGTGGTTCACGGGAAGATGCCGCGTTCGCGGTAGACCTTCTCCAGCCGGGCGAGCGCCACCATGTAGGCCGCGGTACGCCAGTCGACCGAGTACTGGCGCACGGTCTCGCGCACACGCGCATACGCGTCAACGATCCGGCGGTAGAGCTTGCAGTCGACTTCCTGCAACTCCCACGATTCGCTGCGCTTGTTCTGCAGCCACTCGAAGTAGCTGACCACGACTCCGCCCGAGTTGCAGAGAATGTCGGGGATCAGATCGATCTTGCGCTCGGCTAGTACTCGATCGCCGTCCGGGTTGGTCGGGCCGTTCGCACCCTCGGCAACGAGCCGGACGTTGAGCAGCGGCGCGGTGGCGCCGGTAATCTGGTTCTCAAGCGCGGCCGGAATGAAGATGTCGGCCCTGGTGCGCAGGAACGCGAGGTGGGTGATGGGCTTCGCCTTGGGATAGCCGGCGACTCCGCCCTTGGCACGGACGTGCTTGGTGAGCTCGTCGGGGTCGATGCCGTTCTCGTCGGCAATCGCGCCGGTGACGTCTTCGACGGCGATGAGCTTCGACCCGAACGGCTTCAGCAGCCGGGCAGCCCAGGAGCCGACATTGCCAAACCCCTGAACGATGTAGCTCGCGCCGTTCAGCTCGAACTTGTGGTCCTTGGCCCATTCCCGGACAAGGTAGACAACGCCCTGGCCGGTTGCCTTGTCGCGGCCCAGACTCCCGCCGGCCTCGACCGGCTTCCCGGTCACGACGTGCAGCATCCGCTGCCGCTCGTTCGCCGGCATCATCGACTGGTAGGTGTCGAGGATCCAGGCCATGATCTGGGCGTTGGTATTGACGTCCGGTGCCGGGATGTCGTACTCCGGGCCGATGGTGTTGCCGAGGGCGAAGGTGAACCGACGGGTTATGCGTTCCAGCTCGGTCAACGAGTACTTGGACGGATCCATCTGGATTCCGCCCTTGCCGCCGCCGAACGGGATCCCGGCGATGGCACATTTCCAAGTCATCCAGGTGGCCAGCGCCCTGACCTCGTCGATGTCGACCGCAGGGTGGAACCGAAGCCCGCCCTTGAACGGCCCCAGCGCGTTGTTGTGCTGGACCCGATAGCCGGTGAAGACCTCGGTGCGACCGTCGTCCATCCTGACCGGGAAGTGGACTACAATCTCATTCATCGTTGTCGCCAGTATCTTGCGGATGTTAGTGTCCAGCTTCATCAGGTCGGCGGCCTTGTTGAACTGGGACGTGACGTCGTCGTAGACGCTACGTCGCACCCGCTCGACCGGCTTCGGCACGGAGACGCGACGGGTGCGGGTTAGTGTGCTTGTACTCATGATTCCTCCAGTCGGCAGGGCCGATCGGCTACTTGTACTCCTCGCAATGCCAGATGCCGGTATCGGGCTTGCGGATGGCACAGGTCTCGCGCATGTCGCAGTTCACGCAGAGACCCTTGTACTCGTCCCACAGCCGCATGTCCGCGGCCGTCGGGGCCGGGGCCTCGGGCTGGGCGTCCGCGACCATCGGCAACGTGGAGCTCTCGAATTCCTCGCAGAACACCACCGGCTGCTCCGAGTTCCTGATGTATCCGCAGTCGGGTGCATGACCGCAAGTCTGGCACAGGCCCTGGGGTATGCACTTCTGCGGCTGACGCTTAACCGGCTTGGCGTGTACCGGTTTCCGGACTGTCCGCCGCACTGTGGTAGTTGTCACTGACATGTTGACCTCCATAATGATCCGTCGGAACGTGAGCCCCGGCGGGGTTTGCTTTTGTTCGGGTGCTGACTGACATCCCCCAAGTGAGAGCATGGACCGTGCCAGTCGCGAACGCACGCGCAGGATATCGACATGGGAACAGCTAAGCTACTATGCTAGCTGCGGTTATCAGTCAGTTTGGAGCAAAGAGGAGGCCCGATGCCCAGCAACAGGCCATCTGCAATGTGGGGAGATTCTCCCCGGGTGGGACGAAACTACTCGACGGTTTCTTTGGGCGGCGTCTCTTTGGGTTTCTTGAGCTTGTCGCGCAGAGTCTTGCGGTCGATACCGAGTATCTCCGCGGCTCGGGACTTGTTGCCGTCAACGCTGGCAAGGACATTCTTGATGTGCTCGGCTTCAACCTCGGCGAGGCTGCGGTTCAGCCCGGCCTCGCGTGCTGCCGAGAAACGCATGTGCGCCGGCAAGTCCGTAACATCGATGCACTCGCGTTCGCTCATCACGACGATGCGCTGGACGAAGTTCTCGAGCTCGCGCACGTTGCCGGGCCAGTAGTAATCGGCGATTACCCGCAGCGCCGCTTCGGAGAAGCGGGGCACGGGTCGGCCGAATTCGCGGGCGTACTTGGCCGCAAAGTGGCTGGCAAGGCGCAGGGTATCGTCGCCCCGCTCGCGCAGCGGCGGAATGGTCACCGCGAGGACGTTGAGGCGGAAGAACAGGTCCTCGCGGAAGACGTTCTTCTGAACCAGGCTGAGCAGGTCCTTGTTGGTCGCCGCGATGACGCGCACGTCGACCTTGCGCACGCGGGTGTCGCCGACCATGCAGACTTCCCTGTCTTGCAGGACACGGAGGAGTTTGACCTGCATCGAGGCACTGGTCTCGCTGATTTCGTCCAGGAAGACCGTACCGCCCTCGGCGGTCTGGAAGAAACCGGCGCGGGTCTCGGTCGCGCCGGTGAACGCACCTCTGACATAGCCGAAGAGCTCGCTTTCCAGCAACCCCTCGGGTATGCCGCCACAGTTTATCGGCACGAATGGAGCCGAGGCACGCGGGCTGGTGTAGTGAACCGCCCGGGCCACCAGTTCCTTGCCGGTGCCGCTTTCGCCGGCAATCAACACCGTGGCAGACGTGGTTGCGGCCCTGGCCACGGCCGCAAGCACGTGCTTCATCGCTTCGGATTCGCCCAGGATGCCGGGGTATGTGGCGTTCGGCTCCAAGGCAGTGTCGTGCGCCGCCCGACGCACGCGCAGTTTGCCCAACGCCCGGTTGACCGCTGCGAGCAGCTCCTCATCGGTGAATGGTTTGGCCAGGAACTCCTCGGCTCCGGTCTTCACCGCCTGCACCGCACCCTCGACCGTCGCGTAGCCGGTAATCATCATCACCTCGGTGTTGTGCAGATTCTCGCGCACGTGCCGAACCAGGTCCATCCCGCTGACCCCAGGCATCTTCAGGTCGGTGATGACGAGGTCAACGGCAGTCTTGTCGAGCAGCTGGAGGGCTTCTGATACGCTGGACGCAGTGAAGACCCGGAACCCGGCCGCAGTCAGGTTCCGCTGCAACACCTCCAGCGTTGCCGGGGAATCATCGACTACCATGACCGTATCCAGACTACTGTCGCTTTCCACCGCGTTCCTCCTTTTCGGTTTCTGGCGGGCCGGCTATCGGCAGCAGCACACGGAAACGCGAACCCCGGCCCGGCGTGCTCTCGACTTCCACTCTGCCGCCATGCGCGGTCACGATGCCGTGCACCACCGACAGGCCCAGACCGGTACCCTCACCGACCCCCTTGGTCGTGAAGAATGGCTCGAACATCCGGCCCAAGACCCCTTCCGTCATGCCGACACCAGTGTCGGCAACGGTCAGAACAACTTCCTCCCCGGCCCGCCCGGTCGTGACAGTAATGGTGCCGCCGGCCGGCGTCGCCTGCAGCGCGTTGACGACAAGGTTGACCAGGACCTGTAGCAGCTGGCCCGAGTCGGCCGCAATGGCAGGCAGTTTGCGGTCGAGCCTGCGCGCGAGGTGAACGCCGGCCTTGGCGCAACGGGAATCGAGGAAGCTGACCCCGTTCTCGACCAACTCATTGAGTTTCACCTGTCCCTGCGCCGGCATCTTCTGACGCGCGAACAGCATCAGCTTGCTGACGATGTCGCGCGCGTGCAGGGCGGCGGTAACGGTCTTGTCGATGTCGTCCGCCGCCGGCTTCGGAAGCGAGGGAGTCTTGCGCGCGAGCTGCGCGAATCCGAGGACATTGCTGAGCGGCTCGTTCAGCTCGTGCGCGACGCCGGCAGCTAGCTGGCCGATGGTCGCCAGTCGGTCAGCGTGACGAAGCTGTGCTTCGAGCTTCACGCGCTGCTCGATGGCTTCCCGCCGCTCGAGCATTGCGCCAACCTGGTTTGCCACGGCGTCGATCAGTCGGCGCTCGTCGCGCAGAAAAGGCCCCTCGTCCAAGGTCGGCCGCGGCTCGACATAGACCACCTCCACGACCCCGCGCGCCTGCTTCCGTACACAGATACCCGCGGTCATACGATGCGGCCCATCACGGTAGCCCGGGGTGACATAGACCGTGCCGTCATGCTCGATGCGCGCGCAGGCAATGTCCGGGTACAGCCAGGCTGGGGGCAGGAGCGAGGCGATGCACTGCAGACTCTCAGCCAGCGAGACGTCCCGCCGCTCCCTGATCTGGTCTATGCCATACAGACAGGTTAGTTCCTTAACCCGCTCGCGCAGTACGGCCTGAGCCCGACGGTCGGCCAGGGCAACTCCGATGGTCTGGGCCACACCCTCATAGAACTCAACCTCTGCCTCCTCGTAGTGTCCCTTCTCCAAACTCCCAAGCAGCAGCAGCCCGTGACTGTCCTCGCCAACCGCAAACCGGATTATGGCGCGTGATCGGTATTCGCCACCGAGTTCGAGCCGTTCGCTCCCGATCGGCTGCAGAGCATCGCCGGTCCAGAAACTGCCGCTCCGCGTGAACCAGGGCAGTCCCGACTCAACGTCTCCCCGGATAACCTGTTGGCATATCGTAGCTAGTCCTTCGCTGTCACCGGTGCATGCCCCGGCATCGACGACGCCGGGCTCCCGTGCCGCCATGTGGAAGTCAAATGACTGCCCATTGCGCCGGCGCAACGAAGCGCAGTAGTACCTCGGGCCTTCATTCACGCGTAGTCCTGCCTCGTCGGCCCGGGAGAAGTCAACCAGCATCGACAGCACTTCGCGCGTGAAGTCAGAACGCGCCACGCCCTGGTTGGCCGAGCGGAGTATCCGACGCGAAAGCACGGCGGGTTCGTCGGCGGTGCGCTGGCCGTACACGCGTCCGTTGTCTCTAGGCGTTGTCACATTGAGTCCGCTTCGTAGCACCGTCTGAACGGAATTGTATCTGCCGCATGAACAAGTGCAAGCATCTCAGCAACCTTCGATTCCTGCGCCGCGCATTTGCTGGACGCAGGCAGGAAGCGGCGGTCAGCGGATTCCTCCCGGCGCAACCGGTTTGGTGGCCACGGCCAGCAGGTTGCGGGCGATCGGCACGTAGGCCGAGCCGGGGTACTCGACGATCAACTGCTCCAGAGTTTCCCGGTACTTCGCTTCGTCCTTCAAGTCATCGAGGTACACGGAAGCCTGCTCCAGCCTCGCCCTGGGTGCCAGCGAACTGCCGCCGAAGCGCTGCCGGTATCGGTCGAGCGCGGCCAGCGCTTCCTTCGGCTTGTGCTCGCGACGGAGGAATCGCGCCAGCAGGAACCAGGCTTGCTCCGCGACCGGGTCATCTCCCTCGGCCAGGGCCCGGGCTCTGTTGGTGTCGCTCACGCCGGTCTCGTAGGCAAGCATCAGCCTTGCCAGTTCCTTTGCCCGGTCACCGCTGCCGGTCAGCACCGCGAGCTCCAGCCCGTCGTTGACCAACCGGCTCTGCGGGAACTGCTTGACCAGTTGGGCCACGTAAGCGCCGGCCGAATCGAACCTCCCTTCGTAGAAGTGAGTCCTTGCCACGACAAACAGCAGGCGGTCGGAGAGCCTGCCGGGCTTCATGGCCGCAGCCCGCGCCGCTTCGGTGCGGCCGAGGACGAGCAGGGCTGAAGCCAACCCGAACGCAGCCGGCTCACTGGTCGGCTGCCGTACCAGGGCCCGCTGGTAGCTTTCCACCGCCCGCTGATAGTCGCCCTGGTCGCGGTACAACTCGCCGAGTTCAACCTGGGCTGCGGGTCCGCTGTCCATGGCCAACTCGGCCTGCGCCTCACGAATCCGTCCCATCAGCCGGAGCACCCGCGCTGCGTCGGTGTGCGCCGTCTTCTCCTGATACACGGCCAGTGCGGCCCTGAGCGCGCCCTGCGCCTCGCACTCCTGCGCGAACTGGTACAGCTCCCTGGGAGTCAGCACGGGTCTCAGCACCCGCACCGCTTCCGCCTCTTTCTTCGCGGCGAGATAGACAATCGCCTGCGCCCGGGCGCGCACCACCGGGTCTTTGACCTTCTCCAGTTCGCCAATCAGCCCGGCGCCACCCCGAGCCGCAAGGGCCGATAGCTTCTGCCGGTAGCGATCGAGCATGTGCGGAGAAGTGTTGAGTATCGACACTATCTCGCGCGTTGCCGGACCCGGCTGACCGGCTGCCTCGTACAGGTCAACCAACCGGTCGGCAATCGAGAAGGCATCGCGGCCCTGTTTGCGCGCCTGCTCGTAGTGCTCAATCGCCGATAAGTAGTCCTGATGCCGGGCAAACACCTCGGCGAGTGCGGCAAGCCGGTCCGGCCACTTCCCCGCCGCCCGGCGACCCTCGGCCCGGGCGTCGGCTGTCCGTTTCATCGCCAACAGGCCGCCAGCAAGTCCCAGTGAGTACTCGGGCCTGTCCGGGTACTGCTTCGCCAGCCTGCGACTGACGGCGACCAGCGTGTCATGTTGCTTGAGCTGCTCGGCGAGCCGCACGAAGCCGCCATACGCAGGCTGGTCCTGCGGGTTCTTGGCCACGGCGAGCCGGTACTCCTCAAACGCCTGTTCCACCTGCCCGGCCCGCTCCAGAAGCAGGCCGCTGGAGTAGCTCTGGCTCAAGGCCAAAGTGACGAGCAACAAGTGGAGAATGACAAATGACCAGACCGCAACGACGCCCGGTCCCTTCGGCTTCGCCATTCTCTCCGTGGCCATTTCCACTTCGTCACTTCTCCTCTCCTCTGACTTTGCCATTCTCCCCTTCGTCATTTCTTACTTCTCGTCCAATAGCCTCTGGAAGTAATCGCGTATCATCTGCTCGTACTCCGCCGGATAGCCCTGCTTGAGTGCGCGCATCAGCTCCTCGCGCAGCAAACGGTTCCGCTCACCCTTGTCCTCGGGCAGCCGCGGCTTCTGCAGGAGTTCGAACCGCTTGCCCGACTCGCTCTCTCGCTCCTCTTTGAATCCCTGCTGACGGATGCTGCGCTGGGCGTCGAGCAGGTGCGAGAGAATGCTCTCCTGCCGTTGAATCAGCTCACGGCTCACGTTCAGTTCCGAAAGGTCTCTTTCCACCGCCTTCATCTCGTCCAGCAGACCTTCCAGGCTGGATGTCAGCCCCGGTTGGGTCCCGCCCATTTCCTGCAGCATCTGCTCGAGCTGCTCGCGCAGGGCCCGCTGTTTACCGAGGATTCGGCCCAAGGCCGCCATCTGCCCTGCGCTCAAGCCGCCGGGCATTGGTATCGGGAACCCGGACATCCCGGCGTTGATGCCCATCTGTTCGCCGGTCATCTGCGAGAGTTGCTGCATCAAGCCTTCCATACCGCCCGAACCGCCCCCCTGCTTCGCGGCGTCCATCGCCTGAAGCAGCGCCTGAACGGTCCGGTTGAGACTCTGGCGCGCCTGCGCCATGCTCGGCTCAGCGACCCCGGCCCGGTTGTCCACCATGCCCTGCGCCGCCTGCTCCATTGAGACCATCGCCTTGGCCAGCTCCTGGCCGAGACTTGGGTCGACACTCATACTGCGCGAACTCAGGCTCACCAGGCTCTCGGCCACGATCCGTGCCGCATCGTGCAGTCCCATCTCCTGCCCGGCGTGCTCGGAAAGGTCGGCCATTCCGGTCGAGGCCTGCTCCAGCTTCTCCTGTTCGTCCGAAATCATCAACAGATCCTGGGCCGCATTCCCGAGCTCCTTCGCCACCTCGGATGAGCGCTTCGACTTCAACTTCTTGCTCAGGGACTCAAGTGACTGGCTCATCTTCCTCAGGCTCTGCCCCAGCTTGCCACTCTTCGGCTTCGCCGCGTCCGGCTTGCCCTGCCGCATCTGGTCGGCCAGCTCCTGCGCCATCTCGGACAGCTTCTCCTGCTCGGCCTGCTGCGCCAGGTCGGATAGCGAATCGCCGATCTCCTTGTCCGACATCGAGTCGGCCAGGTCCTTCATCTCCTTCTGCAGGCTGTCCAGCGCCTCCTTCAAATCCTGCTCCATCTGCGCCGAGCGCTCGGCCGGTTCCTTGCCGAGTTTCTCGGTAAGGTCCTCCTGCGCCTTGGCCAGCTCCTCGGACTTCTTAGCCAGCGCATCGAGCCGCTGCTCTTCCATTATCTTCTTGAGCAGTTCCAGGGCCCGGTCGATCGCCTCCTTCATCTTCTCCTGGTCGAGCTCGAACTTCTCAAGCGCCCGCTTCACGTCCGGCGACTGCTGCTCAAGCTTGTCCCGCAGTTGTGCGAGCGACTGCTGCAGCTCGCGCGGCAGGAGTTCGGACAGAAGCTGCTGGAGCTGGCTCATCCGCTCCATCGTCTGCTGGTCGAGGGTCATCCCCTGCGACAGCTCCTTCATCATGTCCGAGACTTCCTGCTTCAGGTCCGACACCTGCTGCATCAAGCCTTCCTGGCCGCCGAGTACTTTTTCCAGCGCCTGCTTCTCCTCCCAGGAAAGCTCGCGGCTCTTCTTCATCTCGTCGGACAGCCGACGCAGCTCCTCACCAAGCTGGGCCTGCTCCGACTGCATCGGCCCCAGTTCGGACTCGGTCCGCTCGGTCTGCCGCACCGCCGCATTGTATATCTCATTCATGGTCGGGAACCGAACCGAGAATACCTCAGTCCGGCTTGCCTTCGGTCCGGACACGACGTCATTGTCGGTCACCGACACGTAGTAGTGTATCGCCTCGCCCGGCAGCAGGCCTGCGTCGGACAGGTCCCAGGCGTACAAGGTCGTATCCTCGCGCCGGCCTGAGAGCGACTTGAGACGGACCCTCTGGTCAATCGACTCCTTGCCATAGTGCAGATACAAGTCACCCAAGCCGAAGTCGTCCAGGCTGTTGATGCCGAGCAGCACCCGCATTGAAACCGGCAGGTCAACGTCACGTCCGGGTCCGAACAGCTTCACGAATGGCGGCTCGTCGGCAATGGCCCGCACCCGCACTTCCGTAGCGGGCTGCAGCACCTTGTCTTCAGTATCGGCGAGCTCAATCGCACCCGTTACATCGCCCTTGATGGTGAACTCGGCCCTGAATAGGCTCGAGTCACGGGACATGACCGAATCCGAAAAACGGGGACTGTCCCGCAACGAATCCGATGAGTTGCTCCGGGGGACTGTCCCCGATTTTCCGGCAAGTGTCCCAAGCCTGACCGGAATGGTCTCCGCCCCAAGCAACACCCGGCCTGCTGACATCAGCCGGTTCGCCTCGCCCTCGATGCTGACCAAGGTTCCCTTGAGTCCGGTGACCTCCCTGCCGGAGACACGATTCTCGGGCAGGCCCGAGTAGGCAGGCGGACGGAGAGTGAACACCAACCTCTCAAGGCTGAGCGGTTCCAGCACGCGCACGCGGTGCGGATCCGATGACCTGCCCAGTACGCGGAACCGGTACTCGAAGCCGTGGCCGGCAGCCAGCGATATCCGGCACGTGTCGCCGTTCAGCTTCAGCACGCGCGTGTCACGCTCCTTGCCCGCGCGCAATAGACGGACAGTCTTGAACACGGCGGCCGGGAGCACACGAGCGTGGAGCACGACGGTGCCTCCTGGCATCACCGCGGTGTCGCCGGGCTGGACCTCGAACGAGACGCCCGCGTCTGCCCCGAAAGCGTTGCTGATACCGACACGAACCCGTGCCGGCGCAGTTCGGACCAGAGCTGCAAAGCACACGGCCATCAAGACAGCTGCCGCGCCCGCCCACAGCACCCGCCGTCGGTTGACCAGTCGTGCGAGTGGCAGCGGCGCGAACACCTTCTCGACGTCTTCCACCGCCGCATCAATCATCTCCTCCGAATAGCCCTCTCTGCCGCCTGCGAAAATGGGGACTGTCCCGGGCCGAAAATGGGAACTGTACCGCAGCGAATCCGATGAGCTGCTCAGGGGGACTGTCCCCGTTTTTCGGCCCCCCGTCTTCGCCCAGTGCGCTAGCTGCACTGCGGCGATAAGTCTGCCCCGCACTTCCGGGAACTGCTCCTCAACCAGACCGGCCACGTGCCAGAACCGGTTCTGCATCACGAGTCGCCACACCAGCAGCCCGACCGGAACCAGCAACGCCGCCATTACCCAGCCGCTCCAGAACAGGCTCACGACAAGCAGGAGCAACGCCCCGGCCATGGCCAAGGCAAACAACGCCAGCGCAACTGAATCCCAAGCCACGCGCTGGCTCTGCAGAGCGCGTAGCCTGCGCTCAATCACTTCACCGCGTTTCATGTGCTCTGTCATTTCGACCGAAGTGGAGAAATCTCGTCCTTTGGCGGTTGTCTGTGTTCCTTAGCTCGACACTCGGCACTCGTCATTCAACACTTATGTTGAGACGATTATACCACCCAAACCGTGCGCCTGCCACTAGAGCGAAAGGCAGAGCGGGCGGGGTCCGGCAGCGGAACCCCGCCCGCCTTGCAGTCCGAGCCATCGTCACGGCGCTATCGGCGCTGCCACGTTGAAGACGTCGGTGCGAATGGCCTGCAGCACTGATTGGGTCAGGCCTCTAGCCACCCACTTGGCAATCAACGTCGCGGCTTCCTGCGCCATGGACTCGCCCGAGATGTCCTTCCGGATCAGGGCCCACATCTGGCGTCCGAAGCAGAGATAGAACGGGTAAGCGATGGTCGGCACGCCCGCGCCGTCGCAGACCTGCTTGACTTGCTGCTCCATCGCAGCAAGCAGCGGTACCACGGCGGCCATGCTCTGAAGCATCGTTGGGCGCTTTTCGGTCAGGATGGCGTTGACGCGTTCGAGGTTGTACTTCTCGTCCCAGTTATTGAGCCGTTTGGTCGGGTCGATAGGCATGGTAATCACCTCCTCTTGCCTGAGTTCGCGACGCCGGTCCCGCAATCGCTGCCCTTGCGTCCGGTTCTCCAGGTTGTCAAAGAGCTTTTCGCTCCCCCAACCGTATATAGATACGCACTCCTACCCCGAATCCGTCATGAGAAAAACCCGGCTGCGTGAGCCGGGTTTAATCCTCCTGGGTCCAGCCTTCTACTTCTTCCGGCTGCGCCAGTCCGGCTCCAGCAGCCGCGCCAGGTCCACGCCCGGATGCTCGGCCCGCACCTTCGCCAGTTCGTCGAACAACCGCACTTCGGTTTCAAGCAGCCGCCGCAGTCGCGCCCCTGCCTTGGGCGCGCGCTTCAGGTACTTGTCGATATCCGGGTGCTTGCCATCGCGCAAAGCGTCGGAGAAGTCCCCGTAAACCGCCAGTTCCTTTTCGGTGAAATCCGGTACGGACGCAGCCTTACATAGAGTAATCATAGCACCTCCGCTTTCAGCGAGCTTCCCGGCCTACAGCGCCGCACGCAGCTCCTC
>Ga0208046_1000145_pt1 | contig 14420 bp, 14 predicted proteins | sample PL_2010_300m_FD_184161 | JGI IMG/M metagenome (GOLD analysis project Ga0208046, IMG submission 184161) | Freshwater microbial communities from Powell Lake, British Columbia, Canada to study Microbial Dark Matter (Phase II) - PL_2010_300m... | ecosystem: Environmental > Aquatic > Freshwater >... | reverse complement strand
TGGGGAGATTCTTAATCTGTGTTCATTCGCGTGTCTCGTGAGACTTTCTTCCGGCGGGTTTTCTTTCTTCCGTTTTTCGGCCCTCATGCCATGATTCGGCCTTCATGAAAAAGCAATATGACGTAATTGTGGTTGGTGGTGGGCACGCCGGATGTGAGGCGGCGCTGGCCGCTGCACGGCTCAGTGCAAGCACTCTTCTTTTAAGTATAGAAAAGAAATTTATCGGGAAAATGTCGTGCAACCCATCGATTGGAGGAATAGCCAAATCACACATAACGTGTGAGTTAGACGCATTAGGCGGAGAGCAGGCGCGGAACACGGACTATACCGGAATCCAATTCCGGACCCTTAACACCCGCAAAGGTCCGGCGGTTCAGGCCTTCCGCGCCCAGTGCGACAAAGACCTCTACCCCGCCCGCATGCAGGAAGTAATCGCTCTACAAAAAAATCTGGATGTCATCGAAGGAGTTGTCGCTTCGATCTGGACAGAAAGCGGCCGGCTACGCGGAGTCGCCCTTGAATCCGGCGAAAAAATCGCCGGCAAATCGGTTGTGCTGACATCTGGAACTTTTATGCGAGGCCGAGTGATGATCGGTCAAAAAGTCGTTCGCGAAGGCCGCTGGGGCGAACGGTCGATCGATGACATTTCTACGTCACTAAAGAATTTGGGCTTCGAATTGGGCAGAATGAAGACCGGAACACCGCCGCGGCTGCATAAAGACAGTGTTGATTATTCAAAAATGGCTATACAGCCCGGTGACGAGCCGCCGCCGTTCTTTTCGCGTGCAGCTAGGCGGGATTACCGACAGTTCCACGTGGAACACCCGGGGGGTAGAAACGAACCTGTTCCACGTGGAACAGCGCTTAGGCCGTGGAATCCCGGAACCGACCAGATTTCGTGCTGGCTGACCCATACTACTGAGCAAACACACCAGATTATCGCCGATAACCTTGAAAAAAGCTCTTTATACGGCGGGTTGGTCGAAGGGATCGGCGTTCGTTATTGTCCATCTATCGAGGATAAGGTTGTGAAATTTCCGCACCGAACTTCTCACCATGTCTTTATTGAGCCCGAAGGGCGCAATAATGTACGAATCTATCCCAACGGAACCTCGAACAGTCTGCCGGAGGATGTGCAGCTGGAAATGATCCATTCCATTCCCGGGCTTGAAAAGGCGGTATTTATCCGTCCGGCATACGCTATCGAGTATGATTATGCGCCGCCGACCCAGCTTTCCCATACTCTGGAAACGAAAGCCGTTGAAGGCCTATATTTTGCAGGGCAAATCAATGGCACAACCGGCTATGAAGAGGCTGCAGGACAAGGGTTTATCGCTGGAGTCAATGCGGCAAGAAAGGTTCTTGGACTTCCGGAGTTCATTCTGGGGCGTGATGAAGCTTATATCGGGGTTTTGATTGACGATCTGGTGCTCAAAGGCACCGACGAGCCGTACCGCATGTTCACCTCACGCGCCGAACACCGTCTGACGCTCCGGCAGGATAACGCCTGGTTCCGGCTTCATGCCCGCGCAAAAGAGCTGAGCATTGTTCCCGCAGAGGATTTGGAAGAAACCGATAGAATGCAGACTCAGATTAATGGAGAAATCGAGCGGCTGCGGAAAAAGTTTCGCGATGGCGCCTCGCTGGCGCAGATTCTTTGCGGACACGACTGTCACTATGCCGGGCTGCCCGGTGAAAAGCCAAAGCTTCCTCCGGAAGTGATAGAACAGGTCGAAATTACCATCAAGTACGAGGGCTACATTAAACGGGAGCAGGGGCGCATGGTTAGTTTCCAAACATTGGAAAAACTGTGCATTCCGGCCGGTTTTGATTATGACAACATTACGGCGTTGCGCTTTGAATCACGCGAAAAGCTAAAGAATGTCCGACCGACCAATCTCGGCCAGGCTTCCCGCATCTCCGGCGTCAACCCGGCTGATATATCGATTCTGTCGGTCTGGCTGAAGGCAGCGCGGAAATCATTCTAACTGGGTAAGCCTTTTAAGATTGGCAAAGCGGGCCGAGGAGGCTTACTTTCCGCTGTGTTTTCTATGCGCCCCGTCGCACAGCCTTGCCGCGCCGAATCACTCGTTACGCCTTCCGCTTCTTTTTCTTTTCCTCAAGATCCGGCCGGGAACGAGGAGCAAATTTTAGATCAAGCGGCGCGCCTTCGAGCCCGAAAGCTTTTCGGATTTGGTGGTCAAGATAACGTTTGTAGGATGATGTTGCGCGCAACGTGTTGTTAACAAACATCTTAACGCGAACCGGTTTTACTCCGGCCTGCGTGGCGTAATAAATTTTCAATGGACGGCCACTGACGCTCGGCGGCGGGTTTTTCTGCACAGCATCTTGCAAAATCCGGTTAAGAACGCCGGTGCTGAGCTTGAGTTGCACCTGATCAGAAATGTAGTCGATCAGTTCCACGCTGCGCCGGATGTTATAACCCGATTTTGCAGAGATAAAGAGCAGGGGGGCGAAGTCCAAGAACTGCATCTCTTTGCGTAGCGCCGGCTCATATTTAGTCTGCGTCACGTCGGCCTCTTCGGCAATATCCCACTTGTTGACCGCCAGAATGCATCCTTTTTGGGCTTCGATTATTTTAGCTGCCAGTTTTTTGTCCTGAAGTTTTGGCCCTTCGGTTGCATCCATCAGAAGAATGACAACATCGGCACTTTCAACGCTCTCTTCTGCACGCAGATTACTGTAATGCTCAACAGCGCCCGAGATACGGGTGTGCCGGTTAACGCCAGCGGTATCAATCAGTACATAGTGCCGCGCATGCGGGCCGCTTCCAATGGTAAAAGGAATTTCAATGCTGTCGCGCGTTGTGCCAGGAATTTCAGAAACGATTACACGTTCGCTGTTCAATAACCTGTTGATATAAGAGGATTTGCCTGAATTCGGGCGCCCGACAACCGCCACGCGGAGCGGGGTGCGCTTTTCTCTCGGCGGCGCAGCGGGAAGCTTCGCCAAAGCCGCGCTTAAGACTGAATCGATGCCCCGGTTGTGCAGGGCGGAAACCGGGAAAACCGGGAAGCCGAGCTTTTCAAATTCGAGCGCCTGTTCGTCGCGGGCAGAGGTGTCGGCTTTATTCGCCACAATAAATACTGGCCGGTCCGCGCGATGAAGCAGGCGGGAGACCTCCTCATCCATGGGAACAACGCCCGCAGTAATATCGACGACAAAAAAGATGGCGGCGGCATCTTCGATCGCAACGGCGACCTGCTTGTTGGTGCTGTCCACGATCACATCGTGCGCGGAGCCGGAATCCATGGTTCCCAAGCCCCCGGTGTCGATCACGTCAAAATACTGCTCGTTCCATTCTGCTTCGCAGACCACGCGGTCGCGCGTTACGCCGCGTTCTTCGTGCACAATCGAAACGCGCCGGCCGACAATCCGGTTAAACAGCGCTGATTTTCCAATATTTGGACGGCCGACAATGGCTATCGTTCTCGTTTGGGCGGGTGTACTCATGTCAAAATCCTTCAATAAGGCGCACATTGAACGGGTTGCCGCTTGCAAAAGCAACCCTCTTTGTATAAATCGGTGCTAAGACCGATCATAACAACGGAGGCTTATATGGCTCAGATTACCTTCAAAGGAACCCCGATCAGGACGATTGGCGAACTGCCCGCAAAAGGAAGCGTTGCGACGGACTTCGTACTCGTTAAGCAGGATCTTTCGGAAACCGTGCTGGCCGATTATAAAGGGAAGCGGCTTGTGCTGAATATTTTCCCGAGCATCGATACCGGCGTCTGCGCCACGTCAGTCCGCAAATTCAACGAAAAGGCTGCCGCGCTGGAAAATACCGTCGTGCTCTTTGTTTCCATGGATCTTCCATTTGCCCAGAGCCGGTTTTGCGGCGCCGAGGGCATTAAAAATGTTGTTACCGCATCGGCTTTCCGTTCGGCATTTGGCGACCACTACGGCGTAACAATTGCCGAAGGCCCGCTGACTGGACTGCTTTCGCGCGCTGTCATCGTCATCGGCGAAAGCGGCAAAGTGCTCTACACCGAACAGGTTCCGGAACTCGCGCAGGAACCGAACTACGACGCCGCGCTCGCAGCACTAAAATAACTTCGGTCATGAAGCTCCTGCTGCTCAGTCTGTTAATCGCCGGAGTCGCATTGGCAAAGGAGGGCGCTGTGAAAACTGAAAAGGCAACGTTCGCCGCCGGGTGTTTTTGGGGTGTTGAGTCGGCGTTTCGCCAGGTGGGCGGCGTCATGGATACACAAGTCGGTTACACCGGCGGAAAAACCGAGCGGCCGACCTATAAAGAGGTCTGCTCCGACGCCACCGGCCATGCGGAGGCGGTAGAAATCACCTTTGATCCTGCCAAAGTCTCTTACCGGTCGCTGACTGACCTGTTCTTCAAGATGCACGATCCGACACAGGTCAACCGGCAGGGGCCGGATGTCGGGACGCAATACCGCTCGGCCGTCTTTTATCATTCGCCCGAACAGCAGGCCGCCGCCGAAGCCGCAAAGGCTGCGCTGGAGAAAAGCGGCAAATATAAAAAGCCGATTGCCACGCAAATTCTGCCCGCCGGGCTGTTCTACCGTGCCGAAGAATATCATCAGCGCTACTTCGAAAAGAACGGCGGCCCCGTCTGCCACATTTTCTGACTAAATTCCTTCCGATATTTGGAAGTTCCAGGGCCTGAACATTTACTGCGGGCGGGATTGCTTTTTGCGCGGAAACACGTAGATTGTCCGCCCTTATGTCCAAAAAAATTACAAGAAACGAACAAATCCGCAACGTTGCGATTATCGCGCATGTCGACCACGGCAAGACCACGCTGGTCGATCAGATCATTAAGCAGGCGCACATCCTGCGCGATAACGAGGCGTTCCAAACGTGTCTGCTCGACAGCAACGACCTCGAACGCGAGCGCGGTATTACCATTCTTTCCAAAAATATCAGCATTGTTTACAACGGCGTGAAAATTAACGTCATTGATACCCCCGGACACAGCGACTTCGGCGGACAGGTCGAACGCGTGCTCAACCTCGCCGACGGCGTGCTTCTGCTGGTCGACGCCGCAGAAGGCCCGATGCCGCAAACCCGTTTCGTGCTCGATAAGGCACTTGAGCTGAATTTGAAACCGGTTGTGGTTATCAATAAAGTGGACAAACCGGACGCCCGCTGCGACGAAGTTCACAACATGGTCTTCGATCTTTTCGCCGAACTCGAAGCCAATAACGACCAGCTCGACTTTCCGATAATCTACGCCAGCGGCCGCGACGGCTGGGCCGTTACCGATCTGAATGATCCGCGCGACTCTATCAAGCCGTTGATGGATGCCATCGTCGAGCACATCCCCGGTCCGCCGGTCAAAGAAGGTCCGGTTCAGATGCAGGCCACCACACTCGACTACAACGATTACGTCGGCCGCATCGGCATCGGACGCGTCTACCGCGGCTCGCTCGACCTCAAAACTCCGGTCTGCATCATCAAGCGCGACGGATCGGTGCGTCCGGTTCAGCTCAAAGAACTGCAAACGTTCGAAGGACTCGGCCGCGTTAAAACCCAGAGTATTCGGTGCGGCGACCTCTGCGCCATCTCCGGTATTGTGGATATCGACATCGGCGATACCATCGCCCATGTTGAACATCCCGAAGCGCTACCGCTGATCGCGCTCGACGAACCGACTCTTTCAATGGCCTTCCGTGTCAACGACTCGCCATTTTTCGGTCAGGATGGGAAGTACGTCACCAGCCGCCACATTCGCGAGCGTCTGCTCAAAGAAACCGAGCGCGACGTGGCGTTGCGCGTTGAAGAGAGCGGCGGTGATTCTTTCGTCGTCAGCGGCCGCGGCGTACTGCATCTTTCCATTCTCATCGAAACCATGCGCCGCGAAGGGTTCGAGCTGACCGTTGCGCAACCGCGCGTGATTTTCCGCACCCATCACGGCGTCAAAGAAGAGCCGATCGAAATTCTGACCGTTGACGTTCCGGATGAATACGCTGGTAAAGCGATTGAGCTGATTGGCCAACGGCGCGGTGAAATGATTCGTATGGATCAGCTCGGGCTCCGCAAAAATATGACCTTCCACATTCCCACGCGTGGACTGATCGGCCTGCGCAGCAAAATGATGACGTCCACGGCGGGCGAGGGGATCATTAATCACCGCTTCCTGCATTACGCACCGTATACCGGCGAAATCACTCACCGCAACAACGGCGTTCTGATCAGCATGGCCAATGGAAAGTCCGTGGCCTTCGCCATCGACGCGCTGCAGTTGCGCGGCATTTTCTTTATTGATCCGGGCGAAGAGTGCTACGAGGGCATGATCGTCGGCGAGCATTGCCTCGACAAAGATCTGCTCGTCAACGCGCAGAAAGCCAAGCAGCTCACTAATATGCGCGCTTCCGGCTCCGACCGTTCCATGAAAATTGCGCCTGCGCAGAAACAGAGCCTCGAAGAAGCTCTTGAATACATCAAAGACGACGAACTGGTCGAAGTAACGCCTAACCACGTTCGCCTGCGTAAACGCTACCTCACCGACAACGAGCGCAAACGCATGAAGCGCTCCGTTGCGGAAGAAGAGTGATACCAATCCCGCGTGAGATTCGGTTTATAAACAAGGCGGGCTGGAAGCCTGCGATACGTACCGCAGGCTTCCAGCCTGCCTTGACTGAATATCATCCGCAGATGGTATGATTTGCGGCAGACTTAAACTGAATTTCTCGCCGCCAGCAGAACGTCTTTAAGCGGAACATCGTTCGCCGCGGCCAGTTTGCGGCAGTCATCACCTTCCGGCGTAACTGAACAGACCTTGCCGTTGATAGAACTGATCTTTACCCGCACGGAACCCCATGACGTCTTGACTGTTTCTTCGCGGCGTTCGGCCGCGGTTCGCTGCACCGCATAGCGGCGAATACCAATGGTGGTGGTTTCAGTGAAAATTATTTCTTCGATTTTTTCCTGAAGCGCGGCGGGTGCCAGCACGGAGAGTGTCACCGCCGGGCGGTTCTTTTTCATCTGGATCGGCGTCAGCCAGACATCGAGTGCGCCCGCTTTGAAAAGCCGCTCCATCACATAATCAAAAATCTGCGGATTGCAGTCGTCGATGTTCGTTTCCATCACTAGCAGGTCGTTGATTGTAGGACGCGCTTCCCGTATTCGGGAGCGTGTGGATTCCTGCGGGCACAGGCTCTCTGGATACAGAGAAGCCTGTCCTACAAGTTGCCCAAGCTCTGCGCGCAGGACATTCGGGATATCGAGATCCCAGCCGCCTGCACCGTAAGCCGTTTTTTCAGAAATAAAACCGGCTGGCCGATCGCCGAATCCGTCGCACAGCGTCGCCAGCAACGCGGCGCCGGTTGGCGTCAGCAGTTCTTTTTCAACTTCCCCCTGCGTGTACGGAATACCGTTCAAAAGTTCTGCCGTCGCGGGCGCGGGAATCGGCATCGCGCCGTGCGCACATTTGATCCTGCCGTGCCCGGTCCGTAAATTTCCGGCGTAAACTTTTTCGACACCGAGCGCTTCGAGACCAAACACCGTTCCAACGATATCAATAATGGCGTCCACGGCACCGACTTCGTGAAAATGTATTTTCTCCACCGTCGTGCCGTGCACCTTGGCTTCCGCTTCAGCCAGTTTGGTAAATACCGCGATGCTACGTTCTTTCACTGCGTCGCTGAGATTTGCGGCATCGATAATTTTGACGATATCGCCAAGATGCCGGTGCGCGTGGTGCTCCGAGTGGTCGAGCTCTACATCAAAGTGCGTTGCCTTGATTCCCTGTTTCACCACCGTTTCAATTTTCAGCTGATAGCCCGAAACGGGCAGGGCGCTCACCATATCGCGCAACGCTTTTTCCTGTAGCCCTGCGTCGAGCAGCGCGCCGATAAACATATTGCCGCTGACACCGGAGAAACAGGAGAGATAAAGCGTAGATTGGGAAATTGGAGCATTAGGAAATTGGGCGACCTGATTTGTTTTGCTCGGTTTTTGAGTCATCTCTCGCTCCTAATTTTCCAATTTTCTAATTCGCAAATTTTCCGCGATGGCTATCGCATCGCATTGATCATCCCGGCCAGGCGGCCTGCGCCGAAGCCGTTATCAATGTTCACAACCGCAACTCCCGCGGCGCAACTGTTGAGCATGCCGAGCAGGGCGGCCAGACCTTCAAAGCTCGCGCCGTAGCCGATACTGGTCGGCAGTGCGATCACCGGTTTTGAAACCAGTCCGCCGACAACACTGGCGAGTGCGCCTTCCATGCCGGCGGCGACCACGATCACATTGGCGCTGAGAATTTTTTCCTGCTGGGCGAAAAGACGGTGAATACCCGCGACGCCGACATCAAAAACGCGCTCGACGCGGTGCCCCATCAGCTCCGCGGTCAGCGCGGCTTCTTCGGCAACAGGAATGTCGCTTGTTCCGGCGGTCACCACGAGAATGAAGCGGTCGGGATCGGGCGTGAGCGTTTCCTTGCGCACGATGATGAGCCGCGCCTGTTCGTGATATTCAGCCTCTGGAACCAGCTTTTTAACCGCCGCGAAGATTTCGGCATTCGCCCGCGTCGCCAGAATATTGTGCTCGCCGTGATTCATCCGTTCAATAATCTGCGCCACCTGTTCCGGAGTTTTGCCTTCACAGAAAATCGCTTCGGGCGATCCGCACCGCTCCGGGCGATGATGATCGATCTTCGCGAACCCCATTTCCTCAAACAGATTTTTTTTCGTCGTCATGGGTTTAAGTCCTGATTCAGGCTGCCCATTTTATATCCGGAAAGATCCAGCGCAACGTGGTGGAAGCCAAGCGCCTTCAGTTTTTCTGAAATCTCCCGCGCGGTTTCCGGCGCGGCCAGTTTTGGAATCCATTCCGGTTCGACTTCGATGCACGCCAGTGATCCGTGGTGCCGTACGCGTAGCTGTCCTTTGCAAAACGGACGGATAAATTTTTCCGCTTCTTCCACCTGTTTGAGTCGTGCGGGCGTCAGCGGCAGTCCGTATTCGATACGCGAGGCGAGGCAGGCGGCACTCGGTTTTTCCCATGTCGGCAGGTTCCACTGTTTGGAAACTTCGCGGATTTCCGCCTTGGTCAGCCCGGCTTCTTTGAGCGGACTGCGCACGGAAGGCAGTTCCGCAACGGCGCGGGTTCCGGGACGATAGTCGCCGGCATCGTCCACATTGGTGCCTTCAACAATCCATGAATAACCACGCGCGGCGGCCCATTCGGTGAGCGCCTGAAACCGGATTTTTTTACAGAAGTAACAACGATCAGCCGTGTTCGCTATGAAAGGCGCGTCGGTGAACTCGTCGGTCTCGAGCAGAACGTGCTTCACGCCGATCAGTTTTCCGAGTTGGAGCGCTTCCGCTTTTTCGTCGTCGGTAAGCGTGGCGGAAACCGCCGTTGCGGCCAGAACATTTTCCGCGCCGAGCGCACGGACGGCGGCGGCAGTCAAAAACGTGCTGTCCACGCCGCCAGAAAAAGCGACGACCACTTTTCCCAATGATTGGAAAATCTCGTTCAGTTTAGAAAGCTTGTCTTCTGTTTTCATTTTCACTTTTTTTGTAGGACGGGGTTGCCGTTCCTTACAGTCACTGCCCCACGATAATGGAGCCTCTCTCCTATTGGTCGAGTCTTTGTATCCAAAGAGCCTGTGTCAGCCACACGCTCCCGAATACGGGAAGCGCGTCCTACAAGTTGCTAATCATCTTTCACCGAGCGGCGCAATGCCTTTTTTTCGCCCTGCTTATGTTTCGAATCGAGCATTTTATTTTTGGCCCGGCGGGAGCGGCGGCGTTTCTGCCGGCGGATTTTTTCCTGCTCCTGTTGCCGTTGGCTCTGCGCCCCGAGACGCCGTTCTTCCAACTTATCGCACAGGTCCCGGCGGGCGAAAAAGCGGTTTGATCCCTGCAGACGGGAAGACTGACATTTGATTTCGATGCCAGACGGCGCATGCCGCAACTGCACGCAGGAGGAGGTCTTATTGATCTTCTGGCCGCCGGAGCCGGAGCCGCGGATAAAGTTTTCCGTCAGCTCCTCTTCGCGGATGCCCAGCGTGGCCATCCGTTCGTACAGCTTTTCCCATTTTTCCTGCGTAATCATGCGGACAGAAGCAAACCACGAACTGCGAAAGGATAACAGCGGCAAATTTTCAAATTCCGGCTTGCAAAGGGGTTCTATATTCGCATAATCGCCAGCCTTTCTACCGCGGGTGTAGCTCAGTTGGTAGAGCATCACGTTGCCAACGTGATTGTCGACGGTTCGAATCCGTTCACCCGCTCCATCCTTCGCTTTCGAGCGAAGCGTCTCTTTTCCTTACGGCGTAACGGCTTCCACATTTTCAATGCGCAACGAAGTCCGTCCATTTTCCAAAGGCTTGATGATATCGAGGTCTTTGACCATCCAGAGCTTGTCGAATTCTTTGACGCTGACCACCTTGATCTCTTTGACCATATTCCCGTCAGGGGTTTCTTCTTTCGCACCGAAAACCCGGCCGGTTTCCTGCTCAATCCAAAGCAGCAGGCGGTTATTGCCGCGCGGGACAGAAATCACATAGCAGTCGCGCCCCAGTTTTTTATCGGTCTTTAGCGTTTCGGCCTGTTGCGTCCAAAGGAAAGCAAAGCTCAGGTCGGCCCATGTTACGCCAAGCCCGGCGATCTCCGCGTTTGGATTAAAATTCGTCACATCCGTGCCGTTTTCCGAATAGTTGAACTCCGGCCCGCCGGGCAGCCACTGGATTTCCAAACATTGGAAACCTGTGCCGCCATCGGCGGTAAGCCCGCTCTTTTCGTCGCGGATGCGGTAGGTCGCGTTGGCCGGGTCGGCTCCCCAGTTCAGATCCATTTCGACCGTCAGCTCTTTTTTAACAAACCCGTTGGGCGCGCGCTCTTTCAGCGTGCCGTTCATGCGGATCGGTTGCTTCGGAAGCTGGGCGCGGGCAAAAGCGAGTATTTGCTGCGCAGGCGGCATGGCTTCGACAGGCTCACCACGGGGATCGTCCGCCCGCAAAATTGCGGCACAAAGTAAAAAACTGAGTAGGGCTATTCGTTTCATGCCGCGCAATGTAGCGAACTTTCCAAACATTGGAAACTTTTCTTCCATCCGAGCAAAGCGAGAGAGGCCGCACAAGTGTGCGGCAAGAAAAGAAGTGACTGGCAAACGGACCGAAAACGGTTAATGTCTGCGCCATGGCAAAATTCATCATCAACGGCGGCAATATCATCGGCGGAAAGTTTTCTCCGCGCGGCAATAAAAACGCGGTGCTCCCCATGCTGGCGGCCTGCACACTGACCGATCAGCCGGTCAAACTTTGTAATGTTCCCGACATCGCCGACGTGCGTGTCATGCTTGAACTGCTCATGTCGCTCGGCGTATCGGTTGAAAAATCGGACGGCTGTGTAACGTTGTGCGCCGCCGGACTCAAAGGCACCGAGCTCGACGAGGAATACTGCCGGAAGGTGCGCACCTCGATTCTGCTGGCTGGCCCGCTTACCGCGCGCCACGGCTCGGCGCTGATTCATTCGCCCGGCGGTGACGTCATCGGCCGCCGCCGCCTCGACACCCATTTTTACGGACTGCGCGCCCTCGGTATCGAAGTCAACGACACCGCTCCTTATCAGTTCAAACGCAAAAAGCTCGTCGGCACGGATCTGATTCTCGATGAAGCCAGCGTGACGGCTACGGAAAATATCATGATGGCCGCCGTGCTGGCGGAAGGCGAAACCTCCATTTTCAACGCCGCCTGCGAACCACATGTGCAGGATCTGGCGAACCTGCTGGTTAAAATGGGCGCGGACATCGCCGGCATCGGCACCAACCGGATGCACATCCGCGGCGTCAAACTGCTCGCCGGCGCGGAACACACCATTCAGCCCGACTACATTGAAACCGGTAGCTTCCTGACTGCGGCCGCCGTCACCGGCGGCACGCTGGAGATTGACGCGCCCGGCGATATCGTCACGCTGAACGTGCTCGAAAAAGGATTTGCCAAACTCGGCGTCAAATGGACGCTCAGAAACGGCGCGTTGTTCCAATCCTTGGAAAAAAACCGGCAGATCGTTCCGGACATTGGAAACTTTACGCCGAAAATCGAGGACGGTATCTGGCCCGCGTTCCCGTCCGACCTGATGAGCGTACTGATTGTGCTGGCAACGCAGACACAGGGGCAGATGCTCTTTTTTGAAAAGCTCTTCGAGAGCCGCATGTATTTCGTGGACAACCTGATGGCCATGGGCGCCAACATCATCCAGTGCGATCCGCATCGCGTCGTCGTCAGCGGCTTTTCAAAACTGCACGGCGCGCGGCTGAGCAGTCCGGACATCCGCGCCGGTATGGCTATGTTGATCGCCGCCTGCTGCGCTGAAGGCCGCAGCGTCATCGACAACGCGCAAGTGATCGACCGCGGCTACGAAGCCATCGACGAACGCCTCCGTGCCCTCGGCGCCGACATCGTGCGGGCTTAATTGTCTCTCCCTTTATGGGTGCCGATATTTTTTATACGAACAACGCCCATGTGTGTTTACCGGTATTTCTTTAGCCGCGCATTTAGGTCAGACATCGCTTCAAAAATTATGGCACGGCCCCGTTTTCTTTCTGTCAGCAGTTTCTGTTCGGCCAACTCAAGGAGATCGGAGCGTGCGGTTGCATATGCCACCGCATGACTTCTCTGATGGCTCGCTATAGTGTATTCCTGTGCAGGATGCCGTAGCGCATGGGTTAGAAGCGTCTGTTGTCGGTGGTTGAAGTTTTTCAGAGACCGCAGGTTCCCTGCCGTTTCAGAAAGCTCCTGTTGCTTGCGATCAATATACTCGTGTAGCGCACAAATCGCCCTGTGTATTACATCCATCTGATAAAGGATGAAATAATTCAGGTCGTTCTCATCGGTCTCCGTGTACAAAAACGACCGCGCATATTGTACCGGTGCTTTAACTAGAATATTAGAAATGGAAACAAATTCAAACAGCCAGAATTTGTTCCGAAGCATACACCAATAGAACAGCGCGCGCGCCGTTCGCCCGTTTCCATCAACAAAGGGGTGGTCGTATGCCAGCCAGAAGTGTAGCAGAACCGCCCGAACTACCGGCGGAATGAACTGATCTGGTGTTTCGCCGTTTGCGAACCGGCACATTTGCTGTAGCCGTTCCGGAAGCTCTATTGCCGAAGGGGGGGTGTGGTAAATTTCTCCTTCGTTATCCATTACCCGCACCTGTTCATTCAGATTGCGTAGCCGCCCGGCAGCATCAGGATTGTCCAGCGTTTCCCTCGTCACGCTCCGGTGAATATCAAAGAGCAGCTCAGGAGACATCTCTTGCTCTTTTATCTGTATGATTTTCTGCATCGTGGCGTAGTTGTTCAGGATCATCTGCTCGCTTCGGTCGCGCGGTGCACGTCCGGTTTTAATCATTTCTTTGGCGACTTCGCGCGTAGTGACTGCGCCTTCTAATTGGCTCGACGTTATCGCCTCTTGAATCAGCGAACTGATAATATAGCGATCTCGGTTCTGAGGATTGGTCACGGGATCCGGCATGCCGATGAATCCGCCGCCACCAAAATCAATTTCATGCAGAAGTTCCTGAACGTTGTCCGGTATAAAATAAACAAAGGGGGTCTCGTCTTTATCGCACAAGGGAGTTGTTCGATATGCGGCCTTTCGTTTCATTTTCAAAGCCACCCACCACTCTTCGTGTGAAAAACCATTCGGCGCCGGCTTTCTTCTTAATTGATCCCAATGCGGATAATCACGATCGGCCGGAAGTTGGTTGGCTAATTGAAAAACTTTTGGTAATCGCTTCTTTGCAATAATCTGTTCAAAAAGCTTATTGAACTGCGTCGGAGCTTGTGGTGCTTTCATGATAATCCCCTCATTCCCATAATGTTATCGCTCATATCAGATAACTATCAATGTATATCAAATTGATAATACCGCAAGCTCGAAATGGCGACCTGCCGATCAACAGACAAGGAGTTGATTATGATGCTGGTAGATTACCCTGAAACGAACCTGTTCGCACTGTCCGCAACCGACTGCACATTGCTGGCAAAAGCCTGTAATGCGTATCTCGAAAAAGATGAGGTGGCGCGAAGCGAAGAACTGACGACCGTCGTTTCTTCATTCCTAACAACATTCCAGAGCTGCGCTCTGCTTTTTCAGTATGAATTCGTGATTGTTCCCAAAGACCAGATAGACTCTCATCGCAAAATAATGGAGGCAAAAGTATGAGCAAACGGAAAGAATCTCTCGATTCGAAAATTGAGTCAGGCCTGATGACATCGGCAGAGGCTGGTTCATATCTGCGATGCAATACCGACACCCTGCGAGTTCTGGTTAGGGAAAAACAGATCGGACACTACAAACTCGGGCATCGTTACATGTTCCGAAAGGAAGATCTGGATGCGTACATAAATAGCAACAGGATTGATCCTGTGAAATGACCGTGCAGGCATCCTGCAAGGATATTTCAAGG
>Ga0208046_1000143_pt1 | contig 14540 bp, 20 predicted proteins | sample PL_2010_300m_FD_184161 | JGI IMG/M metagenome (GOLD analysis project Ga0208046, IMG submission 184161) | Freshwater microbial communities from Powell Lake, British Columbia, Canada to study Microbial Dark Matter (Phase II) - PL_2010_300m... | ecosystem: Environmental > Aquatic > Freshwater >... | reverse complement strand
CCCGCCATCGCTGCCAGCCCCAGCACGGTCCTCGTCCTCGGCGAAAGTGGAACCGGGAAGGAACTGGTGGCTAGGACCATCCACTCGCTGAGCCCGCACGGCAAGGGACCTTTCATCGCCGTGAACTGCGGCGCGCTACCGGACACGCTGTTGGAGTCGGAGCTCTTCGGCTACAAAGCCGGCGCTTTCACGGGCGCCACCCGTGACAAGCCCGGCCGGTTCGCGCTGGCCCGCGGCGGGACGATCCTGCTCGACGAGATCGGCGAGATGAGCCCGGCCCTGCAGGTGCGGCTCCTGCGGGTGCTGCAGGAACGGACGTTCGAGCCGCTCGGCTCGACCCGCTCCGAAGCGACCGATGCCCGGGTGATAGTCGCCACCAACAAGGACCTGGCCGGACTGGTACGCCAAGGAGCCTTTCGTGAGGACTTGTACTACCGGGTGAACGTCGTCCGCGTCGAGCTGCCGCCGTTGCGCCGCCGCAAGGAGGACATCCCGCTGATTGTCGAGCAATTCGTCACCCGGTTCAACCGCGTACACCAGAAGTCCATATCGGGCGTCGGCGTCGAGGCCCTGTCTCTGCTCATGGCCTACGACTGGCCGGGAAACGTACGCGAACTGGAGAACGTCATCGAACGGGCTTTCGTCCTCTGCAGCGCCGGGTCCATCGGTATCGAACACCTGCCCGCGGAGCTGACCAGGCCGGGCGGGGACATGACCGAAATGCCCGGCATTTCGGATCGTGTCCCAAGCCGCCCCGACATGCGCAAGGCCCGGAACATCATCGAAGCCGAGACCATCCGGAAGGCTCTGGAGCACACCGGCGGCAACCGTCTTGCCGCCGCCCGGGAACTCGGCATCCACAAGACCACGCTGTTTCGCAAGATGAAACAGCTTGGAATCAGTCATCCGGCACAAGACGGCCGTTCCCGCAAGAACAAGACAGAGTAGCCTTTCTGCTTCGCTCATTTGACGTAACAGTCGCGTAGTTGCTACTGTAGCGAATGGCTGTCCGGTGCTGTACGCTCGTTTAACCACATGAAAACTAAGCGGTAACAGTTCTTCGTCGCCAGCGGGCCGGTCCGGCACACTTGGTGCACTAGGCAGGCCGATGAACATCCGAGGTGCCGACAAGTGAAAGCGGCCTTTGCCTCATGGAACAACCGGATTGCGCCGGTATTCGATGTGACCCGCCAAGTGCGTGTCGTCGAGTCGCGGTCCGGGAGGGCGGTCGGCGCGGCGCAGGAAGCCCAACTCGACGGCCCTCCGCTGGCCCGGGCGCTGTGCCTGGCCGAGCTGGGAATCGGCACGCTTGTCTGCGGGGCGATTTCGCGGCCCCTGCGGGACCTGGTGGCCAGTCAGGGTATCCGGGTAATTCCGTTCGTGGCCGGTGACGTGGATGAAGTCATCCGGGCATGGTTGAGCGACGGACTGGTCGGCGATGCGTTTGCCATGCCGGGTTGCTGTCGCCATCGACGGCATCGCTTCCACGGGATGCGTGGTCACCGACAGGAGGAGTGACGTGAAAGGAAGACGCGGCATAAGGATAGGACAAGGCGGCGGCCAGGCGCAGGGACGCGGGCTGGGCCGCATGGGTGGACCGAAGGCGGCCGGGCCGGCGGGCTTCTGCGTATGCCCGCAGTGCGGACAGCGCTCGCCGCACGAGCGCGGCATTCCCTGCGTTGAGCAGAAGTGCCCGAAGTGTGGCATCGCGCTGACAAGAGAATGACAGGATGAAAGGAAACGAAATGCCAAGAGGAGATGGAACCGGACCTGTGGGAAAAGGGAAGGGTGGCGGGAGAACTGGGCAAGGTCGCGGGCAGCCGCAGGGCCGAGGGCTCGGTCGCATGGGCGGACCCAAGGCGGCCGGGCCGTCGGGCTCCTGTGTGTGCCCGAAGTGCGGACAGCGTGTGCCGCACGAACGCGGTGTCCCTTGCACCAAGCAGAAGTGCCCGGGGTGTGGCGCCGCGATGGTAAGAGAGTAACAAAAAGAAAGGAAACAAAATGCCAGGAGGAGATAGAACCGGACCCATGGGAATGGGCCCGATGACCGGCCGAGCGGCCGGCAACTGCGCTGGGTACGGAGTACCCGGCTATGCCAATCCCGTGTTCGGACGCGGCTTCGGATTCGGTCGAGGCGGAGGTCGGGGTTTCGGCGGAGGCGGCTGGGGCCGGCGCAACCGGTTCAACGCCACCGGCGTCCCGGGCTGGATGGGATTCGGCGGCGGGTACGCCGCTCCTTACTACCCTGCACCCGACGCGGAGACCGAGAAGCAAGCGCTCAAGAGCGAAGCCAAGGCAGTCCGCGCGGGACTCGAAGCCATCGACAAACGGCTTGCCGAGCTTGAGGCCGGCACCGGGTCGAAGTCCAAGTAACCTGCACCAGGCGACCGCAACGCCCGCCGTCGGCGGGCGCGGTCGCCGTGTAACAGCTCTGACAGCAGAAGGAGAAGAGAATGAAAGTGGCCTTCACAACGTCCGGAAGTAGCTTAGATTCGCCGCTCGACGCCCGGTTCGGCCGGGCCCCGGGGTTCCTTGTCCACGATACCGACAGCGGGACTTCCGAGTTCGTCGACAACCAACAGAGCTTGAACACGGCACAGGGCGCGGGCATCCAGGCAGGAGAAACCGTAGTCCGGTCCGGCGCTAAGGCGGTCGTGACCGGTCACTGCGGGCCCAAGGCATTCCGTGTGCTCTCTGCGGCCGGAGTCAAAGTGTACAACACCGACCTGCCCACGGTTGCGGCCGCACTTGAGGCATTCAAGGCCGGGAAGCTCAAGCCGGCAGACTCGTCTGACGTTGAGGGACACTGGGTCTAGAGGAAGTCAAGGTTGAGGTAGAAGCAAAGGCTAGGGTGAAGATGAACGAGAATTCCCTCCCTTCCTTCTTCCTCCTCGACCTCAACCTCAACCTTGCCATGGTGTCCCCAGAGACATCCGGACTCGCCGGGGCCGTTGAAACGCTGTTCTTCAAGGCCCGTGACTGTCTGCAGCCGCCCCGAAGGAACCTGGAGGAAGCAGGCCTTCAGCCTGGCTGGCACGTGCTGGATTTCGGCTGCGGGGTCGGCGGCCACAGCATCGCCGCCGCGAGGCTCGTCGGCGAGACCGGTCGGGTCTATGCGGCGGACATCAAACCACAAATGGTCGAGCAGGTGAGGCGACGAGCTGCCGGCCGCAGACTGGCGAACGTGACCGGAATCGTGACCGACTGCGCCACGGGGCTGGAGAGCAGGTCCCTCGACGCGGCTCTGCTCTACGACGTCTTCCACGACCTTGGGCAGCCTGGCCAGGTGATGGAGGAATTGGCCCGCGTGCTGAAGTCCGAAGGGATTCTCTCATTCAGCGACCACCATCTGAAAGACAGCGAAATCATCGCTGGGGTCACAGCCGGCGGGAGGTTCAAGCCGGTCAGGAGAGAACTGCTGACTTGGACATTCGCACCGGCTGGTGCGGATGTGCTGTCGACCGTCGGTTTCCCTGAGAGCGAGCGCGGTGCCTGACGAGAGAACCGGCAGAGCCGGCGACGACTGGGTCGATGGGCTTCAAGACAGAGTCATCCGGGATATGGAGAAGGTCTACTCACCCCGGGTGATGGAGCTCTGGGAGAACCCGCAGAACGCCGGCTCGCTGGACTATCCGGACGGGTACGGCCAGGTCACAGGACCCTGCGGGGACACGATGCAGATCTGGCTCAGGGTGAGGGCAGACATGATAACGGAGGCAACCTTCTGGACCGACGGCTGCGGGACCTCCGTCATCTGCGCCAGTGCGGTGACGATTATGGCGAAGGGCAAGACCCTGGAGCAGGCGGCACGAATTGACCAGCAGTCGGTCCTCGATGAACTGGGAGGACTACCTGAGGAAGACCGGCACTGCGCGCTGTTGGCCGCGAACACGCTGCGGGAAGCAATAGGCTGTATAGTACCCGAATCAGCAAGAAAGGTGGCAAACGATGCTGATGCATGAGTTCCGTTGCCGGAAATACGGCGCTACTTCTGAAGAACCGGTCAAACGGGTAGATAAGGAAGTCTAGTGTCCCGAGTGCGGACCACCGATAACCCGAGGCGCGTGAGACCCTGGTCTGCCAGAACACTGCTCGCTCCGGAATGAGGCAATGCATCAGTCCGCCGTCCCGATGACTGCAACACAACCTGTACGGGCAGGATCGAGCCGCCGCGCCAGTAGCCGGCAGGACGAAACGCTGTACCCCCGCCTCGAGCAAGAGGTACACCGCCTGTTGGTCAAGCTGTTGGATTCGCATGAGCCGGTTTTGGAAATCGGCTGCGGCGACTGCCGGCATGCGGACCGGCTGGCTCGAGCTGCCGGGTTCAGGGTCGTCGGGGTTGACATCAATGCCGAAGTCCTGCCCGGCAAATCCCGGCGTCGGAGCGGCGCCGAATGCATGAAGGCGAACGCGGAGTTGCTGCCCGGAACGTTCACAGGACATTTCGGCGGTGCGGTTGCCCGGTTCGTCATCCATGAGCTTGACCACCCGAAGCTGGTACTGCGGGCGCTATCCAAAGTGATGACGCCAGGAGGTGTCGTCGCACTGGTAGACCCGGTGAAAGGCTCGGTTGCCGAGCAGCTCTACAAGGAGGAGTACTACACGCCAGGCCAGTTGGCTGGTTTCCTGCGTTGGGCCGGATTCTCCGACATTGAATGCACGCTTCTCGGAAATGGCAACCTGGCCTTTGTCGTTGGCCGCAAGGCGCGGCGCCTGGACCGGATACGAACGGCGCGGAGACAGCGAGGAAAATGATCCCGCCAGTGCTTGCGCTGTGGAAGAACCCTGAAACGCGGGTCGCTCACGCCCGTGGTCGGCTACGGCGAGGCTACCGGGCTATGCGGGATACGATGCAGGTCTGGGTCAGGATAGCGAACGATGTGGCCGTTGACGCCACCTTCTGGACCGACGGCTGCGGCACGTCCGTCGTCTGCGCCAGCATGATGACAATCATGGCCAATGGCAGAACCCTGGAGCAGGCGGCCCGAATCGACCAGCAGTCGGTACTCGATGAACTGGGAGGACTACCTGAAGAAGACCGGCACTGCGCGCTGTTGGTCGCGAACACCCTGCGGGAAGCAACAGGCTGTATCAGATCCGAATCAGTAAGAAAGGTGAGAGACAATGCCGATGTATGAGTTCCGCTGCCGGAAATGCGGCGCTACCTTTGAAGAACTGGTCAAACGGGCAGATGAAGAAATCAAGTGTCCCAAGTGCGGGTCGGCAAGGCTGGAAAAGCTGTTCTCCAGACTCGGAGCGGTGGGCGGTGGAAGCGGGTCGTCCGAGCTCAACTCCAGTTGCCCGACCTGTTCGACCGGCACCTGCAATCTGCAGTAGCAGGAAATAACTGTGCGGCACCGAGAGCTAGCCACGTGGTTCTGACAGCTTGGGCATAGTCTTGGTCTGGCTGATCGCCGCTCAGTCGACTGGAGGTACGTTGGACAAAGAGCCAATCAAGATCACGGTCGTCTATGACAACCGCAGCCTGCAGGAGGACCTGACGCCGGACTGGGGCTTCGCCTGCGTGATTGACGCAGCCGGCCACCGGCTGCTGTTCGACACGGGCGCGAATGGTGACTTGTTGCTAGCGAACCTGAAGAGATTCGGTATCGACCCGGCGACGTTCGAGGCCGTTGTGATTTCCCACAATCACTGGGACCATACCGGCGGGCTGGAATCGGTCCTGCCGCTCTGCTCGGCCCCGTGCCACGTGCCGGCATCAGCCGCAGCCGAACTCGGCGCAAGAGCAGAAGAGGCGGGCGGTACGAGTATCCCGGTGACCGGACGCGCCGCAATCTGGCCAGGCGTATGGCTGACCGGGGAACTGGGCGACCAAATCAAGGAGCAGTCGCTGGTACTTGAGACCGGTTCGGGCCTCGTCCTCATAACCGGCTGTGCTCATCCCGGTGTCGTCAATATCGCGCGCCGGGTCAAAGAGGATTTCGGCCGGCCACCCTGGCTGGTTCTGGGCGGGTTCCACCTTGACCAGGCGAGCACGGAAGAAATGAAGCGAATCATCGAGGCATTGAAGGCCCTGGGCGTCGTCAAAGCCGGGCCCAGCCATTGCACCGGCGACCAGGCTATCGAGCAGTTCCGGCGTGACTGGCCGGACGGCTTCGAGCAAATCGGCTGCGGGCGGATGCTGCAACTGGGGGCCAAGTGAAGAGCTGCGCCGAGTGCAACGACAAGTCCTGCTACCAGGGCAAAGACTGCTTCGGGCTGAAGGATGAAGTCCTGAAGAAATACCAGGACCCGAAGACTCTAGAGATGACCCGTACTGCCACGATGCTCGAGGGCAGGCACTACATGAAGCTGACCCGAATCGAGGAGTTGATTCGGTTCGCCACCGAACTCGGCTACAAACACCTCGGCGTCGCCTTCTGCATCGGCTTCTCTGATGAGGCACGGCTGCTGAACGACATTCTGAAGAGACGTTTCAAGGTTAGCGCGGTCTGCTGCAAGGCATGCGGCATCGAGAAAGAGAAGCTCGGCCTGGACAAGATCATGCCGGACCGGGTCGAGGCGATGTGCAACCCGGTCGCACAGGCACTCCTGCTGAACCGTGCCAAGACGCAGCTCAACATCATCCTCGGGCTCTGCATCGGACACGACATCATCTTCACGAGGAACTCCGAAGCGCCGGTTACGACCCTTGTGGTCAAAGACCGGGTCCTCGCGCACAACCCGGTCGGTGCGCTCTACTCCCGGTACTGGCGCAACAAGATAACCAGGCAGATGGACGAAGGCCGCACGGCAGACGACAGCCGACCGGACCTACAGCCGGGACGAGCACGGTGAGAACGGCCGTGAGCTTCCGCCCCATCGGTGTGCTCCGCAGCGAGCACCGCGTTGCGGCGCAGACGCCAATACAGCCGGTCTACGCCAGGGGCTGCCTGGGCCGGGCCGAGGTGTTTCCGGAGTTCGCCGAAGGTCTGACCGACCTTGAAGGCTTCTCGCACGTCTATATCATCTACCATTTCCATCAGGCGCAGCCGGCAAAGATGAAGGTCAAGCCGTTCATGCAGGACGTGGAACACGGCGTGTTCGCGACCCGCGCCCCTGCCCGGCCCAACCCCATCGGTATCTCGATCGTCGAGTTGGTGCGACGCGAGGACAATGTCCTGTACCTCGACGGTCTCGATGTTCTGAACGGCACGCCGCTGCTGGACATCAAGCCGTACACCGCCAGGTTCGACCGCATCGAGACGACACGCAATGGTTGGCAGGACGAGGTGAACGAGGAAACTGCACGGCGGCTTGGCCGGCGGGAATATGGCGGATGAGAACGTATTTTGACTGCATCCCCTGCATTATTCGCCAGGCCCTTGGCGCAGCCAGGATGGCGTCGACAAAGCCTGCCGTGCACGAACGGGTACTCCGAGAGACGCTCGGTTGGGCCAGCGAGATGAACATGAATCAACCAGCTCCCGTCATAGTGCAACGCATCCACCGCCTGCTCCGTGAGATCATCGGTGTGGAAGATCCTTACCGCGACGCAAAGGAACATCAGAACCGCACGGCCCTGGATCTCCTTCCGGAGTTGAGGTGTCGGATTGAGGCGGCGGCGGACCCGCTGGCTACGGCGTTGCGCGTGGCCATTGCGGGAAACGCAATCGACATGGGAGCAAACGGTAACCTAACGGGACTCGACGTACGCAAAGCCGTTACCCAGGCACTGACAGAGCCTGTCGTAGGAAAACAGGGCGGATTTCGAAGCGCCGTCGCCGAGGCCGAACGCATCCTGTACCTGACCGACAATGCGGGCGAGATCGCTCTCGACCGTCTGCTCATCGAGCAACTCACGCCGGCGCGGGTGACCGTGGCCGTGCGGGGCAGCCCGGTAATCAACGACGCCACCATGGCCGATGCGCGGGCAATTGGACTTCACGAAATCGTCGAGGTCATAGACAACGGTTCGGATGCTCCAGGTACGCTGCTTGACGATTGCAGCCAGGAGTTCAAGCGGCGATTCACCGAGGCTGACCTAGTTCTCGCCAAGGGACAGGGCAATTATGAGACGCTCAGCGACGAACCTCACAACGTTTTCTTTCTTTTCAAAGTCAAGTGCTCCATGATTGCAGCGCACACCGGGGTGCCGATTGGCACCTCCGTCCTAGCCCGCACCAACGCCGGGATAGCAGGATTGGGAGTCGCATCATGATGGTGGCCATCGCTTCTGGCAAGGGCGGGACGGGGAGGACAACCCTCCCCCCTGACCCGGCGGGCATGTGGGACGCACCGCGGCAACGCCGTGGGCTGAGGTCAATCAAGACGAACGCAGGGACAAGAAAGGAGAACTGACGTGCCGGAGTTTGGATCGCCCTTTTCCGGTATAGCACACGACCGGAAGCTTACCGCCGAGGAACTGGTCCGCGCCGTACGTTTCATGGTGGCCGCGGAGTACGAAGCCACTCAGTTGTACATGCAACTCGCCGAGTCAACCGATAACAAACTCGCCATCGAAGTACTCAGGGACATAGCGGACGAGGAACGCGTTCATGCGGGCGAATTCCTCAGGCTGCTCCGGGAACTGGCTCCCGACGAGGCGAAACTCTACGCCCAGGGTGCAGCGGAGGTGGAAGAGGAAATCGGCAAACTGAAGCAACAAACGTCCCAGTGATTACCCATCAAGCGACATGCAGGCGGCGGCTCGCAGCCACGCTTGCTCCGCCGCGATTCCTGAAGGAAGGCGCAGCCTGATTCTCGCAGTTGCGTCCGGCAAAGGCGGGACCGGCAAGACCACGGTCGCGGTCAACCTCGCACGGGTGCTGAGCACGCCGGTCCAGTTGTTCGACTGCGATGTCGAAGAGCCTAATGTCCACCTTTTCCTCAAGGGAACGGCGCGGGGCGAGGACGTCGTCACCATCCCGGTGCCGGAAGTGGATGAATCCCTCTGCGATGCCTGCGGCGAATGCAGCCGGTTCTGTCAGTACCACGCCCTCGTTTCGTTTGGAACCAAGCCGCTCTTCTTTCCTGAGATGTGCCATGGCTGCGGCGGCTGCACGAAAGTGTGCCCGAAGAAGGCCATCCGTGAACAGGGCCGCCGCATTGGTGTTGTCGAAACGATGCAGGCGGGCAACATTACGCTCGTCACGGGCCGGATCGACGTAGGCGTGGCCATGGCTCCGCCTCTTATCCGAGCTGTGAAGACACGTCTGCAGGAGAATACGACCGCAATCCTCGACGCGCCGCCGGGAACGTCGTGTCCGGTAATCGCCGCGATTCGGGGAACGGACTTCGTTCTCCTGGTTACAGAACCGACGCCCTTCGGCCTGCACGACCTGAAACTAGCCGTTGGCATGGTGCGGGAACTCGGGATTCCCTTCGGCGTGGTCATCAACCGGGTTGGAGTCGGCGACGACCGGGTCCATGTGTTTTGCCGGAAGCAGGACATCCCGATTCTGCTCGAAATCCCGGATGACCGGCGTATCGCCGAGGCCTACTCGCGGGGCGAACTCGTCGTCGATGCCCTGCCGGAGTATCGTGGCCATTTCCTGAGGCTATGGGAGAGAATAACGATGATGCAAGGTGAGGTGACGGAGGTAACTCATGCCAACGTATGAGTACGAATGCCGGGCCTGCGGCCGGCGGTTCGAACGGCAGCAGGGCATGACCGAGGCGCCGCTGGCGAAGTGCCCCAAGTGCGGCGGCGAAGTCCGGCGGCTGATAAGCGGCGGCTCGGGCTTCATCATGAAGGGAAGCAGTGAGGGCCGGCTCGGACGCGGCGAAGGCGGGTGTTCGCTTGAGGCCGGAGGACAAACCTGCTGCGGCCGGGACGAACGTTGCGGTAAACCGCCCTGCGGGGACAACAAGGAATGAGCAAGGCTGGTTCCCAGTACGTGTACGGCCCGGTCCCTTCGCGGCGACTGGGTCGCTCACTGGGAATCGACCTCGTTCCGTTCAAGCGTTGCACCTATGACTGCGTGTACTGCCAACTGGGCCGGACCACGGACAAGACGCTTGAACGGCGGCACTATGTCGCGACCAAGAAGATACTGACCGAGTTGGAACGAAAGCTGGCTGCCGGGGATACTCCTGACTACATCACCCTCTCGGGGTCCGGCGAACCTACGCTGAACTCCGGCATCGGCGACCTGATTGGCAAAATCAAAGGCCTGACCGACATTCCCGTAGCGGTCATAACCAACGGCTCGCTGTTGTGGATGCGTGAAGTCCAGGATGCCCTGATGGCGGCTGATCTTGTTCTTCCTTCGCTGGACGCCGGCGACGAACAGCTCTTTCGATACGTCAACCGACCGCACAGGAGTATTTCCTTTGACCTGATGGTCGATGGCATCACCGCGTTCATCAGACGGTTCCAGAGGGAAGTCTGGCTCGAGGTTTTCCTGCTGGGTGGGGTTACGGGAATACGGGCCGAGGTCGATAAGATCGCATCCATCGTCGGCAGAATCGGCCCGGCGCGGGTTCAACTGAATACCGTATCCCGTCCGCCCGCCGAGGAATTCGTTCTCCCGGTTGACCAAGACCAACTGGAACGGTTCCGGCGATTCTTTCCCAAGCCAGTGGAGGTTATCAGCGGGAACAAACCAAGCAAGTGCCGGCCTGCGCGAGCGCCGACTGTCACCGACGCAACCATCTTGGCGTTGCTGCGCAGACGTCCTTGCACTTTTGCAGATGTGGCGAGCGGTCTTGGCGTTCATGCGATGGAAGCTCTTAAGCATCTCGAGGCGCTCGTGAAAGCCGGGAAGGCGACAACGGTTCTGGCGGGTGGCCGGACTTTCTATGCCGTCGTCGGATTGATGGAAGTTCCGAGGTCATAAGGTGAACCTGGTCCTGATCGTATCCTTCACTCTGCTCGGGTCGATCTGCTCGGTCGGGCTCGCCGGCCTGCTGCTCATTCTGAAAGGGAAGCGGCTGCGCTTTGTTACAGGTAGCCTGGTTCCCTACGCCATCGGCACTCTGCTCGGTGCCGCTTTCTTAGGCATGATTCCGCACGCGATGCTTCGGCTTGCAGGCACGTCGGTCCTCCTAACGGTTCTATCCGGTATCATTCTATTCTACGTGCTCGAGAAACTCGCCCTGTGGCGGCATTGCCACGAACAACCGTGTGACGTTCACACTCGCGCCGGAACGATGATCCTCATTGGCGACTCACTCCACAATTTCGTCGATGGGGTGGCCATTGCCGCCGCGTTTACGGAAGCTGTTCCTCTGGGGATTGCCACCTCCGTGGCTGTTATTGCCCATGAAGTACCCCAGGAGGTCGGCGACTTCGCGATTCTGCTGGAAAGCGGTTATTCACGCCCCCGCGCCTTTCTATTCAACATGTTGTCCAGTCTCACCGCCCTGTTGGGTGCCATCACAACGTACTTCCTGCTCCCTGTGATTCAGCCGCTGGTTCCCTATCTGCTGTCGGTGTCGGCGGCGAGTTTCATCTATATTGCTTTGGCTGATCTCGTGCCGGGACGCCGCGTAACGGGAGGGACGCGAAGCCTGGCATGGGAACTGCCCCTGATCGCGCTGGGCGTCGGAACGATCGTGGCGCTGCGACTGCGTGCCGCTCATTAAGGAATTGGCGTGTCACGTCTATTTGCAGGAATACGGAACATGATGCAGACCGAAGCAGTCTGGCTGGGACGCCGCCTGTTGCTCTGGTGGGTCGCCGCATCCGGGTTCATGGCCATGTTTGCCACATGCCCCTTCTGTGGGAAGCCCGGATGCATTTCTGGTGTCGGCCTATACGCGACCGTGATCGCTCCCACTATGACTCTTCTGTCGTGGAGAACACGGAAACGCCAGAAGCGCCTAGCTAGGGCCGGCGATGAACGCGCTCCGGAAGACCCCAAGGAGACGTCGAAGCGGTACATCGAGTCATGTCGAAAGGAATTCTGGCAAGAGGTTTTCCAACTTGAGCTCGCGTACCTCGTTGAACATCTGAAAGGGTGCCGGGATATCCTGAGCGTCGGTTGTGGTCCGGCGACCATAGAAGACGAATTGGCAAAACGCGGTCTCAACGTCACGGGGCTGGACGTATCTCAGGAGGCATTGAACTGTGCACCGAACAGTGTCAGAACCGTGGCGGCACGAGCGGAGGATATGCCCTTCCCTAACAGCTCCTTCGATGCCGTGGTCTATGTGGCCTCACTTCAGTTCGTTGAAGACTACCGGCAGACGCTGGAGAAATCGGCTTCGGTTCTGCGCCCCAACGGCAGAATTATCGTCATGTTGCTTAACCCCGAGTCGGAATTCTTCGAGAGAAAGCTACTCGACCCGGATTCATACGTACGCCGGATTCGGCATACCGATTTGAGGAAGATCGAAGACGTGATTGCTGAAAACTACAGAATTCGAACGGAATACTTCCTTGGTGTGAAGGGCGACGCCGTATTCGCGAACTGCGCTACCAATGACGCGGTTTTGTACGTCATCAACGGGATTAGGAAAACCCTAAGAGCTAAGGACAGGAACGCATGAAGGAAATCGTTGTCATCAGCGGCAAGGGCGGGACCGGCAAGACCAGTGTGGCGGCGGCCTTTGCCGTGCTGGCCGACCGTCCGGTCATTGCCGACTGCGACGTGGACGCCGCGGATCTGCACCTCATCCTTTCGCCGCAGGTGAAGGAACGCCACGAATTCCGCAGCGGGCACGAGGCGGTAGTCCGCCAGCAGGATTGCATCCACTGCGGTCTCTGCATGACTCACTGCCGGTTCGACGCCGTGAAGATGATCGAGACGGTACCGGGCGAGCCGGCGTTCTCAATCGACCCGGTGGCGTGCGAAGGCTGCGGAGTCTGCGTCCGGTTCTGCCCGGCGCAGGCGATCGACTTCCCCGAACGTCGCTGCGGCGAGTGGATGGTATCGGAGACGCGCTGCGGGCCGATGGTTCACGCCCGGCTGGACGTGGCTGCCGAGAATTCAGGCAAGCTGGTATCGACCGTCCGCCGGGAAGCCCGACGCATCGCCGAGGCGGAACACCGTCCCCTTGTCATCATCGATGGCCCGCCCGGTATCGGCTGTCCGGTAATCGCCTCGGTAACCGGTGCCTCGCAGGTACTCGTGGTCACCGAACCGACCGTGTCCGGCGAGCATGATCTGGAACGGGTTCTCTCCCTGGCGAGGCACTTCACCATCCCGGCGGCGGTGTGCGTGAACAAGTGGGACATCAACCCGGAGATGACGGAACGAATCGAGAACCGCGCCCGCGAGTCGGGCGCCCGGGTTGCCGGGCGCGTCCGCTACGACCGCGCGGTGACTTCGGCGCAACTGCAGGAACAGGCTGTCGTCGAGACCTCGACTCCGGCGGCAGAAGACATTAGACACATCTGGCACGAACTCAAACTACAGGAGTAGCGACATGGCAAGTCAGCCTGGACACGACAAAGAGACTGCCGGCCCTTCGCCGGCCTGCGGCAGTTGCGCTGAGCCGGACTGCTCGGCCACCAAGCGCCGCAGCGGCGAAAGCGACGAGGAATTCAAGGACCGTCAACTGCTTGATTCACGACTCTGCCGGATCCGGCACAAGGTGGTCGTGCTGTCGGGCAAGGGAGGCGTCGGCAAGAGCACGGTCGCGGTCAACCTCGCCGTCGCCCTGATGCTGGCCGGCAAGAAGGTCGGGCTGCTAGACGTGGACATCCACGGCCCCAGCATCCCGACGATGCTCGGACTCGAAGGTGAAAAACTGCAGGGCGGCGCCGACGGCCTGGTTCCCGTCGAAGTCGGCGGGCTCAAAGTCATGTCCATCGGCTTCTTCCTGAACAGCCAGGACGATGCCGTCATCTGGCGCGGTCCTCTTAAGATGGGCGTCATCAAGCAGTTTCTCAAGGACGTTGCCTGGGGAGACCTGGACTACCTGATAATCGACTCTCCCCCCGGCACCGGCGACGAGCCGCTATCGGTCGTCCAGCTCATCGGCAAGCTGGACGGCGCCGTCGTAGTAACCACGCCCCAGAAGGTCGCGGCGGTGGACGTACGCAAGTCCATCAACTTCTGCCGGAAGCTCAACGTACCGGTGCTGGGCGTGGTCGAGAACATGAGCGGCTTCGCCTGCCCCAAGTGCGGCGAAGTCACAACGGTATTCTGTTCGGGAGCCGGGCGGGGAATCGCCCGCGACATGCTCGTGCCGTTTCTCGGCTCGGTCCCGATTGACCCGATGCTTGCCGAGGCCTGTGACAACGGTCAGGCATTCGTGCAGCACTTCGCCTCGACGCCGACTGCGAAGGCGCTGCTGGCAATAGCCCGGCCGCTGATTGCGCTCGAAGAGAACGACAAACACGAAAGGAAAGACAAGTCATGAAAATCGCGATACCCCTGGCCGACGGAAAACTATGCGCCCACTTCGGCCACTGTGAGCAGTTTGCCCTGCTGGATGTGGACGAGAAGACACGGGAAATCACCGCCAAGCAGTTGCTCACCCCCCCGCCCCATGAACCGGGAGTGCTGCCGCGCTGGCTGCACGAGCAAGGCGCGAACACAATCATTGCCGGCGGCATGGGCCAGCGCGCCCAGCTTTTGTTCACGGATAACAGCATCAAGGTCGTCGTCGGCGCGACGGCCGAGACGCCCGAGAAGCTGGTTGAAGAC
>Ga0208046_1000135_pt1 | contig 14867 bp, 15 predicted proteins | sample PL_2010_300m_FD_184161 | JGI IMG/M metagenome (GOLD analysis project Ga0208046, IMG submission 184161) | Freshwater microbial communities from Powell Lake, British Columbia, Canada to study Microbial Dark Matter (Phase II) - PL_2010_300m... | ecosystem: Environmental > Aquatic > Freshwater >... | reverse complement strand
GCGACGTGCCTGCCTGCAGGGCTTGGCCGTCCGGCATCAGGGCCTCGATTGAGTAGGTGTCAACCGCGCCGGGGAACTTTTCGGACTCGGGCTTGGCACCGGCCAGCACCGGCACCGCCAGTTCGTTCTCCACGAAGTCAACGTAGAGATCGAGAATCCTGAGTGTCTCTTCCTGGGCCTCCTCGCGGGTCCGGTGCAGGGTGTGGCCTTCCTGCCACAGGAATTCGAGCGTGCGCAGGAACAGACGGGTCGCTTTCTCCCAGCGGAAGATGTTGCACCACTGGTTAATGAGCACGGGCAGGTCCCGGTAGCTCTTCACCCACTTCGCGTACATCGTGTTGATGATCGCCTCGCTCGTAGGCCGGAGCGCAAGCCGCTCGGTCAGCTTCTCATCGCCGCCGTGCGTGACCCAGGCGACCTGGGGCGAGAATCCCTTCACGTGCTCGGCTTCCTTGGTCAGGAAGCTCTCGGGGATAAGGGTCGGGAAGTAGGCGTTCACGTGGCCGGTGTCCTTGATGCGCCGATCGAGTCTTGCCTGCATGTTCTCCCAGAGCGCGTAGCCGTATGGCCGGATGACCATGCAGCCGCGCACCGGCGCGTAGTCGGCCAGTTCGGCCTTCAGCACGACCGCTGTGTACCACTCGGAGAAGCTCTCCGACTTGGAGGGGATTTCCTTTACGGTTCCGGCGTCCTTGGCCGGGCGATTCGTCTCATCTTTCATAGGCGCTGATACTAGCGGCAATCGAAACAGAGTCAAGGAAGCCGAGTCACACGACGGTCGGTTGGTTCTCGTCGCGGTCGGCCGCCGCGCCTTGACTTCCCGTCGGGGTGCTAGATAATCAGTTGCTGACATGAAGAAGGAAAGCTTCTATCTTGCCAAGCTCGAGTGGCTAGGACCGATACTGGTCCGTGGGCTGAAGTTGCTGACGTCGGTCGAGGCGTTGGGTCAAGAATACTCTTTTTCCCAGGTGCTGATTCTGCAGGCGCTGATGGCGAAGCGGGAGTTGCGGATGAACGACCTTGCGCGGTTCCTGGGGTTGTCTAAGGCCAACGCGTCGGCCTTGGTTGACCGGTTGGTGAAGAAGGGCCTGCTGGCCCGCGCGCACGGGGTAGAGGATCGCCGGGTCGTGTTCGTGCGGCTGACACCGAAGGGCCAGATGGTCACGCGCGGACTCGCAAAGGCGCAGCGCCAGGGGCTTGCCCAGATGATGCGCCGTGTCCCAGAGCAGAATCTCAAGGTCTTTATCGAGACCCTGGAGCAGATGGCAATGGGCATGTCCGAGCAGCAGAAAGACCTGTTGCCGCCCTCCGCGTAGCGAAGCGCCGACTCCGTCATCTCTCCGAGACTACCCCTTCTTTTGTTGACGTTGATAGTTAAGCTAGTAGACTATCAATATAGCTGATAGTAATACCCCTGCAGAATTCGACCGCCCCCGGCCGTTAAGCGTCGTCACCGGCGCGACCGGACACGTCGGCAACGTCCTCGTCCGCGAGTTGGTCAGCCGCGGCCGAAGCGTCCGGGCGGTAGTGCATCCTTTCGAGACAACCGAGGCGATCGCCGGGCTGGACGTCGAGGTGGTTCGCGCTGATGTGAGAGAGTACTGTCCGCTCGTGCCGGCGTTCGCGGGCGCCGGCATTGTGTACCATCTCGCCGGGATCATCACCATCTCCGACGGCCAGGCGCGGCTACTGCACGAGGTGAACGTGCTCGGGGCGCGCAACGTGGCGCGGGCATGCCTGGAGGCGGGCGTGCGCCGGCTGGCCTACACAAGCTCGGTCCACGCACTCAAGGTCCCGCCGGAAGGCGTCCTGCTCTGTGAGACGGCCGAGTTTCGCCCCGAGGCTCTGGACGGCGACTACGCCCAATCCAAGGCCCGCGCGAGCATCGAAGTCCTGAAATGCGTTGAGCTGGGACTGGATGCGGTCATGGTGTTTCCTTCAGGTATCATCGGGCCCTACGACTTCCGACTGTCCGACATGGGGCATTTGTTCACGGACTTCGCCCGGGGCCGCTTGAAAGCATACGTTGACGGGGCGTACGACTTCGTTGACGTGCGGGACGTGGTCGCCGGGCTGATACTCGCTGCCGAGAAGGGGCGGCGGGGCGAGGGCTACATCCTGTCGGGCGAGAAGATCTCAGTGAAGGGCCTTCTCACCTTGCTGGAGCAGGTTACCGGCGTACGCTCAAAGGCGCGACGGCTTCCGCTCCGCATTGCCCGGTTCGCGGCTCGGTTCGCGCCCGCGTACTATCGGCTGCGGCGGGCCAAGCCCAGGTTCACCAGCTACTCGCTCCGAGTGCTGGCGTCGAACTGCCTCATGAGCAGCGCCAAGGCCGTTCGTGAGTTGGGGTACGCGCACCGACCGCTGAGCGACACGGTCAGGAATACGATTGAGTGGTTCGTCGCAACCGGAAGGTTGCAGCTCAAGCTGCCGGATGCCGGCGTCCCCGTCCTGCGATGAGCCTGATGCTGTCGGTCCTCTTTGCCGTGCAGGCGCTGACCGCCACCGACGTGGACTTAGCGTGCGAGCAGGCCTCGTACCTTCTGTGTCACCGACACCTGAATCAAACATGGTTCGACTCGGCGCGGACAATCGTCGTCGGCGTCCGGCAGCGCGAACCGGGCAACGAGGCCGGGCTCTGTCTCTGGACAAAGGTCCTTCTGCAGCTCGGCGATGACGCGCCAGGCATTCGGGAGAAGAGAGATTGGTACACAAAGGCACGGGCCGTGGCGGACACTCTGAGACGGCGGAATGACGGGAACCCAGACGGCCACATGTGGTGGGCAATCGCGCAGGGCAAACTCGGCCAGCTTGCCGGAATACTGAGCTCAGCCGGAATGATCGGGAACTTGAGGCGGGAGTACAGCGAGGTGCTGAGACTCGACTCCGGCTACGCGCTCGCCTGGTATGCCCTGGGGCGTCTCCATGCCGAGCTTCCGCCGTTGCTGGGCGGGAACCTGAAGCGAGCCGAGGACTTCCTTCGTTGCGGCCTGGATGCAGACTCGAACTACACTATCATCCGGCTTGAGCTGGCACGAGTCTACCTGCGGCGGCGGCGACGGGTTGAGGCCCGTCGTGAGCTCCATGCGCTACTCGCAACCGGTCAGCCGACCAACCCGGCCGAGTTTGCGCTCAGTGACCGCCCGGCGGCGCTCGAGCTCCTGGATTCCATCGAGGCCGGGCGCGGACAGCGGTCTCTGCCCTGAAACAGCGACGCCATCCGAAGGCCGGACGGCGTCAGGTCAAAGAGAACTGGGGCATAGGGATTTGAACCCCAACCGGCTGGTCCAGAGCCAGCTGTCCTGCCAGTTAGACGATGCCCCAATGACTACGGGGCAAAGGATAGGCCGGGTCCAGGAAAAGTCAAGGCAGGCAGGCGTGCTGCCGGGAATCCACAGATTACACAGATTGCGCAGATGGCTTCGGACCGGAATCGGCGGAATCTGCGGGCAGTCCGTTCTGAACCTTGGCGCTCTTGGCGTCATTGGCGGTTCCATTCCGGTTTCCGGCGTGACGTGGGTCGACAGCCGGAAAGGCTAGCGGTTCAGGATGACCTTGAGGGGCGCGGTTGCGGTGCCGGAAACCTGTACCAGATATACGCCGTCAGGGAGCCGGGTGCCGGAGTTGCCGGTACCATCCCAGGCCAGTCTGCCCGACGCGGGCACTACTGCGTTCCAGACCAGCGCACCTGAGGTCGCGTATATCCGGGCCTCTGCAGTGCGGGCCGGCCCGACAGTCAGGCTAACCTGGCGTGAGAACGGGTTCGGAGCGGCCTCAAGCGTCAGGCGTTGGGCGTAGGGCGGCGGGCGGTCGGCAACCCCGACCGATTCGGGCTTCACAATGATGTCGCAGATGATGGTGTCGCCCGACTCGTGGATGTTCCTTATGCAGACCCCGGTCGAGAGGTTGTTGCGGTCGCGGCTCGACGGCTTGCTGGTTGAGTCGAAGACGACCCGGTTCCAGATGCCCGGGAGCACGTCCGAAGTGTCGCCCAGTTCCTCGTGATAGGTGTGCGGATCGGGGCGGACTCCGGGACCGGAGTCCAGGTGAAAGGTCGAGTCTTCCTCCATATCAACACGGTCGTACCAGCGACTCCGCGACAGGTCGATGTGCCAGATGGCAAGACCGGCGCCGGGCAGTGGTGCGTCGAAGCCGATGTGCTGGCGGTTCTCAAGATAGAAGCAGGTATCGTGGTCGGCGCCGTTGCGCCAGGCCTTGAATATGACCGAGTCCGTTTCGACCGGGGGGATGTGGACATCGTACAGGTTGGTCGTGACTACCGTGGGCGTCACGAACCCGGCTTCTATCTTGGACCATGCCTCCATGTGTGACGGGCTCCACGGGGTGTTGCCGCCTGCGCCCCAGGCGCCGTAGCCCATCAAGCCCCAGTAGCCGACGCCCCATTGGCGGCGCGCGCTCTGGTAGAGGTCAGGCAAGCCGACCAGGTGGCCGAGTTCGTGACACATCACTGCGATGCAGCACAGCGTTGTATCGCGGGCCTCGGTGACCATCGCGAATTCGGGTACGTTGGTCACACCGTCGATAGTCACGCCGTCATTGGTCACGTACCCGAAGTACGGTATGGCATGGGACCAGAGGCTGTTGGTGTCTCCGTTGTCGGCACCGTCGGCACCGGCATGGACCATGAAGCAGGCCGGGATGTGGCCGTCCTGGTTCAGGTCGAACTGGCTGAAGTCAACATAGGCGTCTACCTGCGCGAGGTTCTCCTCGGCGAGTTGCTCGCCGGTTGAGAGCAGGTAGTTGCCGTCGTAGTAGCGCGAGTAGTTGTACGTTGACGTGAACCAGCTGTCGCCCGCAATCCCTCCGCGTACGTGATAGTCGCCGTACGAGCACTCCAGGAAGTAGTCGTTGAGGCTGCCCTGGCGATAGGGAAGACCATTGTATACGCCCGTGGAGTAGAGCATCGAGTCGAACCGGGCAGGCGAGCGCTCGACGGTGTCGGCCCGGTTATCCGGGAACTGCATCAGGATGGTGACGGTCTCGAGTTCGCTGTAGCCCTTGAGCTTGTTCGGCCCGGCTACCTCAACGCCGGGCGGGTAGACCGGCAGAGGGCCGTGCGTGCCTCCGAGTAGGCCGGGCCGCGGCGGCATGGCCAGGGCAACTGCCGACAGAGTCATAATCAGGACGGCTATTCGCATATTGTCTCCTTGCGGGTTGTGAAGAGTGACAATACACGAAAGCGCGGTCGCGGTCAATCAGTCAAGCTTCCCCTCCCCCTCCCAGAACCGACATTGAGCCACGAAAGCACGAAGGACACGAAACCAATGGGTGCAGGAGATCCCGATTCCGTTTCACTCAGATTTCGTGTCTTCGTGGCTGTCAATATCGGAGGGCGGGCCCGCTTCCTTGACTTGCGTCCAGCATCTCCTATAATCGGCAACGGCGCCCCTGTAGCTCAGGTGGATAGAGCGACGGTTTCCTAAACCGTAGGTCAGGCGTTCGAATCGCCTCAGGGGTAGAATGAAAAGGATACCATGCGCTACAAAGGCAAACACTACGTCAGCAAGCGGGATCTGAAGGAAGACCGATTTCAGAAGTTCGTCGAGCAGGCGATGGAGTTCTACTACCGCGACCGGCAGAAGGTTTGGATCGGCGCCGCAGCCATCGTCGCGGTTATCGTCATCGCCATCCTGCTGCTGCAGAACCGGGGCTCGGGTGTGAATCCGCAGGCCGAAATCTCATTCACCCGGGGAATCGGCATTTACTCCACCGGCAACTTCGGGCAGGCGGAAACCGCCTTCAAGGACATTGCCGCCAGATTCGGTGGCGGATTCGTTGGAGCCAAAGCGCACTTTTACCTTGCGAACATTTACTACAACACCAACCGTGCAGTCGACGCGAAGAAGGAGTTCGGGATTTTCCTCAGCCGCGTTAAGAACGACCCGCTCCTTAGCCCGGCCGCACAGCTCGGCATCGGCAACTGCGACGAGCAAACCGGCGACAATATGGCCGCGGCCAAAGCCTACGAGGCGGTCTGGCGCCGGTGGCCCAAATCACCGCTCGCTTACGACGCGATGATGGCGGCGGGCCGCGCCTACCGCAACGCCAAAGACTTCGGCAAGGCCGAGGCCGTCTACCAGGAATTGCTGAAGAGCAAGCCGGAAGGGCAGAAGGGCGAGGACGTGAAGGTCGAGCTCGCCCGGGTCCAGACTCTGCAGAAGAAGTTCCAGTAACCTAGCCGCCGCCCGAACGGAGCCGGACCACGGCCCGCCCCTCGGGCGGCGTCGCCTTTCCGTCTTTCCCTCCTTCCATCATTTCGGGCGAAGTCGAGGAAACTCACCGGTCGGCAGCGGAATGTCCGTTGGCTTCTCCCGGTATATATGGTTGCAGGAGGTCAAGATGAAGACCAGAAGCACCGTGTACGACCAAGACCTGGAATACGGTCGTGACATCCGAATTGCCGGCATCGTCGCGCTGGTGCTGGCCAGCTCAGTATTCCTGTTTGCACCCCAGCCTCAGGTGGCGCCGTATCGCCTGCGCAGGCCGGTCGAATGGGACTTCACCCTGGAGGATCCCGGGTCGGTCGTCTACGACCCGCCGAACCCGGTGGAACCGGCTCCCCGCGGGATACCGCTTGCGGGCGACAACCCGGAGGCACCGACCATCGCCCCGAACACCGACTTCAACGAGTTGAAGCCGGACGTCACCCAGCCGACACTGGACATCGTCGTTCCGTTCTGGAAGGTCGAGCGGAAGCCGAAGCTGGTGCGCGAAGCCAGGCCCGAGTATCCGGAGATGGCCCGCGCCGCGGGCATCGAGGGCAGAGTTGTCGTCTCGATGGTGGTCGACACGCTGGGCAACGTGGCGAAGGCCGAAGTCTACGCGACCTCGGGTAACCTGCTGCTCGACCGGGCTGCGGTTGATGCCGCGTACAAGTGCGGCTTCACCCCGGGCTTCCAGCGGGACCGGCCGGTTGTCGTGCGCAACGTGGTTCTGCCTTTCAACTTCAAGCTTCAGTAGGAGAGCCAACTGACTATGATTCACAGAGTTGCGGTTGCCATGCTGACGGCCGCCTCCATTTCCACTGCCCAGCCGCACGAAGGGTCGGCAGCGACGAACCTGCTGTCGCGGGTCTCGGTCGGAAGCCAGTCCGGGTACGAGAACCTGACCTTGTTTCCACTGGTCGGCCCGGCTTCAACCTACTCCATCTACGCTCTGCTCGACGAGGCAATCCGCTCAGGCCGGGTCAAGGTGCAGGAGAAGGACGGCGGCGAGGTCAACACCGTGCGCATGAAGAATGCGGGAAAGACCCGGGTGTTCGGCATGGCCGGGGAAATCGTCTCCGGCGCGAAGCAGGACCGGATGCTCCAGGACGACGTGCTTCTGCCGCCCGTTCTGGTTGGCTCGACGTGCCGGTCTACTGCACCGAGCATGGTCGCTGGACCGGGAGTTCTATGAACTTCGGCACCAAGGGCTACGTGGTCTCGGGCCGGGTGCGCGAACGCGCGGCCAAGACTCAGAGCCAGGAGGCAGCTTGGGCCGAGGTCGACGCGGCGCACCAAGGCCTCGGCGTGGCAACACCCAGCCGCGCGTCTGCCAAAGTGTACGAAGACAAGGCGGCGCAGGACCAGGCTCAGCCATACTACGACAAGCTCGACCGGCTGCCTGACTTGTGCCCCGGTGCGCTCGGGGTCGTGGTTGCGGTGGGGACCCGGATTGTGTGCGTGGATGCCTTCGGTTCGCCCGCGCTCTTCCGCAAGATGTGGCCGAAGCTGCTCAGGTCGTACGTGATTGACGCGATGCAGAGCCGGCCTGCAGGCAGGATAGGGAAGAAGCAGGTTCAGCAGTTCATCAAGACCGCGGCCCTGGCCGAGGTGACAGACCGGCCCTCGGTCGGCGCGGGCAGACTGCAGCGCCTCGCGGCCGCCAACGCCTCCGGTTTGGCGCTCGTGTTCAGAAACGCGGTCGTCCACCTAGATCTCTTCCCTGGTTCCTGTCGTGAGAACGTCGACGGCTCCGTGTCGCGACTCGACTTCCGCAGACAGCGGATACTCGACTAGACATACCCACCTTCTTCGGTGCGAAGCGGGACCGCAAGGCCCCGCTCTTCTTCCGCGCCAGCAAGGCGCGTTTGTGGTCTGCGATGTACGGCCCACGGCTACGACTCGCGGCTTGTGCTGATGGCAGGGATGCGGTCCGCGCCCCGAATTCCCGAAAATCGGGACTGAACCACAAAGACAACAAGGCTTGTCCTGAGCTGAGCCGAAGGAACCCCAAGCATATCGCGGAAAGGATGAAGGAGGGATGAAGGATGAACCCGGGCTCAGCCTTTCCGGCCTCGGCATTTTTGGTTTCATCCCTTCCTTCGTGACTTTGTGCCTTGATGGTAGATTCCTATCTCGGTTCCGGGGCGGACTTTCCGGGATTGACTGATGGCCATAGGAAGCTAGACTGGGTTGATGATAGTCCGAGTCCCGGGGTACTGCTTCGACGCGACAGTATTCCGTGCAGTCGTGTCCGTCGCGTTCGGCGTCGTCATCACGGGCCCAACCCTTTTCACCAGCATGCTCAGCTACAGCAGGCGGTAGGCGGAGATGGCCAGAACGAGGCCGGATGTGGTGCGGCGTCGCCGGGGCATCATGTCGGAGTATCTCGGCGGGCTTTTCGCAGCAAAGCCTGCGGTCAGGCAGCCGTTCGAACTTGGCTTTGCTGCGATGGGTGCTTGCCGGTGGGACCAGGCAATCGGGCACTTCCAGAAGGCGGTAGCGGAGACAAAGGGGGTGAGGCGTGTCGCGCTCCTCAACCTGATTGGGGTTTGCCACTACACTCAGGGCCGCCCGGACGTCGCGCTCAAGGACTTTGAGGAATCGGCCCGGCTGGCAGAGAAGTTCGGGGACAAGCGGGGGAAGGCCCGGGCACTCGGCAACACCGGGCTCATATACCGCGACAATGGCGAACTCGACCGTGCGCTCAGCTACCTTGAGGGAGCGCTGGCGATAGCCCGCGAAGCCCGTGACCGGTGGGCCGTGGCGATTCACCTCGGCTACACCGGGAACATCCACCACGACAAGGGCGAGCTCGACCGGGCGCTTGAGTACTATGGCGAGGCCCTGGCGATAACACGAGAGATCGGGGACCAGTGGGGCGTGGCGAGCAACCTCAGCAACATCGGGAGCATCTACCACGACAAGGGCGAGCTCGACAAAGCGCTCCAGCACCATGAGCAGGCGCTCGAGATAGCGCGCGACACCGGCGACCTGTGGGGCGTGGCGAGCAACCTCGGCAACATCGGGAGCATCTACCGCGACAAAGGCAGACTCGACGAGGCGCTGGAGTGCGACAACGGAGCGCTGGCGGTTGCCCGCGAACTCGGGCACCTGCTTGGCGTGGCGACCGACCTGGGCAACATCGGGCTCATTCTGAAGGACCAGAGCAAGCACGAGCAGGCGGTCCCGAAACTCGCGGAGGCCCTGATTGCCCTGCTAAACATGGGAGTGGCTGACGGCCCGCGGCAGACGCTGACCGGGCTGGCCGGGTGTGAGGACAAGCTGGGTCGGAGGCGGCTGGTGGAACTGCTGGAGGATGCGGGAAGGGATGACGGAGTCATTGCCGAACTGCTCGAGCGGGTCGACCAGATGCGCCAGAAACGGCCGGAGTGAAGTAACAGCACGCCGTTCCGACTCCCGACAGCCGGCTGATGGCCGGCTTTCTCTCTTTGGCCGGGATGTCAATGCGGTGGGGTTGGACGGCCGACAGCTGGCGGCTTGCGGCTGATGGACTATGGACTACGGTTTACGGTTCACGGGCAACGGTTGCCGGCCCGTGCCGACTCTGAGTTTGGGATTTGGAGTTTGGAGTTTGTGACTTCCCGCTCGGAACGGGCTTGATGGCAGGGGAGACGCCGCCCGCAATCTGCAATCGACAATCTGCGATCTGAAATGCCTACAGATGGGCGGGGATGTCAATCTGCCTCGGGGTCGGCCAATCTACAATCTACAATCTGAAATGCCTCGATGTCCCGAAGCTTCCCGGAATAGCGTGCCTGTCCCTAGTTCCCCTGGAACCTCGCGGACTATAGCCGCGTGCTCCTTGACGCGCTTCGGACTAGAAATTGGGGAAGTGTCCCTCTTTTCCCTCGTGCCCAGAGGCATCCTCGTACTTGACTCTGAATGTGATGCGCGGCACGTTCCCGCGCTGTTCCTTGCGGATGAGGTCCGTCGTCAACGACTCGCCGGCCGCCAAGACGGGAATCGGAATCCTGAAGAGAAGCGAACTCTGCACGCTGAAGGGGTGTACGCCGATGTTCCCCGCCTCGGGTGGTGCGAAGCTCAGCGCCACCTTGTAGGCCGGACCCAAACCCGAGTTCCTGATGGCCAATTCGAGCACGTTTCTGTGGGCCTCTGACGGACGGAGGATAGCGAGCACGCTGGGCATCATCATGCGCTGGCTGGACTTGGTCTGCTCGTTTAACAGGTGTCGAGTCAGTACTGCATAGTAGATGGTGGCCCCGGCAAGCACAGCGGTAGCCACCGCCAGAATCCAGGTCGCTGCTGTCACTGTGGGTCCATCCGGAGGGGCTTCGTAGCTAGGGACTTCGGGGACATCTTACTCTACGCCACATCCGTCAAGAACGGCTGGGATTCTGACGGCTCTGGCACGACAGGATTCTAGGACTCGCGGGCACGATTGTCAACCGGGCAGCCGCGCGGCACTCGATATCGATCGGTTCTATTCTCATTTGGATTCCGGGGACAGATTGCTCGTCTCACGTCAGCCAAATCGAGCGGCCGTTGGTGGTCATCGGAATGGCGCAGCCGTCAGCCCACTCAAGGGGTCGGTTTCTGAACGGACTGCAGTACTGCGGCGGCAATAGGATGGTCCGGCTTCATATCTAGGGCCATCCGGGCGCTGGCCTCCGCATCCGACCGCCTCCCCCAGTTAGCAAGAACGAGCGCCTTCATGGCGTGGCAATCCGGATCCATCGGGTTCAAACGGATGGCCTCGTCTTCCGCGGCGACGGCCTCCTGGTACTTCCCCAAGTTCAGGAGGATCATCCCCTTGGTTCCCCAACCAGTTGCGTCATTGGGTAGACGCCGAAGTCCTCGTTCACATCGTGCCAAGGCCTCCTCAAATGCACCGCGTGAGTCCTCCTCGCGTCCCATTGCCTTGAGCGTGAGGCCCTTGTAGTTCCACGCGTCTACGAAAGCGGGATCAAGGTTAGTCGAGGAATCCAGCACGGCTAGAGCCTGCTGAAACTGGCCCGTCTTGTATAGAAGCCAACCCCTGTCGGCGGTATGTCTCGCAAGTTCCAGATGCGCCGTCGCATTGCGGCTGGCGGACAAGCGTCCCTGTTTGCGCCAGACCTTGTACGCCACCAGGCCAACTGCCGTAACGGCGAAACACAGCACTATGCCGACAACGCCAAGAGACTTCCTCAAACTGCACCTCCTCTTTGGGACTTGCAGGCCTCTGAGAGCCGAGATTCCAGGGGCATCCTGTCTAGCTCACGTTGGGCAAGGTCCGACGGTCGTTCGCACCCACCGGAATGGCGATTTCGGGGAAACATTACTTAACTCCGAATCAGTCAGGGATTTCGGGGACACATTACTAAACTCCAAATCCGTCAAGGCCGGGCTGAATCCGACATCCATCGGCTGTTAGCTTAGGTTCGCTTCCGTCGGAGTCAAGCCGCGCACCTGCGGGAAACGCCGGGCTAAGGAATGGGCTAGAGTTTTGACGAAGGTTTTGAGGAACCATTCGAGGAAGGAATCGGGGTAACAATCGACGAACCATTCGAGGAAGGAGTCGAGGTAACAATCGAGGAACCATTCGAGGTAGGAATCGGGGTAACAATCCAGGAACCATTCGAGGAAGGTGTCGGGGTAACAATCGACGAACCATTCGAGGAAGGTATCGGGGTAGCAATCGGGGAACCATTCGAGGAAGGAATTGGGGTAACAATCGAGGAACCATTCGACGAAGGAGTCGGGGTGAGAATTGACGAACCATTTCAGGATAGAATCGGGGAGAGAATCCGGGATACATTTGACGAAGGAATCGAGGAAGGAATCGGGGTGGGAATCGAGTATAGAGTCCGGGAAGGATTCGAGTAACGAATCGGCGAACCAATCCGGGAAGGAATCAGGGAGCCAATTGACGGGGGGAATGACCCCCGGGGATACCCCCGAGGGGTGCTTGTGAGAATAGCCTGCCCCTTTTCCCCGCAAAAGGCGGATTATACATATGAGAACAACAGGGCGGAGTCAAGCCAAGAGTCGCAGACGCCAAGCGACTCGGTGGCGGGCTGGGGCTTGGAACCGGGCAGAGGCACTAGCAGAGAGCGGGGCAAAGAGCTTGGGAGAGGTATTACCAGAGAATCTGCCAGAGGCCTTGGCAGAGAGCGTGCCAATGTGCTTGGGAGAGACCTTGCCTGAGACTCTGCCAAGGAGCGGGGGAAAGCCCTTGCCAGAGACCTCGGTAGAGGCCTCGCCAGAGACCTTGCCAGAGAGCGGGGCAAAGACCTTGCCAGAGGCTTGACCAATGAGCTTGGGAGAGACCTTGCCGGAGAGCCTGCCAAAGGCCTTGGCAGAGGCTCTGGCAAAGAGCCTGGCAAAGAGCCTGGCAAAGACTGGGGGAGAGCCTCCCCCCAACGAGGGTGTCATTTCCAGGCAGTAGAGATTAGTGAATTCAGAATTCAGAACTTACAGGAAAGAGCGACACGACGCGCTTGATAAGAATCCTTATCATGCGACACGTATTCCGGGTCAGGACTTCCGCGACCACAAGGTATTGTGTGGCCTTGGACGAGGGCCACAATTCTCCCATGGAGTGGGCGAACCACCTACTGCCTGGGGGGCTGCAGTCGAGGAAGGAAGAGGCTAAGGTTTAGGTTAAGGTTGAGGGCAAGGAAGAGGTTGAGATTGAGGACGAGGCTTGAAGCAAGGGTCGCCGCGAGGTTTGAGCCGAGCGATGAGCGAAGCAATGCGAGAAGCTTCTGAACGAGCAATGGGCTAGGCTATGAAATGAGCTTTCGAATGAGCTTCTGAACAAGCTTGCGAATGAGCTTTCCGGTGAGCTTTCTAGCGAGCTTCCCAAGGAGCTTTCCGACGAGCTTTCAGAGGGGTTTTCGGCTGCCGATTGTCGATTGAGGGCGAGACCCCTCCTCAACGTCGGGGTGACATTCCGCCCTATCTGCGTTGGTCGAAACGACCCCTGTCGGACAGTACATCCGTGTCCATCTGTGGTTGCACTGAGAGACCCTTCGACTCGTCTGACTCCCTCAGGGCGAAGCTTCGCGTCGCTTGACCGGCGGGGTTTCTTGAGTAGAATCTGCCATGGTAAGCGTAGTCTTGTACCGTAGACTGCATACCTTGCCGCCCTCGGAGAGGGGCGGTTCTGTTTTCGGGGCAGATGTACGCGTCTGAGAGGAGGCATCGGTGAGTATCAAGGAATCTCTGACTTTCGATGATGTCCTGCTGCTGCCGCAGAAGTCGAGCGTTCTGCCGGCTGAGGTAGATACCGATTCGTGGTTCACCAGCGGCATCTCGTTGAAGCTGCCGCTCGTCAGCGCGGCGATGGACACCGTTACCGAGTCGCGGATGGCGATTGCGATGGCCCAGTCCGGCGGCATCGGCGTGGTCCACAAGAACCTGTCGGTCGAGGACCAGGCCGCCAACGTCGCCAAGGTGAAGCGCGCTGAGAGCAGCATGATTGCCGAGCCGATAGCGATTACCCCGGACAAGACGATTGGCGAGGCGAGGGAGTTGATGGCGCAGTACGGGATTTCCGGGTTGCCGGTCGTCGACGCGAAGATGCGGCTCGTTGGCATCCTGACCAAGCGCGACCTGCTGTTTCAGGACGACTGGAAGCTGTCCGTCGCAAAGGTGATGACGGCCGAGGGTCTAGTGACCGCGCCTGAGGGGACCACACTCAGGCGGGCGAAGGAGATTCTCCGCAAGCACCGGGTCGAGAAGCTGCCGATAGTCGACCGCCGGCGTCGGCTCAAGGGGCTGATTACCACCAGGGACATCCTGAAGCGGGTGGAGAACCCGAACGCGACTCTTGACGGGAAGCGGCGCCTCAAGGTCGCGGCCGCGGTCGGCGTTGCCCGCGACGCATTCGCGCGGGCCGAAGCGCTGGTCGAAGCTGATGTAGACGCCATCGTCATCGACACGGCCCACGGCCACCAGGAGAAAGTGGTCGAGACCGCGCGCCAGCTCCGGCGCAAGTACCCGAAGCTGCAACTGGTCGCCGGCAACGTCGGCACCGCCGAAGCGGCGGTGGCGCTGGCCGAGGCCGGATGCGACGCGGTGAAGGTCGGGGTCGGGCCGGGCTCGATCTGCACGACGCGCATCGTCGCCGGCGTGGGAGTACCCCAGTTGTCGGCTATCATGGAGTGCGCGCTGGCTCTGAGACGGCGCAAGATTCCGGTGATTGCCGACGGCGGGGCACGCTACTCCGGAGACGTTGCCAAGGCGCTGGCGGCCGGGGCCGGGACCGTGATGATGGGCAACCTGCTGGCCGGGACCGACGAGAGCCCGGGCGAGGACGTGCTGCTCGAAGGCCGGCGCTACAAGGTCTACCGGGGCATGGGCTCACTCGACGCGATGAAGAAAGGGTCGGCTGACCGGTATTTCCAGGAAGGGCAGGCCAAGCTGGTGCCGGAGGGAATCGTCGGGCGCGTACCTTACCGGGGCAGCGTCAGGGAAGTGCTGTTCCAGCTTGACGGCGGAATCCGGGCGGCGATGGGTTTCTGCGGGGCGGCGAGCCTGCCCGAGTTCCGGCGCAAGGCGAAGTTCGTGAAGATTACCGGCGCGGGCCTGCGCGAGAGCCACCCGCACGACGTGACCATCACCAAGGAAGCGCCGAACTACGAAGTGCCGGAGGGACAAGAATAGGGCCAATAG
>Ga0208046_1000133_pt1 | contig 14993 bp, 8 predicted proteins | sample PL_2010_300m_FD_184161 | JGI IMG/M metagenome (GOLD analysis project Ga0208046, IMG submission 184161) | Freshwater microbial communities from Powell Lake, British Columbia, Canada to study Microbial Dark Matter (Phase II) - PL_2010_300m... | ecosystem: Environmental > Aquatic > Freshwater > Lake... | reverse complement strand
GTTGACAAGGACGGCATCGTTAGAAAACAGCAGCTCCTGCATTATCCAGGAGATTCTTATTTCCGTTTATGCGCCCCTTCCGGCCAGTCATGCCGATATTGGTATACAGTGGCTCCTCGCCGATCCCACCCGGTTGCACCTCGGTTCCGGCTATAACGAGCCCGAATGGATGCCGGCTGTCCGGTTGATAAAAGGCCTATCACCGCATTGCTCCTGGGATATATTTCAACATCTTGAGGAAATGCTTGTTAATCACCACTCGCCCGACGAAAAGCGGCTGGCCGAATACTACCTGAAAGGCTGGCATGAAGGATTCTTTGGAGATTACTGGGGGCGGGTGCAGCATTTGTTGCTTCCCGCTCTTGATTCAACAAGAGTGCAACAGTCAACTATCAACCTCATTGCGGTGCTGAAACGAAAGTTTGGAAATTACTCTGAAGAACGTTTTCTGAAAACTGGACGGGCGACTGGTGGCTGGATCGGTTCCAAACTGGATGCCTCCCTTGAAAAAATAAGTGATCGCGCCTGGTTGAATATTATCAACAACGACCGGATTCCCAAGGACAGCCATGAATGGAAACAAGTTGACCATGATCACGCAGTCGTTTCCAGCATCGAACAATTTTCAAGCAGCTTGGGAAAAATCGCCACGCGCTTTCCTGAACGCTTTGGCCGATTAGCATTGCAATTTCCGGAAAACCTTCATCCGCAGTATGTAGCAGCCATATTGGATGCAATTGGGCAAAAGAAACATAAATCAGACATACCGGAAAATGAAAGGCCAGATTGGCATCCGGCATCTGTTAAAACTGTAGAAGACGTATTAGCAAGGTTTCAATCTGGAGACGATCGTGAAACCGCCATATCGTTCTGCCGTCTCATTCAAGAACGGGCCGAAGAAGACTGGTCGGATAAGGTCATTGAAAGACTGATTTCATATGGAATGAAGCATGCGGATCCTGAGCCGGCTAAATTGAATATCCATTGCGATAAGAACGCTGATGAAGTATCTGTCCATATCCTATTTCAAAATACCATCAATTGCGTTCGGGGCGTTGCTGCAGAAGCAATTGGAAGTCTGCTTTGGAATCACACAGATTGGCTGGAGAGGCTGAAATCCGGAATAGTGTCTTTAGTTAATGATCCACATCCAGCAGTGCGCATGGCGTCGATAAACACCTTACTGCCCGTTCTGAATATTGATAAGGATCTGGCCGTCGCCTGGTTCTGCAAGGCTTGCGAAAGTGATCTGCGGGTGGTTGCTTCACCGAGAGCAGTTATATTTTTTAACCACACCATTGAAAGCCATTTTGATCAAATTGCGCCGATTATCCGAGCGATGATGCGCTCGCCCCTGGATGAAGTTTCCCAGGAAGGTGCCAAAGAGGTAGTGGCTCGCTGGCTGTTTTACGAAATGTTCGAGAAAGAACTCAGTGAATGTCGTAAGGGCTCAATCCCGCAACGCAAAGGTATCGCACAGATAGCAGCCAGTTTTGTGAATAATGAAAGATATGCAGAAAGATGCCAGGAATTACTGCGTCCACTCTTTAATGACCCTGAAAAAGGTGTTCGTGCTGAGACCTTGAAAATGATGTACAGGGATATTCTTCCAAATAGGTTAGCAAAGTATTCTGAATTTATGAAGGCCTATATCAGGTCAGCAACGTTTACTGACGATCCATCGGTGATTGTCCACAACTTAAAAGATTTTTCCGGTTCGCTGATTCCTTTGGCTGAAATAATATTTGCTGTTTGTGAGGTCTTTTCGACGACGCTTAGAGAAAAGTCACGGGAAGCCGGATCGCATGTCCCGTATACGACGTCTCAGGTGTGCTCTTTACTGTTGAGGCTATATGAGCAGGCAATGGGGGCGAATAGTACTGAAATCTCTAATTGTTGCTTGGATATATGGGATATGCTTTTCAAGAGCAGGGTTGGTATGATTCAACAATTAACCTCGGCAATTGAGAAATGACAGGAAATGTTTCTGCAGACGATGAACATGATCATTTCGATTTGACTAAAGCCTTCGCGGTTTCAAACGCGGCCTGTCGAGGGCAAATCGCGAGTTGAGGCATAAGGGATACATGCCGCTTCTGTTTGGATAAGGATAGGGATTGGGAGGTGAGCGAATGACGTTTACCGAAGCCAACACGGTCGAAAAGATGATCCTATACACGGTCGCGTCGCATCGCGGTGGCGAGCCATCGGCGTGGAAGGAAGAGCGAGCCGGCTGGAAAGACTCCCTTGGTGGTGAAATGGCCGAGGCTTCAAGCCACCCCCGGCAGGATGCCGTTGACGCTTACTGGGATTATCAACCTGCATCACAGCTTCCCCGCAAGACCGGCGACGTGATGGTGGAGCCGTGGGTGCGCGAGGCTCTCATCCGGCTTAACCCCGACATCGCGGCCCAACCCGACCGCGCCGACGAGGTGATCTACAACCTGCGCGCCTGCATCCTCTCTGTCCATGCCGACGGCCTGGTGCGGGCCAATGAAAACTTCACCGCTTGGCTTCGGGGTGAAAAGACCATGCCCTTCGGCCCCTACGGCGAGCATGTGACGGTGCGGCTGGTGGACGCTGTCCATCCCGGCGAAAACCGGCTGACAGTGTGCAACCAGTGGACCTGGCAGGCGGGCGCTGTGGAGAAGCGCTTCGACGTGGTCTTCCTCGTCAATGGTCTACCCGTCATCATCGGCGAAGCCAAGACGCCCGCCCGTAGCGCCGTGACTTGGTTCGACGGCGCCTTCCAGGTGAACGAGATCTACGAGCGGCAGGTGCCAGCCATGTTCGTGCCGAACGTCTTTTCCTTCGCCACCGAGGGCAAGCTTTTCCGCTACGGCGCCATCCGCATGCCCATCGAGATGTGGGGGCCGTGGCGCGACGAGGAGAACCAGGCGGAAGGCCAGCTCCACCACGTCCGGGCGTCGGTCGCGAGCATGCTCCGGCCCGAGGTCGTCCTCGACATCCTCCAGAACTTCACCCTCTTCGCTACGGACAAGAAGCACCGGCGCATCAAGATCATCTGCCGCTACCAGCAGTATTTCACGACGAACCAAATCGTGGAGCGCGTGGTGAAGGGCTATCCGAAAAAGGGGCTCATCTGGCATTTCCAGGGGAGCGGCAAGTCGCTCTTGATGGTCTTCGCCGCCCAGAAGCTGCGGATGCACCTGCGGCTCGGGAACCCCACGGTGATCATCGTGGTGGACCGGATCGACCTGGACACGCAGATCACCGCCACCTTCAACGCCGCCGACGTGCCGAACATGGTCGGCGTGGCGACGAGGCAGGAACTGCAGGCCCTCCTCGGTCAGGACGTCCGCAAGGTGCTCATCACGACGATCCACAAGTTCGGCGAAGCCGGCGGCGGCCGGCTGAACGAACGGCCGAACATCATCGTCATGGTGGACGAGGCGCACCGGACGCAGGAAGGGGACCTCGGCCGCAAAATGCGCGAGGCGCTACCGAACGCGTTTCTCTTCGGCCTCACCGGCACCCCGATCAACCGCGCCGACAAGAACACCTTCTGGGCCTTCGGCGCCGACGAGGACGAGAAGGGCTACCTGAGCCGCTACTCGTTCCAGGAGTCGATCCGGGACAAGGCGACGCTGCCCTTGCACTTCGAGGCCCCCGAGGTGAAGCTCAAGATCGACAAGGCCGCCATCGACGAGGCCTACGGGCAGATCACCGGGAACCTGAGCGAGCAGGACCGCGACGATCTGGCCAAGCGGGCCGCCAAGATGGCCGTCCTGGTGAAGAACCCCGAGCGCATCCGCGCCGTCGTGAACCACATCGTCAGGCACTTCCGGACCAAGGTGGAGCCGAACGGCTTCAAAGCGCAGGTGGTGGTCTTCGACCGCGAATGCTGCGTCCTCTACAAGGCGGTGATGGACGAGCTGATCGGCCCCGAGGCGAGCGCGATCGTCATGACCGGCACGCAGACCGATCCGAAGGAATGGAAGGCCCACGTCCGCGACAAGGACGCCGAGGAGAAGCTTCTCGACCGGTTCCGCGATCCCACCGATCCGCTCCAGTTCGTCATCGTGACGAGCAAGCTCCTCACCGGCTTCGACGCCCCCATCCTCCAGGTGATGTACCTCGACAAGCCGATGAAGGACCACAATCTCCTGCAGGCGATCTGTCGGACCAACCGCACCTTCGGCCAGGAGAAGACCCACGGCCTGATCGTGGATTACATCGGCATATTCGATGACGTGGCCCGGGCGCTCGACTTCGACGAGAAGGCCGTGCAGCGGGTTGTCTCGAACATCGACGAACTGCGCAAGTCCCTGCCCGTGCAGATGCAGAAGTGCCTGGCCTTCTTTCCCGGCGTGGACCGGAGTGTCGGCGGTTACGAGGGGTTGTTGGCCGCGCAACAGTGTCTGCCCAACAACGAAACACGGGACCGTTTCGCTGCGAATTACATCGTCTTGGGAACGATCTGGGAGGCCCTCTCGCCCGATCCGTGCCTCGGACCCTACGAGAGCGACTACAAGTGGCTGACCCGGGTCTACGAGTCCGTGAAGCCGCCCAGCGGCAACGGCAAGCTCCTCTGGCACGCCCTGGGGGCGAAGACGGTCGAGCTGATCAACGAAAATGTCCACGTCGAGTCGGTCCGCGACGACGTCGAGACCTTGGTGATGGACGCCCAGGTTCTGGAGGAGATTCTGAAGGATGCCGAACCGGAGAAGAAGGCGAGGGAGATTGAGATCCGTCTTGTCGCCCGCCTGCGCAGGCATCTGGGGCACCCCAAGTTCACCGTTCTGGGCGAACGGCTGGAGAAGATCCGGGAGCGCCACGAGCAGGGCTTCCTCACGAGTCTGGAGTTTTTGAAGGAAATCCTCGAAGTCGCCAAGGAGGTCCTGGAAGCCGAACGGGAGAGAGACCCGGAGGAGGAGCGCGACCGAGCCAAAGAGGCCCTGACGGAACTCTTCCAGGAGGTCAAGGGGAAAAACACCCACATCATCGTGGAGCGGATCGTCGCGGACATCGACGAGATCGTCAAAAAGGTCCGCTTCCCCGACTGGCAGCACACCAGCCAGGGCGAGCGCCTCGTACAGAAGGAGCTCCGCCGGACACTCCTCAAATACCGGCTCCATACCGACCAGGAGCTTTTCGACAAGGCCTACGGCTACATCCGGCAGTACTATTGACTACAAAAACAAAGAGAGGCTTGAAAGTGGCGGGGATCTGTGATAGCTTTCCCCGCCATTTGCTTAGATATGTCATCTTGAGGAGCGTTGCATGGATTACAAGGATACGTTGAATCTGCCGAAGACCGATTTCCCCATGAAGGCCAACCTGACGAAGCGGGAGCCGGAGATGCTGGACCGCTGGGACGGGATGCGCATCTACGACCGGATCCGCGCGGACGCGAAAGGGCGGAAGCCCTACATCCTCCACGACGGCCCCCCCTACGCCAACGGGAACATCCACCTGGGCACCGCGCTCAACAAGATCATCAAAGACATCCTGATCAAGGCGAAGAACATGACGGGCCGCGACAGCGTCTACGTCCCCGGATGGGACTGTCACGGCCTCCCCATCGAGCACCAGGCGGACAAGGAGTTGGGCGACAGGAAGGCGGCGATGTCCCAGGCGGACAAGCGCCGCTTCTGCCGGGTTTATGCCGATCAATATGTCGGGATACAACGGGAACAGTTCAAACGCCTCGGGGTCTTCGGGGAGTGGGACAATCCCTACCTCACGATGACCTATGACTACGAGGCGACAACCGTCGCCGAGTTCGGGAAGCTCTACTTAAACGGCAGCGTTTACAAGGGGAAGAAACCCGTCTACTGGTGCGCCTCCTGCAAGACCGCCCTGGCGGAGGCGGAGGTTGAATACCATGACCACACGACGCCGTCGATCTATGTGAAATTTGCCTGCATTTCCGATGTGGCGGCGCCTCTCCCGAAGCTCGCGGGCGAGAAGGTTTCCGTCGTCATATGGACGACGACCCCCTGGACGATCCCGGCGAACCTCGCCATCGCCTTCCATGAGGATTTCCTCTACGTGGCGGTGAAGGTGAGGGGCGAGGTCCTCATTCTCGCGAAGGAACTCCTCGATTATTGCCTCGACGCCTTCGGCTTCCGTAACGAACCCTATGAGATTCTGGACGAGTTTCCCGGGTCCGTCATGGAGGGGCAGAAGTGCCGCCATCCGCTGATCGACCGGGAGAGCCTCCTGATCCTCGCCCCCTTCGTCACCCTCGATGCGGGGACCGGCTGTGTCCACATCGCCCCGGGCCACGGTCAGGAGGACTACGAGATCGGGATGAAGTACGGCCTGGAGAATTACGCCCCCGTGGACGACGATGGAAATTTCACACGCGACGTCAATGACTTCGCGGGACAGTTTGTCTTTGACGCCAACGGCGCGGTGATCGCCAGGCTCAGGCAGGAAGGCGCCCTCCTCGGGCAGATGGAGATCCAACACACCTATCCCCACTGCTGGCGCTGCAAGCAGCCGATCATCTTCCGCTCGACGGAACAGTGGTTCATTTCCATGGAGAGGAACGATCTCCGGAAAAAGACCCTCGCTGCCATCGACGCCGTGACCTGGATCCCGTCCTGGGGGCGCGACCGGATTTACGGGATGGTCGAGAACCGGCCCGACTGGTGCATCTCCCGCCAGCGTCTGTGGGGCGTCCCGATCACGATGTTCTACTGCAAGGCCTGCGGGAGCGAACTCATGACGCAGGAAATCCTCGAAACCGTGGTGGGGCTCGTCCGGGAACATGGCGCCGACGTCTGGTTCGAGCGCGAGCCGAAGGATCTGATGCCGGCGGGGACCTGTTGCCCAAAGTGCGGCGGTGACACCTTCAAGAAGGAGACGAACATCCTCGACGTCTGGTTCGATTCCGGTGTGAGCCACGCCGCCGTCCTCGAACACCGGTCGGATCTCAGCTCGCCGGCGGACATGTACCTTGAGGGGAATGATCAGCACCGGGGCTGGTTTCACTCCTCGCTCCTCGAATCCGTGGGGACGAGGGGGCGGGCGCCCTACCGGAACGTACTGACCCACGGCTTCGTCGTGGACGGCGATGGGAAGAAGATGTCCAAGTCCGTGGGGAACGTGATCGACTCCCAGACGATCATCGACCAGTACGGGGCCGAGATCCTCCGGCTCTGGGTGGCCGCCGAGGACTACACAGAGGATATCCGGATCTCCGAGGAGATCCTCAAGCGCCTCGTCGAGGCCTACCGGCGGATCCGGAACACGAGCCGGTTCATCCTGGGGAACCTCTACGACTTCAACCCGGCGGCGGACGCCGTCCCATACGGGGAGATGGCGGAGATGGACCGCTGGATCCTCCACCAGCTTCAGGAGGTGATCCGCCGCGTGCGGGAGGCCTATGAGCAGTACCAGTTCCATGTGGTCTATTACACCCTCTACAACTTCTGCACGGTGGACCTCTCCGCGCTCTACCTCGATGTCCTCAAGGACCGTCTCTACACGTCGAAGGCAGCATCCCCGGCGCGCCGTTCGGCGCAGACGGCAATGAAGGAGGTCCTGGAGGTGATGGTCCGGCTTATGGCCCCGATCCTCACCTTTACGGCGGAGGAGGTGTGGCTGGCCCTGCCCGCCTTTCCCGGGAAGGCGGAAAGCGTCCACCTGACGCAGTTTCCGGAAGTGAACGACGCGCTTGCCCGGCCGGAGGCGGCCGAGAAATGGAAGACGCTCATCGCCGTCAAGGGCGAGGTGGCGAAGGCGATCGAGACGGCCCGGCAGAACAAGGTTCTGGGCCATTCGCTCGACGCCGCCGTCGCCGTCGCCGCGCCGGAAAAACTCCGGCCCCTCCTGGAGGCGCATGTGGAGGATCTGCGGGCGCTCCTCATCGTCTCCGACCTCCGGATCGTTGAGGAACGGGATATCGGCGAACCTTTCCGGAGCGCCGAGGTCCCCGGGCTCCTGGTCGGCGTGAGCCGGGCGAAGGGGAAGAAGTGCAACCGCTGCTGGAACTACAGCGGGACGGTGGGCGCAAACGCCGAACACCCGACGCTCTGCGCGAGATGTCTGGGGAATCTGTAACGGATCATACGGCGGACCGGCCCGGCAACGGGCAACGTTAACAAATCGATGAGGCGGATTTTGCGGAAGAGGAACATCCTTTTTCTGGCGGCCACATTCCTGGTGATCCTTCTCGATCAGGCGACGAAGGCCTGGATTATCTCGACGATGCGCCTTTACGACTCGTTCGCCGTGATCGGGGGGTTCTTCAATATCACGCACGTCCGGAATCCCGGCGCCGCCTTCGGCTTCCTGGCCGGCGCATCGCCGCTGTTTCGGTACATCTTCTTCATGTCGGTGGCGGTGGCGGCGATCCTTCTCATCCTCCACTATCTCCGCGTGAGCCGGATCGAGGAGACTTCCCTGGTTTCGGCGCTCGCACTCATCCTGGCCGGGGCTGTGGGGAACCTTATCGATCGGGTCCGCTTCGGCGAGGTGGTCGATTTTCTCGACGTCTATATAGGCAGTTACCACTGGCCGGCCTTCAACGTGGCCGATTCCGCAATCACCGTCGGCGCGGCGATCCTGATCGCGGTCCTCCTCCGAAAACGGAAGGAACGGACGGAAGGGAACTGAAAAGTCGATGGGGACAGATTTGAAATCTGTCCCCATCGACCAAATCTGTCCCCATTGGTAAACAGCATGGAGATCCTCTGTCGCACCAGAACAGCGATATCGCAGCACTTGACGCCGCCGCGGATCTTCATCCTCAGCTTCGCCCTGGCGATCCTGATCGGGGCGATCCTCCTCCGGCTTCCCTTTGCGGCGGGCCGGGGCCACCTGAGCTTTGTGGACGCCCTTTTCTCCTCAGCCTCCGCGGTCTGCGTAACGGGCCTTGCCGTTATCGATATCGGAAAGGATCTGTCGTTTGCCGGCCAGATCTTGACGCTTATCCTCTTCCAGATCGGGGGGCTGGGGATCATCACCTTCTCCGTCGTTCTCTTCGGCCTGATGGGGCGGGGGATCTCCTTCAAGGGACGGGAGATCGTCCAGTCCACCTTTCTCCACACGCCGCAGCACGACTTCATCGTAATCGTCAAGTGGGTTCTCATGCTCACCTTCATCAGCGAGGCCGTGGGAACGATCCTTCTGTTCATCCGTTTTGCACAGGATTTTCCGCCGGCGACGGCTTTCTATCACGCCCTCTACAACGCCGTGTCGGCCTTCAACAACTGCGGCTACTCCCTCTTTTCGGACAGCCTGGCGGCGTACCGGGGGGACTGGATCGTCAACCTGACGGTGATGGGGCTCATCGTCCTCGGGGGGATCGGCTTCATCGTCCAGCATGAGGTGATCGCCCGGTTACGGGGGGGCCGGAGGAGGCTCTCCCTGCACACGAAGATCGTTCTGCTGACCACCGGCGTCCTGATCCTCGCGGGGGCGGTTCTCTTCTATCTGTTCGAGGCGGATCACATCCTGAAGGGCGTTTCCGGCCCGACGCAGTTCCTGGATTCCCTCTTCCAGTCGATCACGCCGCGGACCGCCGGGTTCAACACGGTGGACATCGGCCGGCTGACCAATCCGACGCTTCTGGTCATGATCATCCTCATGTTCATCGGCGCCTCGCCAGGCTCGACCGGAGGCGGGATCAAGACGACGAGCTTCACGCTGCTGCTCCTGATGATCTGGAACCGGATGAAGGGGCGATCCCACGTGAATGTTTTCAACCGGCTGGTCCCGCGGGAGATCATCGGCCGGACGATCGCCATCATCTTCGCGTCGGGCTTCTCGGTTGTTCTGATCACCTCGGTTCTCCTGCTCTTCGGCGGAGGGGAGGCGCTTCCCCCGGAACAGAGCCGCCATTTTTTCGTGGAGTATCTGTTCGAGACGGTCTCCGCCTTCGGCACCGTGGGACTCTCCATGGGGATCACGCCGAAACTGAACGATATCCAAAAACTGGCCATCGTCCTGATGATGTTCGCCGGCCGGGTGGGACCGTTGGCGCTCGCCTTTTCCTGGTATGCCGCGGGGAAAAAGGAGATCAAATATGCGGAAGAGTCGGTCATGGTAGGTTAGGTTGGGCTACGGAATGGAGGTTTGAACCATGCAGAAGAGGGTGGTCGTGATCGGATTGGGGATCTTCGGCCTGAATATCGTCCGGGAACTCTATGAAGGCGGTTTCGAGGTGATCGCCGTCGACAAGAACAAGGAGGCGGTCCAGCGGGTGCGGGACTGCTCCACCAAGGCGATCCAGGCCGACGGGACGGACAAGGAGATCATGGAGGCGATCGGCATCCAGGAAGACGATGTCGTGATCATCTCCTTCGGGGAGGACCTGGCGGCGGCGACGCTCACCACGCTACATCTCAAACAGATGAAGGTCAAAACGATCATCGTCAAGGCCCCCAACGAGGAGCATAAACTGATTCTCGAGAAGATCGGGGCGACGGAGGTGATGATCCCGGAAAAGGAGATCGCCCACAAGGTGGCCAAGAGCCTCATCTCTCCGAACGTCCTCGATTATCTTCCCCTCTCGGACGATTATATGATCTCCGAGGTGGCTCCGCCCAACAGCTTTCTCGGCAAGTCCATCGCCCAGCTCCAGCTTCGGAGCCGGTACCACATCGAGGTGATCGCGATCCGGGACATTGTTTCCGACAAGATCAACATGGTTCCCAGGGCGGACGTCGTCATCAAGGACGGGGATGTCCTCGTCATGGTCGGCAAGGAAAAGGACATCCAGCAGATCAAATAGATTTTTCCCGGTTCTTCATTCCAGGACGAACGTGGCGTCGACCGCCATGGATTCCTCTTCCCCGCAGATCAGCGGGTTGATATCGATCTCCCGGATCCGCGGAAAGGCAAGGCCGATCTCCCCCAGCGCGACGAGGATCCGGGCGATCTCCTCCCGGTCGACCGGGGGCGCACCCCGGAAGCCGTCGAGCATCCTCTGCCCGCGGATGCGGCCGATGAGGTCCAGCGCCTCCCCGCGATTCAGGGGTGCGACGGCGAAGGCCGCGTCGTCGAAGAGCTCCGCCGTGACCCCGCCCAAGCCGAACATCACGCAGGGGCCGAACTGGGGATCGCGGAGGAGCCCCAGGATCAGTTCCACCTTTCCCTGGATCTGCCTCTGGATGAGTACCCGTCCCCGGCCTTCCATCCGTTCCTTCATCATTGCAAAGGCCCGCAGTGCGGCCGGTCCATCCGGAATGTCCAGCCGGACGAGACCCAGCTCCGTCTTGTGGACGCCGCCCGGCAGCAGCCCCTTCATGACGACGGGATAGCCAATGGCGGCGGCGGCCGCCTCTACCTGTTCCGCCCCGGAGACGATCCGCTCCGCAACGGTCGGAATGCCGCAGGCCCGGAGGACCTCCTTCGAGAGGTGCTCGTCGAGGGGGCCGGAGGCGGCGGAGGCGATGAGGTTTGTTAGAGCGGCGGGAAGGTCTTGCTGCATGGTTCCGGACTCCGGGATCGGTTCCGGCCGATGACGTTCGCGCAGGACCGCGCCCAGGCATTCCGCGGCGCGGAAGAGTTCCGAAAAGAGGGGGATGCCGAGGGAAAGGGCCTCTTTCTGGAACGCAAAAACCTCATCCCGCCGGCCGATCTGCCAGACGATGACCGGCTTGCCGGAGGCCCGGATCTGAGGGGACAGATCGGAGAGATTCAGCCGGACACGGGAATTGCCGATAGCAATATGGAGAAAGACGGCATCCACCCCCGGGTCGCCGAGAACGGCCGCCAAGGCTCGGCTGTAGACGTCGACGCCGGTACCGATGTGGCTTTCCATGGCCGGCCAGAGGTCGATCGGATCGGAAACCGGCATCCAGGCTGGAAAGAGTTCCCGCAATGCCGTCCGCGTGGATTCGGCGAGGTCGGCGATGGTGAGCCCCTGCTCCTCGACGAAATCGGTGGAAACGATGCCCGCCCCGCCGCTGAAGGTGAGGATGGCCACCCGGTCTTTCCGGCCGACGGGCGGTTTTGTCAGGGCGAACGACCGGCAGAGGTCCATCATCTGTTTGAAGTCCCGCGCTTCGATCACTCCGGCCTGCGCCAGGGCGCCGGCCACGATCCGCCGGTTGCCGGCGAGGGATGCCGTATGGCTCATCGCTGCTTCCGCCCCCTTCCGGGTCTTCCCTCCCTTGAGGACGACGATCGGTTTTTCGCAGCGCCGGCATATCTCCAGGAAGCGCCGGCCGTCGGCGAAGGATTCAAGGTACAGGCCGATCACCCGGGTGTCGGGATCGCCGAGGAGGTACTCCAGAAGGTCGCATTCGTTGACATCGACCTTGTTGCCCACCGAGCAGACCTTGCTCACTCCCATCGTGGCGTTGCTCATGAGGTCGATCAGAAAGATGGCGGAAAGCATGCCGCTCTGGACCACGAGGGAGACGGCGCCGGGAATGAACCCCTGTTGCTGTGCCTGCGGGTCCATGAAGGAGAAGATGTGGCTGTGGATGACATCGACGAGCCCCATGCAGTTGGGTCCCCAGATGCGGATCCCCGTTCCGGCCGCGATCCCGGCGAGCGCCTTTTGGAGTTTGGCCCCCTCCGGACCGGTTTCGGCGAAGCCGCCCGATTCGACCATGACCCCCGGGACGCCCTTCGCGGCGCACTCCTCGACCGCCGCCGGCACCAGCGGGGCGGGGACGAAAACGATAGCAAGGTCCACCGGGCCGGGGACGGCGCTCACGGAGGGATAACAGGGAAGGCCGTCGATCTCGCGGTAGCGCGGATTTACGGGGTAAATCCCCCCCCGGTAGCCGAACAGAAGGTTTTTAAGGATGGCGTTTCCGCCCTTCAGCGAATTCGGGGTCGCACCGATTACGGCGACCCCCCGGGGCTCAAAGAAAAAGTCCATGGGTTTTCCTTCTCCTGAATTTGATCTCCCGGCTTCTGAGCGGTTGCATTATTTCATCAGGCCCGGCAGAAACAGCGCGATCTGCGGAAAGACGATCAGGAGCAGCGCCGTCAGGAACAAAGCGATCATCATGTGCACGGCCCCGCGGAAGATCACCTGGAGGGGGACATCCCGCGCGACGCCGGCGACGACATAGACGTTGATCCCCACCGGCGGGGTGATGACCCCCATCTCCGCAACGAGGACGATCACGACGCCGAACCAGATGGGGTCATAGCCGAGGATGGTGACCACCGGATAGAAGACGGGGATGGTCAGCATGATCATCGCGAGGGAATCCATCAGGCAGCCGAGCAGGAGGTAGATGAGGAGGATCAGGCCGATGATGAGAAACGGCGGCCATTTCAATCCCGCCACCCAGGCGCCGATACCCGCCGGGATGGTTGTCACGGCGAGGAAGTGGCCAAAGACGGTCGCCCCGGCGACGATAACAAGGATCATGCAGGAGATCCGGGTGGTCTCGTTCAGGGAGCGGGCGAAGCCCTGCCGGGTCAAATGTCCGCCGATCAGCGCGATGAGGATTGTACCGCAGGCCCCGATGGCGGCGGCCTCGGTCGGCGTGAAGAAGCCGACGAAGAGCCCCCCCATGACGAGGACGAAAAGGATAAAGGTTTCGATCACGCCGGTCAGCGAGGCGATCCGCTCCCGGAGAGAAGCCTTCGGTGCGGGAACGCACATACCGGGCCGCAGGCGGATCCAGACCACGATGACGGCGATGAAAAGAACGGTGAGGAGAAACCCCGGCAGGACTCCGGCCATGAAGAGCTTGCCGACGGACTGCTCCGTCATGATCCCGTAGATGATGAAGATCGTGCTCGGCGGGATGAGGATCCCGAGACTGCCGCCGGCGGCCACGACCCCCGTGGCCATGGCGGGATCGTACCGGTATTTTTTCATCTCCGGCAGCGCGACGGAGGCCATCGTTGCCGCCGTCGCGCTGGTCGAGCCGCAGATTGCTGAAAAACCGGCGCAGGCCCCGATTGTGGCGATGGCGAGCCCCCCCGGAAGATGTCCCAGGAACTTGTTGGCCGTGTTGAAGAGACGGCCGCTGATCCCCGTATGGTGGGCGATCTGCCCCATCAGAACAAACAGGGGGACGACCGTGAGGTTGTAGGAACCGAAAGTTGCGAAGAAATCCCGCGCGAGCAGGTTCAGGGAGGCGTCCCAGGAGGTCAAAAGGCCGAAGCCCAGGCAGCCGACGATGGCCATGACGAATCCGACCGGGACCCGGGCGAACATCAGAACAACGAGGAGGACGAAGCCAAAGAGGCCGGCGGCGACGGGCGTCATGGTTTCACCGTCCGGATTGCGGAGCGCAGGCTGTCGAGCAGAAGGACCAGAACCAGCAGGGCGCTGCCGGCCGCGATCCCGTATATGAAGGGGTAGATCGGCATGGTCAGCGTGACGGAGACCTCTCCGCTTTGCCGCATGTCCGCGGCATAAACCAGGCTCTGCCAGGCGATCAGACCGAAGAGGGCGGCGCCGATCAGGGAGGTGACGGCCTCGATCCCGACCTGTACGCGCCGGGGGAGCTTTTCCACGAGGATCTCCACGGCGATGTGCCCCTTTGAAAGTGAGGTCAAGGCGAGGGAAAAGGAGATGATGACCGTTCCCAGGAAGCCGACGAGCTCATAGGTCCCCGGGATGGGGTGGCGCAGCAGGCGCAGGATGACGTCGGCGCAGGTCAGCAGCATCATCATAACGACCGCGGCGCCGGCGAGGGTGTTGAAGCCGGCGCTGATCCGGGCGATTTCTTTGGATATCCGTGACATGAACTGTTTTCCGCAATGTTTTTTCCATGACACATCACCGGGGTTCGGGGGGCCTGTCCTTTCCGGAAGCAGGCCGCTCCCAAATCCCCGTGAAGTCCGATCCGCGCGACTTTGAATCCGCCAGCGAGCCATTCTCCGCAGCTCGCTGCTGAGAATCTTCAATTATTTGTAAATCTTGCTGTATTTCTGAATCAGGCCCTCCACTTCCTTCACCGCCTTTTCGGCGGGGAGCCCCTTGGCCGAAATCTCTTTAATGTAGTTGTCGATGATCGGATGGACCGCCTTCTTCCACCGGCCGTTTTCTTCCGCAGACAGGGGGACGATCTTGTTCCCCAGGCCGAGGGTATATT
>Ga0208046_1000132_pt1 | contig 14999 bp, 12 predicted proteins | sample PL_2010_300m_FD_184161 | JGI IMG/M metagenome (GOLD analysis project Ga0208046, IMG submission 184161) | Freshwater microbial communities from Powell Lake, British Columbia, Canada to study Microbial Dark Matter (Phase II) - PL_2010_300m... | ecosystem: Environmental > Aquatic > Freshwater >... | reverse complement strand
CGCATCGGCGAGGAAGAACACCTCATCATGCGCGAGGACGATGTGCTCGCGGTGATTGAGAAGGAAAGCAAGTAGGAGGAGCGAGCATGCCTGCCAAAGATTTGAGATTCGAAGACGAAGCAAGGCGAGCGATCCTGCGCGGCGCGCAGCAACTCGCGCACGCCGTGAAGGTGACCCTCGGACCGCGCGGCCACAATGTCATCATCGACAAGAAGTGGGGCGCGCCGACGGTTACGAAGGACGGCGTGACGGTGGCCAAGGAAGTCGAGCTCGAGGACAAGTTCGAGAACATGGGCGCCCAGATGATCAAGGAAGTGGCGTCCAAGACTTCCGACGTTGCCGGCGACGGCACTACGACCGCGACGGTCCTGGCCGAGGCGATCTACCGCGAGGGTTTGAAGAACGTCACCGCCGGCGCCAATTCGATGGCGCTGAAGCGCGGCGTTGACCTGGCGGTCGAGACGGCTGTGGCTGAGTTGAAGAAGATGTCGAAGAAGACCGCCGGCCGCGAGGAGATCATGCAGGTCGCGGCCATCTCCGCCAACAACGACAAGGAAATCGGCAAGCTGATTGCCGACGCGATGGAGAAGGTCGGCAAGGAAGGCGTGATTACGGTCGAAGAGGCGAAGTCGGTCGAGACGACGCTCGAGGTCGTGGAAGGCATGCAGTTCGACCGCGGTTACCTGTCGCCGTACTTCGCGCTGGAGCCGGGCACGACCACCGCACAGAATCCGAAGATGGAAGCGATTCTCGAGGACACCCTGGTTCTGCTCTACGAGAAGAAGATCTCGTCGATGCGTGACCTGCTGCCGGTGCTGGAGAAGGTCGCCCAAAAGGGCAAGCCGATCCTGATCATCGCCGAGGAAGTTGACGGCGAGGCGCTGGCCGCGCTGGTCGTGAATCACATCAAGGGCACGCTCCGCGCCTGCGCCGTGAAGGCCCCGGGCTACGGCGACCGCAGGCGGGCGATGCTTGAGGACATCGGCGTGCTGACCGGTGGCCGACTGATTTCCGAGGACCTCGGCATCAAGCTCGAGAACGTCCAGGTTTCGGACCTCGGCGTTGCCAAGCGCGTCGTGATCGACAAAGAAAACACGACCATCGTCGAGGGCGCGGGCAAGAAGGCCGACATCACTGCCCGTATCGAGCAGATCCGGAAGCAGGTCGATGAGACCAAGTCCGACTACGACAAAGAGAAGCTGCAGGAGCGGCTGGCCAAGCTGGCCGGCGGCGTTGCGGTCATCAACGTCGGCGCCTCGACCGAGATCGAGATGAAGTCGAAGAAGGCGCTGGTCGAGGATGCGCTGCACGCGACCCGGGCCGCGGTCGAAGAGGGCGTTGTGCCCGGCGGCGGCGTCGCCCTGGTGCGCTGTATCCCCGCCATTGAGAAGATGAAGCTCGAGGGCGACGAGAAGGTCGGCGCGGCCATCGTCAAGCGGGCGCTCGAGGAACCGATCCGCATGCTGGCCGAGAACGCCGGCGTGGATGGCTCCATCGTGTTCGAGCGGGTCAAGTCGGACAAGCCCAACATGGGCTTCAACTGCGAGTCGCTCGAGTACGTCGACATGTTCGAGGCCGGCGTCATCGACCCGACCAAGGTTGCGCGCGTCGCCCTGCAGAACGCGGCGAGCGTGGCCAGCCTGATGCTCACCACCGAGTGCGCCATCGCCGAGATGCCGGAGAAAGAGAAGATGCCACCGATGCCCCCGGGCGGCGGCGGCTACGGCGGCGACTACTAGAGACTCCGTTTCGCCGGGGGTGGGGCGGAAGCTCCACCCCCGGTAGCTTCAAGAGTGCCTACCTACGAGTACCAGTGCCAGAAGTGCGGGCACTGCTTCAGCGAGTTCCAGCGCATCGTCGACCCGCCGATCAAGGACTGCCCCAAGTGCAAGAAGAAGAGCTGCGTGGAACAGATAATCTCCGGGGGCAGCGGTCTGATATTCAAGGGCTCCGGTTTCTACGAGACCGACTACAAGCGCAAGTCTTCCGGCGGGGGCGAGACCACGCCCAGTTCGGACAGCGTCAAGCCCTCCGACAACAAAAAAGACTGAGTCAAGGCCTTGCGGCCTCAGGCCGCAGCCTCGGCCCACGCCACAGGCCTCAAGCCACAAGCTGCAAATGCGGACCTCTACTTGACCCTTAACCTCAACCTTCACCTCAGCCTCTGCCTCAACCTTGGTCCTGCCCTGCCACCACCAGTATAGATTCTCCATCGTCAGAGCGGCACCGGTGGTGCAATCCGGGTGCGTTAAAGCCAGTTCCGAGCGCCCAGCGACCCCTGTTCGAAGCGTGCAACCGGGCTTTGGTGGATTGTCTGCTAAGTATGGGCTGGCGCGGGAGATGTGGATCTGTCTCTTTGCGTAGATCTCTGTTGACAAAGTGCCGCTTCGTCTGTATCCTTGGTCACAGACATATCGTTCTTTGATAATTCGGATGTAACCCAAAGCGTGCTCGGGTTTGTGCCATAACTAGTTAATTCGATCAGAGCAGCAGACCCCTAAGATTTTGCTTGGAGGGTTTGATCCTGGCTCAGGACTAGCGCTGGCGGTGTGTCTTAGACATGCAAGTCGAGCGGGATACATCATTGTAGCAATACAGAGGTGTGTCTAGCGGCGAACGGGTGAGTAATACAAGGGCAACCATCCCTCAGGAGGGGCACAACCCGCCGAAAGGCGGGCTAATACCCCATGTTTTGTGGCGGAGGCATCTCTGCCGCAACAAAGGCGCTGCAAGGTGCCGCCTCTGGACGGGCTCTTGTCCTATCAGCTTGATGGCGGGGTAACGGCCCACCATGGCAACGACGGGTAGCCGGCGTGAGAGCGTGACCGGCCACAGGGGAACTGCGACACGGTCCCCACTCCTACGGGAGGCAGCAGTCTAGAAATTTGGGCAATGGGCGAAAGCCTGACCCAGCGACACCGCGTGGAGGATGAAGTCTTTCGGGATGTAAACTCCTGACAGGCGGAGCGATGCCGTTTCGGAGTAACTGCCGCGACGGTGACGGTACTGCCAAAGGAAGCCCCGGCTAACTACGTGCCAGCAGCCGCGGTAATACGTAGGGGGCAAGCGCTGTCCGGATTTACTGGGCGTAAAGGGTGTGCAGGCGGACTGGCGTGTCGATGGTGAAAGCTCCCGGCTCAACCGGGAAAGTGCTGTCGAAACTACCAGTCTTGAGGACGGAAGAGGAAACTGGAACTTCTGGTGTAGCGGTAAAATGCGTAGATATCAGAAGGAACGCCGATAGCGAAGGCAGGTTTCTGGGACGTTCCTGACGCTGAAACACGAAAGCTAGGGGAGCAAACAGGATTAGATACCCTGGTAGTCCTAGCTGTAAACGATGTACATTAGGCGTGGGGAGTTTTCCCCGTGCCGGAGCCAACGCGTTAAATGTACCGCCTGGGGACTACGGCCGCAAGGTTGAAACTCAAAGGAATTGACGGGGACCCGCACAAGCGGTGGAGGATGTGGTTCAATTCGATGCTACGCGAAGAACCTTACCTGGGCTTGACATGCAGGTGGTAGCAACCCGAAAGGGAAGCGACCGGGGTTTATCCCTGGAGCCTGCACAGGTGCTGCATGGCTGTCGTCAGCTCGTGCCGTGAGGTGTATGGTTAAGTCCCGCAACGAGCGCAACCCCTGCCCCTAGTTGCTAACCCGCGAGGGTGCACTCTAGGGGGACTGCCTCCGTCAAGGAGGAGGAAGGTGGGGATAACGTCAAGTCATCATGGTCCTTATGCCCAGGGCTACACACGTCCTACAGTGGCCGTTACAATGGGAAGCTACATCGCGAGGTGATGCCAATCCTGTAAAAGCGGCCATGGTTCGGATTGCAGGCTGCAACTCGCCTGCATGAAGATGGAATCGCTAGTAATCACTGATCAGCATGCAGTGGTGAATACGTTCCCGGGTCTTGTACACACCGCCCGTCACGCCATGGGAGTCGGCAATGCCCAAAGTCCCTCTTTAATGGGGGCCTAAGGCAGGGCCGATGACTGGGGCGAAGTCGTAACAAGGTAGCCGTACGGGAACGTGCGGCTGGATCACCTCCTTTCTACGAGTTTTGCACGAACCCGGGCACGCTTTTCAAGTTACATCCTTTTGTTCAAGAATGAAGGCCTGGGGACGGCCTTCTTTCTTTTTTGCCGGCAAGGTGGCCAGCAGCCGAGCACGGTGAGGCTGCGCGCGACCCGGGGCATTTCAGATTGAAGATTGCAGACTGCAGATTGATGGGCCGGATGCCCGGTCAGGAACCCAGCACCACGAAGCGGCGCGGGATGTTCGAAAGCGGGAGCAGGATGTCGTGTGAACCGGTGACGCGCAGCCGGTGACGCCCCAGCAGCCTGCCGGCCTTCCGTAGTTCGTCCGCGCAATCCCTGGTCTTGTAGAGAATAATCGTGCCCTTCGGTTTGCGGTGCGGTCTGGCGTATTCGACTACGTCCCGCAGCGGGCCGGCGAGGCGACTGAGAATAGCGTCGCAGTCCAGGCCGGGCAGCGATTCAGCCCGTTCGTTCAGCACTTCCGTGTTGCCAAGCCCGAGTTCGGCGACCGCGGTCTGCAGGAATCGGCTCTTCTTTTGCGACGACTCAATGAGAAACATCTTCACATCCGGGCGGACGAGCACAACCGGAATCCCGGGGAACCCGGCACCGGTTCCGATGTCGCAGACTCGCGCATCCCGTGGAATCAGCCGCTGCACAGCCAAAGAGTCAATCACGTGATAAGAGAGAATCCGGCCCGTGTCGCGCCGGGAGACGAGGTTGATGCGAGTGTTCCAGTCCCGCAGCAGTTGCGTGTAGCGAGCGAGCGAGTCGTACTGCGGCTGGGTCAGCTCGATGGCGAGTTGCCGGCAGGCGGTCTCGAGGGTCGGGAAATCGGGGTCGGAATCCGGCCGCGCCGGGGTGGAAGCGAGCATGGCTCGCCTATCCGGAAGGCTGGTCTTTGATATAGACGTTCGTTTCCAGGTACTGCTGGTAGTCAGTCCACTTCGTGCCCGGGTTCTTTTCAACCGCTTCCCGGAACATCGCGGCCCGGGCGTCGAGGTTGTCGAGGAAGTAGACGATGAACGCCTCGGCGAATTTCGGGGTCTTGGGGGAGCCGAATTCCATCTGGCCGTGGTGTGCAAGAATGATGTGGAGCAGCATCCGGGCCGTTTCCGCCGGGAATTCCTCCATGCCGGCGATCTTGTCTCGGACCATCTGGTAACCCAGCGTGATATGGCCGAGGAGGCGACCGTCGTGGGAGTGCTCAATCGCCACGTCGTAGACGTACTCCCGCACTTTTCCCACGTCGTGCAGGATGACCCCGGTCATCAGCAGGTCGGCGTCGATCTCTTTGTAGACTTCAGGGAAGCTCCGGGCGAGCCGGCACATCAGGACCGTGTGTTCGAGCAGTCCGCCGAGGTAGGCATGGTGGACTCGGGCGCCGCCCGGCGCAAGCGAGAACTGTTCGGCGAGTTTCTCGTCAGCGAAGAAGGCTTCGAGCAGGGCGCGGAGGTGCGGGTTCTTCACCGCGGCCACGTAGCCGCGGAGTTCAGTCATGAGTTGCGCGCGGTCATAACGGGAGGCGGCGATGAAGTCGTCGCGCGAGATGTCGGCCGGGTCGGCCGGGTAGACAAGGCTGACGGTAAACTGGGGCTTGCCCTGGTAGTCTCCCATCCGGCCCACGACACGGTAGAATCCGCCGACCTCAACGCAGCGCAGGGCGTCGTCAATCCGGTCCCACATGATGGCGGCGACCGAGCCGGTCCGGTCACGCAGTTCGAGCGTGAGGAAGGCGCCGCCGTCGCGACGCTCTTTAACATCCCGGCGCGAGCAGTAGAAGACGTCGTCGACCTGCGTGCCGGGTTTGATGTCCTTGAGGAATTGCCTTTTCATCGGCAGTCGGTGACCGCGAGCGGGCTAGAGCGAAAACGCCAACGAGAGGCGGTGGGCGACGCCCAGTTCGACCATCGGGATGAAGCAGTAGTCGAGTTGGTATCCGTGCCAGCGGAAGCCGAGACCGGTGGTCAGACCGGCCAGGATGTCCTCGCCGCCGCCGGCCTTGAGGTCGACTCCGTCGGTTGAGTATCCCACGCGCACGGCCATGAGGTCGGCAACCCAGCCTTCAACACCGGCACGGACGATGACGCGGTTGTCAATCGGTTTGTGCACGTCGAGCACCAGGTTGAGCGACGGATTGGGCTCGTATCCGAGTCCGAGCCCGAAGTCAATCGGCAGCGGGTCGCGACCGGCCTGGAAGGCCTTGAGTTGGTAGCCGACGTTCTTCACCGCTAGGCCGACAGTGAGGCCATCGAACGGCAGTTGATAGGTCGCGCCGATGTTACCGGCCAGTCCCAACCCGAAGAAGGTGTCGATTGAGCCGTAAAGCCCCTGCAGCGCGGCGCCGAACGAAAGCGCATCGCCGAGTCGCATCGCGCCGCTCAGGTTCAGATTAGCATATGAGACGCCGAACGTGCCGAATTCCTCGCCTCGCTCATTCGTGCGTTTCATCGTGCCCGAGTTCAAGTAGACCACACCGAACCCGATGCCCTTGTCGGTTCCGACCGGCTGGGTGTACGCGGCGGAACCGGTTTGGATGCCTGCCACGTAGTTGAGGTAGCCGACGTGGGCCCGGGGGCCTTCGGCCGACAGGGCGTGCGCCGGGCTGAACCAGAAGCCCATCGGGTTTGGGGCGCTTCCCACCCCGGCGCCACCCATAGCCGCCTCGCGGGCAGTGGGCGTCAACCTCAGGAAATCGAAGCCGGTCGTGCCGGCATTCGGGTCAATTCCGACGAGAGTGATGACCAGTGTCAGGGCGAGCATGGTGCTTTTAAGTTAAGGTCGTTTGCCGCAGTTGTCAAGTTTATCCGCACGGCACGATGTTGACATCGGTGCCTGCGGCCATAGAATAGGAAAGAGAACACTAGACGATGATTTGAGTCCGGTGTCGTGACGAGACTGGCATTGAATTATTTGACGACAATCGACGCTGCGGCGTCGGTTGCTTAGGAGGATAGTTATGTCCGGACACTCTAAGTGGTCAACAATCAAGCACAAGAAGGGCAAGACCGACGCGGCCCGAGGCGCGGCCTTCTCCAAGCTCATCCGCGAAATCACCACGGCCGCGAGAATCGGCGGGGGCGACCTCGATGCCAATCCGCGACTGCGCTCCGCGGTCGATTCGGCCAAGGCAATCAACATGCCGGCCGACAACGTTGACCGGGCTATCAAGAAAGGCACCGGCGAGCTGCCCGGCGTTACCTACGAGGAAACCGTGTACGAGGGCTACGGCCCGGGCGGAGTGGCCCTGTTGATTCGCGCGCTCACCGACAACAAGAACCGGAGCACTTCGGAAGTCCGTCACGTGCTCGACAAGTACGGGGGAAATATGGGCTCGGCCGGGTCGGTAGCGTGGCAGTTCAAGCCGCAGGGACTGATTGTCGTTTCCAAGGATAAGGCGGATGAGGACGCGGTGCTGACTGCGGCACTCGAGGCCGGGGCCGACGACGTAGAGACCGAGGCCAACGCCTACTCGATTTTGATCCCGATTGGTGCATTCGAGAAAGTGAAAAAGCAGCTCAAGGACTCAGGTATTCCGTCCGAGAGCGCCGAACTGACCATGATTGCGGCTAACTCGGTCAAGCTGTCCGAGCACGACGCGCCCAAGGTCCTCAAGCTGGTTGAGATGCTTGAGGAACTGGAAGAGGTGCAGCAGGTCTACGCCAATTTTGATATCTCGGACGAGATACTGGAGAAGATCGCGTCCGCGGACTAGCCGGACTTGAGGATTCTGGGGATTGACCCCGGGCTGAGCGCGACCGGATACGGGATAGTCGAAGACGGCGAGGCCACCGAGTTCGGCTTAATCACTACTGATACCCGTCAGCCCATGCCGGAGCGGTTGCGGTCCTTGGGCGAGGGGATGGAGGAAGTGGTCCGGCGTACCCGGCCGACACATTGCGCGCTCGAGACCCTCTTCTTCAAGTCGGTCGGGGCGCGGAGCGTGATACGCTCGGCCGAAGCGCGCGGCACGATTGTCTATGTTCTGGGCCGGAACCGCATCCCGGTAACTGAGCTGACTCCGGCCACAATCAAACTCTCAGTGACAGGAAGCGGCCGGGCCTCAAAGCACCAGATGAACTACATGGTCAAGCGGCTGCTTTCGCTCGGAGAGCGCGTCTCCGAGCATGCGGCAGATGCCCTGGCCGCGGCCTACTGCCTCAGTCGTAGGCAGACAAAGAGTGCGGGGCGGCGTTGCTAGCCCGGCTGCGCGGCGTCCTGGTCGAGAAGGAACCGACGCGCGTCGTCGTCGAGTGCCAAGGCATCGGCTTCGGTCTGAAGGTCCCACTTTCGACATCACGGAGGCTGGCCGAGGCCGGCAGCGAGGTTGCGCTGCGCGTGCATACTCATTTCACCCGGGACGGCGTGGAGCTGTTCGGGTTCATAGACAAGGAAGAGATCACCGCATTCCAGCGGTTGACATCGGTGTCGGGCATCGGTCCCAAGGCCGGGTTGAACCTGCTGTCCCGGTTCACTCCCGAGGAGATAGGTTCGGTCATCGCCACCGGCAAGGCCGACGTTCTGCGGACGGTCCCCGGCATCGGGCCGACCAAGGCCGACAGTATCATCAAGAAACTGCAGGCCGAGGCCCCGCCACCCGAGGCCGGCTCGGGATTGCTGGCGGATGCGGAATCGGCGCTGGTCTCGCTGGGACTGACTCACCGTGAGGCCCGTGACCGGCTGCGACGAGTTGGTGCGGCCGAGAACCTGAGCCTGCAGGATCTCCTGAAGCTGGCCCTGGCGCAGCGAGGCTAACCGGGCGTGGTCCAGGCCGAACGAATCTCATCTCCTCAGCGGATGCGGGGAGAGGAGGCGTTGGACGAGGAAATCCGACCCCGGATTCTCAATGACTTCATTGGCCAGGACCGTCTGAAGGAAAACCTGCGGGTCTTCATCGAGGCGGCCAGGCTGCGCGGGGAGCCGCTCGAGCACGTCCTGCTTTTCGGCCCACCCGGTTTGGGCAAGACAACTCTCGCATACATCATCGCCGGTGAGATGGGCGCCGCACTCAGGGTGACTTCGGGCCCGATACTCGAACGGCCCGTGGACCTGGCCGGCATCCTAACCGGACTCGCGCCGAAGGACGTGCTCTTCATCGACGAGATACACCGGACCAACAAGTCAGTGGAGGAGTATCTGTACCCGGCAATGGAGGACTTCTCGCTCGACGTTCTCATCGACAAGGGACCCGGAGCCAGGTCGGAGAGAATAGGCCTTCATGGTTTCACACTGGTAGGTGCCACGACCCGGTCGGGTCTGCTCACCGCGCCATTGCGTTCCCGCTTCGGCATGTCCTTCCACCTCGACTACTACCCGGCTGAGGACTTGGTTCTTATCGTCCGACGTACTGCGCGCATCCTAAACGTGAAAGTCGAGGACGACGCCGCGGTTGAGATTGCGAGAAGGTCTCGGGGTACCCCGAGAATCGCGAACCGCCTGCTGCGCCGGGTTCGCGACTTTGCCCAAGTCGGCGGTAAGGCACTGGTAGACAAGGAGATAACTCGCTACGCTTTGACTCAGCTTGATGTCGATACCCTCGGGCTCGATGAGATGGACAAGAAGGTACTCCTCACCATCATCGACCGTTTCGATGGCGGACCGGTGGGTGCGTCATCGCTCGCCGTGGCGGTCGGAGAGGATGTCGGTACGCTGGAGGAGGTCTACGAGCCCTTTCTGGTGCAGCAGGGACTGATCCAGCGGACCCCGCGAGGGCGAATAGCCCAGAAACGGGCCTACGACCACTTCAGCCGCAAGGCCGCGAACGCCCGGCAGAGCGAACTGGACATCGGGTAGGGCCGGCCGCTCGGCCTCTCTAAGTCACGGGCCTGTTTGGTGGCCGCTAGCTGACAAACAGCTGATTCGTGCCCAAACCCGCTGGAAGGTGCACCAAAATGAAGGTCGAAGCTCCGTCTTCCCAGCCAGTATCTGGGTCGTGTAGTTTCTAAGTAGCTACATCACAATAGCTTAGGCCTAGGGCGTTTTCAGCGCGGAAATGCCATCCGAGGATTTTCTTGACAGCACACGTCGTATTTGGACGATATTGACGTGAGAAAATGGGCCGTAGGTCTGTTTCTGCTCGTGTCGGCCTGTTTCCTGCCCAGGGCACAGACCACGAGCAGCGTTGTCCGGACAGGAGTCCGGCCACCGGAGTTCATGTTCGTCGGACAAAGGGACAGCGCCGGCGTTCCGCAAGGGCGCTATCTGGGACGCTTCAAAGTCACCTATTACTGGGCGGTCGAGGAGGCCGAGTACCCGACCAGCCGGTCTTCGCCTCTCTACCTTGCCGATGGCCAGCTTCTCGGCCGGTTCTCTTCAGCTTTCGTAAAGGCGTTCCGGGTCGAGGCTGCGGCCTGCCTGAAGGACGGGCGGCGCATCAGCTACCTCAAACGGGCCAACCGGGCCAAAGTCGTGGACCAATTCCTCGGCTACGGCGGGCACATGCTCACCGAGCTCAAGTCCATCGCAGTTGACCCGCGGCTGATTCCGCTGGGTTCGGTCGTCTATGTCCCGCAGGCCGAGAACGTCACGGTTGACGGCCGGACCTTGAGCGGCGTCTTCTACGCCCACGATGTGGGCAGCGCGATCAAGGGCAAGCACATAGACATCTTCGTGGGCAAGAAACAAAACATGGACGCCTTTAGATCAGCGGGAATGGGGGGTACGAGTGGCGTCGATATCTACGTCCTCGAATAGCCGGGTTGGGCCGGAGTCGGCGGTCGCTTCCAGCAGCGCCCGGTTGAGCCTTTCCCGCCACCAGTCCCGATAGAGTTCCGACAAAGTAACCACGCGTACCCGGCGCCGGTGCAGCCAGTCGAGCAGCGTTTCGAAGTCGGCAAGCGGCCACTCGGTAAAGACCTTGGGCGAGCGGACGATTCGGTGCAGCAGGAGAACGGTCGTCTGGTGCCGACGGATGTGGCTGATTATCTCTGGCAGCGAGGCTTGAATCCTGAGTTCGACTTCCGGTATCTGGTACGGCTCCACCCAGAGATTCGGCGTGCCGGGCCGAACCGCCCGGGCAAGCTTGTACCCGGCGCGGCGGACCATTTCGCGGACCCGGCCGTTCATGTCACCATAGGGATAGACGAACGTGATGACCTCGGTGCCGAAGAGCGATTCGAGCCGGCGTTTGGAATCGGCGATTTCCCGCCAGGCCGACGCGCTGTCAACCTGGGTGAGCCACGCATGGGTCAGGGTGTGGCTGGCGATCTCGATGTCGCAGGAGTCCATCATCTCCCTGATTTCACGCTCGTTCAGGAAACGGTTGGACGGGCTGTAGGACGGTTTGCCTTCGGTGATGCAGCCGGTGATGAGCGCAAGAGTCATGGTCATGCGGTAGCGTTTGAGCAGCGGGTAGACATTCTCGTAGACTGAGTGATATCCATCATCAACTGACAGGACAACGGTGTGGTCCGAGAGGTCAAAGGTATCGAGCCCCGGCGGGACCGGTAGAGCCGACCGCGTGAGCTGCGCCGGCAGCAGCAATAACATTAGAGTGAGCACGGAGATGAGATAATAGACGAATCGCGCTTTGTTGACAAGGCGTGCGGGTTTGGCAGACTGCTACCAGTAAGCGATGACCGATGAGTGCTGAACGATGAACGATAGGCGATGAAGGTTGTCCTAGCGCAGCTCAACCCGATGGTAGGTGACGTGCCCGGAAATGTCCGGCGCGTGCAGAAGGCGCTTGAACAGGCCCGCGGATTCAGCCCGGACCTGGTCGTTTTCTCTGAGTTGATGCTGACCGGGTACCCGCCGCGCGACCTGCTTGCCCGCAACTGGTTCATCGACCGGGTGGAGGCCGGCTTGGCTGATGTTGCGCGGACTTCAGCGCAATTCCCCGGGGTTGGAATCATCATTGGCGCTCCGGTCCGTTCGCCTCGCTCTCTGGGCAAGGGGCTGCTCAACGCCGCGATTCTTCTGGCCGGAGGCAAAGAGCAGTTCCGGCAGGCCAAATCCCTGCTCCCGACCTACGACGTCTTTGACGAGACCCGGTACTTCGACCCGGCCGACAAGGTGCGGCTCGCGAAGTTCGGGGGCGAGACCCTGGGGATATCCGTATGCGAGGACGCGTGGACCTGGCCGACAGGAGCCGCCGAGACCAACTCACCCGAGATGTGGGAGCGAGCGGCGTACGACCGCGACCCGGTGGCCGAACTCGCGTCAGCCGGAGCGACCGTGCTCATCAACATCTCGGCTTCGCCGTTCACGGTCGGCAAAGAAGCGGTCCGGAAGCCGCTGATTGCGGGTCACGCGTCACGGCACGGGTTGCCGTTCGTTTTCGTCAACCAGGTCGGCGGGAACGACGAGCTGGTCTTCGACGGCCGGAGCATGGCATTTGACCGGCAGGGCAGGCCCCAGCTCGTCCTGAGACCTTTCCAGGAGGAACTCGCCGTGGTCGAGACCGGCGCAGTCGGCGCGGAGAGCAACTACGTCGAGATTGACCCCGTTGAGTCAATCCACGACGCACTGGTGCTCGGCGTACGCGACTATGTGCGCAAGTGCGGTTTCGAGAAGGCGGTGCTGGGGCTTTCCGGCGGCATCGACTCCGCAGTCGTCTGCTGCCTGGCTGCGGCAGCCCTTGGCCCGGAGAACGTCCTCGGCATCACGATGCCGTCTGAGCATTCATCCCGAGGCAGCGTCGAGGACTCACGCAGGCTGGCGGAGAACCTCGGGATCGAGTTTCGAGAAGTCGGCATCACCGAGGCGTACCACGCATACCTGGCGTCGCTTGCCCGCGAGTTCGCGGGCCGGAAGCCGGATACAACCGAGGAGAACCTTCAGGCGCGGGTCCGTGGTAACATCCTGATGGCGGTCTCCAACAAGCTCGGTCATCTGGTGCTCGCGACCGGGAACAAGAGCGAGATCGCGGTCGGATACTGCACGCTGTACGGCGATATGGTCGGCGGCCTGTGTGTGCTGGCCGATGTGCCCAAGACTACGGTCTACGCACTGGCGAACCACATCAATCGCCTTCATGAGACGATACCCTTGTCCACCATCCGGAAGCCGCCGTCGGCCGAACTCCGGCCCAACCAGACCGATCAGGACACCCTTCCGCCCTATGACGTGCTCGATGCGGTCGTCGCCGGCTATGTGGACGGGGGCCTTTCCGTGGATGAGATTGTCGCGGCCGGGCATGACCGGAAGGCCGTGGAATGGGTCATACGGGCCGTTGATAGGAACGAGTACAAACGGCGCCAAGCCGCGCCCGGGCTGAGAGTGACGAGCCGGGCGTTCGGAACGGGCTGGCGGATGCCGATCGCCGCGCGCTATTGAGAGGGGACTGTCCCCGAACGGGGACTGTCCCCAGGGACCGGCGCGGGGCTGAGTTGCTCGTGGAGTTCTCTCACCGCCTCAAGGTCGGGCCGAAGGCGAAACGCCCGTTCGGTCAGGACGCGGGCCGCAACTGACTCGCCTCTCGCAGCGAACAGCACCGACTGATTGTACAGCGCCGGCACAAACGTCGAGTCGAGCCGCAGAGCCGTTTCGTAGCACTGCCCGGCGCGTCCCGAGTCGCCGGCGGAGATAAACAGGCTACCCAGGCGGTTGAAGTTGGCGGCTGACGGCCGGCCTTTGGCTACTCCCTGCACCAGGGCAATAGCGCTGTCGTATTGCCCGCGCAGCTTCAGCCGGTCGGCGAGCAGCAGCCGCGCTGCCGGCAGCGAGCTGTCCAGCGCCACGGCGCGGTGGAGTTCGGCGTCAGCCTCGTCATTTCGGCCGGCGGTGATGAGTGCGTTCGCGCGGTTGAGGCGGAGCAGGGCGGAGCCGGGGTGGGTGGAGGTGGCGCGGTCGAACGTCGCCAGTGCGCTGTCGGTTTCGCCCGCGGCGAGGAATGCCAACCCCAGATTATTGAGCGCGAGCACCGAGTTTGGTTCCAATTCGTTGGCAAGACGCAGGTGATGAATCGCGCGGCGATGGTCGCCTTTCTCACTGAGCAGAATGCCGGCGTGAAGGTACGCGTGGACATAGCCCTGGTCGAGCCGGAGCGCGCGGTTGTACAGAGCGAGCGCGGAGTCCGGCCGTTGCCCGGCAATGGCGTCGGCGAGGTTGGCGTACGCGCTGGGCGCGTCCGGCGCTTCGCGGACCATCGCCGTGAAGAGTGTCTCGTTGTTTCGCCAGATTCGCGTGCGCGCCACTGTGTCGGCGCCGAGCAGCACGACGACCACGCCGATTCCGGCACCCACTACCTTCCGCGTTACCACTCTGAATGTCAGCAGGCGCGAGAGCGCGGTGACCAGCACCATCACGATCCCGGCCGAGGGCAGGCAGAGCAGTCGTTCTGCGGCCAGTGGGCCGATCGAGGCGATGTTTGCGACCGGCAGCAGGAAGGCGATGGCCCAGGCATAGCCCCACAGCGTTGCCGCGAAGCGGCGCTTGAGCGCAAGGAGCGGAACCGAGACGATGAAGAGCAGGGCGAACAGGGTGTTCGGCGTCGGGATAAAGAGCGTGTCGCTGGCCGGGAATTTGGCGCGGTGCTCAAACGGCCAGAAGAACATCCGGATGTACAACCCGAGAGTGTTGGCTACGGCCACGAGCCGGCTGCCAAGCCCGACACGTCCCTCAATCGGAATCGGTACCGGGACCGCGGCGGCCCGGAGCAACAAGTAGCCGACAAGGACCGCCAATGTGGTGAATACCAACAACCAGTAGCGGCGGCCATACCGGACCCCAACCAGGAGCGGAGCCAGGGCGACAAGTAGGGGGAAAAGGACCGCGGTTTCCTTGCTGAGCAGTGCCAAGCCGAATGCCGGAGGAACAACCAGCCACCACCAGCGGTTGTGCTTGCGGAAAGACCGGAGCAGGGCGAAAGCGGCGAAGCCGATGAAAAGGGTCAGCACGATGTCGGTTCGTCCCGACACGAACGCGACCGACTCGACGTGCGACGAGTGGGCGGCGAAGAGCAGGCCGCCGAGCAGGGCCCAGACTCCGGAGTGGAGCAATTCCCACAGGACGAGGGTTACC
>Ga0208046_1000129_pt1 | contig 15150 bp, 15 predicted proteins | sample PL_2010_300m_FD_184161 | JGI IMG/M metagenome (GOLD analysis project Ga0208046, IMG submission 184161) | Freshwater microbial communities from Powell Lake, British Columbia, Canada to study Microbial Dark Matter (Phase II) - PL_2010_300m... | ecosystem: Environmental > Aquatic > Freshwater >... | reverse complement strand
GAAGGAGAAGCTCCGGAGGCCGTGGCGCTCCTCGTCGGCAAGGGTGAGTTCCCGAAGGGGCTTCCCCGCCTCAAGCTGTTCCCGGAGCCGCGGCAGGACGCGGACATGAAGCGCGTCCTGGGATGTCATCGGCTTTTTCGCCATCTTCGCGAGCCGCTCCAGACGGTTTTCGACGATCATCAGGTCGGCGAGGATCAGTTCATCCTCCAATTTTCGGTAACGGCTCAGGATCTCGGGGAGGTCAGCCGCGGTGAAGGCATCGACGACGTGGACAAGACCCTCGGCCCCGGAGAGGCTCTGCCGGACGGCATCCCAGGCCTTCTCCCCGACGGCGTTGACGTCGCTGAAGGGGACCTTGGCGGGCGAGACCTTGACCGGCCGGAAGATCTCCACCAGGCGGTCGAACCGGGCGTCGGGGACCGAAGCCAGGCCCCGGACGCAGGTCTCCCCGTGCATCTCCCGGCTCCGGACGCCGGTCATGATCTCGAAGAGGGTGCTCTTGCCGCTCTGGGGGAGCCCCAGGATTCCGATTTCCATCGTTTAACACCCCTACTGGACTCGTAAAAAGTCCCCAATATCGTCACTATTTAAAAACACTTATGCACTTATGGGGACACGATGCCGCATCGTGTCCCCATAAAGCCCGGAATGACGAAGGAGGAGAATCATGACTTTTTTTACAAGGTCGTCACCTTTGCATATTAGAAGGCCTTCTCGATCCGGGCCAGCGCCTCATCCAGGCGGGCGTCGGGGACGGTGAGCGAGATCCGGATGAACCCCTCGCCGTACTGGCCGTAGGCAGTGCCGGACGCCACGACGACGGCCGCCTTCTCGAACAGCCGGTTGGTGAACTCCAGCGACCCCATCCCCTTCGGCGTCGGAACCCAGAGGTAGAAGGTTCCCTTCGGCGGATTGAAATCGATGCCGATTCTGGCCAGGGTCGCAAGAACCTTCTCCCGCCGCCGCGCGTAGATGGCGAGCATCCGGTCGATGTTTGAGGTCTCGTGGCGGAGGGCCTGGATCCCCGCATACTGGACGGCGTTGAAGATTCCGGAGTCGGTGTTTTCTTTCACCTTGCTGATCGCCGCGATGAGCTCCGGATTCCCGACGGCCATGCCGATCCGCCACCCCGTCATGTTATAGGGCTTGGAGAGGGAGTTGAGCTCGACACCCACCTCCTTAGCCCCGTCGGCGGATAGAAAGCTGAGCCGCTCCTGCCCCTCAAAGACGACCTCGCTGTAGGGGTTGTCGTAGCAGACGGCGATGTCGTTCGCCTTCGCAAAGGCGACCAGCCGGCCGAAGAACTCCCGGGTTGCGCAGGCGCCGGTCGGGTTGTTCGGATAATTGAGGAACATCCCCCGCGCCTTTTTCACGATCTCCGCCGGGATCTCCTCGAACACCGGGAGGTAGGCGTTCTCCGGGCGGATCGGAACGTTGTAGGGAATCCCGCTCCCCATGAGGATGCTTGCCCGGTAGGCGGGATAGCCGGGATCGGTCATCAGGACGACGTCGCCGGGATTGATCCGGGCCAAGACGAAGTGGTGGCACCCCTCCTTGGAGCCGATGAGGCCCAGGATCTCCGTCGCCGGATCCAGCGTCACGCCGTAGCGGGTCTGGTACCAGCGGGCGACCTCCTTCCGGAAGGCGAACATCCCCTTCTCCTCGTCCGTCGGATAGCGGTGGTTCTCCGGGTCGCGCGCCGTCCGGTAGAGTTCGTCGATGATCGAATCGGGCGTCGGCTCCACCGGGTCGCCGATCGCGAGGCTGATTACATCCACGCCGTCGGCCTTGGCCCTGGCGATCTTCTTCCTCAGTTCCATGAACAGGTAGGGCGGGATCTTCGTCAAACGGTCGGCAGTCTGCAACGTTATTCTCCTTTCCTTACCCAAGCCTCATCCCAGAGTTTTCCCTGGTAGACCACTTTGGTCTTTCCTTCAAGATAAACTTTCGTGAAGCCGCCTGCCGTCTGCTCGAAGTGGATCCGGAGGGTTTCGCCGCTCTGCACGCGGACATCCACCGGGGATTCGACGAACCCCTTCCGGGCGGCGATCAGGGCGGAGGCGACGGAGCCGGTCCCGCAGGCGAGGGTTTCGTCCTCCACGCCGCGTTCGTAGGTCCGGACGCGGAGCGTATGGTCGTCCACGACGGCCGCGAAATTGGCGTTCGTCCCGGCGGGCTGGTAATGTTCATGACGGCGGATCGCCCGGCCGGTGTTGAAAACATCAAACCCTTCGAGATCGCGGGTAAAATGGACGACATGGGGAACGCCTGTGTTGACGCTGTGGACGAAAAGGGTCTGCTTTCCGACCTGGATCCGGTCGTCCATGACGAGGTCCCGGGGATCGGTCAGGCGGAGTTTGACCACGTCGCCCCGGACCTCGGCGTCAATGATCCCGGCCACGGTATCGAAGGACATCTTCTCTCCGGCGATCCCCCGCAGGAGGGCGAAACGGGCGGCGCAACGGCCGCCGTTCCCGCACATTTCCACCTCGGAGCCGTCGGCGTTGAAGAACCGCCACCGGAAATCGACCTTGTCGGACGATTCGATCACGATGAGGCCGTCCGCCCCGACCGACACCTTCCGCTCACAGACGCTTTTCACAAAGGCGACGATGTCTCCCACGGCGAGCGACCCGTCCCGGTTGTCGATCAGGATGAAGTCGTTTCCGCTTCCACTCATCTTATAGAATTCGATCATAATCCTTACCCCTCGTCCCTCACTCCTCACGCCAGAGAACAGACCGCCCGCTGGCTCTGGGGAAACAGGGGCTCCGTCCTCCTATTTAATCCGCTGCCTCAGCGCCTCCAGGTTGTGGATCAGGATGGCGCTTCCCGAGAGGCTGACCAAATTCTTTTCGCGCAGGGTGCGGAGTTCCTTGTTGACGCTCTCCCGCGTTGTGCCGATCATGCCGGCCAGGTCCTTCTGGGTAACACTGATTTTGATCGGCCCGTTCTCCTCTTCCCGGAAACCGTTGCTCCCGGCCAGTTCGATCAGCTTCTTGGCGAGCCGCGCGGCGACTTTCAGAAAAAAGATGTCCTCCAGAAAATCATCGGCCTTGCGCAGACGTCTGGAGAGGGCGGAGAGAATGGCCTTAACCGCCGTTTCGTTGTTCATGACGTAGGCGAGAAAATCCTTCCGGTTCAGGCCGTAGAGGTGGGTCTCCTCGACGGCGACGGCGTCCGCCGACCGGGGCAGGCCGTCTAACAGGGCCATCTCCCCGCAGAAATCGCCGGTGGAGAGAACCGCCAGGATCATCTCGTCCCCGTCCCGCGACTGGCGGACGATCTTGATCTTCCCGGCGGTGATCATGTAGAGGGAGTGGCCTTCCTCCCCATTCCGGAAAAGAACGTCCCCTTTCCGGAGGGTATGTTTCTGGAGAAGCGCTGCGATGTGCCGGCAGTCGTCGGCCCGCAGAGACCGGAACATGGGAACCTGCTTCAAGAGGATTTCAGGATGGATCATGTCCTTCCCTCCCGGCCCCACGGGGCCTTCTTTTTTTCGATCTCCTTGAGATCATCACCCATGAGCTGGACCACCGGCGCCTCGATCACCGTGGTGTGATTGCCGGTCAGCCCTTTCCTGATCGCAAAGGTGAGCGTCAGGATGGTCATGTCCGTCCGACATTCCGTCTTCTTTTATAAGAGGTTGCGGAAATAGTCAAGTCCGTTCCCGCCGGGGAGGAACCGGGCGCCTCATTCCTAACTCCTTACCCCTCACGTCTCCAGATCGTTCTCCCGCTTGAGGATCCGGATCACGCGGAACACCTCTTCGATCGTCGTCACTCCGGCCATAACCTTCCGGGCGCCGGCGAACGGGGCGGGAGCGCCATCGGCTGGCGTTGATCCTGCCATAGCGAACATCGGTTTCCGGGGCCATCGCCAGTGACGGGCTGCGCATGCCGCAAAGCCCCCTTTCTAAAGCGGCCCACTCTATGCTATGAGGGGCGCAGCATCGATGCAGAAAGGTGGACAAAACATGACGGAAAGCACGCAAAACGACCGCCCCGCGGACAATCCCTCCGAACGCCATATCCGGAAGATCGCCGGCGAACTGGGTATTGCGGCGGGTCAGGTCGAGGCGACGGCCCGCCTCCTCGGAGAAGGAGCGACGGTGCCCTTCATCGCCCGCTATAGAAAGGAGGCGACGGGAACGCTGGACGAGGTCCGGATCACCGATATCCGCGACCGCCTCGCCCAACTCGCCGAGCTGGACAAACGGCGCGAGGCGATCCTCAAATCGCTCACGGAGCGTGAGCTCCTCACCGACGAACTCGCAGCGAAGATCGCCGCCGCCGAAACCCTCTCCATCCTGGAGGACCTCTACCTCCCCTTCCGTCCCAAGCGGCGGACGCGGGCGACGGTCGCCCGGGAGAAGGGGCTGGAGCCGCTTGCACAGGGAATTTTCGCCCAGGAGGAGGCGTTCGACCCGCTCGCTGCTGCGGCCGCGTTCGTCGATCCGGAAAAGGGCGTGGCCACGGTGGAGGAGGCGCTCGCGGGTGCCCGGGACATCATCGCCGAATGGGTGAACGAAAGCGAACAGGCCCGCGCCCGGATGCGCGAGTTCTTTGCGGCGAAGGCCGTTTTCCAGTCCCGTGTCATCCCCGGGAGGGAGACGGAGGGAAGCCGGTACCGGGACTATTTTGACTGGGAAGAGGCGGCCGCCAAGGCGCCGTCCCACCGGATCCTCGCGATGCGGCGGGGCGAGAAGGAGGAGTTCCTGACCCTCCGTGTTGTCCCTCCGGAGACGGAGGCGATTTCCCTCCTCGACGCGATATTCGTCAAGGGAGACGGCCCGGTCGCCGAACAGGTCCGGATGGCCGTCGAGGACGGCTACCGGCGGCTCCTCGCGAACGCAATGGAGACGGAGCTTCGCATGGCCACAAAGAAACGGGCCGACGCGGAGGCGATCCGCGTCTTCGCCGACAACCTCCGCCAGCTTCTCCTCGCCCCGCCGCTCGGTCAGAAGCGGCTCCTTGCCCTCGATCCCGGCTTCCGGACGGGGTGCAAGCTCGTCTGCCTCGACGCCCAGGGAAAGCTCCTCCACCACGACGTGATTCTCCCCCACCTCTCGGAGAAGGCGCGGTCGGAGGCGGCCGAGACGGTCCGGAAGCTCTGCGCGCGGTTCCGGGTCGAGGCGATCGCCATCGGAAACGGCACGGCAGGACGCGAAACGGAGGCGTTCCTCCGGACGCTGGATCTCCCCGAAACGATCCAGATTATTATGGTCAACGAAAGCGGCGCATCGATCTATTCCGCCTCCAAGATCGCCCGGGAGGAGTTTCCCAACGAGGACGTCACCGTCCGCGGGGCGGTTTCCATCGGCCGGCGGCTGGCGGACCCCCTGGCCGAACTGGTCAAGATCGACCCGAAGGCAATCGGCGTGGGGCAGTACCAGCACGACGTTGACCAGACGGAACTCAAGCAGAGCCTGGACGATACCGTCATGAGCTGCGTAAACGCCGTCGGCGTCGAGTTGAACACGGCGAGCGCCGCGCTTCTCACCTACGTCTCCGGCCTCGGGCCGGCCCTGGCGGGCAAGATTGTCGCCTGGCGCGACGAGCATGGCCCTTTCCCGTCGCGCGTGGCGCTCAAAGAGGTGCCCCGCCTCGGGGTGAAGGCCTTCGTGCAGGCCGCCGGTTTCCTGCGGATCCGCAACGGGGAGAATCCCCTGGACGCCTCCGCCGTCCACCCCGAAAGCTATGCGATCGTCGACCGGATGGCGGATGACCTGAGCTGCTCCATCGTGGACCTGATGCGCGACGAGGCCCTCAGGAAGCGGATCGATCCGACCCGGTACGTCACGGACGAGGTCGGCCTTCCCACCCTGAACGACATCCTCGCCGAGTTGGCCAGGCCCGGCCGCGACCCGCGTGAACGGTTCGAGGCATTCCGGTTCGCCGACGGCATCGAAAAGATGGAGGACCTGACGCCCGGAATGAAGCTCCCGGGGATCGTGACGAACCTCACCGCCTTCGGCGCCTTCGTGGACATCGGCGTCCACCAGGACGGCCTCGTCCACCTGAGCCAGATCGCCGATAGGTTCGTGAAGAATCCCGGCGACGTCCTGAAGGTCCGGCAGACCGTCGAAGTGACCGTCCTCGCGGTGGACCTGGAGCGGAAACGGATTTCGCTGACGCTGAAGAAGCAACCGGCGGCGGGCGAAAAATCGGGAACGCCGCGCAAGGAGAGGGGCAATCGGGAAGGAGAACTCGCCGGTGAGCCTTCCCGGCCAAAAGCGGCCGCGGATGCCCGGCGGGAAAAGACCGGGGGGATGAAAACGCCGGAGGACGGTTCGGCGCAGGGGGGAAAGCCCGGGGAAAAGCGGGCGCCGGGGGAGGGCGCTTCCGAAAATTCCGCGCCCGGCGGACCGCCGCAGAAGCGGACGTCTCCGGAAGGATCGTCTCCGGAAACACCGGCCGACCGGCCGATCCGGCCCCGGCAGGGACAGGAACGGCCGGACCGCGCCCGGCCCCAGCGAATCAAACCGCGCGATGAAAAGGTCCCTTTCAACAACCCGTTCGCCGCGGTCTTCGGGAAGAAATAGAAAAAGGGGGACAGCTCCCGGTTTTCCCCAAAACCATAAGGGCATGAAAAAATACCGCTGCTGGTATTACACCGGCAACTAAATATAACAACGCATGATCGACGATTACAGGAAATACGGGCATCGCGCAGATTTGATGGTCATGTTTAATTGCCGGAGTAATAACACAAGTCAAATGGTTGTTGGTTTGGAATTGACTTGAAGATTGCAGGAAGCTATACATAAAATAGTGCGGACGTTTTTCGTGGAATCCATCCGTCAGTAATGGTACCTCGCCTGCAGGAAATCGATGCGGTCGTCGCCGACCAGATAGACGATGCGGTGCTCCTGGGTCAGACGGCGGGACCAGACGCCGGGGGCAAGGTATTTCAGAGGTTCCGGCTTGCCGATTCCGGCAAAGGGGTCGCGCAGAACCGCTTCCACAATGATCAAGGCGCGCAGGGCAACCCTTCGTTCCGCGGCCACCCAATGGCGCAGGTCCTCGATAAATTCCGGCTGGAAGACCGCCTCCCGCCGGGGCTGCTTTTTTGATCCGGCTTTATCCTTTTTCTCCAAGACCGATCCCCTTTTTCAACGCTTCCAGGGTCTGCGGTTTTTCCGTCCGCGACTGGGCGCGCGCGAGGGCCTGAAGCAGGCGTCCGGCATTCTTCGGCGAGCGGAGCAGGTGGGCCGTCTCCGTGAGGCTTGCCAGTTCGTCGGCGGCCACGACCGCGACGTCTTCGCCGCTCCGCCGTCGGATGATGACGATCTCCCGGTTCTCCGTCACCTCTTTGAACAAACTGGACAGGTTGGCGCGGGCCTGGGTGTAAGTGGTCTGAATGGGCATGTCTTTTCCCTCCCTCTTTTCTGTACCGGAACACAGTACAGGTTATGCCCGCGGTCGTCAAGACTTATTGCACGGTCTTTCCCCACCATTTTTCCATCCCGTAATGGACGGCGAGGCCGGCCGCAAAACCGACGGCCATGTTCGCAAGGAGGGAAACGGCGACGGTGGCGAGAAGCGGGATCAGGTCCCTGCCGGGTCGGACGTCCCGGGCGAACTTCGTCAGCTCGATCCCGACCAGGAACATCATCGCCCCGATGATCGCCGTGGGGAACGCGGCAAAGAGGCCTGCGATCGCCGCCGCGAAGAAGAGGCCGAGCGCGATCTCGATTGCCCCCTCGATGAGATTCGTCCCGCCGGTGCGCGCCCCGAAGTAATACTGGCCGGCGAGCCCGCCTGAGCCGTGGCACATCGGCATCCCGCCGAAGAACGGAAGGACAAGGTTCATGATCCCCTGGTTCCAGGAAAGCTTCCCCACGCCGACCGGCCGGTCGGGGAAATAGGTCCCGATCAGGGCGGAGGTGGCGATCGTCGCGTTGGTGATCGTGAGCGGGATCTGGGCGAAACCGGCGAGGACCAGCGAATCCCAGACCTCTTTCGGACTGAAACCGGTCAGCGGCGGCGCGGTGAAGCGGATCAGGTCCGCCGACGGAAGGCGGCCCTGGAAGGCGACGATGGCGATCCCGAGGAGCATCAGCACGACGGCGGCCGGGGCGTAGCGGCTCTCCCGGAGAACCAGAACGATAACGATCGCGACGACGCCGAGGAGCCAGCCGGTCGAAATCATCTTGACTGCCTCCACGGCAAGCAGGATCCCGAGTGTTGCCTGGATCCCGCGGACGACGGAACGGGGGGTGATCTTTGCGAGGCGGCCGATGATCCCCGTTGCCGCAAAGAGAATCCAGACGAGTCCCATCGCGAAGCCCGAGGCGTAGATGAGCGAAGGCGTCCAGTGCTGGGCGATCGCGACGACGGCCAGGACCTTCATCGGCTCGATCGGCATCGGGAGTTTGTAGATCAGGCCGGTCGCGACATTCGCGAGGCCCATCATGACGAGAAAGCCGGCCGGATCGAGGCCGCAGACGGCGATGTAGCCGATCGCGAGCGGGAAGAGCGTCCCGAAGTCCCCCATCGATCCGGCCAGTTCCCGCAGATTGAATTCAAACGATTTGATCTTCATTCCGTCCTTCGCGGCGCCGCCCATCCTCCGACCGCCTATCCCTCTTTTCCCATCCAAACGGCGCGGCTCAGCGCAACCGAGGGTTCGTCCAGCAGACGGAAACCGGCCGCCCGGCACACCTCCACGGTTCGTCCGAAGCTGCTACGGGTCACGTGTAACCTCGGCTCGACAAGGAGAAGCCGTCCGCCCGGTTTGAGAAAGGCGGATATCTGAGCGAAGAACCGGGGCTTGTCCCTCACCTCGTGGGCCATCCAAAAGGCGAGGACGAAATCGGCGAATTCCTCCACCCCCAAACGGTCCGGCCGGCAGCGGTGCAGAACGATCCGGTCGGAGAGACCCGCCTTGCGCGCCCGGCGGCCGAGGGCCGCAAGCATTTGCTCCTGGAGGTCGACCGCAATGACCTTTCCGCCCGGACCGACCAGCTTCGCCAGACCCAGAGTGAAACACCCCATCCCGCAGCCGATATCGACGGCGGTCATCCCGGTCTTTACATGAAGGTTGAGGATACGCTCCGGATCATGAATCAGGCGGCGCAGGGGGTTATCGAAGCTGTAACATAGCCACCAGGGGCAGACCCTGTCGTTCATCCGCAGCAGCCTTTCAAACCATCCCACAAACAAGGGCTTCGCTTTCGGACACCCCGGACCTGTCAGAATTTCAGGATCAGCGGATAGACCTGCTTCGTATCGACCGCCCGGATGCTGATCCGCAGTTCCTTCGGTTTCTTGGCCTCCCCCGGATAGAAGATGAAACCGTGGGCCACCTCGTGCGGGGCGACGGGTCTCTTTTCGAGGGAGCGGTTCCGGAGATCCTCCCGGATCTGCTGCCGGACGTCCGATTCGCCCAGCCCCTTGGCCCCGCCCATGGTGATCCCGGCTGCAGCCCCGACGGCGGCGCCCTTCCCGGCGGCCGATACCACATTCGTTCCCGTTACGATTCCTATCGCCGCACCGATGACCGCCCCTGCCGCACCGGCGAGGAGGCCACCCTTCGCGGCCTCCGGCACGACCTTCCCGAGTTCCGTCGTCTTAGACAGGCGGTCATAGGCCAGCCGCTCATCGAGGATCGGCCAGAGGTTGTTCTCCTCATCGACCAGGAGTGTCCTGTCCGTCAGGATCTCCAGCGGATGGTTTCCCGTATTGTCGAAAATGACCTGAACGGGGAGGATTCCCGCGCCGCGGATGTCGAAACCGAAGGCCGCGGTCGCCTCCTCCTTGTTATCATAGGCCTTGGCGGCGATCGTCGCGTCCGCCACGGCCGCGGCGTTCGGATAGGCCGCCGGCATCTTGAAGGGCACCACCTGACGCTCATAGGTCGTGCAGGCCGATAGCCACACGACCGTCAGAAACGCCGCCAGAACCGCCATGATCGTTTTTTTCATCATCTCTCTCCTGATTGAAAATCGTCTAAAAGGTCATCCGGTAAATGGGGAATCGACGGCACAGGGCAATCACCGCCTCCTTCACCCTGTTCCGGAGCGTTTGCTCCTCCGGATGCGTGACCACCTCCACCACCCACCGGGCGATGAGCCGCGCCTCCTCCTCTCCCATGCCCCGGCTGGTCATGGCGGGGGTGCCCAGACGGATGCCGGAGGGTTTCTTCGCCGTGCCGCGATCGCCGGGGATCTTGTTCTTGTTCACGATGAGATGGGCCTCTTCCAGCAGGACCGAGGCCGTCTCCCCGTCGATGCTCCATTTCGCCAGGTCCAGGAGCAGCAGATGGTTGTCCGTCCCGCCGGTTACGATCTCCGCCCCCTGTTCGCGAAGGGATTCCGACAGCGTCTTCGCGTTTTGGACCACCTCCAGGATGTACTGCCGGTATTCCGGAGTGCCCAGATGCTTCAGCCCCACGGCGATGGCGGAGATATTGGCCTGGTGGGGTCCGCCTTGCAAAGTGGGAAAAACGGCGCGGTCCACCTGGTCCGCGTGTTCCGCCTTGCACAGGATGATGGCCCCGCGGGTCATCCGCAGGGTCTTGTGGGTGGTGGTGGTAACGATATCGCAGTGGGGCACGGGGGTTGGATGCTCTCCGGCCACGACGAGACCCGCGATGTGCGAGATGTCCGCCAGCAGAAAGGCGCCCGCCTCCCGGGCGATCTGCCCGAAACGGGCGAAGTCAATGGTCCGGGGATAAGCGCTGGCCCCGCAGACGATGAGCCGGGGCCTGGTCTCCAGAGCCTGCCTGCGGATCGCCTCGTAATCGAGGAGGCCCGTCTTTGGATCGACGCCGTATTGAACCATGTCGAACATTCGGGAGACCACACTGGCCCGGGCGCCGTGGCTCAGGTGTCCGCCGGCGTCGATCTCCATACTCAGGATGCGGTCGCCCAGCTTCAGCAGGGAGAGGTAGGCGGCGATATTGGCGGCGCTGCCCGATAGGGCCTGCACGTTGGCATGTTCGGCGCCGAAGACGGTCTTCGCCCTTCCGATGGCCAGCGATTCCAGCCGGTCGATGTTCTCCAGCCCCCGGTACCACCGCTCTCCGGGATAGCCCTCGCTGTAGATACCCGAAAGCATGGAGCTGATCGCCTTCATCAGGGATTTGGGCGGATAGTTTTCCGAGGCGATCAGGTTGATGGTCTCTTCATTGCGCCGCATTTCGTCGCGGATGATCCCGTTCACCGCGGGATCGAACTGAGAAAGCTTTTCTTCCAGAAGATTCATGGTTTTCCCTCTTGTTTACAATGTACGAGCTTTGAAAATCGGATTCCTCGGCGCCCGGGAGCTTTGTTCGCGCTTCTTAAGCCCGCTTTTCCAGCGATGCGAACGTTTCAATGTACTCATGGACTGCCGGACTTCGCATCCCTGCCGGCCTGATCGGTCGGTGCGCCGTGCGGGTGCTTGCGTAAATCCGGATCAGGAACGGGTGCAATGCGCCAAGAGTCTGTCTTTTCCAGGACGATGATCAACGCGGTCGGAGCATAGGAGAAAAAAAGGACCCTGTCAAGAACAACGGGACAACATCAACGCCCCCGCGCGGGGGGCGACTTGCGGACAATGATGCCCTCATCTTGAAATCTTTTGTGATCGGTTCATCCCCACGCCCGTGGGGAACATACTTCTTCTACTCTATCAAAATTATACGATAAATTTTGCAATCAAATTTCCACCGAAAATTTCCCCAAATTTGACCTGATGGCACTTACCTGCATAGATCTACCCCAAAGATAGGCTGTGCGATGGGAACGAGCCAATCGGCGGCGCTAAGCTCGATCCTCTTCGGTTCGGAAACGGGCCGGACGGCCATCGCGGTCATCATGCCCCGGATGTTCTTGTGCAGGACGCGCCCCTCTTCTTCCGTTGCGTTCAGGATGTACATCAGGCGGAGCTCTTTGTCGCAGGTGGAAGAAACCCCCTGTTTCTCATTTTCCCAGCGGGAATAGGTTTCCGGTTTCATGGAAAGGGATGCCGCCATCTCTTTGCTTTTCAGTCTCAACTCTTTTCGAAGGAATCTTGCCTCGTCGCCCGTCAGCATTTCTTCCTTGCAGACAAAATTACGGGCAATGGCAAGGTGCAGGCCCTTGATATTGGGGATGGTGACAACCTCCTCTCCGCAATCGAGGCAGCGAGACTGAACAATGCCATAGAGGAAAATATTGTCCAGTCCGCCCTCCGAGTAGCGATAGGGTTCACTCTTGATGACTGTCATGGCATGACCGCATTTCCAGCATTGATCCATGTTACGTACCTCCCAGTACCGTGATCACGCCGCCCCGATCCCCTTTTCAATCCACGCCCCCGCGCGGGGGGCGACTCCCTGCCGATGGCGTGATCTGGGATATCATCACGTTTCAATCCACGCCCCCGCGCGGGGGGCGACTGTGCCCTAAAAGTCACAACTGGACAGCGTTTCCGTTTCAATCCACGCCCCCGCGCGGGGGGCGACGCAGGCGATAGCCGGGACCACGCCGTCATGGTTTGTTTCAATCCACGCCCCCGCGCGGGGGGCGACTCCGTCCTGCTTATCGGGATTTTACGCCGCAAGAGTTTCAATCCACGCCCCCGCGCGGGGGGCGACGTCCGGCTATGGCGTTGAGCGGTGTCACTGTGTTGTTTCAATCCACGCCCCCGCGCGGGGGGCGACTTACCGATGGCGACTTATGAGGAGATAACAGCATGTTTCAATCCACGCCCCCGCGCGGGGGGCGACCTTCCAGGCTGCCACTCTCATATTCCAGCAGCGTTTCAATCCACGCCCCCGCGCGGGGGGCGACGGATCCGGCCTTTCGGGTCCGTGTTCCTTTTGCCGTTTCAATCCACGCCCCCGCGCGGGGGGCGACCACTTCGCCATGAAACGCCATTTATAAAGAAATGTTTCAATCCACGCCTCCGCGCGGGGGGCGACCCGATGGAAAGGGAATCACGCGGCCAACCGGCACGTTTCAATCCACGCCCCCGCGCGGGGGGCGACCATGAGACGAAGCGGATTCATCGGTTCAATGTTGTTTCAATCCACGCCCCCGCGCGGGGGGCGACCAGTTCGAGCCGCCGTCGAGGGATGTGTAAAGGCGTTTCAATCCACGCCCCCGCGCGGGGGGCGACCGACGACGGCTCAAACCTAATCGCGGGGGTTTATGTTTCAATCCACGCCCCCGCGCGGGGGGCGACAACAAATTTGATCGAAACCATAGAAACGATCACGTTTCAATCCACGCCCCCGCGCGGGGGGCGACGTTGTGGGGTGGTAAGGGTGACTTCGAGGATGGAGTTTCAATCCACGCCCCCGCGCGGGGGGCGACCCGTGCTGGGCGAGAAACTACATTTCAGGGGGATTGTTTCAATCCACGCCCCCGCGCGGGGGGCGACATCTTCCTTCAGGTAAAATATCATGGCAGATTGGGTTTCAATCCACGCCCCCGCGCGGGGGGCGACGGGGGATACATGGAGGAGTTAGTGCGCGAATGGGTTTCAATCCACGCCCCCGCGCGGGGGGCGACGCCCGTGGATCACCGCCTGGTCGAGCACAAACCGTTTCAATCCACGCCCCCGCGCGGGGGGCGACTTGCGGATTCTCCTGGACCACGTCGGCATAAAGTGTTTCAATCCACGCCCCCGCGCGGGGGGCGACTTCTTCGGTCGTGTTTTGTCCGACTCGATCTCTGTTTCAATCCACGCCCCCGCGCGGGGGGCGACGGCTGTAAAATAGATAACGACGGCGGCTTGTTTGTTTCAATCCACGCCCCCGCGCGGGGGGCGACCCCCCAGCGGGGCCGGCTCCAATGTCGCGGATTGTTTCAATCCACGCCCCCGCGCGGGGGGCGACCTATGCGCCGGCGTCCGGGACCCTCCAGGACAACGTTTCAATCCACGCCCCCGCGCGGGGGGCGACAACGTCTCCCTGCAGCCCGACCGCCCCCTCCATCGTTTCAATCCACGCCCCCGCGCGGGGGGCGACGAAATCTGTCCCCAAACCCATCATTGGAAAAATCGTTTCAATCCACGCCCCCGCGCGGGGGGCGACAACGCACACAGGGAGGCCAACGGACAGCCATATAGTTTCAATCCACGCCCCCGCGCGGGGGGCGACATTGCGCCTGCGCCTGACCATGTGCCGCCTGTGCGTTTCAATCCACGCCCCCGCGCGGGGGGCGACCTGGATCGTGCTGTCCTGCGTCTGCGCAAAATAGTTTCAATCCACGCCCCCGCGCGGGGGGCGACGAAGACCTGGGAACGGTCGAGGAAGCGATGAAATGTTTCAATCCACGCCCCCGCGCGGGGGGCGACCATGATCATGCCCCAATCGTTCGTGTCGGTCAGGGTTTCAATCCACGCCCCCGCGCGGGGGGCGACAGGAGGAACCCTCCGGATCCTTGGCCGCCCCCAGGGTTTCAATCCACGCCCCCGCGCGGGGGGCGACAAACCATCCCCCGGAAACGTAGGACTGGCCTGCGTTTCAATCCACGCCCCCGCGCGGGGGGCGACCGACGGATTTACAAGCCTTCATCGACAACTTCAAGTTTCAATCCACGCCCCCGCGCGGGGGGCGACAAGAAAATGACACCCTTCGTGACACCTCCGCAAGTTTCAATCCACGCCCCCGCGCGGGGGGCGACTTAAATTCTGCTACTGCTGCTTTAGATCTTGCAGTTTCAATCCACGCCCCCGCGCGGGGGGCGACCCCATAGAAAATTTGAAGATGTTCCTATGCAAGCGTTTCAATCCACGCCCCCGCGCGGGGGGCGACTAGTGAAAGGTTTAAGGCTTTCGCTGACATATTGTTTCAATCCACGCCCCCGCGCGGGGGGCGACTGCGTTATGAACCATGAGCATCGTGTTTTGATAGTTTCAATCCACGCCCCCGCGCGGGGGGCGACGTTGGACGTGTGATATATGCCTCCGGGATAACGAGTTTCAATCCACGCCCCCGCGCGGGGGGCGACATAGACGAGATCACCGAATTCGGTATAGAGTTTGTGTTTCAATCCACGCCCCCGCGCGGGGGGCGACAAGAGACCGTGGAAAAAATAAGTAAAACAATAAAGTTTCAATCCACGCCCCCGCGCGGGGGGCGACCGGCGGTCGGTGCGAGTGTCATGATAGAGATCGAGTTTCAATCCACGCCCCCGCGCGGGGGGCGACGCAATCCCCTAGGATATCACAATAG
>Ga0208046_1000128_pt1 | contig 15260 bp, 11 predicted proteins | sample PL_2010_300m_FD_184161 | JGI IMG/M metagenome (GOLD analysis project Ga0208046, IMG submission 184161) | Freshwater microbial communities from Powell Lake, British Columbia, Canada to study Microbial Dark Matter (Phase II) - PL_2010_300m... | ecosystem: Environmental > Aquatic > Freshwater >... | reverse complement strand
GACAACTGATTCTCCGGTTCAACCAGCAGTTGAACTGTGGGATGACTGCACGATTCAATAGCCAGTTCAGCCGAAGGTTCAGCCGCAGGTTGAATCGACAGATAAACCGAGAAGTAAGCCGTGGGTCGATTCGTCGGGCGACCCGTTGGATGAATTACCGGCTCATCCGTGAGGTGAACCGTAAGATGAATCGACGATTGTACCGGTAGCTGATCCCCGAGATGCCGGGTATAGTATTGGGCTGATGGCCGGCACGAGGTGCTCCTGCGTCGGGAATAGGTGCATCTTTCATGACGCGGTGGGAAAGAACGGCACTGATTGGAGTCGGCGGGCGAGGAGCGGACGCAGGCCGAGGCTCACGTTGGGCCGGGACCGCACCGCGAACGTCGGTCTGGCGACGGTGCCGAGGGACCGAAGCTCGCGGCTAGCGGGCAAGGAGCCGGCGGATTGTCTTTCGGAAAGGCGGGCGAATGATGCCGCGGTCGGTTATGAAACCGGTGATGAGGCGAGCCGGAGTCACGTCAAAGGCCGGGTTGAAGACCGGCACACCCTTGGGCGCTGCGCGGCATCCGGCGAACGCACGTACCTCTTCCCCATCCCTCTCCTCCACGACAATCTGCCCGCCATTCGGAGTCGCGGGGTCAAAGGTCGAAGACGGAGCGACGACGTAGAATGGCTTGCGCGCCGCCCGCGCCAGAGTTGCCAGCATCTTGGTCCCGACCTTGTTCGCCGTGTCGCCGGTGGCCGCGATCCGGTCTGCGCCGACTAACACGAGGTCGCACTGGTCAATCACGCTGGCGGCAGCGCTGTCGGCAATCAAAGTCACGGGTATCTTTGCCCGTAGCAGTTCGAGTGTGGTCAGCCTGCCGCCCTGCAGCAGCGGTCTCGTCTCGCAGGCATAGACGTGCGGCTTCTTGCCGTCAAGGTGTGCCTGAAACACGACGCCAAGGGCGGTTCCCATCCCCGGCGCCGCCAGGGCTCCCGTGTTGCAGATAGTGAGGATGCTGGCGTTCTTCGGGAGCAGCTTCACTCCGTGCCGCGCCATGGCGAGCGACCGCTCTATCTCCTCTGCCTCTATCCTCTCGGCTTCCTGTGTGACAGCGCGACGCATCACGGCCGGAGTCAGGCCACGGACGGCCACGGACTGAATCACACGGACAACAGCCCACTTCAGGTTGACCGCGGTCGGCCGCGCGGCAATCAGCGTGCGCGCCGCCCGAGCGAGACCGGCTTTGAGCGTCCGGTCAGGCAGTCGCCCGGCCTCCACGGCCAGACCGTACGCCGCAGCGGCGCCGATGGCCGGTGCTCCGCGCACAGCCAGCCGCTTGATGATGCCTGCGACCTCGGCCGCGCTTGTGGGATGAAGGTATCTGAGCCGATGAGGCAATGCTGTCTGGTCCAGTATGCGCAGCCGCGAGCCGGTGAAGACCACGGATCGAAGCAGAAAACCGGGAAGCCGACGTGCCGAAAGCGGGGACAGTCCCTCGGAGGCTCGCGCCGCGCGCTCGCCGGTACAGTCCCCGTTTTCGGTCATGTCCCGCGTGATGCGACGGCACCGGTCTTCTTCAGCACCGCGACCAGCCCGAACGAGTCGCGGTCGTGCCGTTCCTGGCCGCACCGGACGAAATCCAAGGAGGCAAGGTATCCGTCGAAATCGAACCCGTCATGGTCGGGCAGGAACGAGTAGAGGCGGAACAGCCGGGATTCCAGCCAATTCCGAAACGCGCCGAGCTCTGCGTGGCGGCGGCCGAGGCCAAGCAATAGCCGCTGCGCCCGGTTCATCAGGTACCCGCCGTGATCCTCGGCCCTGACCGATTCCGACACGATGCGCTCTGACACGAGTCGGCACACGTCGTGCGCCTCGAACGGACTGCGCCGGCGGTCGCTCAGAAACTGGTCGAGCGAACGGTACGTGTACTCAACGAAGTGCGGCGCGTACCCGGAAAACGGCCGCGGGAATGCCGCGCGGTCGAGCGTGGTCAGCACCATCATCCCGCCGGGCGGCAACGCGTCGTAGACCCGATGCAGCAGCCCTTCCGCCTCGTCCGGCGGCAGGTGTTCGATCACCTCGAGCAGCAGTACGGCATCAATCTCGTCGAGGTGCTCGGGCCGGATTGACCGCACGTCGAGGTGACTGAAACTAAGGCCGTCGCGCTCAAACCGCTCGCGCGCCCTGGCCAGCAGATGTTCGGAATAGTCGGTTGCCTCGATTGTCCAGCCGTCCGGCATTACGTGGGCCAGGGCGCTGGTCAGCACGCCGCTGCCGCAACCGAACTCCAGCAGCCGGAGCGATGGGACATGACCGTAATCCGCCCGGGATTCCGGATCGTGTCCCGAGCCGCGCAGCACGGCCAAGACTGCCGCGTAGTTCGCGCAGTGGTGAAGTTGCAGTCTCCGGTCACGCTGCTGCTCGACGCTCCCGCCCTCGAGGTTACCGTACGCGCCGCGGTCGCCTGGCGACCACTCGCGCGACTTCTCGATGCGCTGGAACTCGTCCCAGATTCGCTTCACGTCCGCGCGAAACTCGAAGCCGTCGTTCTGGGCGGGGACTGTCCCCGCATGGGGACTGTCCCCAAAACCGGGCTCTTTGGTGGATGCTTTTCCTCGGGCCTGTGTCGACACTCAAGAGGATATTATCAGACGTGACGCGCATCCGCAACCCCCGTCGAACCGCCGGCCGCCGGGCTGCTGGCTGTCATTCCGAGCGAGGCGAGGAATCTCGCCCTGTCATCATGGCGGACGGGATTCCTCGTCGCCGGGCTCCGTGCTCGACGCACCGTAGGACCGAGCGGAATGACATGACTCCGGTCACCGGAACGCATGAGGACTCAACTCCTCTTTGCCGCCTGCGCTCTTTGCCGCCTGCGCTTGACTCTCCGCCTCCAGCCAATAGCATTGACGGTTATGGAAAGCGCCGACCTGTCGCGTATCCGGAACATCGGCATTGCCGCGCACATCGATGCCGGCAAAACGACGACGACCGAACGCATTCTCTACTACTCGGGCCGGATTCACCGGATGGGAGACATCGACGAAGGTAACACCCAGATGGACTGGATGGCCCAGGAGCGGGAACGCGGCATCACCATCACCGCCGCGGCCACCACGGTATCCTGGCTGGAGCATCGCATCAACATAATCGACACGCCGGGCCACGTCGACTTCACGGTCGAGGTCGAACGTTCCCTGAAAGTCCTCGACGGCGCGGTTATCGTCTTCTGCGGCGTCGGCGGCGTCGAGCCCCAGTCCGAAACCGTCTGGCGTCAGGCCGACCGATACCATGTCCCGCGCCTCGCGTTTGTCAACAAGCTCGACCGGAGCGGTTCGGACTTCTACCGCGTGGTCAAGATGATGGCGGAGGAGTTCGAGCAAATCCCGTTACCGGTGCAACTGCCGATCGGTGCCGAGGACGAATTCAATGGCGTGATCGACCTCATCTCCGAAAAGGCATTCGCCTGGCACACCGACGACCTCGGCGTGACCTTCGACGAAGTACCGATTCCCGAGGACCGCCGTGCCGAAGTCGTCGACTACCGACACCGGATGGTCGACGCGCTGACCACGTTCGACGAGCAACTGCTCGAGAAATACCTGGCCGGCGAGCCGATTGGCGAAGCCGACCTGAAACACGCCCTGCGCAAGGGCACCATCGCCCTCAAAATCGTGCCGGTCTTCTGCGGCAGTGCGTTCAAGCACAAGGGTATCCAGAAGCTGCTCGACGGCATCGTCGACTACCTGCCGTCGCCGCTCGACGTCCCGCCCGCGCGCGGCACCAACCCGAAGACCGGCAAGGAAGAGACCCGACCGTCCGACGCCAAAGCGCCCTTCTCCGCGCTCACGTTCAAGCTCGCCTCGGACCCGCAGCGTGGGATGCTCGCCTACGTCCGCGTCTACTCGGGCAAAGTCGAACAGGGCGAGGTCGTAATGTCGGTGCCGGACATGAAGCGCGTGCGCATCCCCAAGCTCGCCATCATGCACGCCAACCGGCAACAGGAGGTCGAAGCGCTCTCGGCCGGCGAGATTGGCGTGGTCATCGGCCTGAAAGAACCGCGCACCGGACAGACCCTGACCAATCTCGCCCACCCGATTGCCTTCGAGCCGGTCAAGTACCCGGAGCCGGTCGTGTTCCTCGCTATCGAACCGAAGACCAAGGCCGACGAAGAACGGCTGCACGCGTCGCTCGATACGCTGGCGCTCGAAGACCCGACCTTCAAAGTCCGCACCGACGAGGAAACCGGCCAGCTCATCCTCTCGGGCATGGGCGAGCTGCATCTCGAAATCCTGATTGACCGGTTGGCCCTCGACTACAAGGTCGCGGTCCACTCGGGCAAGCCGCAGGTCTCCTACCGTGAAACCGTCACCGCGTCCGCGACCGCCGAAGGCCGGTTCATCCGGCAGAGCGGCGGCAAGGGGCACTACGCGGTCGTCAAGCTCGCGCTCGAACCCTCGCCGGAAGGCAATCTCGTCGTGGACGAACTCCAACCCGGGACCCTGCCGCGTGAGTTTGCCGCCGCGGTCCAACAAGCCATTCACGACAGCTTCGAATCCGGCGTGCTGGCAGGCTACGCGGTGGTCAACGTCAAGGCCCGCATCCTCGACGGTTCGTGGCACGAACAGGACTCAGCCGACGTTGACTTCAAGGTCGCGGCTAGTACCGGGTTCCGCGAGGCCTTCATGGCCGCCGGCCCGACGTTCCTCGAGCCGATAATGGAACTCGAGGTCGTGACCCCGGACCAGTACTTAGGCAGCGTGCTCGGCGACGTCACATCGCGTGACGGCAGGATTCTGCACCTCGAGCCGGTCAAAGGCCACCAGATAATCAAGGCTGAACTGCCGCTGGTCAAGACCTTCGGCTACGCCACCCAGCTCCGCTCCCTATCCCAGGGCCGCGCCGCCAACTCCATGCAGTTCTCGCACTTCAGCGCGGTCGACCAGGCGACCCGCGAACGCCTCTACCCGCTCTTCGCCGGCAAGCCGCAGTAGAGTCTGCTCAAGCACAAGCCCAGGCTCAAGCCGGACCTCACCGCCTGACCGCTCCCGCCGAGGAACGCAGTCCATGACGGATAGCCTGGTGTCATTCCGAGTAAGTCCGACGCATCGAGGAATCTCTCAGGCGAGACCCCTCGACTCACTGAGCCCGCCCTGAGCCTGCCGAACGGGTTCGCTCGGGGTGACTGACCCTCTCTTCCCCGGTCTTGCGGAGTGTGGCTCGACTTGACAAGGGACTGGGACGACATAGTATTCCAGTGAGAATACATGTCCCGTGTAGCTGACAAAGGAGGCCAAAGCATCAACTAACGTCTTCGTATGAAGACGACAATCCTGTTCGCAGTCCTGCTCGTGTCCGCAACCTTCGCCAAGCCGCAACCCGGCCTCCCCTTCCTGCTAATCTGGCCCACCGCCCGCTCAGCCTCACTCGCCGGTGCGATGACCGGCCTCGCGGACGACCCTGACGCCATGTTCTTCAACCCCGCCGGCCTCGCATTCCAGTCCGGCATCGGCGCAACGGCCAACTACGCCGACTGGCTGCCGGGATTCTACCCGGACATGCACTTCGCCTATGGAGCCCTGAGATTCAGGAGTGCTGAATCGAACGGCACATGCCACCGCTGGGGTTTCGGACTGGACGCCTCGTATCTCAATCTGTCAGACAGCTACGACAAGAACTATGAGCCTCCGATGCCCTGTCCAGATGTCTGGAGAGGTTCAATAGGTGTCACTGGGTCCTTTGCCGTCGCGAGCCAGTTGGCGGTCGGTGCCAAGTTCAAGCTCATCCACAGCGACCTGGCCACGTCACTGAGCTGGAGATCAATGCCGGAACTAGGCATTGAGACTGGCAGTACGGGCAGCACGTGGGCCGCCGACGTCGGTGCGCTGTGGAGGCCGTCGGCTCACTTCTCGCTCGGAGGCAGCGTAGCCGACCTCGGCCCAGGGATCACGTACGCCAGCAGTGATGAGCACGACCCGTCGCCAACCATGCTACGGCTAGGCGCTTGCTGGACGCCGGTCAGCAGCAGGTACATACGCGTGAACGTGCTGCCGGAGTTCGACAAACTGCTGGTCGGCATGTTCTTCGATACGGCCGACACAAAGACGTTCGGACGGGAGTTGCAGACGGAGCTGCGCGATGCGTGGAAGTCCCTCGGCATCGAAGTCACTGGCCTCGAGATCGTCACGCTCAGACTCGGCTACTTCGAGGACATTTCCTGGGACCGCGGAGGAATTGTACTTGAGCGGGATGGCGGCGAGTATCGTCACAACCTGTACGACCTGCTGACTAGAAGGCACCTGGGGGAGTTCAGGCACATCGGCCTGTGCTGGGGATTCGGAATCGGGTACAAGAACTACATCCGGTTCGACGTGTCCAGCGATGCGGCCATATACGACTTCCCGACCAGCAACTGGAAGTTCTCTCTGGTCGCTAACGACATCGCGGGTGGAATTCGGGAACTGAAACAAGGCCACACGCCTTGGGAGGAGTAAGACGTGAGACATCCGGCAATCGGCGCTCTGCTCGCGGCGTGCTTCGCTAACATGCCGATCGCCCAAGCAAGAGACTTTGGCATGGGCGTGCTCATGATTTGGCCGACGGCGAGATCAACCGCTCTGGCCGGGGCAATGACCGGCCTCGCGGATGAGGCCGACGCAACATACTTCAACCCGGCTGGACTTGCCTTCCAGATGACGGCAAAGGCAGACATCACCTATGACAACTGGCTTCCGGACCTGTACCCGGGAATGCGCTACGCTTCTGCCGCAGGCGGTGTGCCTCTCAATCTGCGGTTCTTGCAGGGTCGCAGAGCCTTCATAGCAGGGAGTGCCGCGCGCCTGCGGATTGGCAGGATGTTCGTTCTCGACGAGCACACGGGGAGAAACGTCGGGCAAGTGTGTCCTTCGCGTGGAGAAGTTGGAGCTCGCGTTGCGGTGATGGTGTCAAACAACATCGCCGTCGGTCTGGGCGCGAAATTGCTGATTAGCCAAGATGCCATTCCGCCCTGGCCGTATCTCTGACAGAGCCCATTTGGGGGGCCCGAGTTCGGGCTCGAAACTGGCGGCAGTTGCACGGATGTCGCATTCGATGTCGGCACGCTCTACCGTCCAACACAGAAGCTATCGTTTGGTATTGCGCTTTCGAACGTCGGCCCTGACATCGCGTATCGTCCGAATCTGCCCGCAGAGGCCAAGAACATCGCTGCGCTCCCGACCACGGCCCGACTGGGTCTGGCCTGGACATTCTTTGAGAACCGCTCCGTAAGGTTGCGCGTCATGCCGGAACTCACCAAGGTCCTCGCTGGGATGTCCGCGGACACTGCTGGCAAAGGCCTCTGTCAGCAATTGGGCGATGATTGGAAGGACGTTTGGAAGGCCGTCGGCGTCGAGGCAACCGCCTTCAGCCTCGTGTCACTAAGACTCGGCTACTTTGAGGACGTAAACGGCGAGCGCGGCGGCTTCATGTACGGCGATGATTATGAGATCTATCAACACCTGAGCATAGGCGACATCTTCACCGTGAGTCACGCCGGAAGGCTAAGGCGCATCGGCTTGTGCTGGGGATTCGGCCTCGGCACGGACAAGCTTCGGTTGGACTTCTCCAGCGACGCGGCCATCTACGACTTCCCAACTGAGAACTGGAAGTTCTCGCTGGTCGCGAACGACATCGCGGGTGGGATTAGAGAACTCAGGCAAGGCCATGCGCCTTGGAGAGACTGACATATGAAGAATGCTGCAATCGCCGCTCTGTTCGTGTCGTGCATGGCAGGCGTGCCAACCGCGATGGCGAGAGACATTGGCATGGGTGTGCTGATGATATGGCCGACAGCAAGGTCAACTGCTCTGGCCGGAGCAATGACCGGCCTCGCTGACGAGGCCGATGCAACCTACTTCAACCCGGCCGGACTGGCCTTCCAGGCAACGGCAAAGGCGGACCTGAGCTATGGCAACTGGCTGCCGGGGCTGTCCCCACGCATGCTCTACGGCTCTGCCATCGCCGGCGCGCCCATTCGCATGTCGTCGCTTGGCGGACACAACATCTACGTCTCAGGCAGTGCTATCTACCTGACGACAGGAGAAATGGACATCGTTAATGAACACGGTGACTTCCTCGGCCGAGTTAGAGTCTGGCGCGGAACGGCAGCAGCCCACGCGGGATGGGAGCTGACGCATACGCTTGGAGTCGGTCTCGGGCTCAAACTGGTCCGCAGTTCGTACTGCAACTATGACGTGTGGTTGGACGGCTCCATTGTCGAGCCACGAAGCTCTGCCTGGGCGCCCGACGTGAACACCGCAATCACGGCTGCCGCCGACATTGGTGTTCTTTACCATCCTCTCTCACAGCTCTCGATGGGCGCCGCCATCGTCAACCTGGGACCTCACATTGTCTATCGGCCCAGTGGTGAGGTCACGGATCTATCTCGGATGGCTCGGCTCGGCGCGTGCTGGACGCCGATTGAGAGCCGCAACGTACGTTTGCGCGTGATGCCGGAACTGAACAAAGGGCTGGTCCGAATCTTCTGGGACTCGACGGGCACGATGTCCGTTGGGCGCAAACTGGAGAGAGAGTGGAAGGACGCCTGGAAGGCGGTCGGCATCGAAGCAACCACCTTCAACCTCGTATCGCTCAGGCTCGGCTACTTCGAGGACCTGACCAACCAGCGCGGGGGCATAGTCCTTGTGAAAGAAGGCCAGACCTACCACTACGGCCTCTGGGACGCCCTAACTCGCAAGGACCTAGGGGAGCTCAAAGGCATTGGTCTGTGTTGGGGATTCGGCCTCGGCACGGACAAGCTTCGCTTCGACTTCTCCAGCGACGCGGCAATCTACGACTTCCCGACCAGGAACTGGAAGCTCCAGTTGACCTGCAACGACATCGGGGGATTGTTCTGAGGAACTGATTAATCGTGCCACGCCAAGCGAGGCGAGTTCCTGCCGAGTTGAGGGGTCTTTCAGAAGAGATTCCTCGACTCCGCTCGGAATGACATCGCCACTGTGTTTCTGCCCCTCACCCCAACCCTCTCCCCTGAGGGGCGAGGGAGTTACGTCTATCTCCGGCCGCGTAACAGAATCTGCGTCATCTGTGCAATCTGCGGATGGTCCTCTCCGGACGTCGGCGACCTTGGCGGTTGTTCTCTGACCGGGCTATTTCCCCTTGCGCGGAACGAGCTTCAGGCCGAGGGCGTCCCGGCCGGCGGGCTTGTACAGCCGGACAATCGGGATCACATACTCGGCAAAGAGCATCAGCACACCCACACCGAGGATGATGCGGCGCGCCAGCAGAGCCCATTCCTGCTCCAGTTCGGGTATCCGCAGCGGGTTGGCCCACCACGCGATGCCGATGGCCAGCACGACAATCACGAGGATATTGGCGAAGGTACGCAGGGCGTTCCAGAACAGAACCTTCTTGGCGAGACCTTCGTCGGTGACGACAATCTCCGGCTCGATTGCCTTCACCGCCTTCTTCAGTTCGTCGAGGCTGGCGACCTGCATCGGTTACTTCTTCTCGCCTTTCTTCGACCGGGCCTTCTTGCCGGAAGCCGGAGTAGAACCACCAAGAGTCTGCCCTGAGCGAGCCGCGCCGGCAGGAGAGATTGCTGAGCCATCGGATGGCACCTGCGAGGACGCAGAACGACTCGTCGGACTCGCTCGGAATGACAGGGGGCGCGGCGAGTCGAACGGGACGCCAGGACCGCCAAGCTTAGGCAGAGCATTCCCGTCCGGACGCATCTTTGTGTCGGGGACAGTCCCCGCACGGGGACTGTCCCCAGTGCCCTTCCGTCTTGGTAGTGAATTCCTATCCCGGTTCCTGGGCCTCTTGCGTGGCTTGGCCTCGGGTTGGACGGGCAAGGGGCGCGCCTCGGGCAGCCTCAGTTCGGTCACTGCCGGCGGTTTGCCGAACAGGTCTTCATAGACCCTGGCGTAGCTGTCCTTGCCGCTGGCCAGGGCGAGCGTCAGCGGCATCACGTGCCGCGCCTGCTCCATCATCCGGCCCGCGATGTCACGGATGTCCCATTGCGCGGCCGGGTCCTCGCGCAGCCGCGAGATGTGGTAGAGCTCGCGGGCGTCGACCGTAACGAGCACCCGGCGCTGGTGCGAGTTGGTGAGCACGTACTGCGCGGCAGCCGGGTTGACCGCGGCAATCCGGTCAAACACTTCCTCGGTCCGCGCCAGCATCTCCTTGAACGACTTGTGCTCCTTGATTTCCGCAATTGACGTCGGAATAGTCCAGCCGTAGTTCGGATTGTACGGTTGAGCGGTAATCGTCATCAGCCGGTGCCGCTTGAGCTGGGCGAAGCCTGACGCCGAGATGACGAGTTCGAACGTCAGGCAGAGGTGTTCGAACTCGCGCAAGACCGCGTCGTAGGCCTGCAGGTCCTGGCACGCGAGCTTGAATATCTCCTTCTTGCGGGCGAGGGTCTGCCGCTCAACCCGGCTCAGGCACTCGGCGTGGGACGCGTGCGAGACCGTGTGCAGGATTGCGGCAAGCAGCTTGTTGTCCGCGTTCTGGGTGTAGTCCACCAGCGCGACGTCGGACGCGGCCAGGGCGATGAAGTTGCGGGGCCGACGGTTGAACGCCGGAGTCATGAAGGTTGAGGCGTATTCGCGGACCCGCGCGTAGGTATTCTTCTCGTAGTCGGTCGGCTGCGGGAACACAATCAGCGACGGCGCGACCGGGACTGTCTGCTCGTATAGCCGGGTGGAAAGACCCCGCACCTCGGCCAGGTCGCTCGCAGTCAGGCTCCGCAGCATCAACTCGAGGTTCCGCGCGTTGGCGGTCATCCCGAGCTGGGTCTGGATGGCGAGCCCGGTGATGTAGCGGGCGTCTTCCTTGGCCGCGTTCTCGGCCCGGTTCGGGTCGTCCTTCCACTCCGGGCGCTTGGCAGTGAAGTGGGTTACGAGCTTGGCGTACAATTCGTGGTAGTAGCGGTTCTGGAGTTTCACGGTCGCGACGAACTCGTCCAGGACCTCGGTGTCCTTCAGTTCCTCGGGCACGATGAAGTCATCGTTGAGCGCGACGTAGCGCTGCGACTTCTCGGTATAGGAGTTGAGCCGGTGGCGCTCAAGCGCCTCGACCGCGAGCCGCGACACGCCGCTCACGTCAAAGTTGAAGACCGCGTGCTCGGCAATCGAGTGGTGCCCCATCTCGAAAACGACGGTCACGTTCGACTTGCGCGCCTTCTCCAGCTCCTTGCGGGCTTCCTGCCTCAGCTCCTCGACCGGCTTGGAGCTCCTGCTGATGCGCGCGTAGACAGCGGAGATCAGCTCCGGGGTGAGGACAACGCGGTGGTGCTTCGCGAGCGCCTGCAGCAGCTCGTACTCGATGTTGAATCCGGCGAGAACAACTTTCATCGTGCTGAGGATATTGTCCGGTCGCGGAAAGTCAAGTGACTATGTCGCCCCGGAAACCACCATGGAGCCACGAAGACACGAAATACACGAAACGAATGGGTGTCGTGACGGAGCGGTCCGTTTCCTCCGGCTTCGTGCTTTCGTGGCTTTCTATCTCGGGATTCCGGTCGCGGGCGAGCCTTCGACCACACGCGTCTGCTGCGGCGTGAGGCTGTCTACCAGCCCGAGCATCTGCTTCATCATCAGTGCGTTCCGCGCAGCGGCGCCGGCGTGGCAATTATTGAAGAAGGTGTAGGTAGTCTTCGCGCCGGCGCTGACGCTGCGCAGCGGCGGGATGAACTCCTCGAGCTCCGTGCTCGAGTAAAGGTAGTTGTACCTTTCCTCGCGTGACGCATTGAACCAGTTCTGATTCCTGCCATGGAAGCGGAAATAGGCGATATCCGAAGTCCGCCGCGGCTCGAACGGCATCAGCCGGGGTATCTTCGGCTCGTCCACGACGCAGCAACCCATGCCGCACTCTTCCAGCAGCCGAAACGCATCCGGCCTGAGCCAGGCTCGGTTGCGGAACTCGACCACGATGGAAACGCCCGGCATAAGTGCGGGCATTCTCCGCATATAGTCAAAGTTCTGCGGCACCGGGTAGAAGAACACCGGGAACTGGACGAGCACGCACCCGAGCCGACCCGAATCGACGAGCGGGCTGATACCTTCGCGGAAAGCCTTGAACACTTCCCCGGTGTCTTTCAGGACTCGCCGGTCTTCGTCCTGCCAGATGTCGTGGGTCATGTCTTTGTGCGAGCGAACGACGAAGCAGAAACCAGGGCTGGTCCGGTTCACCATCGACGCCAGGGTCCTCGGCGTCGGCATGGCATAGTAGGTGAAGTTCAGCTCGACCGTGTCGAACCCGAGCACGCTCTCGTAGTATTCGAGCATCTTCGCTTTGGCCAGCCCGGCCGGATAGGCCCTGCCCTTCCAGTCGTCAAAGGAAAAGCCACTTGTCCCGACTCTGAACCGCATAGCGTTCGGCTCCAAGTCCATGCTCCGGTTCTACCGGACGACGTGAGCGAGGCGCTGCTCGCGGTTCGTGGCGAGGACAGTCTGGTCGAGTGACAAAAGCAATATAGTAGATGACATTGAATTGCCGAGTTGAGGTAGCGGGAGCCATTATATTCCCGCCACTTGGGGGTGTCAAACGAACCCGGCTCAGATCGCCTTGAGGGATTGGCGCTCCACAGATTGGCGCGGAACGCTTGACAAGCAGGCAGCGTCCAATAGGATGAGTTGTTGGTTCAACCGACCTGACAAGGAGTCACCTATGGTATCACCCCAAGATGTAAAACGCCTGACCGAGAGCACCGACCGCCACGTCCTGACGCTATACTTCAACACCCGTAAGGGCCAGCGGCGGTCCGCCTATCCGGCGCGGCTCCGCAGCCTGCTGCACCGTATCGAGGCAGGAGTCCCGGCTGGAGACCGAAAGCAGTACGACCAGGCAGCCGCAAAGCTGATGAACTTCGTAAGCCAGTATCAACCAGCGGGCAACTCACTCCTGGTCTTCGCCGGACCCAAATCGTGGGATGAGTTCCCCTCCCGAATTCCGGTCCGCGACGAAGTGAGCTGGGGACCGCCCAACACTGCCCAGTTGCTGTGGCTCATCGAGGAATACCGGCCGTACGGTGTGCTGGTTGCCGGCATTGAGCACGTCCGATTTCTCTCGGTTCGGCTGAACGAGTTCGAGGTCTTCAAGGAGTTCCACGCCGATATCGACACCAGCCAGTGGCGCAAGCAGGTAGTCGGCTCAAGAGGCCGGGGCGACTCGGTCCAGAAGGGCGGCCGGAGCATCGAAGCCTTCGACCAACGATACATGGAACAGGTCCATCGTTTCTGGAAGTCACTCCACAAGCCGCTGGCCGAGCTTGTCGAGCGCTACCGGATTCGCCGCCTGGTCCTTGCTGGGACCAAATCGGTGCTGCCCGAATTTGCGCACTCCCTGCCCCCGGCCATCAGCAACCTCGTCGTGACCCAGATGAATATGGAGACCTTCACCAACCCGGCGGACGCCGTTCACAAGGTGTTCCCCGACATCGTCGCCTGGGAGCAGAAGCGCGAGCGTGCACTTATCGCTGAGTTGTTCGGCGCCGCCGGCATCAGCAAGAAGGCCGCGGTCGGCGTCGAGCCGGTTCTCAAATTCCTGCAGGATGGCCGGGCCTCGCGGCTGATTGTGGCAAAGGACTTTGATGCCGAGGTAACTCGCTGCACGCAGTGTCTCAATGTCAGTGCAAGCACCAATAGCCATTGCGCAAAGTGCAGCGCAACCGATCTCAGGAAAGTCAGCCTCACCACCATCCTGCCCCGCCTCGTCGTGGACCACGGCCTGCCGATCGAGGTAGTGAAGGGTGAAGCCGCCAAAGAGCTGACTCGCAGCGGCGGCGTCGGGGCCTTTCTCAGGTTCTAGTTTCGGCACCAGCGGCCTGACCAGGGCTGTCACTGCAACCGGAGCAGCAACGGTCAGAGCAACTCCGAGAGCAACTCGGGAAGCGATTCTCTGAGCAATCGTGAGAGCGACGGTCAGAACCACGGAGAGAGCAATGAGGGCGTCAACTCAGACCGCAACAGCCGGAGCGGATTCGAGAGCAACGGACGGAGCAACGGGCACAGCGACTCTGAAGGCAACCGGGGCCGCAATGGAGGAAACGATTCGAACCACTATAGTCTGAGCGACGGGGAAAGCAACGGCCGGAGCGACGGTCAGAACAACGTGGAGAACAACTCGGACAACAACTGGAACAGCCACGGAGGGAATGGCGGAGGGGAGTTTCGGAAAGGCTAACTAAGGGATTGTTAAGGCAGGAGTTAGAGCGGCTCAGCCCTTCCCGATGCTGTAGCCTGTGAGTAAACTCGTGGCATGGGCTCCAACATGAAGAAAGCCGTCATCGCCCTGTTCGCCGACATGGAACTCCGCGGCGAGATGGACTAGCCTCGACGAGGAGGGGCGCGCACCTGCGCGCCCCTCTCACCGCAGTTGATGTCTTCGGGCCTATTCGGTCAGAACCACCTTCCTACTGAAGCGCTTGCTCTCAGCACTCAAGGTGCAGAAGTAGACGCTGGCCGGTATGCTGTTGCGCGGCCGCAGTCGCCGCGTCTACGGCTGGGCTTTCAGCCGGTACCCGCAGTCATCATCGGTCCCCAGCTCGACGTAGGTCTGGGCCGGGTTTACCTTGACCGCAAGGAGGACTGCCGCCGGTTGGGCGATGCTGAGACTGAACTCGAATGTGACTCGCTGACTCACCGCAATCGTGTCGGCATAGACCTGCTGGGACAGAGAGTCTCCGTTGGCATACAACACGGCCCACGTCGGGTACGGCTGATTTCCCGGTGACTGGCGAGGCGTTGCCCGGTTGCCACGATTCGTGACCCATGCCCGCACGGCAGTCGTATCCGGCAGCGGAAAGTACTTCACGCTATCCACTACCAAGTCCGGCCGACTAGCGGCACCGGTCTCAGTCACGATCACCGGCCGCGGCACCAGAGCAGCGTTCAGCCAGCCAGTCTGCTCGGCGTCCTTTGACCCGGTCGGCTCTGAGTTGCTGTACGCCAGCGCCACCGTGTCTACTTCATCGTTCCGCACCGGTAGGGATGTCTCGATGGTCACAATATCGTGATCCCCCCAGCACACCCACGTCCGCTTGCCGCTCGTGTCCTCAAACTCGTACATCCGCACCAACGAGTCAGTAGCCGTGTTTCCCGTCATCACCCGACCGTTGCAGCGCTTGTCTGACAGTTGCTCGCCGACCTGCTGCATCGCCCAGCTATGCGGTAACCGCGGCTGTCCGGTCCCCGAGTCCAGCAACCCGAAGCCCTCAGTTTTGCGGATGTACTGCGTGTCAGGCCTGAAGGCGGTCAGCTCGTACCAGATC